>Ga0182030_10019206_pt1 | contig 13037 bp, 10 predicted proteins | sample 812S3MmetaG_FD_121299 | JGI IMG/M metagenome (GOLD analysis project Ga0182030, IMG submission 121299) | Permafrost microbial communities from Stordalen Mire, Sweden - 812S3M metaG (Illumina Assembly) | ecosystem: Environmental > Terrestrial > Soil > Wetlands > Permafrost | place: Sweden... | reverse complement strand
TGGCTCCCCATCGTGGACACATTTCGAACTTTGGTGGCATGCCCACCGTCGGGGATCATTGCGGTTTTCCAACAGATTCAGACCCAAGCGAGTGCATGAGCACACGGGTGGCACTGCGCAACGCCGGTTGTCGCCGCCCACTGCCGTCCTGAACAGGTGCTAATATCTGAGACTGGGTGTTGCGTTCTCAATATGATAGCCTCCACCTTCTGGTTCTCACCCGCGCCCAGCGAGGTCTCGTCATCTCGGATCTCCCTCGACTTCGGTCTGCGCTCGGCCGACTTCTTCTTCCGAGAGCTTGTCGTGCCAGAATTAGGGCGGATCTGGTTCGTCCGGCAGTTTTCGTGGCCCCTGGCATCGCTCGCACTTCACGAGTCCATGCAGAACCAGGGATCAAACGCCCCAAGACCCACTGCAATCTGCCATGGCATCGAGGCCCTCGCATGCAAGTTGGCGTACCAGATCAACCCGCAGGGCCCGTTTGAGCGGATACTTGGAAGCCGAGCCTTCGGTCGTGATCCCGAGATGAGAGTCCGGAGCTTTCAGCAGCTTCGGCAGCCGAGCAACTATGTTCGCAACACGCATCGTCAAGCCGCAACGCGCGCTATCCGACAGGACGGTGGCCTGGGCTTCGCAACGGGTACCAGATTCGATCTCCTTGATCTCGAGCCCGTAGGAAGGGCTCTTGCAGAGGCGTTCCTCGACCAACGTGTCGGACTGGGCGGGACGAGTCTGCGCAAGTGGCTGCTTGGGTGGCTCCGGGACGAACAAGAACTGCCCGGCTGGTCCGACACCCTCGCAAGAGCGCTGGTCCCCGAACGCCCGACTTCAGAAGAGCGCGAACTTGTTCGCTCGCGGGTGCTCGATACGCGGACACCGGAGTGCGCGACGCGACAGCACCTCGCGCCGGCGATTGGCCGTGCGGCAGATCTGCCGGACATCAGAAGCGTCGTTGTTCCCCGCTTGCGCGACGCGGGTCACCGAAAGCAGGCCGACGAGGTTATTGCAGCACTCGCATTCGGCGCCGTGCTCGACCGCGCGCGTGACGCAACCGCCGATCTCACGCAAGCGGTTGACGCCGCCCGCGGTGGCGTTCCAGCAGCCACGCTCGCGCGGGACGCGGCGATCCGGAAATCCCTCGGTGGCCTCAGGGCCGCAGCGAAGAACTTCTCCTCGAAGGTGAGCACTGTCGGCATCACCGAGCCGACAAGTCGGGTATTCGTGGATGCCCTCTTGGGACGAGACGACGAGTTGCAGACAATCAGGTTTCTGGTCGGGAGAGTCGCACAGGTTCTCTGTCTTTCGGACGACTCCGTGCATCGCGGCGCCCTATTCCGCGTAGTCGACCAAAGCGAGTCGCTGGACGGTCTAGAGGAGGGCGCGGCAAGCATCGAACCCGACCGGACGAATCGGACGGGGCGGACATTTCGCATCGCGAACTTGCACTCATTACTGCGCGATGTCGTACAGCGAGGCGCGGCATGAGCGACGCCGACACTCTCCTCGACGTGTTTGTGCCACCCGAGGACATGGTGGGTCACAGTGCTGCGCTCGTTGCGATGACGGGCGCAGAGGACTTCCTGGAGGCCGCCGTCCAGCGGTTCTCAGGTCTTCGCCCCCGACAACGCGCTGAGCTTGGCAATGTTCTCGTGTACCTGATGCTCGACGGTCACGCGTCGGCGTCCCGGCAAAGCGTGCGGCCACCCGGCCGCGTGCCGGGACTGCACGAGTTACAACCGCGCAGTGTAGATGCGAGGTCGCTACTGCACGCCAAGCTGGCGCTACTCGCGTTTGCTCCGAATCGCAGTGCCGACCCCGATTATCTGCGGCTTGCTGTCCTCACGGCCAACTTCACGAATGCATCTGCCAGGCAGCAATTGGAGCTCGTCTGGATCATCAACATCCCTCGTATTGGCAGCGCCAGGGCGGCAGACCGCGCTGAGGTGTCGGCCGCCGGCAAATTCATCGAACAGCTTCTCGATCGGCGTTATTACCGCGACGAGCAAGGGCTGCCGAGCAAGCAACATGGACTTACTGCGCGGCTTGACACATTACTGGAGACGGCCAGGAGTCTCACGCCTTCGAATGCCAAACCGCGTTTCATTCACTCCCTGGATCGGCCGCTCTACGAGCAGATTCGTCAGCGCTTTCGCAGTAAGATCCATTCACCACGGAACCTCCTCCTCTGCGGCTCGGGTTTCTATGAGGAGCCGTCAGGGAAGGCGCGAAAGCCTGCCGTCTTCGCAAAGCTTGAAAACATTGCAAGATTCACCGCCAACGTACGTCGCGTTGCCCTTGTCGAGCCCGGCGAGGCAGGTGCGGTCGCGCCCTGGGCGGCACACGGCACCACGGAGGGCTGGGAGATTGCGCGGCCCTCGGACGCGCTGGGCCTCAACCGCTGCCTGCACGCAAAGTTCGTGTACGCCGGCTATCTCCGCGACGATCACGCCAGTAACGGTTGGGTATACCTCGGCTCGGGCAACCTCTCGCACCGGGGCCTTCTCACCTCCGGCACCATGGCGGCGGGGAATGTGGAATGCGGTGTCATCATCCCGGTGAACGAGCGGCTGGATAAAGAGGAGATTAAGAGCAAGTTGTTCTGGAACCCGGATGCCAAAGACATCGGCGCCGATGAGTGGAAGGTAGGGCAGGTAGGCGACGCCCCGGAAATGATGACCTTAATCGAGGCGCCGCCGATTCTCTCGGCGTTGATCGAGCTTTCACCCGAGCCTGCGCTCCGATTGCTCTGGCGAGAAGACGTGCCGCAGGATGCGCGAACCAGCATCTGCTGGACGGGGCGTGATTGGCAGGCAGTGGCTCGTGGCGAACACAGCGTCGTGCTCCTGGATACCGAACAACCGAGCGCTCTTTGCGTGCGTGACGACGGCTCCGGGAAGGACTGGACCGTCCCCGTGGTTGATCCGGCTGGACGCGTATGTTGGCAGCCTCCGCGCTTCGCCACGTATGCCGATGCGCTCGCCGCGCTTCTGGACTTCCCGATTCGCCCGGCCGAAGCCGCGGACGATGATGAGGACGCAGACGGTGATGGCACGGGTGCGCCGGCCGCCGGCTCGGGTGGCGGCATTGACGACGAGAAGAGCTACGCCTTGCACCATGCGGCGGAACTTATCGAGAGAGTTTCCGCGTTACAGGTGGCGCTTCCAACATCGATGCTCGACGACTGGCTGGACCACCTTGATCGCATGTTCCGCGCATCGTTCCCGGAGGTGCTCGTCTCGACGTGGCGGGAACATCAGATCGATGTCTTCTCGCACCTCCGTGAAACGGCGCTTCGCCCTCCGCAATTCACAGAGAAGCAGTGCGCTCGCTACTTCGAGGTTCTCGACGGTGCCGAACACTTGTGGGGGCTGCGATGACGTTCTCATGGGCGGGCGCGGCAATCGCGATCCGAAGGCTCGTCGCGCAGGATGAGGCGAGACCGCCGCATAGCCGGCGCCTCGACGACGGCCAACGCGCATCTCTGAGTTGGATAGCGCGACGTATCCAACAAGACGGCGTAGTGCTGGCCGATGAGGTCGGCACCGGAAAGACACGCATCGCCTGTGCGGTGGTGCACGCGGTGTTCGAAGCAGGAGGACGCGCAGCCGTCGTTGTGCCGCACGGCCTGATGCACCAGTGGGCCGCCGAGTCGCGCGAGTTGAGCGTCGAGGACCCGATACCGATACCCAAGCGCCTCACTACGTTCACCGAGTTCCTCCGCGAGTCGACTGAGGCTGCTTGGAAGGACTGCAGCCCGCAACCGGATCAGCCCGAATGGTGGTTGATTTCGCACGGGTTTCGAGCCCCGCTGATTCGCAGCAACTCTCAACCCTGGCGCGCGGCGTTACCAGCCCTCGTCAAGTTGCATCTCGCGTCACGTGCCGAACGCGAGGACGGACGCACCCAGTTGGGTAAACTTCAGAGCGATATCGACAACACAAGTCCGTCGTGGCGGGATTGGAACGGCATGGTGCGCATCGCCAGAGATGTCGCCCCGCGCATTCGCGGCCGTCGCGACTTACGCAAGAAGATCGGCCTTCTTCCACCGTTTAAGGTTCAGAGCGTAAACAATGACGACCTACTCTCAGCATCCGCAAGCGATGGTGAGGCGCGGCAGGTGACCGAGGAGATCCTTGGTCTCTGGCTCGGTGAATTCGACCTCATCGTGATCGACGAGGCACACAAAGGCCGTGTCGAGGTGGACATCGATAGCGCCGCTCTCGGAGCGATTGAGGGCTCTGTGCTGGCGCGACTCGTCGACGTGGTACTGAGGCAGCCCGAAGGCGGGCGGCGGCTCTGTCTCACTGCCACCCCGATGGAATTGGAGCTGGAGCAATGGCTCAGCCTGATCAAGCGCGCACGCCGCGGGCTCGACCTTGAGCGCGGACAAGCGGTTGTTGAGAGACTGCGCGATGCGGCGCATTGGGCGAGTATTGTTCCAGACGCATCGAACCGGCTCGATGAGTTGTGCGCAGCTGCCCGGGACTTCACGCGGGAACTCTCCCCCTACGTGACGCGGCGCCGACGGGACGAGGACCCGCTCATCAAGAAGTTCCGTGCCGCCGCGCAACGGCCAGAAGAGCTTCCACATCCGCATCGCAATCTGGAGAAGGTGAAGATCGGATGGACGCAAACCGTGGGTAGCAACTCGGCGTGGCTCGATGTGCTTTTCGCTACCGAGTGCATGAGCCAGAGCGCTCGTGGCCTATCACTGGCGGACACCAAGGGCTGGCCTGACGCCGTGCGGGACGCCTACACCAAGCTTCCGGCGGGTCACGTCAGTATCGAATTGATGGAGACCAGCGACCCGATCCCTGTTCCCAAACCAGACGCCGGAGACGACGACGCCAGAAGAGCTAAGATCGCAAAACTCGCCCGCGTCGCATACTGGTACCACCAGTTCGGCGCTGCACGTAGCAGAGTTGTCGGGGAGTTCGAGCATGTTCCAGGCGTCGAGCTTAATCCCGATGCTGAGCACCCGCGAATCCTCGCCGCGGTGAAGGAGATCGAGAAGTGGACCGCGCAGCAGGAAAAAGTGCTGGTATTCGGGGTGTTTCTGCAGCCGCTTCGTCTACTCTGCGACGTGCTCAACGTTCGGCACGCGCTACGCGCGGCCGACGCAGAGCGGCCTATCGCCTACGCGGTGCACAAGGACAAAGCGTTGCTCGGGATTGCAGTTCGCCAAGTTCATCGGTTGCGTGATGAAGGTGTGCTGATAGGTCGGCTGGTGGCGGGAAAGTACACGAAAATCAAGCACGCCTTGCGGGACAGCCACACGGCGTATGACAAGCTGCGCCGACAGGTCCGTGAGGGAGCCAAGAAGCCGATCGAGGCATGGTTCGCTGACCGAACCATTCTGGGCGGTGCATCGGCGGATGGAAAGCTCGAACGGGCGATCCACGACCACCTAGTCACATTTTTGCTTGACGACCTCCTTGCCACCAATTTGAAATCCGACGAGCTGACTCCGGCATGGATCGAGGAGCGGGCGGCAGGTTTTCTTGAGCGCCACGTACGCCCGGTCCTCGGCGAATCTGGCGACGACGATGGAGGAGATGAGGAGCAGGCTGAGTTACACCAAGAGCTGCGAAGAACCTTCCTGGAAGACGAAGCCAATACTGGGCGCCAGAGTCTTCATGCACGACTCCTGCAGGGTTCAACCCGATGGGAGACTCGGCGGTATCTGCAGGCGGCTTTCAACAGACGCGACGCGTCTCCCTGGGTGCTAGTCGCCCAGAGCCAGGTTGGTAGGGAGGGCCTCAACCTCCACGAGTCTTGTCGGGTCGTCGTGCAATTCCACGCCGAGTGGAACCCCGCCGTCCTCGAACAACAGATCGGTCGCGTTGACCGCAAGGGGAGCCTCTGGGAGGAATGCGCGCAGAAGTGGCGAGAGGGAGGAACGGAGCCTCCCCCGTTTGTGGAAGTTCGGCAACTGGTCTTCGAGGGCACCTACGATGCGTTCCAGTGGGACCGCGTAATGGCGCGACAGCACGTTTTTGACGCCAGCTTGTTCGGCGCGCTTCTGCCAGTGAGCGCTTGGGATCGCGTGCCGATCAACCAGAGGAAGAAGCTCATCGACGCGGCCCCCTCCTTCAGCCCCGATGGCTCTTCGCGAAAATAAGCGCTCAGCCGTCGCGGCGAGGATTTGGTCCGCAAGCCCCTGGCGCTCTTAGCTTGCCCGTACGCAGTACTTCCAAAATCTTGGCCATCGCCAACGTATCCTGTCGACAATAAACGAGGAGTGCAGCCTTGAGACGTCGGCGTTCCTCCAAGTCCAGATTGCCCCGAACCATCTGGTCCCAAGCCAACCCCGCCTCGCCGCCGTGCGACACCTCCATGCCTTCGTAGCTGTACCCCGGCACCAGCGCCGGAAGAACGGCTTTCAACGAAAATGACCCTTGAAACTGCGGGTGATATACGTGTTTCTTCACGAACGGCCAGAGGTCCCACAGGCGAGCCTGAATTCTTGCAATTTTGCCGGCATGTTCCGGCATCCACTTGGCCAGATCACTAAGGCGCTGCGATTCAAAGCCGGCGTTGTAGACGACAGTCAGCCCGCGCTTGCCCAGCGCCTCGCTCAACGAATCAAGGAAAGCACGACGAGGATCCTCTTCGTCCTCAGCAAGGAACTCAAAATGTTCCAATTCGCTATCGACGGACATCTGCCGGTGAATCGACCATTGAAAAGGGATGTGCGAGTATGGCCACATTCCATCGAACCGCGGAATCGCTGGGTAAAGCGTTTCGAAGTCCATGAAATATAGCGGATACTTCAACCGGGACAATTCTCTGGCGAGGGTGTCGCTTACCCACGGATGTCCAGTTTTGACGGAAGTCCAAACCCGGATCTGGTTCTCTGTGAGGGAGAACCCCTCGGGGATTTCGTGGATGAGCGTTATTCCCTGATCCAGTAGTTCCGCTTGTTTCTTGTCGCTCAGCCTCGGCAGGAACGAAATGTGGTGTTCGGGCACTGGCGGATTGCAGCAATCATAGAACTCGCATGGTACCGGTTCGGAGCACTGCCGACCCGGCGTTACGTCAGGCGGGTGTTCCAACGCCAACGCCTTCCGCTCGGCCTTCAGCAACTTCGGGACTTCGGAATCGAGTTTCCGGATCTGCGCCGTCAGGTTCCGAATGGCGAAGAGTTCCGTGGGATCATACTGCCGTCCATCATAGACGTAGTCGCGGTTGAGGTGCATGAGGCAGCAGGAGGAGAGATCGAGGCCACATCCCCTCAGAACATGAGCCTGGATGGCGAGATCGTAGACATGGTAGTCCTTCACGTCGACGGAAGACTTCACCTCGATCAGCCGCCATCGGTTCGTCGGGCGCCGCTGGAGAATATCCACGCGGACCAAGACCCCGTGATGCTGGAATGTTGCTTCAAATATCGCCGGAACAGAGGAGTCGTCCAACAGGCAGGCGGTCTGTGCCAAGGCGCCATCCGATCCGTGTTCAAAGCCAACGAACACGCCGCCCGGAAAACGGGATTGAGCGAGCAGGCCAACTTCATTTCCTTGCTCAAACCGTGCTTGCTGACTCTCGTCAGGCTGCCCGGCGAGTTCGGGCTCATAGATCTGGTAGTAGAGCCGCTTCAAGCACTGGACACCTGCCACGAACTTGGATTTTGAGAGGCGTACTGGAGCGGGTGCAGGCATACGGTTCGTGGCATCCAGTTGCTTGTTCCACGCTGGCACAAACAACCGTCATTGGGCTTTTGAAAGGGATGCTCGTTTAACGAACGTCCACCACTTTTCCATCACGGAATTCAATAGTCATGTCTTTGTACTTGTAGAGGACTTTATCGCCGAGATCCACGCGCGTTTGCGGAACGCCCAAAGCGCTTTCGACTTCAGCAAACGACATCCCGGATTTTACTTGATTCACGAAAGCACCTCCTGCCGTATTGCCAAGTCGCGCCGCTTCGATGGCGTCTGCATTGTCCAGCACCTTGAACCACTCGTCGGCAAGAGCCCCGGTTGCATCGAGATCCTTGCTCTTTATCCCGGCGCGAATCGCAACCCGCATTTTCCCGTGCGCCAGAGTTTCATGCGCGAATGCGCCGATGCCACGAGTCACGTTGTGCGGCGAAACATTGGTGACGACCAGACTGAGCAGGGCAGAACTGACGACACTTGCATTCAGGACTTTGAGAACTTCGCCTTTGTGGATAGGCTCCCTGGCACAATTATAAAAATTCAGGGAATCGTACTTAACGGCATCCGAGCCCGAGCCGAAGATCGCCATGGTCATCTCGGCTGATTTCCTCATGACGACTTTGTCCATGACGTCAGACACACTTCCAGTCGCGTACTGTTGCGGGCACAGCCCCACTTCGACGCCTTCTTTCATGACCACAACGAATTTGTCTTTGTACTTCGCAATCAGAGCTTCCTTTGTGGTTTTCAGAGCCTGTTTGTCCGTCTTCGATTGCGCCTGAACGCCAGAGGCAGCCGCGGCCACCAAGAAGATTGCTATCGCAGTTCTAGCGTTGCCGTTTGCAAAATTCACGGTTCCACACCCGTTTATCATGGTTACATTCCTTACGCCGGAGCACAAGGGGTGCTTTTCCTGGGATGCACGGGACGTTTCCGGTGGCTTTTGGTGATCGCTCCCGTGAAACAATTCAGTGCCTCTAACAGGCAAGAACTCTCCAATAATTTCCAGGGGCTTCCGGTGATCGCTCCCGTGAAACGCCTGTCCCGTCACCCAAATGCTCGCAGCCGGCTGCCGAGGCAATCTGGCCGCGCAGTCGGAATCCCGCCATAGAAATGCTCGTCTTTGTCCAGCTTGAGTCACATGCGGCGCGGGTGGCCTTGTCCACCCATGTGGACAAATCGGCGCTAGCCTGCAGTGCTGGGCACCTCGCCGCAATCCACGCGTACCCGCGTCCCGTTGGCCAGCCCTAGTGAAGCGGATGTTCGATTAAGACTGAAGTGTGAAACAGGCCAAGGCCGCTGAAGGGGTGGTCCCCGCGATTCAGCCGCCGCGCGATTGCGAGAGGCTACGAGGGGCATTCGCCTTCAGATCGGGTGAATCTGCAACGTGATGCGAAATATCGCTGAGGCTCGGCGCGACCCGATCAATGAATCGAGGTGCCATGAACCTCGACTTCGGCGTTCCTTACCACCAGAAGACAATCGACCAGTGCCGCGCGATTGGCGCTCGCGGCGGCCGGCGCAGCGGCATGGTTCGGCGCGCTCGCCGCTTGGCACAACTTGCCGAGGCCTTGGCCCGAGCCCCGGAGCCGCAGTTGGAAACGGTACACGAGGCCAGCATGTTGCTGGATGAGCAGTTCCCGCACCTGCGGAACGCCTGGGCTCGGACCCACCGGCGGCCAGCCGCCTAGAAGGCCTCACCCCGCGCACCCTGGCGCGGCAGGGCGCCTCGTTAGCGGAGGCCGCCCATGCACTCGCGGTTCGTAAGTTCGGCGCGCGGCGGCGCCACCTTCGGAACGTTCGGCATGGTCACCCGGAAGCGAACGCGGCGGTGGCCTTCGGGTAGATCGGATCGCCGCCAGCCCGCATTGACCGGGTGGCGTGGATCGTTCAGCTCATACTGCGGCTGACGCCGATCCGACGGACGAAATAGGTCTTTCAAAAACGTCAACATGATTCACCCTCCATGGGCGGGTGCGAGGCAGGAGTGGCCTCGGGACCGCCCTCCCGGCTGCTGGCGAAGAAGGAACAGCGTCCGGCCTCGACATCGCCGCCACCGCTCAGCGCTCAGCGCTGGACGATCTGAATACCGGCAGCCCGCAACGTGTTTACCAACACGCGGGCATTGTGTTCGGCCCGGTACCGCGCGTAGACGTCCGGATCGGCTTCCAGTGCCCGCGCGATGGCCTGTTCTTTGGTCGGTGCAGCGGCAGCGCCCGGCACATACAATGCCGGAAGGCTGGCACCGCGAAACTTGAGGACCACCGCATCGCGCATGGCCTCGGCTTCAATCTGCTTGAACGTTTTGGTTTCCACTTCGATTCTCCTTTGTTTATCCAACTGCTACGCCAGCGCCGCCAGTTGTTCGGCCAGCGGGCGGAGGTGTTCATGGCCGCCGACGAACGCCGTCTCGATGTACGGGCGCATGCCGGTAGCAAGCGCAGCCCGTGTCGTACAACCCTTGAGCGACCGATGGAATGCTCCACCGGCCAACCGGTATTCGTTGAACAGGCCTTCGATGGCCTGAAGGTGTTCAGCCGCCTGATCGAAGAGCGCATCCACCGCGGAAGCATGCTGCTTGATGTTGGCGGCCACGGCCGCGCGCCGGGAACGCTGGGCTTCCAGCTTCGATCGGTGTTCGGCGTCCTCCAGCTTCTTGAGTTCGCCCTGGCCGAGTTCGATTGCCGCGCGGAGCGAATCGGCGCGCCTCTCCAGTTCCCGCTCTTCCACCTCGAGGCCGATCGCAACATCGGTATCGCCCCCGAAAACCAATGCGGCACCGGCTGCCGTGCGGCGCTGACCGCGTTTCTCCACGAGCGCCTGTTCCGCGCCGGCGGCCTCTATTTCCAATTCGCCGATCCGCTCGCGCCACTCTGTGACGGTCGAGGGCGGCTGCATCACAGGCTCATCCGTTCTTACTTGTTTCGTTCTCATCTGCACTCTTCTCCTTTTCAAAACTGTCCGACAACACGTTCAACACTGTTCGAATCTCGCCCGAGAGGATGGTCTCCATTGCGGCCAGATTCAGCCTGGCCGACATGTTGGCTACAATCTCGCCGGGCATGCCGGTCTCCTCAATGGCAGTGCGGATCTCGGCCGCGACCGCCCCGCAGCAGCGCGTGGGAATGTTCATGCATGCGTCGCGGATGCGCCTGGATGCGTTGAAGGCGGCGATTTTCACTTCGGCGGCGGGCAATAGATCGCCGGAGAGTTTCTTGACCTGCATGTCGGCCAGCCTTGCCTTCGACACCATGTAGATGGTTCGCGCCCGGAGTAGTTTGCCGCCGTCGCCCTCGGGCGCGATGGTGTTGCGCTCCCACTCGATGTCGGCCAAGCCGGCATCGATCCGCCCGTCCGGCGTGGTGGAGATGCGGCCTTCGTTGATCGCGCGCTGCACCGCGGAACGGGCCACTCCCCGGTGCGCGGCGTATTGCCGCTGGCTCATCAGCGCCATCGGATTACGCTCCTCCGGCTGCACCAGGCGGCCACCGGCCACGCGAATTTCGGTCCTATTCGTGTCGCGGGTGGGCGGCATTGATACCCACGCGAGCTTATCGCCAGACAGGACCCGCGCCTCTTAACTGCCTCCTGCGCAATGGATTGCGCCCGAGTGCCTCCATGCCGCCAGCACCCTCGTAACGCCGTAACAAACCGTAACCCCGATTCCGGTAAGTTTCCTATACGCGGGGCATATAGCGGTACTTTACAGAAAGTGCTGTGACGCGCCGTTACGCAGTTACGCATCATTCGCCCGCCCTCAGTCCGATGCCGGTCCAGCCGCGCGTGGGATCGCCGTTGATGCGCTTCAAAAAGGGCTGGCAACCCTTGGAGCGCAGGCGGTCGGCGAAGGCATTGCGGCCGAGCATGTAGCGCTCGCCGTTCTGCTTGGCCCACTCCTCGTACTCTTTCCATAGCCGCGCCGCGCTGATCCAGGCGTCGGCGTGCAGCACGCAGCAATCGGCCATGAAGTCCTTCAGCGGGTCCATCTCGGTACGGTAGTCCTCGGTCGCCTGACGGATCACGTCGGGCACGTGGAGCCGTTCCTCGCGCCACCGCAGGGCGCCTTCTACGGCCCAGGCGAGGATGGCCGGTCCCGAGATGGCGGGATTACGCAACGTGGCTTTGACAAGCGGACGGCGCTTCTCGGGCGGTATGGTCTGATCGAATGGGATGCGCAGGATGCGCCGCCACATGGCGGTGTCGTCGTCCTTGACGCGGGGCGCGTGGTTGGCCGCCAGCCACAGCTTGAAGACTGGGGTGAACTCGAACGACTCGTGATAAAGAAATCGCGCCCGTACGGTGTCGCCGCCGGTGAGCAACTTGACCAGGCCCTCTGCGAGCTTCTTGCCCTGGTCCACTTCGATGGAGACCACGAAGCGGCGGCCAGCCAGTTCTGCGATGTCGTTGCGGACCGCGCCCGCCTCGCGCCGTTGGACGAAGGATTCGAAGTCCGCGGTCTTGGAGTAATCGCCGAGCGTGGCCTTGAGGGATTCGAGGAAGGTGCTTTTGCCGGACGCCGCCGGACCGTGCACGAAGAACAACACCTCCTCGTCGGTGGCGCCGGTGATGGAGTAGCCGGCGGCGGTTTGCAGGAAGTTCAGCAGGTCGCGATCACCGCCGGTGGCGTCTTGGAGCATCTTCTCCCACAACTCGGATCGGGCCGCTGCGTCATAATGCACGGGGCACAGCCGGGTGAGCAGGTCTTCGCGGCGGTGCGGGCGCAACTCGCCCGTGGTGAGATCGACGACGCCGTTGAGACAATTGAGCAGCCAGGGGGAGGCGTCGAGTTCGGACTGCCGGACGGGGACACCGGGTTCGCTGCGCGCCAGCATCACCATGGCGTTGATGGAGTTCCTGGACTCGCTGGCGAGAGCGTGTTTCACCAGCACCTCACGCTCATCAGCCTTCAGCTTGGCGGCGGCGCGGTACATCTCGCCGACGGTGCGCTTGGCCAGCAGTTCGATCCCGCCGCTAGCGTCGACCTCCCACCTTGTTCCAGACCACAGGAAGACCTTGCCGGATTCGTGGCAGTAACGGAAGTCGCTACCGTGGTGCGAAACCAACAGCCGGGCGTTGCCGAGGTCGGTGAAGTTGATGGCGCTTTCGACGGCCTGGCTGAGCACTTCTTCGACGGCGCGGGCCCGGGCTTCGCGGCGTTCCTTGCGGCGGTCGCGGTCTTCCTGTTTGCGTTCGGCCTGCCACTGCTCCTGGGCAACATACTCGGGGTCGAGGTGGCGGCGCACATCTTTCCAGCCCTTGCCGTTGCATCCGTTGTGCTGGCACTTGAAGCCGAGCACGCCGTCTTTACTCTCGAAGATGGCGGCGCTACCGCCGGTGTGGCTATTGTCGAAAGGGCAGGCGGCAAGCGTCCAGCGGCGG
>Ga0182030_10019205_pt1 | contig 13038 bp, 6 predicted proteins | sample 812S3MmetaG_FD_121299 | JGI IMG/M metagenome (GOLD analysis project Ga0182030, IMG submission 121299) | Permafrost microbial communities from Stordalen Mire, Sweden - 812S3M metaG (Illumina Assembly) | ecosystem: Environmental > Terrestrial > Soil > Wetlands > Permafrost | place: Sweden... | reverse complement strand
ATACCGTGCCAGTCTGATCGGTGCCGTTCAAGAGCGATATGGTTCCTTGCCCATTGGGACCCGGCGTCCAATCTGCCCGGGATCCGACCGCAACGGTGACAGTATAGGTGGTATTGGCCAGCAAGGTTCCCACATCCTGGTAGATGCCATCCGCACCCGCACCGCCGGCATTATTGATATACACAAACTGGTTTCCGTCTCCTGGCGCGGCCAGTGGCGGGCTTCCGGTATATTGCGCATTAGCGGCAGCCTGCGAACCTATAAAATCAGCAGGCTGACTGCCATAAAATGCCGTCCAGCCCGTGGGAGGCGTTGTGTTGGCACCACTAGTAACATCCTGTTCGAAGCTAAAGTTGTTGACATTGACCACCGAAAAAGTGTTGGTCACAGAGGTGGCCGCGCCAGCTGCGCTGTCGGCCACGGTAGCGTAGATTTGATAGGCGCCCACCGGCAATGAGCCGAGAGCCTGCGTAAAGGTATTCGTGCTGCCGAATGGTCCAACCGCAGCGGTCGCCGTATAGCTGCCGGCCGTCGTCAATTTGTAGTGGTAAGTCACCGAATACGGACCGGTGCCACCCGCGACGAGAGCTGTGGCGGAGGTCGAAAAACCGTGGAGGACTGGCTGGCCGTCGGGGCTGGTCACGACCACCGACAAGGGCGGGTTGGCGACGTAGGGATACCTGACGATAATAATGCCTGAGCCGCCGTTGCCGCCGGTGGCACCCCAACCACCACCACCCCCGCCACCAGTGTTGGCTACACCGTTGCCACCCGCATTATTATTTCCTCCGGCTCCACCTCCGCCTTGGCCTCCCAAACCGGTTCCAGAATTAAATAGACCCGCGCCACCACCGGCATAATAGGTGTTCACGCCGCTGATGGCGTATTGCAAGCCATTTCCACCAGCCTCAGAGGTCGCCGCTGCTCCGGCCCCGCCACCGCCGCCATAAGTGTTCGCGTCACCACCATATCCGGCGTTGCCATAGCCGCCACTGGTGCTGGAGGGTTGGGTCGCTGTCCCTCCGACGAAGGAACCGCCATCGCCGCCAGTGCCGCCGCCAGAACCCCCATTTTGTCCGTTTACGCTGGCTGGGTAGCCATCGCCGCCGCCGCCGCCGCCCAAAGCGGTCAGAAGGACGTCAAAAGTTGAATTGTTCCCGTTCGCCCCGGAAGTGTTGGCAGAAGTTCCATTGCCGCCGGCACCTACGGTGACAGCGTAAGAACCTGCATTCAGCGAGAGATTCGAATAGACCAATCCGCCCGCGCCGCCGCCGTCGCCATAAGCCCCGCCACCGCCGCCGCCGCCGGCCACCACCAATACATCGGCGCTGGCAGAGGAGGGGAGGATCAACGCGGCGTTGGCCGTAAACGTATGAACCACATAGCCGCCAACATAGGGTGGTGTGGCAACGGGATTGAGCCCGTTTGAATCAGTATAGACGATCGTTCCGCCCGAACCCGTATTATCGGCCGAAGCGGGTCCCGTGAAGCCCAGCAGAGCCAGGCAAGCCAGCAGGCACACGGCAACTTTCCAAGTGAGAAGTTGATGCTTTTTCATAGTTGTTTCACGGCTACACCGACATGCGGATTGGACCGGGGATGTGCTCCCATCGGGTTTTGCGTTTTGATATCGGATTGTTTTATTATAGCCGAAACCCGCCGATTGCATATCCCCCGGATATGGTTAACGCCAACCAACCGGAACAGGGGGGGATGCCAGCCGGACAGTCACAAGTGGTTTCTGCAATATTTGGTTTTTCAGACGAGTTTGATGTAATTATTAAGAATCGCGCAATAGGTTGACACGCGTCGAGCGGGACCGGAGCGCGGCGTTTACGCCGCTTCAGCGTGCAAAGCCCGAGCAGGCTGGGCAGGTTACGGGTCTCGTGCTTTTGGACATCGAAGCGGGCTGGAGCCCGCGCTCCGTCCCCGTATTTTGCGAGCCCCAATAAGTTAACCCCGCCTCTCACGGCAGGCGCAGCCGAAAGAAACTGACCGGGATGGTGCTAACCGAAATGGAGTTCGAGAATGCGCCCGCGCCATCCAGCGTGCCCGTGCTGTTCGTCGTCCAAATGATCGGAGCCGACAAATTGGTGGTGCTCAACCAGGTGTAACCGGCGCCCGGCGTGCCTCCCGCGCCAGTCACGACCAGGTGGCCGCCCGCCACCGTGGGTGTGGCCAGAACCGGCGGCACAGGTAATGCGGGCGTCACGGCGACATTGCTGAGGTTGTCCAACCAGGGGTCTCCGCTCACGGCGCTGAACCGGAGACTGAGATCGCCCGAGTTCGTAATGACCTGGGTCAGCGTGTAACTCTGCCAGGTATTGTTGGCCAAAATGGTAGTGTCGACTTGCGTGCTATAGGGCGTCGAGCCGACGAGGAATGCGGCCGTAAAAATTCCACCGTCAGCCGTTGACGAACCCTCCCGGCCTCGCCCCCCATAAAAGGTCAGCGAAAGCGTGTCGCCGACTTTCACGGTGGCCAGCAAGTCCTGGGTGATTGAAACGGTATTGCCATTGATCAGCGCATACCAATCACCGCCGCCAGGGCTGATGGTGGTAAAATGCTGACCGGGAAAACTGTTCAAATTATTCTCTTGATACTGACTAATTTCGAAGGGGCTCCAGTCGGCTGCGATGCTCGCCCAACCCTCCGATTGATCGCCCGTCGTTTCGAAATTTCTATTGCTCACCGGAATGGCCATGGTTGATGCCACCGTGAAGCCGTGGGTAAAGGACGTGGCCGTGCCCGAAGCGCTGTCGGCCACCGTCGCGCAGACCTGATACGTCCCAGGCGCCAGCGCGCCCAAGCCCATCGAATAGGGGGCGGAAAAAGCCGTCCCGGCAACGGTCGGCGTGGCGCCCACGGCGTTCGTATAATACGTCACGCCGTATGGTCCCGTGCCATTTGCCACCGTGGCCGCGGCCCTGATCGAAGATCCGGTCAGGAATGCCTGGCCGTCGGCCGGATTGGTCACCGTGATTGACAGGCCAGGAGCGGGTGCCGCGCTGGAATTGCTGATGGTGATGTTGTCCAACCAGGGATTGCCGCTGACCGCGTTGAATTGAAGACTGAGATCACCCGAGTTCGTAATGGTGCGGGTCAGCGTGTAGCTCTGCCAGGTGTCGTTGGCCAAAAGAGCCGTATTGACCGTCATGCTGTAAGCCTTCGAGCCGACCAGGAACGCGGCGTTAAAGACACCCCCGCCAGCCGTGGAGGAACTGGCCTGCCCCCGCCCGCCATAGAAGGTCAGTGAAAAGGTGCTCCCGGCGATCACCGGGGTGAGCAAGTCCTGGCTGAGCGAAATGGTATTGCCGTTGATCAGCGCATACCAAACGCCCCCGCCGGGACAGGGGCTGGTAAAATGAGCATCGGCACTCGGGGTCAAGCAGTTTTGCTGGTAGGGACTGGTCCCTTCCGTAACCCATGGGGATCCAATTTGGGCCCAGCCACCACCCACGCCACCCGGCAGCGGTGTTTCGAAACTGGGATTGCCCACGGCAACCGGCCCGTTGGTCGCGGTCGCGGCAATGGTAAAATCCCAGGTGTAGAGGTAGGAGGTCCCCGCGGCCGCGTTCGTCACGGCCAGCAGCCAGTAGTAGGTTGTGCCCGGCTGCAAGGGTCCAGGCAGCGCGGCAAAAGGATGGGTGGTGCCGCCCGCCGGAGTAATGCAGGCCAGGTTGCCGAACGGCTGGGTCGGGTCGTAGTCCGCGGCACTGCCGAAATAAACCGCGTAAGAGAGATTGGAAAGTGCCCCATTGCCCGTCCATGCAACTTGGGACAGCGGCAGGGAGACCGCGGTTCCATTTGCCGGCGACGGGAAGAACACGCCGGGGTTTTGTTGGACCAACAGGACCCAGTCTTCACTGGTCGGTTTTGCTGGAGCCGCCCATTGGCCGTTCGTGGGAGTGATGCCGCCAAGGTCGGTGTAAACGCCGGTAAGCGGGTTGAACCATGAAGCATCATATGACAGTCCCGATGCCATCCCCTTAAGCGTTCCCGTGTTGGGGCCCGAGCCGAAGAAGTAAACCACATAGGTGATGTTGCTTTCCGAGGACAACAGCGATTCATTCGGATCGACAAAGCTGCCCCAGGCCGGGTCGTTAAAGCGCGGCGTGAGATTCCACCAGTCCAAGGCAGTGTAGAAATTTTTCAGATACGTCAATTGCCCGGCGCCCGGCAGATTCGCGCCGTCATACCATCTGAGGTAATATCCAGGCATGTAGTAGGCGGTGCCCCAGTCATCATCGGCATATTCATAAAGATCGTTCCAGATACCGTTGGCCCCGTAGCCGTAACCGCACATGCCCCACTGAAACGCCTTATAGCCATCATTGCGCGCGCCATCGGTGGTCGTCCAGAAGTCTTCATACGGCGATTCATAGAGCACGATCGGCTGCGTCGGCACGTTCGTCCAGAAACTCTCCACATAAGGAAGAATGGTTCCGTCAATTTCACCTTGCAACTGCATCGGCCACCACTTGTGGTACGGCAGATTTCCCCACCACGAATCGGCCGGGCTGTTGATGCCGCTGCCATTGGCTTGCAGGTGCACTCCGAGCGGCTGCGCGTAGGCATCGTTGGTGGCGACGGCCTCCGCGCCCGCATACCAGAGGTGGATGGTGTTCGTGCCATAGAGTCCGTACATATTCGGGTCGAGCTCCTGCGCGGTGGTCCATAGCACCGGGTAGGCACCATAACGGGCCGCCCAGTAGCGACCGAGCTTGGCCATATAATTGGTAGTGAAGACCGCCGGGAAGGTCGCCGGATCCGCCGCCCACGTGATGAAGCCGTTGGCGTGGACCAATCCGTTGCTGGCAATGCAGGCGAACTTTTGATCAATATTCCAGAAGCCGGGAAGGTCCGCCGCGCTGAATCCATTCGTCAAGACGGCATACGGTTCTTCGTCGGCGTTCGTATGGATGCCCCCTTGGGGAATGTGGATGGCCTCCGATTGAAAGACCGTGAACCCTTGAGCCACCCGCTTGTCCACGGTGTACTGGAACTCTGACGCCACGCCCGGGATATTCGAAGTTGGAAACCGCTCATGAATGTAGAGCCAATGGGTGTCGCCCAGATAGAAGAAGGGAGTGCCGTCGGCATAAACAAAGTAGCGTCCATTCGGCGACACCTTGAGAAAGCCGTGTTGATAAATCGGATAAGGTCCAGTGTAAGCGTTGCACTGAATGGTGCGCGTCACTCCCTGTAAACCGCGGTTCGACGGGTCGGTGCAGGCGGTGGTCATGCTCCACTGGCCCACCACCGTGGGGGCGAAGCGGACCCGCCAGGTGTTTGTGCCATCCCAAAAGGCCGGCCGCACAATCACCGCGCCGCCCGGCCCGGTGAACGTTGCGGTCGCATCGACATCATCAAAAGGATCAGCGTAATTGACCGAACTGGTAAGCGGAATTTCGGCGACACACCATTGCTCGGTGGTGAAATCGGCCGCGAATCCGGCCATCGAAACACCGCCCGCCACGAGCACAGCCAGTTTCCACCCCATCCGACTGGCGACCCTGATTGCCTGTCTGCTGATGTTGGCTATGGCGTTCATTTCAAAATCGTTTTCAAAATAGTTGCGTGCGAAGCAAATCGCGGGTTCACGAGATTCGTTGCCCGGACCTCGTACCGTCAGAAGCAGTCTGCCGCCATGACCGGAACGGCAGCAGGGCATTTTTGCATTTCAGTTTACCTAGTATAAACGATGTCACCCGATTGCAATGCCCCTAATCTGGTTGGTACCCACCCACCGAAACAGGGGATAGTGCCGACCAGCAATCTGCCGGGGACGCCACCTCCGGCCCGACATCAACCGGCCTGCGCGTCTGCGATAGGGCTTTGCTCGGCCCAGTGGGAATTGAATCACTCACCAATGAAGAGCCTGTTTCTGCGCTGCCCGCCCGCGCGTCAACCGCGTGGCGGCAAACTGGTGTTTGCCGCCATCTTAAAAAATGGCGTGGCCTTGAATCGCGATTACAAATTGGTTTCGCGTCTATGCCCGCGTCCAGTCTCTCTCCGGATTTCATACCTTAGCGTGCATCTCATCCCGTCCACTCTGTAATCTGCCCTCTGCAACCTGCATTTGTTTCGTGCCCTCCGGCCATTCTGAAGGAATGGCAATCATCCAACCCGGCATTGCCGCGCCGGCGCCTACGCCGGGTCCGTCGATTGAGGTTTCCCCTGCGCTGTAAGCGTTGAATCGGCCGTCACCATCTCACTCGCCGAATCTGCCAATCACCCACACCACCAGCGCTGGAGTCGCACGCCAGCCACTCGCGCAACCCGGACGCACCGCCGCTGTTCCTTCTCCCCGGGGGAGAAGGTCAGGATGAGAATTCCCCAAACAAAGGTTCGTGCATTGTCCCCCTGAACCGGGGTGAATCCAGCGCGAGCATCTTGCTCAGACGCGGAAACCGTTTCTCCCTTTCCTCGGGGGAGAGGGCCGGGGTGAGGGCGGGCTTCTTATTGAAGCTCGTACAATACGGTGACGGCCCGCGGGCTTCAGCCCGCTTCAGTGTCCAAAAGCACGAGGCCCGTAACCTGCCCAGCCCGCTTGCGCATTGCGCGCTGAAGCGGCGTAAACGCAGCGCGCCGGTCCCGCTCAACGCGTTTCACCCTATTGCGCGGTCCTCAATAATACTAACATTGCTTTGAGGTTCATGGGAAGGGCGAGCGTCCACGTGATTATTGTCAGCGGGGCATCCCATCCGCCAACCACGACGCACAACCTCGCCGCTTATCCACGCGCCATTCCGGGTTGGCCCCTTTGGGTGATCACTTCTGGCCGCGCTTGCCAGCCTGATGATCCAGTGCAAAGGCGCCGTTGATATTCTCGCCGATCAATTTCAGCTTCACCACCAAAGCGCCCACATTCTTTTCCTCCTCCAGTTGCTCGTCGAGGAACCAGCGGAGAAACGATTGCGTGGTGAAGTCCTTTTCCTCGCCAGCCAGTTCGTACAACGCGAGGATGGAGGCGGAAACCTTCTGCTCATGACCGAGACTGATTTGGAAGGCTTCCACGGGCGATTTGTATTCGCTTTTGGGCTGCGCGACGGCTTCGAGGACCACTTTGCCGTTGCGTTCGTTGACGTATTTGAAGAATTTTTGGGCATGCTCCAGTTCCTCCCGGTACTGAACGGACATCCACGAGGCAAAACCGGCAAACGGAGTTTGCTCGAAATAAGCCGCCATGCCGAGATAGACGTAGGCCGAGGCGAATTCGAGGTTGAACTGGTTGTTTAACGCTTTTTCAATTTTTGGAGACAATTGCATCGCCGGAAATTTAGGGCCACACATCACTTTGCACAAGATTGATAAACGCCTTCCGGAACGATCACACCGCAACTCCAGGGCAATCCCCGCCGGTGTCGTCCGCCCTATCTGGCATCCGCCTCACATGCCTGTGGGCGACAACCTCATTCGAACCAATCCTGAAGGGGATTGAATCATCCAGCCCGGCGTTGCCGCGCCAGCCTAGGCCGGGTACACGTCTCAAACAATCGGATCAACCCTGTAAGCGGTTGAATCAAGCTCAACGCCCGGACCGCGCCAGAGCCATCCAAACTTCGGGGCGATGGGGTGTGAGGCAAAATTCCTCCAAGTTCAAACAAAAATGGAGATTCTAGAGTAAAACCAACAGCATTCACCGGATGAAATTCTTCATCCGGTAAATCCTGTTCATCCTGTCCAAAACTTTTTCCCGCGCAAGCATCTGGACTGCATAAATATATATGTGCCGTCTTTATGGTCTTGTTTGCTGGTCTTCAATATTCTGTCTCACGCCCGGCGCAAATGGTGACTTCCGTTTTTGATTGCCACCTTTGGCGGTTGGCCTACGATTACGAAATCAATTCAGATGGCAACCGAAGCGGATACATGCCCTAAATTCGTCGTGCCTAAACTTCAGGCAGCGGAGAGAATGTGGACGCACGCCGGAAACAAAATGGACAGGATTAACAAGATGAACAGGATAACGGCAAATCAAAGCGGGGAAAAGTCTAATCCTGTAAATCCTGCTCATCCTGTCAACGGCTTTGCTTTGAACGAAATCGCCGGCAAATTCTGCTCCGCAATGCCGTCAATTAACCCCAGTCGCCGTTGTTTGCGGCTACGATCCAACCCGCATCGATGAGCAGAATGCGACACAGTTGGAAATCTCGCCTAGTGGCGAATTGCATCTTTTTTGGGGATGCGGGGGATACGATTATATTTTCGCAATGGCTGAAACAACTCCTGTGCGGGACGAAGCGACATTCACCGAGATGGAGCTTGCTTACCGTCAACGATCGCAGAATCAGTTTTATGGAGTCATGGCCAACTTTCTTCGGTATTTGGTGACCGAGGACCAACTCTTCTGTCGCATACCGGACCATGAAAGCTACCGCGGACAGGCGGTCCTTTTGAATAAGCTGGAGGCCACAGCGCGAAAATTCGAGACTTTCGTGTGGCATTAAGTTCGCAGCGCCTCAGCACACAAGAAATTCGAAGTGAATGATGACACCAGAACAACCCGCGCTCGCCCAACCGCTTGGAGCTCTCCAAATCTCCGCGCGCGTCATAACGCGCAAGGGAAGGGGGCTGAATGGCGAGCGTGGCTGTGGATCAGGACAGGTTTAACAAGATGGACAGGATACCCAAAATGGAAGAGCAAGAATTGACCGAGAAAATCATTGGCTGCGCGATGAAAATCCACTCCGCACTTGGGCCTGGCTTTCTGGAATCGGTTTATCAGAACGCGCTGGCGCATGAGCTCGGTAAAGCCGGAGTGAAAGTCGAGTGCGAGAAAGCCATTGTGGTTCACTACGACGGTGTCGCGGTGGGCGATTTTTCTGCCGACATGCTGGTTGAGGAAAAAGTGATGTTGGAATTAAAGGCAAACCAAGCGCTCGTGGCGGCCAACGAGGTGCAACTGGTCAATTATCTGACGGCGACAGGCGTTGAGGTGGTCTATTGCTGAACTTCGGGGCAAAGCAGTTGGAATTCAAACGCAAGTAACGAACCTACCGCCCCAAACCTCTGGAAAAAGATTTTATCCTGTAAATCCTGTTCATCCTGTCCTCATGCCTTTTTGGTTTTTTTGAACTGCATTTGCTTCCCGCTCAACTACTTACGCCGTTCCAGTTAGCGGCTAACTTTGCACTTCTGCCGCCCCTGCTACAATCGTCCTGGCTGGGAAACTGCCCGGCCACTATGAGCGATCATCATTATGATCGAGCCCGGCCACGGACGCTTCGCCCCCTCGGCAACCGCCCGCAAGAACGCTTTGTCTCTGCCACCAAGGCATCGCGCCATTTTCCTTTTTCCGCCTTCAGCATTCAGCCTTTAGCATTTCCTGCCGCCACCCCCCGAAAACCCGGCAAATTCGTTCACAAAAATCTGCGAAAACCCCAGCAAAAACCCCCATCGTCAACCCTCGTCAACCCTGAATTTTTTTCCCGCGGCGCGCCTCTGCCCGCCTGCCGATTTTTTCCCGCAACCTAATGCGGCCGCGCGCCGTCCATTAAAAGACTACATGAAATCACTTGGATTCCGATCGCTTGGCCTCACGGCCCTGCTCCTGGCCGCCTCCTCCGCTTGCGCCGAGGACGGCTGGATTAACCTTTTTAACGGCCAAAACCTCGACGGCTGGCAATCGCACGGCGGACAGGCCAAATACCGCGTCGAAAACGGCCTGCTCTTCGGCGAATCCGTCCCCGGCACCGGCAACAGTTTCCTCTGCACCACCCGCTCCTTCGGAAATTTCGAGCTCGAGCTCCAATACCAGTGCGATCCCCTCCTGAATTCCGGCGTCCAAATCCGCAGCGAAGTCTTCCCCGATCCCACTAACGCCATCATTCACGGTAAGGAATTCAAGTTCCCCGCCGACCGCGTCCACGGCTACCAGTGCGAAATTGACATGGACACTGCCCGCGGCCGCATGTGGACCGCCGGAATTTACGATGAGGCCCGCCGGGGCTGGCTCTTCCCCGCGGACGGTGAAAAAGGCCCGCAGGGCCTGGCGTTTTCCCAGCAGGGCCGCACCGTCAGCAAAAGCGGCCAGTGGAACACCCTCCGCATCGTCGCCGATGGCCCCTCCATCAAAACCTGGCTCAATGGCGTGCCCCGCGCCGAGATCTTCGATTGTGTCACTCCCAGCGGCCTCATCGGCCTCCAAGTCCACGCCGTGGGCAGCGATGCCGCCAAGGTCGGACTCAAGGTCGCGTTCCGCAACCTCCGCCTCCGCGAACTCCCGGCGGATAACAACACACTCACGCCCCAGGAAATCGCTGACGGCTGGAAGTTGCTTTGGGACGGCAAGACCACCGACGGCTGGCGCAGCCCCAAATCCGATAAATTCCCCGAACGCAGTTGGGTGATCGAAAACGGCGAGTTCAAGGTGGTCTCCAGCGGCAACGCCGAGGCCCAGGCCGGCGGCGACATCATCACCCGCCAGCGGTACGCCAATTTTGAGCTGAGCGCCGACTTCAAATTCACCACCGGGTGCAACAGCGGCATCAAGATCTTCGTCCAGCCCAACATCTCACCGATTGACAAAGTCACCGGCAAACCCACCGGTCGCGGCTCCGCCATCGGCCTCGAATACCAGATCCTCGATGATGCCAATCATCCCGATGCCAAGCTGGGACGCGACGGCGACCGCAAGCTCGGCGCCCTGTACGATCTCATCCCCTGCGATCCCGCCAAACCCGTGAACCCCGTCGGCGAATGGAATCGCGCCCGCATCATTTCTCGCGGCCAGCATGTCGAGCATTGGCTCAACGGCCGGAAAATCCTCGAGTACGACCGCGGTTCGGCCGCCTTCCGTGCTGCCGTGGCCGCCAGCAAGTTCAAGGACATTCCCGATTTTGGCGAATGGGCCGACGGCCATATCCTACTGCAGGAGCACGGGAGCGAAGTCTCGTTCCGCAACGTCAAGCTCCGGCCTCTGCCGAACTGAATTCCCCGGGCCGCCCATGAAAAATCTATCCCGCCGCCGTTTCCTGGCCGCCGCCACCCGCGGCGCCTTCGGGCTGGCCATCCTCCCCACGATCATTCCCTCGCGCCTCCTGGGCGCGGACGCCCCCTCCAAGAAAATCCAAGTGGCGCAAATCGGCTGTGGCCGCATGGGCCGGAGCGACTTGGGCAACGTGCTCACGGAATCCCTGGCGCGCGTCGTGGCCGTGTGCGACCTCGACTCCAGCCGTCTGGCTGCCGGCCAGCAAATGGCGCAGGAGTATTACGCCCAACGCGGCGAGTCGGGCGTGAACATCCGCACGTATCACGACTACCAAGACGTGCTGGCGGCGCCCGACATTGACGCCGTGGTGGTCACCGTGCCGGACCATTCGCACGCGCGTCTGGCCATCGCCGCCGCCCTCGCCGGCAAGCATGTCTATGTGCAAAAGCCGGTCACCTACAACATCGCCGAAGCCATCGGCCTGCGCCGGGCGGTCGAGGCCACGAAAATTATTTTGCAGACCGGTTCGCAGCAGCGTTCCGAACGGCCCTGGCACAGCTTCCGCGCCGCCAGCGAAGCCGTGCGCAACGGCCGCATTGGCCAGTTGCAAACCATCCGCATCGGCGTGGGGCTCGACCAGCCCAGCGGCCACGCGCCGGCCCCCGAGCCCGTGCCGGCCAATCTCGATTACGAACACTGGCTCGGCTCCGCGCCCGAGCAGCCTTACATGGAGCGCCGCGTCCACCCCCAGCGCAGCCTGGAAGGCCGCCCCGGCTGGATCACCACCGAGGACTTCGGCCTGGGCATGATCACCAACTGGGGCGCCCACCACATGGATATCGCGCAGTGGGCCATGGGCCAGGAACTCGGCGGCCCGCTCACCGTCGAGGCCCGGGCCGCGTTCATGCAGAACGATGCCGGGACCGTCCACACCACCTACCACGTCGAAATGCTCTATCCGCACAACGTCCGGGTGATCCTCGACAACCACTTCGAAAACGGCCTGCGGTTTGAAGGCGACGCCGGCTGGGTCTTCTGCTGCCGCAGCGAGGAAAAAGTCACGGCGAGCGATCCCACCGCGCCCGCCGGGCGCGAGGCCCTGCTGCCATTGCGCGCCAGCAATCCGAAGATCCTTTCGCCCCTCGGCGCCGGCGCCATCCGCTGGGCGCCGAGCCGCACCCATCACGGCAACTGGCTTGAAAGCGTCGCCGCCAACCGCCAGCCCATTGCCCCCATCCAGCAATCCGCCCGCAGCCTCGAAGCCTGCGCCGCCGCCTGGATCGCCATGAAGCTGCAACGCAAGCTCACCTGGGATGCCAAAACCGAAATGTTCGTCGGCGACGAAGCGGCCAATGCCCTGCGCAGCCGCCCCGCCCGTAAACCCGAATACGATTTCGAGCACCTCCTGCAAAAGGCGGGCGTCGCCTGAAGGGTTAAACCACAAATTTGCCGATAATTTCACTTTCCATCGGCCCGGCTTTCACTAGATTGCCGTCATGTCCGAGATCGCCAAATTCGTCAACCGGGGCGCCGCCGCGATAACCCCCGCTCTTGCGGAGAAGGTCTTGCGGCAGCTGCCGCAGTGGAAACTGGAGTTCACCCAGATCCGGGCTCCCCAGTTTCCCCACCTCGTGGACCAACTCGAATTCCTCGCCGACGCCGTCGAGGATTCGGTCGAAGGTGCGTACAAGGAGATTCCCTACCTTGGGGTGGCGCAGGCCGTCTTTGCGCTCATCTACACCCACAAGAAATTGAATCTCATTCCCGAAACCGTCCTGGAACTCGGCCGGGCGGATGACTCGAGCGTGGTGCGCGCCGTGCTCATCCAAAACGAAAAGGAGTTCGCCATCTTTGCCGGCAAGCAGGGCGTGGACTGGCGCAAAATCACCAGCGCCCCCTGAGCCCGGCGCCCTGGGCCGGAACCGTGCAGTTGAACAACGAATTAACCACAGATGGACACAGATGGACACAGATTCGGAGATACTTCCCTGCCCGGAAAACCGAGCGTATCAATGAGTGACCGATGGCAACCGGTTAAGCTACCCCTTTCCCCTGTCTTCATCTGTGTTTATCTGTGTTCATCTGTGGTTGAACTGAATCGT
>Ga0182030_10019204_pt1 | contig 13038 bp, 11 predicted proteins | sample 812S3MmetaG_FD_121299 | JGI IMG/M metagenome (GOLD analysis project Ga0182030, IMG submission 121299) | Permafrost microbial communities from Stordalen Mire, Sweden - 812S3M metaG (Illumina Assembly) | ecosystem: Environmental > Terrestrial > Soil > Wetlands > Permafrost | place: Sweden... | reverse complement strand
GACTGCGGAACCAATGAGCAGAGAGTCGGGATTCGTGCGGTCTCCTGGATAGGAGGCTCCATCTCCTGGCACTTCGGTTTGGAAAAGTAAGGTCGATTGTGGACCCGTCATTGGGTCGCATTCGTCTCTCAAGAATCATTCAATTGCCCTGTGCTCTAAAGAAGAGAAGTCATTCCGAAGTTAGTGCAATTTTGAATGCTCCGTTTTCAATTCCTTAAGAAAAGGAATAGCCGGGTCCGCGTCTTTCCATAGATCGAAGAAGGCCTCGTAATTTTGGCGGGCCTTCTGGCTATCGCCTGCACGCGCATATGCCCGCCCAAGGCCGGCGAGAGCCAGCGATTCAAGGGGATAGTTTGCCAATAACGTCCTGTGATCGCGCAACTTCTGAAATTCGATTGCCGCCCGGGGGCCGTCGCCCGCCGCCAGGTACGCCTGGCCTCGAACATAAACTGGGTAAAGCGTTGCCATCCCCAGGGCAGCCGGAGCAGAAATCTCCAGCGGCGGATTCAGCAAGCTCAGGTCGTCCACCGCTTTTGAAAATCTTCCCGCCCTCATATCCATTTCCGCCCGAATCAGCGGAAGCCAGTATTTCTGGATATAGGTGCCCTGCGGAAACTGATCGTTGAGCTGCTTGCTTAGAGTTTCGGCCTGTTGAACTTGGCCCACCCGCGCCGAGAAGAACGCCGCCAGAATAGTTACATTCTGATTGCGGGAAAGCTTCAGCGCATTGGAAATAAACTCCTGCGCGACGCCTTTGTCTCCAAATTCTGCTTCCCGAATCGCTGCCTGCGCCCAATACCGGGCTGCCGAATCCTTGTCCCCCTGTTGCTCCATCAGGATGGCGGCCTTGCGCGTCGATTCGTTGGCCTGTTTTACCCGGCCATAGAACGCATCGGTGTTCGATTGCTCTGACAACAGCAGGGCCGCTGTCTCCGGTTGGCTCGAAGCCTGCTGCACCAATTGCGCCATGGCACGGTCATCCCCGCGCAGGAATGCAACATGGTAATTTGTCTGCAGAAGCCCCTCGGTTTGCAGCGATCGTTTTTGCGCGTCCGCCAGGACGGTAGATGCCTCTTCGAGACGATTCAGAGCGAGCAGCACATTTGCCATTTCGGAATGTGTGCCACCCCTGGTTGGGTCAAGCGCCTGCGCCCGGCGGTAGTCGTCGACGGCCTGGTCGTAGTGGCCAAGTGCCTGGTCCGCATTGCCCAAATGATTAAATGCGCCGGCTGACTCTGGATGATTTTGGACGACGAGACTGCGCACATCGGCGTCCTTTTCCAGTTCGCCGGTTACATATTCGTAATAGCGCGCCTCAATGGAGCTTTTTTCAGCCTGTGTCACATGCGCGCGGAGTTCAAATGCCTTGGTGGCATGCTCGCGAGCCAGATCTCCCTGCCCCAGGTTGTAGTAGATGGTGGCCAGGGCGCCGTGGGCCTGCGCGAAATTCGGATCCAGCTCAACCGCTTTTTTGAATATCGGAAGCGAATCGTGATCGCCCTTCTTGTCCCATGTCAACAAAGCCAGGCTGTACGCATTCAGGGCGTCGAGCGATGCGGTGGTCGCCTGTTCAAGTGGAGCGTTGTATTTCTGAATGGAAGGCAGCGACTCACCCAGCCGGGTGCGCAGTTGCACCGTAACGCGCCCCAATGCGTCCACCACGTCTTCTTTGTGACGAGCCTGGGCTTGTTCGTTGGCGATCGGTTCCCCGTTGTCGCACCGAATCGCAGCCAACCCGATCAGGTAGACCGAGCCCAGGCTCGTGATCGATCCCTGTATCGTCACTTTGCCGCCCGCTCTTTGACAGACCTCGATTGCAGTCTTGCCGGTCATCCGGTCCTCGGCAGCATGGCCCATTTGTGTCAGGATCACGGAAGCTTTGCGTTCCGGCATAATCTGAATCGACGGAGATTGCCCCAGCCCAATTTCGAGGGCCTGGCGCAAAGCATCATCGAAAACCGGTTCCCCCGTGGTGTTCACAAAATCAGCCAGGATGACAAGGTCGCCCGAAGACGGCTTGAAGCCGCCGGCATGGTACCGCTGGTAAAGGGCAACGCCTGCGGCAAGCACCACCATAATGGTTGCTGTGCCGACAATCCAGTTGCGCCGGCCGTGCCGGGGGACGCTTGCAGAAACCGCGGAAGCTGGTTCAGCAATTGACTCATCCGAACCAGACGCCGGTTGAACCTCAGGCGGAACGGCGACCATCGGCTCAAGCTTTGCCCCCGCCGGCCGCGAATGGATTACCGGAGCAATGAAGCGATAGCCGCGCCGCGGCACCGTTTCGATGAACCTGGGATTTTCCGCCGCATCTCCGAGCGCCGCCCGCAGCTTCCCCATGGCCGTGTTCAGGGCGTCGTCGAATTCCACGAAGGTCTGGTCAGACCAAAGCTCCTGGCGAATCTCGTCGCGCGTGACAACCTGACCCGCCTGATCCAGTAAGAGCGTAAGGATTTGCAGGGGCTGCCCCTGCAGGCGGACCCGAAGCCCTGACTTGGAAAGCGTCCCCTGAACCCGATCTAATTCAAAGGTTCCAAATCGAATAATTTCGGATGTTGATCCTTGCGCCTGCATGCGAATCCTCTCGAATGCGGGAGGGGTAGGTGGGCAGTATACAGGTTAGAAGTCTCCGCAGTGTACTCATTTTTAGAACGTTAGCTGGTTAGACCCGATTCGGGTATAGATTTGTTGCTATTCGCCCAGACTCCAAGCAAACTGCAAACGGTTCAAAGGAGTTGCCCACATGCGCTTTCGGATTTCTAAAATTCCTTCGCCCTTTCCCCTGCTGGGAGCTCCACCGACCCTGGCTCAACAGAGTTCTTTACCAACCCATAAAGGAGGAACAAATCCCATGTTTCGAATCAAAGCCTCTCTCTCTCTGCTACTCGCGCTCACGCTCGCCGCTCCTGCCTCCAGCTTCGCGACAGAGCACTACTGCATCGCGACCGCCGGCGGCTTCGGCAATGGTGGCACCACCTTCATTGCAACTGGCTTTGCCGTGCCGTCTGAAGGTAGCTGCTCTCCGTGGGCCGGCTTCACAAAGACCGCTGACACCGTTGTCTTATCCACCTCCGGCGCCGGATGCCTCTCCAGCGATGGAAAAGTGCTCACCGTCAGCGTCTCCAGCATCGACCCGGACTTTTTGGGTGTCAGCACTCCGGGGTGGGACTACATTCGTCTGTCTCGCAGCAGCTCAAAAGGATCCTTCACCAGCGGAACCGACAACGGCCAGTTCGGCGGTAGCGCCGATGCGATCAGCTGCACCTCGAGCCTTGAGAACCTTCCCTCATCCCACGACTAACCAGTTATGGCGATCTTGCAGCGCTTTTGCCGGCACTGATTCCCCTGCGGGTTTCGTGCCGGCGTTTTTCTGTAGCTGCCGGAAAAGTTACGAGACGCAACGGCAACGCTTGCGAAAATCTTTATATTTCGACGACCCAGGCCGGACCGGCTGTGATCGACAGCGGCAATGGCTCACTAAAAATACATTCCTCCTAACATACTAGATAGTCCGCGCGCGAATGCGCTTACGCTAAGCTGTCTGGACGAGATGGGCGCAGGCTTTCAACGGGGCCCTGTCGAGTCGGGCGGCTCTCGAAAAGCCCGAATTGACTTTTGATTGCATTGTGAGCGCAAACTCAATAAATTGGTCCTGATCCTGAAACGCAATTTGCCCGCCATACACCTGGGCGACCCAGACGCGGCGAACAAAACCCCTTCTCCGCCAGGCACCTCAATTGAAAGCGAGACTCTCGTGAATATGCTCCGCTTCAGGCTGACTGCAGCTGTCCTTGCTGTTGCTCCATTCTTCGTCCAAACCGTGGCCGCCCACGCGCAAGATGGCGACAAGATCGATTTGGCCGCCCTCACCCAAATCAAGAATGAGGCCCTCCAGCACTCGCAGGTCATGGAGAATCTTTTTTACATCTCTGAGGTGTACGGGCCGCGCGTCAACAATAGCCGCAATCACCGCGCTGCGGCCGAGTGGGCCATGCAGCAGATGAAGACGTGGGGATTGCAGAATGTGCATCTAGAAAAATGGGGCCCCTTCGGCGACGGATGGCAGATCAAGAAATACTATGGTGCTCTCGAATCCCCGGCATACGCCGCGCTGATCGGCTTTCCTTTGGCATGGACGCCGGGCACAAATGGGCCTGTCACTGCGGAAGCCGTTCTGGCGCCGCTCCACTCCGAGGCAGACTTTGCACAATACAAAGGCAAGCTGAAAGGAAAAATCGTCCTCATCTTCGATCCGCGCGAGTTATCGCTGCATACTGAGGCCGATGCCCACCGCCTGACCGATGAGGAAGTCGAAGCGCGCACCAAAACACCAGATCCCTCGCACCTTGGCTTTGGCGGTGGCGGCCGGCCCGGTGCTGCGGCCCCACGCCCCGGCGAATACACGCCCATGACACTGTCGACCGCCGCGCCCACCGGCCGCGTTCTGCGCAACCAGGTCAATGCCTTCCTGAAAGACGAAGGCGTCGCCGTGGCGTTGACGCCCGGCTACAACGGCGACGGTGGCACCATCTTTGCATCCTACGGTGGCTCGCAGGATCCGAAAGATCCAGTCGGCCCTCCCATGGCCGCTATCACCCCCGAGCAATACAACCGCATCTGCCGCTTGCTTCAGCACGGCATCACACCCAGGCTGACCTTCGACATTGACACGGAATATCAGAAAGATGACTTGATGGGCTTCAACGTGGTTGGTGAAATTCCCGGCACAACCAAGGCCGATGAGGTCGTCATGGTGGGCGGCCACTTCGACAGTTGGCAGGGAGGCACGGGAGCAACGGATAACGGCACCGGTTCAGCCGTCGCGATGGAAGCCGTGCGCGTTCTGGCTTCGTTGCATAAGCCCATGGCGCGCACGGTTCGCGTGGCGCTTTGGGGCGGCGAAGAAGAAGGGCTCTACGGCTCTCTGGCCTACGTGCAACAGCACTTTGCTCCGCGCGACACCATGAAGAAGACGCCGGAATACGACAAACTCGACGTGTACTTCAACGACGACTCCGGCTCAGGCAAGTTCCGCGCCGTTTCAGCACTGGGGAATTCCGAACTCGCCGCCATCTTCCAGTCGTGGATCGCTCCCATCAAAGACCTGGGCCTCGAAACGGTTGTCGGGCTTACGGCCGGCCCCACTGCTCAACCGGGTGGCACTGACTCGACCAGCTTCTCGTGGATCGGCCTCGACGGCATCGGCTTCATGCAGGATCCCCTGGAATATGGCTCGCGTACCCATCACTCCAACATGGATTTGTTCGACCGCGTGCAGAAGGGCGATGTGATGCAGGGAGCATTCGTCGAGGCATGGTTTGCCTACAATGCAGCCACCCGCGCAGATCAGTTGCCGCGCATCGAAACACCGGCTCCCACAGCGAAGTAACTCGACGAAGCGGCGATCGGCAGATGGCGGTGCGCTCAATCGACCGTCAGCAGTTCTTCAAAAAATCCGCCGATCTGCCGCTCGCGATCGACAAAGTGGATCTCCAGAATCCAGTGGCGCTTCTGGCCCTTTTCGTTGAGCGACTGCATTGCCAAATGACTGTCCGGATGAACATAAAGAGTCACCTTGTCGCCGGCAATTCGTTCGTGTGGAAACTGCCCGATCAGGTGACCCGCGATGGGGCCGCCGAACTCCCAGCCATATTCGTGCGCAAGCGACACAGCATGCGCAAAGAATTCGCTGGAGGTAATGTCCGGGTTCTCATGAAAGAATCGTTTTCCCTTGGCAAATGCTTTTGCCACGTCGTCCCGTAATTTAATCTTGTGCGGGTCGGCCCCCGTCACGAATGTGCGGCCAAAATCGGCTTCCCAGTCTTCGAACACCGGCCCGAGATCGAGGAAGAGGATATCGTCGTCGCCGATCATAAGATTGGGCGGATTCTCATCATAAGGCGCCAGCGTGTTTCTGCCCGCTCGCACAATGCGCTTATGCCAGTAGGTCGTAATGCCGAACATCTCTTTGGCTAATTCGTAAATCTCCTCATTCAGTTGGCTCTCCGTCATGCCGGGGCGAATCAAGCGCCGCTGGTCCACTTCGCGGAACAACTGCTCCGCCTTGCTCTGGGCGTTTCGCAGTTCTGTAACTCGTTGCGCTTCAAAAGCATCTACTGGAACAGGAATGTCCGACAATCGGTTGCACCTCACCCCATTTATATTGCTTGCCGGGAGGTTAAGGCGAATATGAAGATCGACACGGGAAACTCGATCCGAAGTTTGACCACGCTCGCTCTTGCCGTCGCCTGTTCGTTGGTAATTGCCGGCAACGCGGCGCAGGCGCAGGAACAAGCCAGTATCGTCGGCACTTCGCCTCTTTACGGTCTTGCAGGCGCAACGCAGTGGCTCAATTCCAAACCGCTGTCCGCCAAGGAACTCAAAGGCAAGGTCGTTCTCGTGGACTTCTGGACCTATTCGTGTATCAACTGCCTGCGGTCCTTGCCATACATCCGCGCCTGGGCCGACAAATATACAGAGAGCGGCCTGGTCGTCATCGGTGTGCACACGCCGGAATTCGATTTTGAAAAAGAGCCGGCCAACGTGCAGAAAGCTGTGAAAAAGTTTGGGATTACTTATCCCGTAGCGATGGACAGCAACCACAAAATTTGGAACGCTTTTCACAACCAATATTGGCCGGCGCACTACTTCATCGATGCGAAGGGGAAGGTACGCTTCGAGCATTTCGGCGAAGGAAATTACGCCGAATCCGAACGATGGATTCAGCAACTCCTGCAGGAGAGAGACAAGCAACCGATGCCGGCAAGCTCGGTTGAAGTTCGTGCGGAGGGCCTTGAAGCAGCTCCCGATATGAAAGACGTTCGTTCGCCCGAGACGTACATTGGGTTTTCTCGAGCTCAGCACTTCGTCTCCCAGAGTGGAATTCGTATGGGAGCAGAGAAAACCTATGTTGCCCCCGCCCATGCGTCGCTGAACGATTGGGGCTTCGAGGGCAAGTGGGTCGATAACATGCAGCGCGCCGTGCTCAGCTCCGCCGGCGGGAAGATCTATTTTTACTTTCACGCACGCGACCTGCATCTTGTGCTGGGTCCCACAGCCGACGGCAAGCCGGTTCGTTTCCGCGTCACCCTCGACGGCCAGGCCCCCGGCGAAAACTCCGGTGTGGATGTTGACGCGCAAGGCAATGGCGTCGTCACCGACCTGCGGTTGTATCAATTAGTCAGGCAGAAGGGGTCTGTCGCCGACCACCTCTTTGCCATTGAATTCGAAGACCCCGGCGTTCAGGCGTTCTCCTTCACATTTGGATGAGCCGATCTGCATTTCCCGCTACGTGCGTCGAGGAAAATAGAAACATGAGCAACCCGATCTTCGAAGATATCCTCTCTGATATTCAAAAGTTTTCTGCGAATGCCAAAGACCTTCCCGCACTTCAGCAGTTTTGCGTCGGTCAAATCGCTGACCGCCTGCCCTCCTACAACTGGACAGGCTTTTACATGCTCGATCCCGGCGACGAATCGTTTTTGGTTCTTGGACCGTTTCGCGGCGCCCCCACAGAACACGTGCGCATACCCGTCACTGAGGGGATTTGCGGAGCAGCCGTCGCGCAGGGTGAAACTGTGATCGTTGCCGATGTCTCCGCGGACCCGCGCTATCTTTCCTGCTCGATCGAGACAAAATCGGAGATCGTTGCGCCCATTCGGGCTGCCGGAAAGATCGTCGGCGAGATCGATATCGATAGCCACTCAATCAATGCTTTCGGGCCAGAAGATCGCAGGTTTTTAGAGCAATGTGCTCAGGTGGTTGGAGAGTTCATTGCAAAGGGCGGCCACGCTCGTTGAAGCCGGCCTCGCCGCGGTCCACGCTTTCAAAATAGAAATGGGCATGCTTACGGCAGCCTGGGTTGAATGCGGCGCGGCATCCCGGACAACCGTAGCCGCTCGCCAGGTACTCTTCAACGCTCATTTCATATCCGCAGGCTCCGCACAGCACTGCCTTCTGGTTCCACTCGGCCTTGGGCCAAACTGCAAGAGGATGGTCCGCCAGGGCTTGATGACAATCCTTGCAAGCGTAAAAGACGCCGCAGCACTTCATGCGGATGGCGATCACATCGAGAACCGTCCGGTAGTGATCGCAACGCGTTTCCTCATCGAGATTGATCCCGCGAACTTCCGGTCGTGGCATACAGGATTAGATGAATGCGTTTTGTACTTGATGCGCACACCCAGATTGCTCGAACCACGCCGCACTTTTTTCGCAATTCATTTGCAGTTAATTTCGGCTCGTTCCTGCAAAATCAATTCAGATCGGTTCCAGACAGCATTGAATTGCAGAAAACTGCAGAATTTTGGGGAAATTCTGGCCTGTAACTCCTTATCTGTCTAGAATCTGCAAATAACTTCTTTGGAATCAGGAATTTGCAACGATGGATGCCTTCTATCTTGCTGAAACTGAAGAACTTCTTTACAGAAATACCCTTTTTTTCTTTTTTTTTCTAAAGAAAAACAGATGGTTCGCGAACCAGATGCGTTCAAAGTCGACCTCGCGATCGAACCCAATAAATAGCGGACTGATATTGAAACAGAGGCCATTCCGCGTGCTTGAGAACCAATCCTGAATTGCGCCTAATTCGCCAGCTCAGTCGCATCCGCAAGGCGCAAAGTGGCGGGCTTTCGCAGGCTGCGAGTCAACACAAACATCACCCCCGCACCGGCCAGCGCCGGCAACACCAGGCCTCGCAATCCGGCCTGGTAGGTGCCTGTCGCGTCTTTCATCAGGCCCATCCAATAGGGACCGAGAAAACCGCTGAACATGGTGATCGTGTTCATGGCAGCCAGGCCGGCGGCCGCGGCGCGTCCGGCAAGAAACTGCATCGGGACGGCGTTTGCCGGCCCCAGCAAGGCCACAAACGACAGATAGGTCGCGCCCAGTGCAATCACCACAATCCACCCAGAGTCGATAAGGCCTGCGATCAGGAAACCGGCAGCCATAATAAGACACGGCACAATGCAGTGCAGAGATCGTTCTCCGGTACGATCGGAGTGAGCGCTGTTGAGCAACATTGCCAAAGCGCCAAGCAATCCAAAACCCGCGATGAGGTAGCCAACGTTTGCAACGCTCCATCCGGTAGCTGCCTGAAGGATTGCCGGGGCCGAGAAACTGTAAGCATAGTTCGCCGTCAACGCGCACAAAAAGAATGCACCAATCAGCCAGACCTTCGGCGAAAGAAGGGCTTGAAGAATACCGGCATCGTGACTCAGATGCGCAGTCTGGCTATCTGCCTGCAGCTTAGTCGCAAGCCACGCCTTCTCCTCCGTCGTCAGCCACGCGGCCTTCGCCGGGCCGTCGGGCAACATCTTCAGAATGACGAAACTGAAAAAGACCCCGGGCAGCCCTTCCACCAGAAACAGCCACTGCCATCCGGCCAGGCCGAGCTTACCGTTGAGCCCCAGCAGCCAGCCGGCCAGCGCCCCCATCACCACCGAGCTCAGCGGTAGCGCAATGTAAAAGCGGCTCACCGCCCGCGCCCGCATGTTCGCCGGAAACCAGAGGGTCAGGTAGTAGACAATGCCCGGATAAAAGCCTGCTTCGGCCATGCCCAGCAGGAAACGCAGCACGTTGAACTCGAGCGGCGTGCGCACAAACATCATCAGCGCCGCGAGCAGGCCCCAGGTGAACATGATGCGCGCCAACCAGCGTTTCGCGCCGAAATGGAGCAGCAACAGATTTGAAGGCACCTCGCACAGCGCATAACCGATAAAGAAAAGCCCCGCGCCGAAACCGTAGATCGAACTGCTGAAGTGCAAATCCCGATTCATTTGCAGGGAAGCAAAGCTGATATTGATGCGGTCCATGTAAGCGAGGCAATAGCCGACGCCAATGATGGGGATCAGGTGAAACGCCGCCTTGCGCTGTGCCGAGCGCGCAATCGCATCCTCGTCAGATGGCTGCACCATAAACATCGAACTCGGTTCGGCCATTGGCTTACCTCGAACGGATGGAAGGGTCTTCCGGAATAGCGCGGACGGGGAACGCGACGGAGTATGCCAAATCTATCACAAGATTGACGATTTGCCTCGATTGCCGGGTGCCCCATCCATCGCGTTCTTTGCGATGGGTGGGAAAGCAGGAACCCATGAAACCCGTTTGTGAGTCGAGTCACAGGACGTTCACACTCTGCGTGTGATAGCATCCGCTTCTTAGCGATAGACGCCGGGCAAATGATCTCCGATTTTCGGGCCCGGCGCCGGTCCAGGCCTTTCGACTCTATGGACGAGGCAGACGGCAGACCGGGACACGTGGCCCACCAATTCGGCCACCTGGACGCCACTCACGACGCCCACCCGCTTTCCCTGTGTTGCTCCTCTTCAGTCAAGAATCTGAGTGCCTCCGGTCGTTCGCACTTGGGGACCGGGGTTAGCGAAGAATCCCACGCGAGCGAAAAGAAAGCCCCTGCCCACCAAAGTTGTCATTAAAGGAGAACAAATGAAAACGTACCAGGGAAGTGAGATCCGCAACGTAGCTGTAGTGGGGCATGCGCACAGTGGCAAGACCACCTTTATTGCCGCGTTGCTGCATGCCGCGAAGATGACCCCGACGCAAGGGCGCGTCAGCGACGGAACCGCCGTAACCGCGTACGACGAAGAGGAAATAGCCCGCGGCGCGACCATGCAGAATGCCGTCGCCTTTGCCGAGTGGCAGGGCGTGAAAATCAACCTCGTCGACACACCGGGATTTCACATGTTTTCGCACGAGGCGCGCGCTGCGCTTCTCCCGGTTGAGTCCGCAGTCGTGTTGGTCAATGCGCAGAACGGCGTCGAAGCAGTGACCGAGCGCGTTTGGAAGTATGCCGAAGAGGCGAATATTCCGCGCATCGTCGTCGTAAACCAGATGGACCATCCCAAGGCTGGTGGCGGAGGCGGATTGAGTGCGCTTATTGACGATCTGGTCGACCGCTGGGGCCGCAACTGTGTTCCCGTCCAGTTGCCCATCTCCGATTCCCAAGGATTCCACGGCGTTGTCGATCTGGTGACGATGGAAGCCTATGACTACACCCCCGGCGGCGATGGACGCGGCAGAATGACGAAAGAGATTCCGGCGAACCTGGCGGCGGAAGCCAAAGCGCGCCACGAAGCTCTGGTAGAGCTTGTCGCCGAAGGCAAAGATGAGCTCATGGAGGAGTTCTTCGAGAAGGGCACCATTCCCGAGGATCACCTGATCGCTGCACTGCATGAAGCGATTCGCGAAGACCGCATTTTCCCGGTCCTATTCTCGAGCGGCCTGGCCAATATTGCCCTCGATCATCTTCTGGACTTCATCAAGGTCTATGCCCCTGCCCCGATTGAGCGTGTTCCCTTTACCGTGCGCGCTCCGGCCGCCGTTGCCGCAAATGCAGGTTCCGACGCCGAAAGCACAGGCGATGCTGCCCTCTCGTTGCGCAAAGTCGCCGACAGCGAGCCTGCCGCGCTTGTGGTCTTCAAGACCATGACGGATCCATTCTCCGGCCGAATCACTTTTTTCAAGGTCGTCAGCGGCGTCATCAAGACGGACGCTACGGTCGAAAATTACACCCGGCGTGGGCAGGAGCGGCTCTCTCATCTCTCCATCATGCAAGGCCGAAAAGCGGTTGAAGTCCAGGAATTGCATGCCGGCGATCTGGGCGCGGTGGCCAAACTGCGCGAGACGCTGACCGGCGACACGCTGGGCGCCAAAGGCGCCGAGATCCAGGTCGACCTGTTTCCTTTACCGGAGCCTGCCATGACCTACGCGATCGAGCCCAAGAGCCGTGCGGACGAAGACAAACTCGCGCCTGCCATCCATAAACTGATGGAAGAGGATCTGCTGATCAAGTTCTTCCGCGATCCCATGACGAATGAGTTCCTGATTGCCGGTGCGGGGCAGCCGCATATTGAAGCCATCGTGAGCCGACTCAAAAAGCGTTATCACGCCGAGGTGACATTAAAGGCGCCCAAAGTGCCTTATCGCGAAACGATTCGTTCCAAGGCAGAGGCGCAAGGGCGCCACAAGAAACAGACCGGCGGCCATGGGCAGTTTGGAGATTGCAAGATTCGCATGGAGCCTTTGCCTCGTGGCGGCGGCTTTGAATTCGGCAACGAAGTCTTCGGCGGCGCGGTGCCGCGAAACTTCATCCCTGCGATCGAAAAGGGAATCGTCGAGTCGGCGGCGCGCGGGTATCTTGCCGGTTTCCCTGTGGTCGATTTCAAAGCGGTTGTGTACGACGGCAGTTATCACGACGTGGACTCGAACGAAATGTCGTTCAAAATGGCCGGCCGGCTGGCCTTTCGGAAGGCAATGGAATCGGCCAAACCGTGCCTGCTCGAGCCCGTCATGAAGGTTGAGATCGAGGCTCCCGACGAGTTCGCCGGAGCGCTCATGGGCGATCTCAACGGACGACGCGGACGTGTGGCCGGCATGGAGTCGAAAGGCCGAACAACGGTGATCAACGCGCAAGTGCCGATGGCCGAGATGCTGACCTACGGCTCGATTCTTACCTCGATGACGCAGGGCAAGGGCAGCTATCGCATGGAGATGGATCACTACGACATCGTCCCGCAACTGGTAGCCGAAAAAATCCTGGCCAACGCCAAACGCCCTGTGGAAGAGGAAGAAGAATAGGCGCCGCCGGTGCGGCGGACTCTCATTTTTCGCCCGCATCGGGTTCGTGCTTTCCCAGGTCTCAAAATCGAGACCTGGGAAAGCCATGCACTACTGAGTGTTCGGTTCCTGCGGGATGGCTTCGCCGTCGGATCTTGGATCGGCGCCGGCAAAGTTCACTTTGCGGGTGTCGTCGCGAACCACAGCCTCTCCCTGGCCGACGGTGAAAGAGAACGGCTCCAGGAGCTGAATCTGGTGGCCGCGCTTGGTTAGCTCGGCGCGGACGGGCTCGGGAACGGTTTCTTCCATCTGCACGTCGCACCCGTCGAAGGTCCCTTTCGTGAAGCGAGGCTGCTCCATCGCGGCCTGCACATTCATCCCGAAGTCGACAACGTTGGAAACGAACTGCGCGTGAGCCTGAGCCTGGTTCCAGCCGCCCATGATGCCAAAGCCGATGTGCACGTC
>Ga0182030_10019203_pt1 | contig 13039 bp, 17 predicted proteins | sample 812S3MmetaG_FD_121299 | JGI IMG/M metagenome (GOLD analysis project Ga0182030, IMG submission 121299) | Permafrost microbial communities from Stordalen Mire, Sweden - 812S3M metaG (Illumina Assembly) | ecosystem: Environmental > Terrestrial > Soil > Wetlands > Permafrost | place: Sweden... | reverse complement strand
GAAAAATTCTTTGCGAACATCAATCAAAAGCACCATTCGGAATTGAAGTCTCTACTTAGCTTGAAGTTCCAATTCTTTGATAAAAACAGTCCACTAATTTATCCCTTGTGAAGTATAATAGAAGAGATTGCCTACCTGATAGCATTTATTGGTAAATGCTTTTTGTATTTGTATGTATTATGGCTCATAAGAACAAACAGGCTGAAATATTACTTATACAGGCGGCATGATGAAACATCAACAAGAAAAGAAAAAATGGAGTGGAAAGATTTTATAAGGATGATGCCATAATTAGCTTATTAATTAATATTATTTTATTGTATTATGTAGGTTCAATTGCAAATTAAAATTATTAATTATTAAAAAATCGGCAGACTTATTATTAACCAGGTTGTAAAAATTTACAAAAATGAGCACTTCAAAAATCTTAAAAATCGGTGTTTGCATTCTATTGCTGTTTTTCGCTGTTACTTTTGGGGTGAGCGCCATTCTAAAGGAAATTATGTATTATACAAACATATATATGTTCAGCATTTACAATAAAATCACGACTAACAACAATGTGCTGGAAGAACAAGGCTTGTTGGAAGGCACATATTCAATAATATTTTTTATTATATTTGCTTTACTTCAAAAGAGTGCAACGAACAAACCCCCTTCTGCTTAGCCTTTCAGTTAAAGAATAATAGTTCTTGGCTGTATGGTATTGCAATAATCTAATGTTTTGTAAAGCCCAAGCCCCGGTACTTGATTAAGCTCCTCGTTTGCAAGGAGGATGCACCGGCGGCGCGTTTGCAACGCGCATACAAAGCAGCGACTTAAATTAAGCAACAAAATCTTGAAAGTTCAATATCCCTCTCCCGGACACACAAAATTATTTTCCCTAATATTACACATCCCTCCACTTCTGTGTATCACCTACACTGAAGCCACGCCTTGCGCCACATAATACATCTGCAGCATTCCCTTGCCCTTGGCATCTATTTCTCCTCTGTATTCGCAACTGAACTCATCCTTCACTAATTCATAGGTGCTATGAGAAATATTGATCCTGCCGGCTTCACTATGCTCCTCCATACGGGCGGCTGTGTTTACCGTATCACCCCATATGTCGTAGGCAAATTTCTTCAGGCCTACTATGCCGGCTACCACGCTGCCGCTGTGTATGCCTATGCGTATGCCAAAGGTTTTGTTGCCCAGTTTTGTCTGCCTGTCTGCCATAAATGCGTTTATCTCTATGGCGGCTCTCACCGCATTTTCCGCGTGTTTAGGGTCGGCAGTGGGCAGGCCGGCCACGGCAAGGTAGGCGTCGCCTATGGTCTTTATCTTCTCAATATCGTACTTGCCCGTTATCTCGTCAAATGCTTTGAAGCAGGCATCAAGTTCTGATATAAGCTCTTCTGGCTTCATATGTTCCCCGGCTTTCGTAAAGTCAACAAAGTCGGTGAAGAGCACCGTTACATTATCATAGTATTTGGCATGGGCCGTACCTTTTTCCTTTAGCTCTTCTGCTACTTCGGCAGGCAAAATATTGAGCAGCAGGTGCTCCGATTTTTGTTTTTCTTTAGACAGTAAATGATTGGAATGCTTTTGTTTTTGGTTGTTCCTTAATGTGATAAAGATGATCATCATCAGTGCAACGATCCCGGCAATAAAAAACCAACGTTGCGTATCCTTTTTAGCCACCGCCAGCTTATCTATCTCTATTTGTTTGTTATTGATCTCTATTTGCTTGTCTTTCAGATCCAGGTCCCGCTTGGTTTCCAGGTTGGTTATTTTTACATTATTATCAATATTAAAAACAGAATCTTTAGTGGTCACAAACAACTTATAATCACCCAGGGCGCTTTTATAATTACCCAATAATTCTTCCGCTTCGGAGAGGTCTTTTGTGAAAGTTTGCAAACTCCCCAGATCTCCTACTTCTTTGCACAATGCAATGCACTTCTTTAAATATTCTATTGCTTTTTGCAGGTTAGCAGTCTTGCCTGAGGGTATTAAACCTCCGGGTCGTATTTTCCTCGTAGTGTCTGTTGCAATAGCAAGATAACATTCGCCAATGTTGCCAATATTAATTAAAGTGCTGTTTTTGTCTTCCAGGCGCTCATTCATTTTTAATGCCTCGAAAAAATATTGAAGTGCATTATTATAGTCATGCTGGTCCATAAATACGAGGCCGATATTCCCCGTGTTATCTGCGATACCATTTTTATCACCAAGTTTTATATTTTCAGCAAGTGCCCTGTTATAATATTCTAATGCCTTCGGATAATCTTTTTGCACCTCATAGGCGCTCCCTATGCTCCCGAGGGTATTAGTAACGGCAATGGTGTCCTTTAACTCCTCTAATACTGACAAAGATTTAGTATAATATTCTAATGCTCGACTACAATTTTTTTGCATAACAAATACCCTTCCGATATTGTTTAGAGTATTTGCTATTCTTTTTTTATTGCCTAACTCTTCGTTTAATTTTAATGCTTTTAAATAGTATTCCAAAGCAGTCGGATAATCGGCTTTCACACAAAAATTGGTACCGAGATAATAATTTACCTGTGCAATTTCATTTTTTAAATTTAACTTCTCTGCAAGCGCCAACCCTTGTTTACCATATCCAATTCCCTTATCAGGGTCAACATCATAGTAATCAAAGCAAAGATCCACGAGAATATCATCCGTTATTTTGTCTTCCGCGTTCTTATGGCTATCCGAATTAAGTTCCTTAACTAAGGAATCAATAAGAGCCTGCCCCTGTTTTGGCTGGGCCTGTAATAGTGCAGGCAGGAAAACAAGAAGTGCAAAAAATATTTTCTTCATAACGGCTCCAGGAAAAAACAAAAAGAAATTGACATTACTACAAGGTAAAAAAAAACTCCGAAAGGAGTTTTTAACTGTTCATTATTTATCAGCTGAAAGAAGAGCAACTATCAATCTTCTTTATTAGCCAATCTTCTTTATTAGCATCTTATGCTTTTTTTATCAGGAAAAAACCTGCCGGTTGCCAATCATGATTTCCTGGGGGTAGACCATTAACGGGATGGCAAGCTTGAACGCTCTGGTTTATTCCGGATAACATATTTGTTTGTACTTGTTGATTACATCTTCTGCATGTCCAGGTTTGGCCTTGAGCCTGCCAGTTATGATTCCCCCCAGCCGAACATGCAGCTGCCGGTGGTTGTGTTTGAGGTGGGTTATTATCCGGATCTACTGATTGTTGTATATCCTGGCATCTTTGGCATTTCCACGTAGTTACTCCCATAAAATAAATATTTATCAGTTAATCAATACATCTCTATTTATGCCGTATGAAATTCGTAATCGTTACAGTCACCCAATCGTGATTACCGGCCGAACATACTGAGCCGGCTGGGAGCGGCCCTTGCTTACCTCCTGGGCAGCTGGCAATGGTAGGCGCCTGAGACAGGTCTGTAGGGCCAGGCGTATTGCATCTGCTGCATGTCCAGGTAACTGAAGCTGTTTTGCTTTCTTGCCATACATGTACTTTTCCTTCTGTAGGATTATTGGTGCAGCCCGCTGTGCCTGGTTGGCTTGCGGTAGGTGATTGTTGTATATCAGTACATTTTTGGCATTTCCAGGTTGTTACTCCCATAAAAATTGATTATTAAATTTATTTTAATTATTATATATAATTTTCATTTTATACTAAAATTATTCTATATTCATCCATTCCACTAATAGGACAAACTCCGATGAGGGTATAAGTATCTCCCGCTTTCTTTGGCGGGAGAAAAAATACATCGGTTCCGCAGGGATCACCATTATTCCCATTACTCCACATGAGCTCATCGCCAAGATCGTAAAAATGCGTTCCTACATAAATTCCGGGCCTTTTTACGTCAGTTTTCGCTTCATTTAATAATACCTTAAATGTGCTTTTAAGTTGCTCGATCGCGTCCATTTTTCTAACGTGCACCGACTCAGTTGAGAATAGCCAATTGTGCAGGCCCGATAATCTGCCTGTTGAATTATTTCCTTGGCAGCCTGCATTGTTTGGTACTGCTGTTAAGTCTGTTGTTGTGATCGTTTTTAGACACCTGGTACATTGCCAGGTTATAGTCAAAGGATTCCCCCAGTTATGGTTAGATGGTGGGTTAACAGTACAATGGTTATCATCTTGTGGAGCACTTCCATTTGTAGTCTGTTGTATATCGCTGCATTTTTGGCACTTCCAAGTTGTAACGCCCATAAATAATGATTTTTGAATTTATTTTTAATTGACTACCACTTTAAACAACCTTGAAAGCACATTATATCTAATGGCATACTGTTCAGTCTATTTTTATTTGGTTTTCGCTTTTTTAACCGGTTTTTTTGTTGGAGCCTTTGCTTTTCTGGATAATGATATTGGATACGTAATTGAATTAACTACCCAATTATGATAACCCTTTGTTGCGCCAGTAAAATATGCAGAAGTAGAAGTATCAATTGGCAATACTGACTTGTTTCCTCCCAGACAACTAGGGGTAACAGGTGATGGAATTGCAGTTAAATCATTCAATTTAGCTGAAACAGTTGCACCACACCTGGTACATGACCAAAGTATAATCGGAGTAGTTGAACCCCAAACATGCAGATTGTTGCCTCCGGGATTATTGGTACATCCTGTGGTAGATGGTTGCGGATAACTTGTTACAGTGCCTGCATTTTGTTGCACATCATTACATTTTATACATTTCCAGGTGGTAACTCCCATAAAATTTATTTTAAAACTAAATGTACTTTAAATCTGCCAACTTGTTTAATATGCACTGTTTACTAATTGTTAATCCCTAAATACTAATTGAGAAAGAATAAATATAATAGAAATAGGTATTTATTAGACTTTAAAATTGTACGTTTATTCTTTTTAAATATTTTATAACGTTCAAAAAAAATAAAATTATGAAAATCCCTTCTTTTATCAGTCGTCCATTTGTGAGTGATAAGGACAGTCTTCTTACATCAATAGTTAACTATATACCTACAGAAATTATTGCCGCTTACCTTGCCATTTCAGGGTTCTTAAAAGGGCATGATGAGGAATGTCCGAAATATTTTCCCTGGGTTTTTGGCCTCCTTTTTATATTTACATTTTTATGGACATATCTTGGTGTAACTGGTACAGATAAAACGCTAAGGCCTCCTAAGAAAGTACTCATACAGGCCATTGTTGCAACCATTTCATTTCCAATATGGGTATATGCAATGGGAGATAATTTTTTTATTCAATGGATTAATCACGAAACATATATTCCATGTATTCATTATGACGCTGTTTTCGGTTCAATTGTATTAAGTTTATATACAGTTGCGGTGCCTATAATTCTAAAAATTATACCCCCACAAAAAATTAAGTAGAATTTATCGTTACCGGAGATGGGTTAAATCCCCACTGGTTTAAGTCTTCAGCGTAGCGCTGACTTAAATCCAGCAACAAAACCCAGGTCTCCGACCGGCAAAACCAGATCCATGGCTAAATAGAATTCCCCACCATTTTCAAATTGTCAAATTTTCAAATCCCCCCTCACGGACAAACAAAATTATTTTCCCTAATATCACACATCCCTCCACTTCTGTGTATCACTATTAAACTCCAGCGGCACCCTCCCCTGCCCTATGTTGCGGCCCTTCTATCCGTTTCTATGCTTCCCACCAACAAAACCCAAGTCTCCGACCGGCAAAACCAGAACCATGGCCAAATAGAATTCCCCACCATTTTCAAATTTTCAAATTGAATCACACATCCCGCAAATCTCTCTTTCCCTGCATTCGATACAGATTTGTTTACAATTTCAGCTTAATTTTTCTGTTGATATGGAATTTTGATAGTTGCGCGTCTTAACTTAGACTCATTATATGCGGCTATTTTCATTGTTATTGTTCACAATGTGCCTTAACTATAGTTTTGGACAAAACCAGGTTACATTCAATGGAAACAAGATCGATATGTCGCCGGCCACTATAGCGGAAATAGTGGATCCTGTTTCTAACATAATAGATACGCAAATCATTCCCGCAGCACCGTTGCGCATAAATGGGGAGCCAATACATAGTATACGTGACCTCACAAAATCGCCGGCATGTACTGACGCCAAAGGGCAACCAGGGAAACTGGCTGCTTATATTTTTAACACACTAAAAGAAGACCTGCAAAAATTAGATGATGGCGAATACATACTGCTCATTGCCAACCCGGTTATTGACAAGAATGGATACCTGGCATATTTTGAATTTGGCGGCATTCAGAAATTAATTTCCAGTCCTGTTTACACTATCGAACAACCACAACCTGTGGAAGGTCTCGACGACATTAAGAATCCACCTGCTAAATACACCAGGATAGAAAAAATACCCGGCGATCAGGACATTCCCATTACCATAAAAAAACCCATTAATACCAAAGCTAAATACCTTCTTGACCACATGCCTAAGATGAATCCCGGAGAGATCGATGGTGCTCATGCAAATTGTAAAGGAGAGCTTTTCAATTCAGGCTCTTTTATAATGGTAAAAAATCACAACGCTGTTTTTTCACCCTCGTATTTTTGCTTGTAATAGATTCACAATTTTCTAAAAATTGTAAAGCATTAATAAATACTCCCCTCACGGACACACAAAATTATTTTCCCTAATATCACAACCCTTTAACCAATCAACTAATCAACCAATTAACCAATTACCCGCTCACCCTATATCCTTCCACTTCTGCGTATCACTATTAAACTCCAGCGATACTCTCCCCAACCCTATATTGCGGCCCTTGGCAATAGTGATGATCTTCCTGCCCCTGAAGTCAGGGTTTTGGGCAATCACTGATGCCGACGGGTTGGTGACGAAGAATACGTTATCGGCATCCTGCTCTATGGCACCGCTCTCCCGCAGGTCAGAGAGGCGCGGGTCACGGGTAGCCTCGCCTGAGGCATTCTCTATACCTCGGCTCAGTTGGGAGAGGGCTATTATGGGCACCTCCAGGTCCTTGGCCATAGCTTTCAGGCCCCTGCTTATCCTGCTGATCTCCTGCTCGCGGTTGCCCTCGTTGCCTGTGCCGCTCATCAGTTGCAGGTAGTCCACTATCACCATCTGTATGCCATTTTTCATATTTTGCTTGCGCACCTTGGCCCGCATTTCCGTCACTGTTATGCCAGCCTTATCGTCTGTGTATATTGGGTAGGTGGCCAGCGTTTCGGCCGCGCTGTGCACCCTGGCCCGCTCCTGTTCTGTCAGCTCATTAGCGCGTATGATGTTCCGCAGCGGCACCCCGCTTATCGCGGCCATCATGCGTTTTATGATTTGGTCGTGCCCCATCTCCAGGCTAAAGATCAGTACCGGCGCCATCTCAGCAGCTGCGGTAAGTGCCAGCGATAGTGCAAAGGCCGTTTTGCCCACAGACGGGCGCGCAGCCAGTATATTCAGGTCCGTGCGCTGCCAGCCACCCGTTATAGCATCCAGCTTGTGGAAGCCTGTAGGTATGCCGGTTATGTCTGTGTCAGCTGCCCGTTGCATTTCCATCTGCTGCAGCAGCGCTCTTACATCCTTTTCCGCACTGTGGGGCTCCTGCTGTATGCTGCCGGCCAGCAGCCTGTAGTGCTCATCGCTGCTGCGCTCTATCAGCTTAAAAACATCTATACCATCATCATACGCATCCTTCATGCAGCGGGCGTTTGTACCTAGCAGTTCCCGCCTCAGGTACTTCTCCATGATGATCTGGCAGTAGTACTCGGTAAATGCGTCATTAGCCGCTTTTTTCGCTATCAGCGTCAGCGCGTATCCCCCGCCCACCATATCCAGTTCATTTGTGCGGTGCAGTTCATCTGTCAGGAGTACCAGGTCTATAGGGCTGCCCTTCATATACAGGCGCAGCATGGCAGCAAATATTTTCTGGTGCTCCACTTTATAAAACGCCGCCGGCTCAGTAATAAAGCCCAGCACTTGCTCAAGCACTACATGTCCGCTGTCGTTCAGGCACGAGCCCAATACAGCTTCTTCCATATCAGGCACCTGGGGAGGCATTTTGGCGAGTGCCATATCAGCAGGGTCTGGCTTGCGGCGCTGTGCGCCAAAATCTTTTTTCAGGATCATGTTCATTGTTTTGCCGGGTATAGTTCAAGTATTTCCCGTTCTCCGGGCGTTAAACCATTGGCGTTTTTAGGAGCGCCTCTGTTCTTCAAATCCATCGTCGGCTCATAGTCGGGAGGACTCATGGTTGCGTAAGGAATGTTTCGCATCCAGTTGTTGAAATGCTTGCGGTAATCGCCCTCCTGCTTCAGTCCCGTGCCGCAAAAAAGCAGCCATCGGTGAAAAGCATCCAGCCAGCCCGGCAGTAGCTTTATGTCGTAGGTCAGCCGGTAAAATGCAGCAGTAAAGTTTTCGTCTTTGAGGGCATTGGCTTTCAGGGTTTCTAACTGCTCAAACCCTTGTATCGGTGGACTGTTATCCACTCCCCTGTTCGGTTTCAAATCAACTCGCGGAGGCGAAGGTGGATTTTTTCCTTTTTCCTCTTCCTCTACCTTTTCTTTACTTTCCTTTTCTTTACTTTCCTTTACTTTACTTTGTGCACTTTCGGTAACATTAATCCCGCTCGTGGGGGATTTATCCGGACTTAATGGGGTATCAAGCGGGATTAATTTGGAATTAACCTCCGTTATTTCCTCAATAACCCATATTTCTGGCACAATGGTTAGCGTTTTTTTTGCAAGGAGGTATCTTCTCTGGATGCCCGAAGAGGTAAGTACTTTCAACTCGTTAAATACACTTTCACTGAAAAGTCCGAAGCGATTCACACAGGCTACGATTACCTCATTCACAAATGCCTCGTCAGTGCCAAGACGCAGGGAGCTTACGAGATCAAAGCAAAAATTATCATCGTACTTTATCCAGTAGCCATTTTCTTTATAGCATTGGGCCTTGGTAAATTCATAGATAAGGTAGCCAACCGCACCATATTCGGCCATCAGCTTTTTTATCTTTCTGTCGGCAAACATATCTACGTCCTGCGGATAGTAGTCGAGTCCTTTTTTCTTTGGCCGTGCCATATTAATTTGACAATTTGAAGATTTGAAAATTTGTGAATGCTTTCAATTTGAAAATTTGTGAATTTGAAAATTTGAAAATGGAGGAACGTAATAAAACCATGCACATCACACAAGTGAACTAATCTATAACACACAATTTTCAAATCTTCAAATTATCAAATCTTCAAATTATTAAAGTCGGGCAGCAACTCTACGATGCCAATGCGATCGCCAGGGTCCACACAGCGCGGATCATAGCTGATGTAGTAGCACTTCGTTGCAGCCGTGCACATCAGCTCAAACTGGCATTGCTCATAGTGCGCATACCTATGGGCCTTCAGCCAGGCTTGCCGCTCACCTTTTATTTTTGCTTTCTGCCAGGGCTGTTGTTTGGCGCCAATTCGCAGCAGTGGCCTGTGGCCGGCACTGTTAGCGGGGCGCTTCACCACTACTATGGCGTTTTCGTTTACCAGCATGCCCGCAGGGCTACACCCACCCATAGCTTTGTAGGTATAGCACCTATAGTTCCCTCCCACATTGTGTATTACCTGCTTGCCCGTTATCTGCTCAAACAGCAGCAACGCATCCCGCCGCTGGGCGCTCCCCCACTCTGCCTGAGTTTTCTTTTCTTCGTCTCTCATAATTTATAATTAATGGTTAATGAGTAATGCACTGCTATCTATTTTGTAAAAAGCCAAATCGAAATCCTGTCATGGTAAGCCTTAGCCTGCTCTGAGCGTCAGCCGAAGTGTCGAACCATGACTTGCTGTGTACCTGTCATGGTGAGCCTTAGCCTGCTCTGAGCGTCAGCCGAAGTGCCGAACCATGACGGGCGCTCAATCGTACTCCCCATCACCCCGGCTCAGTAACAAGCGTACCTATTACCTCAGTCTGCGGTGTCAGGTTTACCTCTATTTTCACCGGTATTTTGCTCCACATTATTTTATGACACTTGCCTATGGTAGGTATCTCTACCCTATAGCCCATGCGTTCCAGCTCCCATACTTCATCAGGAAATAACAGCCGGTCAGAGTAAACCTGGTACATACCTTGTCTTGCGAGTATGTCTATAGACTTATACACTTCTTCCAGTTGCGATGCTGCATTTTTCTGGTCGGCCATCTCTGCTGCCTGCTGTGCGGTTATCTGCTCCATTATGTGTAGCCTTTTGTTTCTGATTCAATTAATTATGTTCTCTTTCTCTACCTGTTCCGCTTACTGCGGGGGGCATTTTCAAATTTTCAAATTTTCAAATTTTTCTTCACCAGCACTATTTCTGTCTGTTCCACGCACTGCACTATTTTCCGGTATCCGGTGATGATGCGTTTTACTTTCAGCACCGGGCTCACTGATACTACTTTACATTTCACGCCTTTGTCGTAGCCGTGTATTATTTTATCGTAGCCGTCTTGCTGGGTGGTGATCTCTACTATGTCACCTGGTTGGTACTGTATCATGGTGTGTGGTTAAAAGTTTCAACTTTCTATTTCTGATTTAATTAATTTTGTTCCCTCCTCATTGCCGGTCATTAGGTCATTGAGCCATTATTCCTCCTCATCAGTAAAATATTTCTCCCTCAGCTCCATGGCCGCATATCTGCGTTCGTTGTCTTCTTCTTGTTGTTGTTCCCACATTTCCCGCAGTTGCTCACGGGCTTCCTGGCTGGCCAGGTATCTTTCGTATTGCTGTTCGTAGTCTTGCATGGTGGGTTGTTTATGCGCGGGTTCTTAAAAATGATGCAGTAGTTCACCTGATGCTTTGAAGACCATGTAGGTGCAGTAGGACGCTACGGCCATGGCCAGCACCAGGTATATAAGGTCTTCGTAGTCCGGTGGCTTGTAGTTCATTTGAAAATTTGATGATTCCTTCCTTCGCTGAAGCTTCGGCGGGCGATGAAAAATTTAAAAACGCCTGAGGTATCCATTTACCATTAATCATTAGTCGTTTGCCATTAGCCACTCATCATTGTCTATCATTTTCAGTTTGTTTTCACGGTCTATGATCATGTAGCGGAGGGTGGGGAATATCTGCCTGCCTGTTTCCAGGTGGTCTATATTTCCGGCCAGGTAGGTGGCTACGGTTTGCTCTGGCAGTTGCAGTTGTGTGGCTACTGCGCTGATGTCGCTGCTGTTTTTCTGGCTGTTAAGCTCTTGTAGCGACCGGCTCAGTAGTTTGTGCGCCTTGTTTTTGGTTTGTTCTATTTTTGTATCTTGCATTTTAGGTGATTTTTATTGGGTTTTAATGGTTTACCATGTAAAAATACTAACTGTTTCGGAATTTACAAAATTATTTTTCTAAAATTTTAGTAATTATGCAACTAGGTGATTTTTTGAAGCGATACAGGGAGGGGATAAGATCTTCAACTGGTAAGGTTTTCAGCCGGAAAGAGCTGGTGGAGAAAGTTTTTGGGGGTCCGGGGGTGGCAGAGGATAAATTAAAGCAAATTGCTAAAAAATTAGAAAAATGGGAAACTGATGGGGTAATTCCGAGTTCGGACGCGGAGCGTAACACGCTGAAGGCTTTCTTCAACATTAAGGATTTAGAAAATCCTTCCGAAAGGGAACTGGTGCAGGCCATCATGGCGCAGGAGATCGATGACGATGAGGAGCCTGCCGAGCCGGTTTCGCTGTCTAAGCCTAAGCAGGTGTACAGCATAGGTAAGGAGCCTTTCACGAGCCTTGCGGTGGAGGAGTATGCGGGCGCTTATAGCAGTTGGAAGGGGGTGCCTATGTATAATGCGCCGGTCACTGCTTCGTTCATAGAAACGTACCGGGATGAGAATTTTTACCAGCCCACTTACTACTTGCACGACCCTCGTTTCAAGGGTTGCAAGTTTGGCGCTATCATCACGGGGGATAGCATGCACAGCGAGATCCGCCATGGCGATCATGTGATCTGCCAGGAGATCACAGACTGGCGTTTCGTTGTGTATGGGGATATTTATTACATAGTCTCCACCAACGGCCTCGAAACCTGCAAATACCTGAATGCAGACCCAGAAGACCCCAACAACTTCCTCCTCGTGCCCAGGAACGAAATGATCAGCCCATCGCCTATACCCAAAGACATGATATTGAAAATGTATAAAGTGAGAGGCGTGGTGAGAGGGTATTAATTGCACAATGGCTTAATAACTCCCCGCAATGAGCGGGACAGGCAATGGCTCAACTGATGTGAAGATGGTAGCCCGAAAAGCGGTGGCTCCAGGAGGAAATTAGTTGACCAAAAAAAGACCGTAATAGGAATGACAAAGCAAATACTTTTTAACTACTACCAGTATTTCTCCAAAAGTGGCCTTGAAAGGGAAGCCCGCTATAGTTACCGTACAGGCTGGAATACGCCCGAGGATAAGGCATTCCGGCTATTTTGCATTTGTTTTTTATGCTGGCTCACGTTGTTTTCGCTGGCCATAAATTACCTGGTCTTTCATAAACTGAAAGTCCTTCCAGGATTCGCTGCGTATATCTTGTTCCTGCCTTTCTACCTCTTTTACAACAAAATATACAACACAGATAATAGCATCATTGGTATATATGAAAGAATGAAGGGCGGCTCGCACCAGACCTTGAATCACGAAAGATTAGCAGCTTTAGAAAAATATGTTCGTGCAGTTACTGGTGCCGACCAAAGAAACGATCTTCCTGATGCATATCGTAATTCAGACATGCTTCATAAAATATATCTCCTAGGTGAATTGGAAACAAAAGGTTATGAAAAAGCAATTTTATATAAAACAGATGAAGACCTTGAATTTCTTAGGTTAATTAAATCAGAAGATCCGAAGGAAGTCCAAAAAAAATTAGAAGCGCAATTATATTCTAAATAATTTTTCATGTGCAAAAAATACGAAATCTGACACAATTGAAAGCGAGACACATAGAAAAAAATAATGGGAAAAGAGTGCATGAAAATAATTTTGAAGAGATGTCTGGATATTCAATTTCAGAAATTTATACGTTCATGGGATTGGAGTTCAGAACTTATTACAAATGCGCAATGCCTGAGACACGATCTATTGGCGTAAGATG
>Ga0182030_10019202_pt1 | contig 13039 bp, 12 predicted proteins | sample 812S3MmetaG_FD_121299 | JGI IMG/M metagenome (GOLD analysis project Ga0182030, IMG submission 121299) | Permafrost microbial communities from Stordalen Mire, Sweden - 812S3M metaG (Illumina Assembly) | ecosystem: Environmental > Terrestrial > Soil > Wetlands > Permafrost | place: Sweden... | reverse complement strand
ATCAAGGCCATCTCATCCGTGAGCGCGGCGTTATCGTCGCATCCGGGCTGATGGCCGGCGGCGCGCTGGGCGGGGTCTTCGGTGCGGCGTGCAGGCTGATTCCCCACTTTGACGAAGGCTGTATCCATACTCCGTTCTACGGCAACGAACTGATCTCGCAGTCCGTCTCGGCACTGCTCTTCGTAGTGCTCTGCGGGTACGTGTGGTTCCGCTCGCTGCGGCGCTCGTAAGGGCGGGAGGGTTGCGCACTCTGGGCGCGCTGCGCTCGCGGGCTCTGAGAAGAGTCTCCTGACGTGAAGGAAATTGAGGTGAGCCTGGGCAGTGTCAAATGCACGAGCTCGTGCCGCAGAATTTCAGGCCGCCGGGCAGGCTGAAAGCCCGCCTGCAGCCAGGATTGGCTGCAATACGACGTTCCGGAATTACTTTTCGGCCGGGAGGTCGGGGTGGGAACTCCATTCTTCCCAGGAGCCGTCGTAGAGGCGGGCGTCATAGCCCAGGTAGCGCGCCACGAAATAGACCACGGTGGCTTGCTGGCCGATGTGGCAGTAGGACACGACACGGTCGCCCGGCTTGACGCCGGCATCGCGGAACATCGTGGCCAACACTTCGGGCGATTTGAACTTGCCGCTGGAGTCGAGCAACGTGCTGAAGGTCAGATTAGTCGAGCCGGGGATGTGGCCGGCGCGCTTGCCGGGCGAGGTGCTGGCGCCGGTGTAGTACTCGGGATTGCGCGCGTCGACGATGTGAACGCCGGGATGGTTCAGGTTGGCGCGCACGTAGTCGAGATCTGTGACGACATCGGATTGCGGGCAGGCGGTGAGATTGCCGCGCGTTACGGCGCGGACCTCGGTGGTGACCGGCCGGTTCCCGGCTTTCCATGCAGCGATACCGCCGTCGAGAATCGAGGTGTTGCCGCCCATGCCGATGGCGTCCAGGGTGAAGAACACGCGGGTGGTACGCGACGCCCAGTTGTCGGTGGCGAAATAGATGACAACGCGGGAATCGCTGCTGACGCCGAGCTTGCTGAAGGTCTCCACGATATCGGCGACGGGTGGCAATTCGAGAGTGAGCTTGCCCGGTCCGGGCGGGGCCTGGACGAAAGACAGGTCGAGGCGGACGGCGCCGGGAATGTGCTCGTCGGCGTAGGTTTTTTCGTCGACCACGGTGAGGAGTACGACTTTCGGGTCACGCAGATGTTCGGCGAGCCAGGCGGTGGAGACCAGCAGGCTTTCGCGGGTTCCGTGAGAGCCGCAGGCGAAGACCGCGGGGACGATGGCGGAGAGGAGGACGAGTAGTCGCAGAGTCATTAGTTACTCCTGTCGTAGAGCGTTTAGTGGATCGATGGTGGTGACTTGTCGCGCGGGAACGTAACAGGCCAAGGCGGCGACGGCAAGAAAGATTACAGCGACGGCGATGTAGGTGGTGACGTCGGTGGGGCTGGTGGCGTACAGCAAGGTGGAGAGCAGGCGCGCGAGCCCGATGGCGGCGGCCACACCGATGAGCGTTCCGCAGAGCGTCAGCACGAGACCTTGGCGGACCACCATGCCGACGATGGCGCCGTGGCGCGCGCCGAGCGCCAGGCGTACGCCGAGTTCGTGGGTTCGCTGGCTGACGGTGAGCGCCATCACGGCGGCGATACCGCTGGCGCTGATGAGGACGGCGAGTCCGGCGAAAACTGCCAGCAGAATGGTCATGAGGCGGGAAGGGGTGAGGGCCTCGTACTCGAAGCGCGCCAGGGTGTTGACCTGATCGACGGCCAGGAGCGGATCGACGCCGTGAATGGCGACGCGGACGGGCTGCAGCAAGGCGTCGGGATTGATAGCGGTCCGCACCACAAGGGACATGGCGCCGCCGGCCTGGTTCGCAGGCACGTACAGTTCGTCCAGAGTGGGATGGTCCAGGCCGTATTCGCGAGTGTCGCCCACCACGCCAGCGATGGTAATCCAGACTTTCCGGTCGAAGGTGATGCGCTTGCCGACCGGGTCTTCATTGGGCCAGCGGTGACGGGCCATGGTCTCATTAATGAGCGCCACCACGGGAGCTTTCTCGTCGTCGTGTGCGGTGAAGTAGCGCCCTTCGATCAGGGACTGGCGAACCGTTTGGAAATAGTTGACATCCGCCACGATGCCGTTGACGGTGGGAAGCGGGGCGCCTTTGGAGGCGGGCTGGCCCTCGATTTCGAAATCCAGACTGCCCGGACCGTCTACGATACCGGCCGGTGAAAAGGGCGCGCTGGAGACCCAGCCTACCGATGCGACGCCGCCAAGGGCACGCACTTTGCGCGCGATGTTCTCCCGCAGAGTGCGCTGCGAGGCGTTGTCCATGTAGCGACTGAAGCCGGTGTCGATGCGCATGGTAAGCAGGTGACTAGGATCGAAGCCGGGGTTTTCGGCGCCCATCTTGAGGAAGCTGCGGATCATCAGTCCAGCGCCGATCAGGAGCAGAAAGGACACGGCGACCTGCGCCACTACCAGCGTGGCGCGCAGAAACTGCTTGCCGCGGCTGGCGGTGCTGCGCGCGCCGTGCAGCAGGGAATCGCCCGTACTCTTCCAAGGAGTGAGCGCCGGCAGCAGGCCGAAGAGGATGCCGGTGGATAACGAGATGAGCAGGGTAAAGAGCAGGACGGGGCCATCGATGCGCACTTCGTTGGCGCGCGGCGTGAAGCGGGCGGCGAACCCTACGAGCATCTTTAGAGTGAGTGGCGCGATGGCCAGTCCGAGGGCTCCGCCGGCGATCGACAGCAGCACACTTTCGGTAAGCAACTGGCGGACGAGGCGCAGTCTGCTGGCGCCGAGCGCGGCGCGGATGGCCAGTTCCTTCTCGAGTTTCAGCAGGCGGGCGAGCATCATGTTGGCGACGTTGGCGCAAGCCACGAGTAAGACGAACGCGGACACGGCCAGGAGCACGAGGAAGGTGGTGTTGGCCTGATGGGTGAGATCGTACTGCAGAGGGTCGGCGGCGATTTGGAAGCCTGCGGCAGCGGGGTATGTCTCGGGGTGCGCGGAGCAAACCTGACCGGCCACTACCGCGAGCTCGTTCTGCGCCTGTTCGACTGTGGCGCCGGGTTTGAGCCGTCCGAAGACGTGGGAGATGAGGCGGTATTTGCGGTTGGCTATGTTCTTGGGGTCGGAACGGAAAGGGCACTGCCAGGTGGGCATGTACACGTCGCTCGCCACGGGATATTGCGGGATGGGCGGCAGCACGCCGATGACGGTGTGCGGCATATTGTTCATCTGGAAAACCTTGCCTACGATGTTCGGGTCACCGCCATGGTGTCCCTGCCAGTATTGGTAGCTCAGGACGAGCACGGCGGAGGCGCGGTTGTCGTCGCTTGGAAGGAAGGTGCGGCCGAGGAACGGCTTGACGCCGAGGACGTCGAAAAAGTTGACGGAGACAACCGATGTGGTGACACGCTCGGCGCTGTCTTTCCCGAGGAGCAGGAAGGTCATGGCGTGGTGTTCGACGACGCCGTTGAGGGTGTGGTTGTGCTCGGCGTAGTCGGCCACTTCGAGCGGGGAGAACCCGATATCGTTCTGGTGCGACTGCTTGACGTTTTGGTGAAGCACGACGAGCCGGCCGCCATCGCGATACGGGAGGGGTCGCAGGAAAACGCCGTAAATCAGGCTGAAGATGGCGGTATTAGCTCCGATGCCGAGGGCCAACGTGACGATGGTAGCGGTGGCGTAGCCGGGGTTCTTGCGCAGCACGCGAAGGCCGTAGCGGACATCCTGAGCGAGGACTTCGATGGCCCGGCCGAGGCGGGAGTCGCGGCACTCGTCCTTGAGCGGCTCGATGCCACCGATGGAGAGACGGGCCTGGCGGCGGGCTTCGGCGGGCGACATGCCGCGCTGGATGTTGAGTTCGGTCTGGCGGTCGACGTGGTATTGCAGTTCGGCGTCGAGCTCACGCTCGACGTCGGGGCGTCGGAAGAGGAAGCGAAGAATGGAATTCCACTGGCTCATAGATGGCTCCTAAGGGGCCGCGAAGGATTAACTTCACATTGCCAGGAAGTGGCGATGTGGGGCTGGCACTCTTGCCTGCCGGGTCGAGACTCGTCTCGACCCTCTTGAGGAAGGCTCTCGAAGCGCCGAGATGAGTCTCGGCGCTGCAGACTGAGAGTCTGCGCCACGTCGGTTGCTGTGAGGTTATTCATGGGTGCGCCCTAAGCTTCCCCGACGATGCGGCCGACGGCAGCGGAGAGGCGCAGCCAATTTTGCTTTTCGTCGACAAGCTGTTTGCGTCCGCGGCGGGTGAGTTCGTAGTATTTCGCCTGGCGATTGTTCTCGGAGGTCTTCCAGGAGGCGGAGATCCAGCCTTGCTCCTCGAGCCTATGGAGTGCGGGGTAGAGCGAGCCTTGGTTGACTTGCAGGACGCTGTCGGAGACTTGTTGAATGCGGAGCGAGATGCCCCATCCGTGCATGGGCTCGAGGTCGAGGGTTTTGAGAATGAGCAGGTCGAGCGTCCCTTGCAGAAGGTCGCTTTTGGGTTTGGGCACGTTCCTCCAGATATTCTACAGAAGAGAATAGGTTGTCTTCTGTAGAATGTCAAGGGGAAGCGTTTGGGAGCGGAAGGTTTTGCAGGTTTAGGAATAGAGCAGCGGCGCCGATTCGGATCCCGAAATGACTGTCTAGCGGTACTTTCCAAAGCCAGAATCGTTTCATTCGTTGTGGGACCTTAAACATTGGCTGAGGAGTGTCCACAAACTAGATGAAACATCACGGCCGGCAAACTGGGCATGAGGTGTTTACCGTCTGTTTGCAGGCTTGAACTGAATTCGGAAGGCCGGTATTTGGCCGCCGATGAACGCGGATGAACGCCGATAAGCACCGTTCTTAGTTCCATCGGCGTTTATCCGCGTTCATCGGCGGCCCATTTTGTTCGTCCGCGGAGTTGCCATAGATCGGCGCGTCCAACGAAACAAGGCGCCTGCATGATTTGTTTCATCTATGACCTGCATCACCAGCATCACGACCGGCGCCGCTTGCTTGAGAAGCCTGCGGAGCTTCGCCGTCAACACCCTGATCTGCCAGATTTGCGAAGCTCGGTAGCGCTAGCGTGTCGAGTCAACCGGCCTGGCCGCCGGGACGGTCGGGTTCTGCGAGTAGGTCTTGCCGATGCCGCCTCCGGCAACCCGGACGCTGATGTTCCGCCAACCGTGGGACGTCGCGTCGAGGACGCGGATTGGCGTCCAGGTAATTGTCATTGTGCTAACGACCTTGAAGGACGACCCTTCTGGCGCAGGACCAACGTTGGGCACCCGCCGCTGCCGCACCACGTTCGGCCAGATATGTAGACGATGACTTCCGGTTTGCCATCGCTGTTCAGGTCAACGAAAGCGTGAAGGTAGCGCGTAGTCGGATCGGGTTCGGTCCACGGCGGAGATGTCAGATAAGTTTGCAGGAAATTCTTGAGAGAGGCTTCGGGAGTGGCTGCATCGAGTGGTGCGGAAGCAAGCAGAAGACCTGAGAGGATGAGGCTACACGGTACTCGCATACATCACACGTCTCGCTGGTGAAGCTCGTCCCAAATCTGCAGGTACAAGCTCCGCACTTTTGAATCTACTCCGAAGTCGCGGGGCAAACGATTGGTCTGGGTCAACTTCACGACGTCGGCGTAATCCTGGGTGCGCTCAATGCCGCGGCCCATGTATGTAGAGAGCTTCGCCGAAATCAGTGCCTCAAGTGTCAAAACTTGCGGTGTTTCGGAAACCTGGGTCGGCACGGGAAGCGTAAGGGGGCCCGGGTCAAGCTTCTGTCCGCCTGGCAAAAGATCGACTTCCACCTTCGTCTCGCGATCCGTCAATGTCATCTTGGAACCAGGATTAGGTCTGAAGCCGTTCAAGGAGAGCTTCTCGTGCGCCAATTCTACATTGGGCACGATGATATCCACATCGACCGTGAAGCGAGGGTATCCGTGCTCCTGTACCGCAAAGCCTCCGCAAACGTAGTGCGGAATGTCGAATAGCTTCAGAACCTTCAAAGCTTTCAGAAGGGTAGCTTCGATATTGGAGGAGCCGCTCGATTCTCTCAAGAACACCGCCTGTTCGCGAAATTGAGTGGAGGCTTTCATGCAGGATGGCTATTTCAAACGCCCCAGTATTCCGCTCGCCGCCGGACCGGATGACGGCGACAGCTTGGTAGGATCGAAGCTCCACCCACCCGCAACAGTCATTACGTCCTCTTCGCCCGCGAGCCAGCTATCAAACGGAAGATTGGCATAGGGTAGCTTCGTTTCTGCGCTAGTCACAGAGCCGGAATGGCACGGAAACTCACCGCTTTCGCCAACATAAGCAAAGCAGCGAACGACAGCAAAGCAGCGAACGACTCGTCCTTGCTCCGCGCGTATCCAGTGGCGATACTCGACTACGCGGTGAGTGGCGTAGCCCTGGGCTACGCCGAATCGCGAACTGAGATCGGCGACTCGCGTCGATGCCCTTTCAACCTCGTTCCGGTCATCGGCCCGCTTACTATCTGCGCCGGCTGCCCACCGTCCGATCAGGCATATCCAACCGTCGATGGGGGGCGCGATGAATACAGTATCGTCGTTGAGGGCACCCGCGCCTTTGTATGCGGCCGCGATCCCATCGTGCCAACTGGCGGAAGACTGGGAGCGCAAGGGAATTGACGAAGCCACAGCCTTCAGGTCGGTACTCCGCACGGCGATCCACCCCATTTTGTAGCCGAAGGGTTCGGGAGGCGAGGTACTATCCGCGACAAAACTCGAGAAGAGAGTCCGCAGCCGGAACATCGTGATGTCCTGACCATATGCTATGCCCGAAATCAGGGCAACAAGGGATATGGTGCGGAACCGCGAGAGTCGAAACATATCACACCGCCTGACCATGCCCGGGGATGTACGGGAATACGGGCGATGGTGGGCGTATGCCCAGTCCGCACTCGGCGTGTACCGCGCGAACGGCGTTCTCCAGCCCGGCGCGCTGCACTACCACGGCGATGGTGAGTTCGCTGGACCCTTGGGCGATGGCGATCACGTTGACGTGCGCTCGCGAGATCGCCGTGAAGATGCGGCCGGCGAGGCCCGGCTTGCCCGCCATGTCCTCGCCAACCGCGGCGAGCAATCCGACATCGCGATCCACGTCGATGGGGTTCACGTAATGGTGCGCCAACTCCAGCGCCAGTGCCGATTCCAGAGCTTCCAGAGTCTTGGTGAGCTCCTCTTCGCGGACCAGGAAACAGAAACTTTGCCGATAGCTGGAACTGGAGAGCAGCAGCACTTCCACGTTGGCGCGCGCCACGGCGTCGAGCGCCCGCGCCATTACCTGCACGCCGCTCATTTCGGGACTCGCGGGCTCAAGCGATAGCAGCGCCACTTTGGTCATCGACGCGACAGCGCGCGCGCCGCCGGCCACCGAGGGAACGGTAGGCACGATTTTGGTGCCGGGCTTGTCGACGGCGAAACTATTCTTGCTCCACACCGGAATTTTCTTTTCGACGAGCGGCGCGAGCGTCCGAGGGTGCAGCACTTTGGCGCCGTTGTATGCGAGTTCCGCGGCTTCGGCGTAGGTGATGGCGTCGAGCACTTGGGCGTCGGGCACCAAACGCGGATCGGCGCTCATGATGCCATCGACGTCGGTCCAGATCCACAGTTCGGCGGCGTCGAGCGCGGCGGCTAGAATCGACGCCGAGAAATCGGAGCCGCCACGGCCGAGGGTGGTGGGACGGCCGTCGGCGGTAGCGCCGTTGAAGCCCGTGACGATCGGCAGAATACCGCGATCCAAGAGCGGGAGCAGGCGGGCGCGGGCCTTCACACCGGTCGGCTCCATCAGGGGCGACGCGTTGCCGAACATGGCGTCGGTAACCACGGCGTCACGGGCATTCACCGCTTCGGCGGGCGAGCCGGTAATCGTCAGGTATTCGGAAAACAACGTGGCAGAGAGCCATTCGCCGGTCACCACGGCTTCATCCACGGAACGTGGCGGGCGTTCGCCGAGCATGGCCATGCCGTTTACGATGCGCTCGAATTCGCCGATCAACTCGTTGATTCGCGCGGTCACTTTGGCCTGGCTCTCGGGCGGCAGCAGGTCGCGGCAAGTCTCTTCGTGGCGACTGCGCAGGTTGGCGAGGTTGGCGTCGACGGCAGCGCGGTTGCCGGCTTCGGCGTAGCGCATGGAGTCGAGCAGGAGGTCGGTGATTTTCGACATGGCCGAGACGACCACCACCACGGGACGCCTGGCCTGCTCCTGCTGGACGATGCGGGCGGCGACGCGCATGCGTTCGGCGGAGCCCATACTGGTGCCGCCGAATTTCATGACGACCAAATTGCGGGGTTCACTCATGGCTGTGGTACTCCCTTCCATTGGTAACGCGGGCGCGCACCATCTTCATGATGACCTCGGTGACTTCCTGCTCGCTGAGATTGGTGGAATCCAGGTACGCGGCGTCGGGCGCCTGGGCGAGTGGCGCGTCGGCGCGCGTGCTGTCGCGCTCGTCGCGCTCCTTCATCTGCGCAGTGAGCAGGCTCTGGGAGACCTCGATACCCTTGGCGTGCGATTCGGCGAGGCGGCGGCGAACGCGCTCTTCCAGACTGGCGTCGAGGAAGACCTTGACGTCGGCATTAGGGAAGACGACGGTACCGATGTCGCGGCCTTCCATCACGGCGCTGACCTTCTGGCCGATCTCGCGCTGCTTGGCGACCATGGCGCGGCGCACGCCGGGAATGACAGCGATGCGCGACGCTCCGTTAGTCACTTCGGGGGTGCGGATGGCGGCAGTGACGTCCTCGTTGTTGAGCGAGATGCGTCCCGGGGCGAGCTCGATTTCCGACGCCAGCGCGAGTTGCTCCATGCGGTGGCGATCGTCGAAGTCGACGGATTGGCGCACTGCCCAGAGTGCGACGGCGCGGTACATGGCGCCGGTGTCGATATAGGTGAAGCCGAGCCGATCGGCCAGACGCCTGGCGATGGTGCTCTTGCCGGCGCCCGCGGGGCCGTCGATGGCAACGATTACGCGTTTCTGTTTGATTTCAGCCAAGACTTAGAATAACAAGTGAGATGAGTCCGCACGAATTCGACGGGCTGGTGGCGGCGGCTTACGCCCGCATTCCGGCGCGTTTCCGGAAGCGGCTGAAGAACGTCGCATTGATTGTGGAGGCGGAGCCGGGGCCGGCGCAACTGGCGCGCGGCCGTGTGCCGCGGGGCAATACGCTGCTGGGACTTTACGAGGGACGTCCGCTGACGCAGCGGAGCGTGTTCGAGTCGTTCGCGATGCCCGATAGGATCACCATCTTTCAGGGCCCGCACGAACGGTTGGCCCGTAGTCCCGAAGATCTGCCGCGGCTGGTGGCCGATACGGTTTGGCACGAGGTGGCGCACTACTTCGGCATGGACGAGTTGCAGGTGCGGGCGGCGGAGCGAAAGCGGCGGGTGAGGCGGTAATCGGCTTGCCGCCGGCGCGTGGGACACAATCGAGCCGCCGAAGCGAGTTTCGAAGCTTGGGACGTTGAAGAAGCGGCCGGGGATGTTCGTCGGAGATGTTGACGACATCGTCCATATCGATTGGTTGCGCGAGTGGCGCGAAGCGTGGGGCGTACCGGCATAGTCCCTGGTGGCGTTCACACCGCCCGCAGCCGTTCGGCCGCCACTTCCGCGGTGATATCGCGCTGCGGGGTGGCCAGCAATTCATATCCCACCAAGAACTTTCGCACCGTCGCTGAGCGCAGCAAGGGTGGGTGGAAATGCGCGTGCAAGTGCCACTCGTCATGCGGCGCGCCGTCGGTAGGGCGCTGGTGAAAACCCATGGAGTAGGGGAACGATACTTGAAATAACCGGTCGTAGCGCGACGTGGTGCGCTTCAGAATGTCCGCCAGCGCGTCGCGCTCGACGTCCGTCAATCCGTCCATACCAGTCATATGGCGTTTGGGTAGCACCATGACCTCGAACGGCCACACCGCCCAGAAGGGCACCAGCGCGAGGAAGTGGTCGTTCTGGTCGACCGTCCGCTCGCCGGCGGTTTGCTCCAGCCGAACGTAGTCGCACAGCAGGCAACTGCCGTGACCTTGGCGCCACGCATCTTGCGCCGCGGTCTCCTTGGCCACCTCATTGGGAATCGCGTAGCTCGACCAGATCTGGCAGTGCGGATGCGGATTACTGGCGCCCATCATGGCGCCGCGATTTTCGAAAATCTGCACATGGTTGATCAGAGTCCGGGCGCCCAACTCGGCGTACTGCTCGGTCCAGACGTCGACTACGCGGCGCAGATCGGCCGGCTCCATATTGGCGACGGTAAGATCGTGACGTGGCGAAAAGCAGACCACGCGGCAGACTCCCGGTTCGCCCTCCGCAAGGAGCAACCCATCCTGCTCGAAGCGGCCCAGCGGTGTATCGGGCTTGAGGGCTGCGAAATCGTTATCGAAGACGAAGGTCGACGTGTACGCCGGGTTCCGCACACCGCCGGCGCGCGCGTTGCCGGGGCAGAGATAGCACTCCGGGTCGTACTGCGGCTGCTGCGCAACGCTTGTCTTTTCCACCTGCCCTTGCCAGGGCCGAGCGGTGCGGTGGGGCGACACCAGCACCCATTCGCGAGTTAGCGGATTGAACCGCCGATGAGGTTCCCGTTTCCAATCGAGCATGAACTTACATGGTAATGGGTGGCGCACCTCAAGTGCCGTTTCTCTTGACTGTTCTCTATTCTCCTTATAAGATCATAGAGAGGAGGAAGCATGAACTCGATTCAGACTCAAAAAGACGCCAGTCGAATGCGGCCCGCAGGGGATGAAGATCCTGTATTGGCGATGCTCGGCGTCGGACAACAACTGTGGGAGCATGAGGCCGGAAATCAGTTCGTCGAACGCCTTCGAACGGAGGATGTGTCGGCCCCTCCGATCCCCAGCCAAGCCGCCAGTTCGGCGGAAGATCTGTCGGAAGCAGTCTGGCAGGCCATTCAGAAGCATGAGGGTGAGGCGTTTCATACGGTGCGCGGATTGCCATTTACCTTTGAGGTGGAAGGGAACGGCATCTGGTTTTTCCGGGACGGGAAACGTATCGAACGCAAACTGACGCGCACACAGGTAGAAACCGCGATTTCCCGCTGCCCGTTGAGAAAGACCACCGAACTTAAAGATTTGATGGACTATCCGTATCTGTTCGCCCTCTTGATGGACGGAAGAATTCGGGGCCAGTCCTGGTAGGCCGCTATGGCCAGAATCTTTTGGGACACCAATCTCTTCATTTACCTTTTCGAAAAGAACGCCGAGTGGTCTCCGCGAGTGGTGGAATCCCGTAAGAAGATGTTGGTGCGTGGCGACGAATTGCTCACTAGCTGGCTGACTGTCGGTGAGGTGCTGACCAAGCCGAAGGAACTGCGAAACACAACCCTCGAAAAGAGCTATCTCAATTTCTTCTTAAGCGGCGCTGTCACGCTAATCCCCTTCGATTTCGAGGCCTCCAAGCATTATGCGGACATACGCAGCCGTGAACGCATACGGCCGGCGGATTCCGTACAACTGGCATGCGCGGCCGCGGCTGACACCGACCTTTTCGTTACCAATGACAACCGCCTCTCCAGTCTGGTTGTTCCCGGGATCACATTCATTACGGGCATTGGGCGGACTCCATATTGATATGGGGCAAACCACGTTTCTCGTCGTGATGCTCGCGGGAATTTTCAGCCTGCTCGCTCCCGGTCTGCAGCGCCGAGTGCAAGAACTGCTCCATCGCCGGCCTGTCACTCTATGGGCGGCACCGGTGCTTCTTACCGCGTGGTTCGCTGCTGCTTCATTGATGGTCGGCGCATTCAGCGTACCGCTCACGCTTCTCGTATTGGCGTACACACTCGCGCCGGTGCTGGTCGCCTACATGCAAGGTCCGGCAGTCGCGCCGCGCCCCACCGCGCTCGACTTTCTCGGCATCCTGATTCTCTGGCTCCCCATCGAGTTCGCCGCCGGCGCGCGACTGGTCCCGCGCCCGGTGCAGGGCTTCCTGCATAGCGTGGCGTACGGTATCGCGATTCTGCTCGGCTTGGTGCTGTGGACCGGCTTCCGCTCGTTCGCCGGAATGAAATACAATCCGCCGCGACGGCCGCGCGACTTCTGGCTTCCGCTCGCGGGCTTCGCGATGGTCGCGCCGGTGCTGGCCGTGGTGGGGACCGCGGTCGGCTTCATTCCGCCCCCGCACCTGCCGGTGCAAAGCGCGGGGCGTATGGCCGCAGCCGTCGGCATCGTCTATGCCGGCACCGCGCTGCCCGAGGAAATCCTGTTCCGCGCGCTCATCCAGAATTTGTTGATGCAGCGATTCGGCTCGGGCACCCGGACCTTGCTGGTGGCCAGTTTCATTTTCGGGTGCGCGCATCTCGACAACGGCCCGCAGCCGCTGCCGAACTGGCGCTACATGATTCTCGCCACTATCGCCGGCTTCGCGTACGGCAAGGTTTTCCAGAAAGCGTCCACGGTGCTCTCGTCGGCCGGCCTTCACATGCTGATAGATTGGACGAAGCACTTCTTCTTTTGATGCAGGGATGCCGCAAACTCGCTTTACTGGAACCGGCTGCGTTGTTCCTCTTCATCATGGGGTACATCTGGATCTGGCGCGCCAGCCATCCCTACCTGTGGACCGCGATTCTGGCGTGCCTGCTGCTTTCCCATGTGGTCCATCGCGAAGGCGCTCGTGAACTTGGCTTCGGACGCGCCAGCCTCGTCGAGTGCACGCACCGATTCGGTCCGTTGCTCACCGTGCTGGCGCTCGTCATGCTGGCCGGCGGACTGTTGCTCAACACCACTCGGCGCATGCCCGCCGACCAGGCATTTCTAGCGCTCTTCGCCTACCTGCCGTGGGGCGTGCTGCAACAGTACATGCTCAACGGCTACTTTCTGAATCGCTTCGACCGCGCGCTGCACCCGCGCGCATCGGCATGGCTCGCGGCCGTGCTATTCGGCGTGGTGCATACTCCAAACTGGTTCCTGATGATGGTCGGAGTGGTGGGAGGATGGTGCGCCACGCAGGTCTACCGGCGGCACCGCAATTTGTACTTCCTGGGAATCGCGCACGCCACCATCGGCTTCCTGCTTTTCGTCACGGTGCCCGATT
>Ga0182030_10019201_pt1 | contig 13040 bp, 8 predicted proteins | sample 812S3MmetaG_FD_121299 | JGI IMG/M metagenome (GOLD analysis project Ga0182030, IMG submission 121299) | Permafrost microbial communities from Stordalen Mire, Sweden - 812S3M metaG (Illumina Assembly) | ecosystem: Environmental > Terrestrial > Soil > Wetlands > Permafrost | place: Sweden... | reverse complement strand
GGTCGGTGAGGTACTGCCAGGCGGCGTCAGGGCCGGGGCAGCCGAAGTAGATGCAGGTGTCGCCGTGGGCGGACACGCGGGCTGGGTCGGGGGCGTCGGGGCGCTCGCCGCAGTCGTAGGCGGTGTTGAGCATGATCTCGGTGCCATCGGCGTAGCGCAGCAGGCACCAGCCGAACTCGTCGGGGGCGCGCAGCGGGGCGTGGGAGACGAGCTCGAAGCCAATGATGTCGCGGTAGAAGCGCACCGAGGTGGGCATGTCGAAGACCTGCAGTAGAGGGCAGAGGCCGCGGATATCAATACGCCTGGAATCGGGTCGCATAGAATCGGGTCGCGTGGAATCGGGGCTCGTAGGATCGGGCATGATTTGCTCCGGCGTTGAAATGCGTGGGCCTTCTGTTCGCCAAGGGCGGCGGTTAAGGACTCCAAAATAACCACATCCGTGGAAAATTGCAATGCTTCTTTCGCCGCGCAGGCATGGAGACGTTCGGGGCAGGGAACGCGAACGGCGCGGCTGTATCCTGTTGGAAGTATTCTACTCACCTCAGCATCACGGGAGTTTCATTTGGCGCGCTATCTGGTTACGGGAGCAGCAGGATTTATTGGGCGTTCCATCGCAGCGGCGCTGCTGGAGCGCGGCGAGACGGTGCGCGGCGTGGACAGCTTGATCACCGGCAAGCGGTCGAATCTTGTCGGAATTGAGGCAATGGAGTTTCTGGAAGGCGACCTGGCCGATCCGGCCGTCTGCGCCAAGGCGTGCGAGGGCATGGAGATTGTTTTTCATGAGGCGGCGCTGGCATCGGTTCCGCGCTCTGTAGCCGACCCCGTCGCCACCAATGTTGCCTGTGTGGACGCTACGCTCAACGTGCTGGTGGCCGCCCGCGATGCCGGAGTGCGGAGGGTTGTGTACGCCGGCTCGTCGTCGGCGTATGGCGAGTCGCCGACGCAGCCCAAGCATGAAGGGATGCTGCCCAATCCCATCTCGCCGTACGCGGTGGCGAAGCTGGCCGGCGAGCACTACATGCGCGTCTTCGCCAAGGTCTATGGGCTGGAGACGGTGGTGTTGCGCTACTTCAACGTGTTTGGGCCGTACCAGGACCCGACCTCGCACTACTCCGGCGTTCTGGCTATCTTCTGCCGCAAGATGCTGGCCGGCGAGCAGCCGACCATCTACGGCGACGGGGAGCAGAGCCGCGACTTTACCTACATTGCCAACGTGGTGCACGCCAACTTGCTGGCTGCCTCCGCGCCGGCAGAGAAGGTGAGCGGGCAGATGATGAACGCGGCAACCGGCTCGCGGATTACGCTCAACGAGACGTTCGCCATCCTGCGCGATCTGACCGGGTATAGCGGCGATCCGGCGTATGCGGAAGGGCGCGCGGGGGATATTCGCGACTCGCTGGCCGACATTTCGCTGGCCGAAGACCTGCTCGGCTACAAGCCGCAAGTAGACTTCCGCGAAGGCCTGCGGCGGACGGTAGAGTGGTACCGGCAGAGCGCTTGAGGTTGTTCTTCTCGGCAAGTCCCGGGCGCGGATGCATCGCTACCGTTTGTGTCTGGCGGCGCGTCTCATCTGAAATGAAAATCTCAGCAATGCAATCCAGGCGGGCCTGGTTTCCACCGACAGTCCTCATGCGCAGGCCGATCTTCAGCGCGTCTTTTCTTGCTCTCTTCATGCTGCTTTACATCAAGGCGGCGTCTGCGCAGCAACCTGCTCCGGGCATGATGACTCTTCAGGCGCCGTCCAATGTGCCGCCTCCCAATCCCAAGGGCAGCGAACCCAGGCCCGAGCCTGCTGAAGTCGCGCTGTTAGCCACGTTCGACAGCTACGAAGTGGTGGGTATGGGTGCGGCGCACGGCAATAAAGACCTCGACGACTTTATTCTGCGCCTCATACGCAACCCTGCCTTCGCCAGCAAGGTGAATGTGGTGGCTGTGGAGTGCGGTAACTCGCTCTACCAGCCGGTGCTTGACCGATACACTGCCGGCGCGGATATGCCGTTGGCCGAGGTGCGGCAGGTGTGGCGGAATACGACGCAACCGATGTGCGGGTTGTCAGGGTTTTATGAAGAGCTGTTCCCGCTGATTCGCCGCATGAATCAGACGCTAGCGCCGGAGAAGAAGCTGCGCGTGGTGGCCTGCGATCCGCCCATTGATTGGAGCAAGGTTCGGAGCCGTCAGGACTTCGGACACGGGCAATTCCTCACGCGCGACCCTACGATTGCAGCGGTGATGGAAAAAGAAGTGCTGTCGAAGCACTTGAAGGCGCTGATGCTGTTTGGCACGGCGCATCTTTTCCATGAGCCTGGTGCGTCGGGTGGCCTTCCGGATACGGCGGTGGGCATCTATGAAAAAGATTATCCCGGCGTGACCCTGGTAGTGGCCGACCACACCGGCTTTGGGAACTGGACGCCGCAGGAAAAGTACAACGCTGAGTTTGAAAAGCGCATGACGGCGTGGCCGGTGCCGTCGCTGGTGGGGCACATGAACGGCACCTGGCTGGCGGACCTGCTGGATACGACGTACTCTTCGGGTGACATCCTCTTCGGCGTTGCGGACAGCGGCAAAATTCCATCCGGCGCGGCGCCGGTGAAAGGCACGTTTGCCGAGATACCAGCCGGGACAGACGCCAAGTTCTCAAAGAAGGTGGATGCCTATCTTTATCTTGGTCCCCGGGACTTGCTGCTGAATGAGCCCGTGCCCGCGGAGATTGTGCTGGACAAGGCTTACATGGCAGAGCTCGAGCGGCGCTCGGACATTATGGGCATCGCGGCGGCGGTAGACGATGGGAACCCGGAGAACATATCTGGCCGGGATGCGAACCCGTTCTTCTACGACCCCGATGAGTTGCAGAAGTTCCTGATGCCGTTTGGGCCCATGGCGCCGGGCGGGAAGACGCCGGCCGGTCAGAAGATGCCGCTGGGCGGGCCGGAAGACTAAAGGCTGGGACCTCGCAATCCCGGCCGGGCTGGGCGCGCGGCGTGCCTGTGCGCCTTCAAAGCAGCGGCCTCGCACTCCCGTATTCTTGCTTGTTGAAACGAAGTCTATTGACGAAATCATTTCAATCAAGCACACTGGCGTGGATTTCCTCCGCAGCTTTTCTCTCGTCGCCACGCAGCCACGGTTGCGCGAGGAAACTTTGAATGAGTAACGATCTTCCATCCGCATGACGGCGCTTCAGTTCGGACGCCGGCGGCCTTTGCGGGAAAGATCGTCGATCGACAATTTGGCTTCGGCCCTGTTTCACGCTTTCCCAAGAAAAGGATCTGTGCAAACGCGTTTGTCGCTGGGGATGAGGTCCCCACGCCTTGCCGGATTCTTCTGTCCCATCCGCGCCGCTCAACCCGAGCAGCCCTGCGACCCGCGCCGGCTCCTCTACGTCGTTGCGCGAACTTGTGGCCGTGATCAGGCGCCGGCGCGTGCTGGTCGCGGCAATCTGGGGCGGCCTGTTGCTGCTGTGCCTCGCTTATTGCCTCGCGGCGCCCAACCAGTACGAGGCCGCCGCCCGCGTTGCACTGCGCACTTCGCCGACTTCCGCGCTGAGCCTGGATGCGGCCAGCCCGTTTGCCGCAACCTCCATCCTTTCCGCGCCCTTGCAGCAGGAGACGCTGGCTAACTTCCTGCGCAGCGGCCAGCTTGCGTGGCGCGTCATCCTCGAGCTCAAGCTCTACCAGGCTGTGGGGTTCAACGGGAAGTTCGCCGCGCGTTTTCCCGGCTTCAATCCGGCTTCGCCCTCGCCGGCTGAGCAGGCCTACCTGCTGGACCGCTTTCAAATGCGCCTGCATGTGGAGACGATTCCGCGCTCGCTGGTAGTGGAGATCCGCTTTCGCTCAAAGGATGCTGCGCTTTCCGCGGCGGTCGTCAACCAACTCATTCACGACGACGCCGTCGGCGAGACCGACTCACGGCTCCAGGCCACGGCCGAGCAGGCCGGCTGGCTCACCGTGCAGCTCAAGGAGATGAAGGGGCGAGTCGATCGCGACCAGGCTCGCCTGAGCGCGTTTCAACGCGAGCATGGACTGCTGAGCACGCCGGCCATGCTGGCCAGCGGGCAGGCGGGCGAGGAGCAGCACAACTCCACACTGCTGGAGATCGACGAGCTGGGCCGCCAACTGGTGGATGCGACCACCGACCGCATCCTGCGCGAGGCGCAGTACCGGTCCGCTTCGCAGGGCGACCCGGAGCTGGTGATCGCCGCCGACCCAAAGCTGCAAGCAGAGTTTGGCAATATGGGCACGGCGCTGCTTGAGCAGATTCGCGACCGCGCCAGCGGGCTTGAGCAGGAGCAGGCGCAGCTCAGCACGGAGCACGGGCCGAGCTTTCCCCGTGTTGTTGAAATCCGCCGCGAACTGGACGATCTGGACGCGCAAAAAAAGGCCGAGGACGGGAAGCTGGTGGCCCGGTTCAAGAGCGCGTGGCAGACGGCCGCCGACCGCGAGCAGATGGTGAGCCGCAGCCTGGAGGAGCGCACCGCCGACGGCATGAAGCTGAACGAAGCAGCCACTCAGTACGCGATTATGCTGCAGGAATCCGACTCCAGCCGCGACCTCTACCTGAGCTTGCAGCAGAAGGTAGCTGAGGCAAGCCTTGCGGCCGGCATTGGGATCTCCGATATGACGGTGGTCGATCCAGCGCGCCCGCCCGCAAGGCCGGTTGCGCCCGATCCGCTGCTGTACATGGCCATCACGTGTTTCGCCGGCTTCTGGCTGGCGTTGGGAGGTGCTCTTATGATGGAGTCTTTGCATCCGGCTGTGCCGCCGGCTCCGGCGGCGATGCTCGCTGCGCTGCTGGCCGTGTTGCTGGCCGGGGCCGCGCAGGCGCAGGCGCCGTCGCCGGCGCTCGACGGCATTCCTACCGGCGTGGCCCGCATTCCGCTGACGCCGGACGCGCGGCCGGCCACTGCGGCGCCCAATCCGAAAGATGCGCCGGTGATCTGGAATAGGGCTGAACCGAACAGCCAGGCCGCGGTTGGGGTTCAGGCCGGCGGGCCTGCGGCTGCGCCGATGCCCGCACCGATCGGCCCCGGCGACGCGCTCGACGTGAGCGAGTTTCACACGCCGGAGTTCCACTCGTCGGTGAGGGTTTCGGCGGACGGCACGGTGACGCTGCCCATGATTAATGCGGTCAACCTGGCGGGCATGGACGAGCAGGCAGCGGCGCATGCCATTGAAGCCGCCCTGCTGGCCAAGGGCATGCTGCTGCATCCGCAGGTTTCCGTGCTGGTGACGCTCTACGCAGGGCAGGATGTGAGCGTGCTGGGAGAAGTGACCCGGCCCGGCGTTTATCCGTACACGCTGCATCATCGGCTGCTTGACCTGATCTCTGCGGCTTCGGGGCTCAGCGCGAACTCCGGCAGGCTGGTCAATGTCTATCATCGCGCCGACCCCAGGACGCCTCATCCGGTGGTGCTCGACCCGGGCGGCGCCGACATTGCGGCCGACCACAATCCCGAGCTCAGTCCCGGCGATACGGTGCAAGTGAGCCGGGCAGGGCTGGTGTTTGTGATCGGCGATGTGGTGCGGCCGGGCGGCTTTCCGGTTGATCCGGCGCAGGGGCTCACGGTGGTCCAGGCGCTCAGCCTGGCCTGGGGCCCCAGCCAGAATGCGGCTGCCGGCAAGGCGCTGCTGATCAGCGAGCAGAATGGCGGCCGCACCATGACCACCCTCAACCTGAGGCGCATGATGCACGGCCAGGACCCGGACCAGCCTATCCATGATCGCGACATTCTTTTCGTTCCCGATTCCATGGCGAAGAACATGTGGAACCGGACCATGGAGGCCGCAATTCAGTCGGCCGTGGGAGTGACGATATACGCCGGGTTGGTGTATTCGCAGAGGTTTTAGCCGCCGAGATTTCAGGATGGTGAGGCCGAAATTCGTGGAAGAACAAAAGCAGATTCTTCGACTCACCACCCCCGAACTGAAAGACGTTCGGGGCCCCGTTCGCTCAGAATGACAGCCGATTTTGTATTGACTATTTCAGACTCAGGACACTCGTCAGAGAGATTTTAACCGCAGAGGTTTAGTCGCAGAGGTTTAGTCGCAGAGGGACAATCGCTATGAGAAAACTGGCCTGGGGATTGCTGGTGCTGCTGGCTTTCGCCATTCCGTGGGAATACTCGCTTGATCTGGGCGAGCCTCTCGGGAACATTGCGCGGGTTGCCGGTCTGCTGCTGCTGCTGGCCGCAATTCCGGCGATCCTGCAGGCGGGCCGCGTGCGCACGCCGGGCGCGATGCAGTGGCTGGTTCTCGGCTTCTATCTTTGGTTCGGCTGCTCCCTTTTCTGGACGATCGACCAGGCGGCAACGCTGGAGAAGATGCGCGGCTACTTCCAGGAGATGATGATTGTCTGGCTGGTGTGGGAGTTTGCCGAGACGCCCGGGGACCTGCGGACGCTGATGCGCGCCTTGGTCGCCGGGTCGTGGGTGCTGGCGCTGCTTACGCTGGCCAACTTCCGCTCTGCCGAGGCCATCACCGCCGAGCAGATCCGTTTTGTTGCCGAGGGCCAAGACCCGAACGACGTGGCGCGCTATCTTGATTTGGCTTTTCCGTTGGCCGCGCTGCTGCTGAACGGCGAGCGACGATGGGGTGCGCGGCTGCTGGCCGCGGGCTACCTGCCGCTGGGGCTGGCGGCGGTATTGCTCACGGCTTCTCGTGGAGGTTTTGTTGCCGCCGGGCTGGCGCTCGCGGGCTGCGTGTGGCTGCTGTTGCGGAATCGCTCGCGCACGGCCGGCGTCGCCGCGCTTGCCGTTCCGCTGCTGGCCTGCGCCTTGTGGGTCGCGGTGCCGCAGCAGACCATCGACCGGCTGAGCACCATCCCCTCGCAGATCGAGGGGGGCGACCTGAACCAGCGCGTCGCCATCTGGAGCGCCGGCTGGCAGGCGTTTGCTCGTGCGCCCATCGCCGGCACGGGCGCAGGCACGTTCATCGCCGCCGCCCGCGTGCATCCGCAGGATACGGCGCACAATTCGTCGCTGTCCATTGTTGTTTCGGGCGGCCTGATCGCGCTGTTGCTGGCCAGCGGCATCCTGGCGCTGGCGGCGCGCTCGGCTGCCGCTTGCCGCGGCCCGCTCAGGATCGCCCTGTTCACGGTGCTCGCAGTGGGCTCCGTCACTTCACTGGTCGACACGGTGGAAGAGAATCGCGCCACATGGCTGCTGGTTGGGATGATAGCGCTGGCGGGGCGGTTGGCTGCGGGGCAACCTGCTGGGCTCCAGGCGACGTTCCCATCGGGCCGAACTGAGCCGGGCGAGCGCGCCGCCACCGGCGTTCCCGCTCTGGCGGAAGGCGCGGCGCCGTGAGCCGCCCATGAGCACAGCAGCCACTCTCGGAAGGCTCTTCCAGCGCGGCAGCGTCAACCGTGGAATCCTGCGCGCCACCGCGTCGGTTACGGCTGTCGGCGTTCTGGTGAAGCTGGTCGCGACCGCCAAGGAGATCGCCGTCGCTGGCGTCTTTGGCCGATCTGACGCGATGGACGCGTTTCTCGCCGCCTCGCTGATTCCGGGGTTGCTCATCAACCTCATTTCGGAATCGATGAACCAGGCGCTGGTGCCCACGCTGATCCGCGTCCGCGAGCGGGAAGGGCACGACGCGGCGCAGCGGCTTCTTTCGAGCTCGATGTTGTCGATGTGTGTGTTGCTGGGCGCGGTATCCTTGCTGATGGCGGCCGCGGCGCGGGGATTCTTTCCGCTCATTGCATCCCACTTCCCGGCAGCCAAGCTCGATCTCTCCATCCGCCTGTTCTATGGGCTGTTGCCGGTGGTGCTCATTACCGGGATCGCCACCAACTGCACCGCGGTTCTCAATACGTTTGACCGGTTTGCGGGTCCGGCGCTGGCGCCCATCGCGATCCCGGTTGCCATCATGATTGCGGCCGTCACGCTGGGCTCCCGGCTCGGCGTATGGGCGCTGGTCTATGCCACGCTGGCCGGGTCGCTGGTGCAGGCTGTGGCCGTCGCCGGGCTTATGGAGGCTCATGGCTACCGCTTCCGCCTGCGCTGGCATGGGCTGACGGAGCCTGCCCTGGAAGTGGCCCGGCAGTACGGCCCGGTGCTGCTCAGCGCGGTGGTCGCGGCGGGCGGCCTGCTCGTCGATCAGTCCATGGCGGCCATGCTGCCCGCCGGCAGCGTCTCGGCTCTGGTCTACGGCAACCGCTTCGTCAGCGTGGTGGCGGCCCTGGCGGCCGGCGCTTTGTCCACGGCCATCACTCCGTACTTCTCGCGCATGATCGCCCGGCAGGACTGGGCCGGCTGCCGCCATTCCCTGCGCACCTGGACGATCATCGCCGCCGCCGTTTCTATTCCCATTGCCGTCTTCATGATCGCCGCGTCGCGCCTCATCGTGCGCATGGCGTTCCAGCATGGGGCCTTCGGGCCGCGCGATACCGCTGTGGTGGCCTACGTGATGGCCATGTACGCCATCCAGATCCCCTTTTTCGTCGTCAGCCGCGTCTTCTACCGGTTCATCGTCGCCATGCGCCGGACGGACCTGGCACTTTACTGCGGCCTGATCAATCTCGGCCTCGACATTGTGCTCAACGTGCTGCTGATGCGCTGGATGGGCGTCGCCGGCATTGCGCTGGCGACTTCGCTTTGGACCGTGAGCACCTTCTTCTTCCTTGCCTGGTGGGCGTGGAAACTGCTGCCCGCCGCCGCTCAAATCCTCTCAAGGAGGCCAGATGCTGATTCCCGATGAGTGGGGCGATTCCCAGGAGATTGAGCGCCTCGAACCAACCTACCGGCCCGCCCAATACCTGCTTCGCTTCGACGATCTATGCCCCACGCACTCGCGCAGTGGCTGGGCGCCATTTGAAGCGCTCATCGAAGAGTTTTCGCTCAAGCCTATCCTCGCTGTCGTCCCCGACAACCGGGACCCGGAGCTTGAAATCGACGCGCCAGACCCCGAGTTCTGGTCGCGCATCCAGGCGCTGGAAGCTGGCGGCGCCGCCATCGCGCTGCATGGCTACCAGCACCTCTGCCGGAGCCGCGGCCGCAGCCTTGTCCCCCTGTACGGCGAGACTGAGTTCGCCGGCGTGCCCGCTGCGGTGCAGCGCCAGTGGATCGCCGCCGGCCTCGGCATCCTGCGCGCCCGGGGGCTGAACCCCCGCGTCTGGGTGGCTCCGCAGCACGGCTTTGACCTGGCCACCGTGGCCGTGCTGCGCAGCGAGGGTATCCAGGCAATCTCCGACGGGCTGGCGCGGCTGCCGTTTACCCGCGGCGGACTTACGTGGCTCCCGCAGCAACTGTGGGAGCCGGTAGAGAAGCGACGCGGCCTGTGGACCATCTGCCTGCACTCCAACACCGCCTGCCCTGAGACCGCAGAAAACCTGCGGGCGTTCCTGATTCGCCATGGTTCCCGGTTCACGTCGCTCGACGCGGTCCTGGCGCAAATCCGCCCTGCATCCCTGGGACTGGTGGAGCGAACGTTGGCCGGCATTGCGACCGGAAAGATTCGCCTAAGACTGCTCACGAACGGACTCAGGTAATCGACAGGTTTAATGTAAGTAAAATATTTTAAAAACATACAGATAAGAAAATTTAATAATGTAAACAGTTAAGTTTTATCAACAAGCTGTTGACGAGTTTTCCACAGGTTGCCGGCTCTGAGCACTTTCACCCTATGCTGCTGCCTAACCCCAGCGCGCGGCCCTTCCGTTGCGCTGCAAGAGCTCCTGGTACAGTGCTTCCCAGCGATCAAGCACCGCATCCAGGCTGAATCGCTCGACGACGAATTGACGCGCGGACCGCCCCATCTGTTCGCGGGCAGGCGGCGGCAGTTGCGTAATCTGAGTCATTGCCTCCCCAAGCGCATCCGCATCGCCGGGGGCTGCGAGCAGGCCGGTCTGGCCGTCGATCACTGCCTCGCGCGTCCCCGGGACAGCGGTGGCGACTGCCGGCAGCCCGCAGGCTGCGGCTTCCAGAACGCCCATCGGCAGACCTTCCCATCGGGAGGAAAGCACGAAGGCGTCGGCAGCTTGCATCCAGCGGCGAAGGTCCGGTTGAAAGCCGAGGAAGCGGACGCGATTTGAAATCCCCAACGTCGCAGCCAAGTCCCGAAGCATGGGTTCGAGCGGGCCGGAGCCGGCAACCAGAAGCCGCACTGGGGCCGGCATGCCGGCCAGCGCGGTTAGCAGCGTCGGGTAGTCCTTTACCGGCTCCAGGCGCCCGGCGGCGAGAAAGACGAATTCGTCCTGGATGCCAAGGTCTGCGCGCATGGCGCTGCGGACAAGGGCGTCGGGCTTCCAGTAGTTGACGTCCACTCCGTTGGGCAGGATGGTGAGCTTATCCTGACTGACCATGCCTGCCGCGAGACAAGCCTGGGCCACGGCCTGGCTCACGGCCGACACGCTGTCGGTAAGCCAGTTGCTGCAGCGGTAGCCGAGCCGCCGCCCCAGGCCTCCCGTCGCCGTGGTGTGCAGCGTGTCCACAAGAACGCGCACCGGCGCCGCGAGACGCGACCAGCGCGCCAGCCAGACGGCGTGGGGCAGGTGGCCGTGCAGCAAGTCGGGCCGCTGCTGCCGCAGCCAGCGGTGGAAGCGGATCCAGCCGCGCGGATCGGCGGGCCCCTTGCGCATGCCGAGGCTGGTAAAGGGAATGCCTTCCGCCGCCAGTTGCCGGCCGGCCGCGCCGCCTGTCCCGGAAAGCGTCACCACGCTGACCCGCCAGCCGCGGTCCTGGAGTCCCCGCGCCAGAAGCAGCAACTGCTGCTCGGCGCCGCCGATGCGGTCGAGGCCGGGAATGACCATGGCGATTGACTTCACAGTTGCCGCTCCTCGCATGTGGCGTCGATCAGATGCTCGAATGCGGCAACGGCGCGGTCCAGGCGAAAAGCGTCGATGAAGGTGTGTGGGAAGCGCTGGGCCGCTTGCAGCGAACGAAGTGCCTGCAGCAGAGCAGTGGTCAGCGCCGCGCTGGAAGAGTCGGCAGCCAGCCAGACGCCGGGGCGGGAGCCGAGCAGGTCGACCAACCCCTGCGAGGCTGGCGTAGTAACGATGGGCAGGCCAGCGGCTGCGGCTTCAAGCAAGGCGTTGGGCAAACCCTCATGGTGCGAGGAGAGCACGAACGCCGTCGCACCGGGGTAAAAGCGAAACGGCTCCGCCACGTGGCCGGCAAAACTTACCGCCGCGTCCAGGTCGAGGTTTCGGCGGAGTTCCAGGAGCGGGGCCTCTTCCGGGCCAGCGCCGGCGATGACCAGGTCCGCCGACGGAAACTGCATGCGCACTGCGACCATCGCCTGCAGCAGCTGGTCGAAGCCCTTCTCGCTGGCGAGGCGGCCGACGGCCAGCAGATGCGGGCCTGGTCCGCTTCCGTGCCCGCTGCCTAGCCCGCTCCACAGACTGGGCAGGTCGGCGACACGGGCACGGAGCGCATCCACTTCCACGGGATTGGGCAGCACGGCAAGCCGGTCCGCCGATACGGCCAGCGCGGCCCCCAGCTCCGCCGCCATGGCCGCCGACTGGCAGATCACCCGATCGGCGCGCCGGTAGAGCAGCCGGTAGAGAAGCCGCGTGTAAAAGGGCAGCCGATGAAAGGCCAGCGATGCCGACAGAGAGCCATTCTGGCGGATTAGGACGCACGTCCCGGCGGGGAACAGCGGACGCAGCAGGAGAACCAGAAAGTTCAGATGGAACATTCCGGAGAGGACCACGCGGGGCTTCAATCGGCGTACCAGCCGCAGCAATTTGATGGCGCCGGCACGTACGCGGCCCGCTGCGAGTCCGTGCACGGTGACTCCGTTGGGAAAGGCGCCTGCTGGCGGCGCGGCTTGCGTCATCAGCCCCAGGTGCACCTCGTACTTGTCCGGAGACAGACCTGCGGCGAGCAGGGCGATCACCTTTTCAGCTCCGCCGCCGTCCAGGTGCGGTGTGAGCAGGAGAATCCTGATGCGCGGTTTCATGGGTGCCAGAGTTTGCGTTGAGTATAGGCCCGTATACAGTACCTCTGTGTTTCCCGTTACTCTTGCAACCATGTGCAGAAGTGGTACATTAATTCTAATTTCAATCAACGCAAGGACCAAAACGGTCATAGATTGCACCAAGAGAATTGCATTTCCTGAAGTCCTGTCGTCTTCTGCCTTTTAAGTCTCGGCGCAAGCCTGAACTTACCCTCACATCGACGTTGTTTGCGGACTTTCCGATCAGCGCACAAGGATCGCCGCCCGAGTGAAGGTGAAAGCATGATTGTTGCGGAAGCGCCTGGATATATCCATGGATTTGAGCGGCAGATCGCACAGCGGCCCTGCCATATTGTCATCGGCATCACCCACCCACAGACTTGCCTGAACCTGACCGGGCGATTGCGCGCGCTGCGCGAGGCCGGGTTCCGCGTCACGCTCATCTCCAGCCCCGGCGACCAGCTTGAGGACACCGCCGTGCGCGAGGGCGTGGCGGCCATCGGGCTGCCCATGCAGCGGGAGATCGCGCCCCTTGCCGACCTGGTTTCCCTGATCCGACTGTGGTGGCTGCTGTTGTGGCTGCGGCCGGACATTGCGGAGTTCAGCACGCCCAAAGCCGGCCTTCTGGGCAGCGTGGCCGCCCGGTTTGCGGGCGTACCGGCGCGCGTCTACATGCTGCGCGGCCTCAAGCTGGAAACATCGAGAGGCGTGAAGCGGCGGATTCTGCTGGCCGCCGAGCGGGTGGCCGCGCACTGCGTGCAAACGGTCCTCTGCAACAGCGAAAGCATGCGGACGCAGGCCCTGGCGCTGGGGATTGCGCCCGCCGCGAAGATGCGGGTGCTGGGGGATGGAAGCAGCAACGGCGTGGATCTCGAGCGGTTTTCGCCGGGCGCGGCAAGCATGCGCAAGTGGCTGGAGATTCCGGCCGATGCACCGGTGATCGGCTTTGTGGGCAGGCTTACGCGCGACAAGGGCGTTCCAGAGATGATTGAGGCTTTTGAAACAATTCTGCAGCGCCAGCCGGCGGCGCGCCTGCTGCTGGTGGGCTGGTTTGACCGGGCCGAGGACGCGCTGGCTGAGGAGGTGCGCCGGTGCATCGCCAGCCACCCGCAGATTCTGTGTACCGGGTTTGTTTCGGATACGGCCCCGTAT
>Ga0182030_10019200_pt1 | contig 13040 bp, 10 predicted proteins | sample 812S3MmetaG_FD_121299 | JGI IMG/M metagenome (GOLD analysis project Ga0182030, IMG submission 121299) | Permafrost microbial communities from Stordalen Mire, Sweden - 812S3M metaG (Illumina Assembly) | ecosystem: Environmental > Terrestrial > Soil > Wetlands > Permafrost | place: Sweden... | reverse complement strand
TGCCGTCTTCCAGCTTTAGCGTAAACTCACAGTTCAATCGGCAATGCGCCTGATCGAGACCAGAGTGAAATACAAACCGTTGCCCGGGATGATGACGCTCAATATAGTTCACGATTTCCGTCCAATATCGAAACGCTTCCTTTCCAGGAGCCGGCATCACGTCGAATGGAACCATCAACGTGAGACGAAATGGAATGCCTTTGACGTATTCGGGAAGCTCGGGTTTAGTCATGAAAACGGTATAAACCGGCGATGCCATGCGAAAAGCAAATTTGCCATCTTTATCAAAGTAAAAATTCGGCAACGCGCTGTTTTCCGGATCAAAGCCCAGTCCATCGCGCAGCATTTGCGGATTAACCTGATAAATCAGTCCCTCCGCCGTCGACACCAGCGTAAGATCGACGTTGAACTTCGATGTGTAGTCACGAATGCGCGGATAATTCGTGCCTATGTCCCCGTTGTCGGTCGCAGCCGAGATCACCTCGACGCATTTTCCCAAGGCGATGCCAAGCGTCTCCTCAAGAATAATGTTGAATTTCTCGAAACCACGGACCTGAAGCGCAACCATTTCGCTGGCGCCCGTGCTGGCGAGCCGAATACAGTTATCAGGATTGTCGAAGAACCGGTCACGATCGTGGTAGCCGTGATTATTGGTGAAGGTGGTCGAGTCGTATTCCTGAATCGGCCTTCCGCTTCTTCCCGGCCAATACTGACGCGAATGCGGTTCATAGAAGGCGGCGTCGGGCGATGGCGCCCGCGCTCCGGTGAACCTTGCCTTTGATTGATCAGGTGCGTGCCCGTCACTGTTCACGTAGTGCGGCCTCAGGTCGACGACAACATCGTTCCGGCTATAAGCCGGAACAAACCATCTCCCCAGGGTGGCGAAATGAAGGAGTTGCGGATACTTCACACGCAACGAAACAATCTGCGAGGGGTCAATCCCCTCAAACGAAAAGGCGCCATCAGATGAAACGTTTTGCTTCATTGAGCGGCCAGAATCGTCCAGCAACTCAATTACGGTTGCTGGAGGAAGGCTCTCTCCCGTCACGTGTCCTGACAGCCTGATGCCGACGCTGGTCGCCGCGGGCGTCGGCCGAACAAGGGCAATGTGTTTGAAGTGCAGCGTCGTCCCGGCGGCACCATCTACCTTCACAAACCACTGCTGAATCTGATCTGATCGGCCGTTGCGCAGTTGCAGCATCAAACTGGCTGGCAATGCCGCCAACACCCGGTTCCCGGACAGGTGAAGCGTTTCAATTGTGCTCGCGCCGTTGGCTTTAGCCACGAAATCTTCCGGGACCAGCGGCGGCAGCAGCCCGGTTGGGCTGGCAGCTGCCGCTCCAACGTCAATGACATAGGCGCTTGATTGGCCATCCTTGAGGAGAAACCCGATTGTGATCTTTCCAGCCGGAGGGGGCGCCGCGAATTCAATATCCAGATGTGTTGCATCACGAGCCGGACTGAAATCAGGCGACCAAATCAGCCAGGCCCGATCATGGGTGATTTCGAAATCGGCCTCATTCACTCGGATAGGCCCGGAGCGTCGTTCCCGCAGGTTCCCGCCATAGATCTCGAAAAGACCATTTTTGCGATAGGGGCCAACTTCGTCTAACAACGCCAATACGGGAGCACTCTGGCCACGATAATCGCCGACAAGAGGCGGCCGGTCCGAAATATCCGCCGCATTAGTACCCAGTGACATCGATTCAAGCGCATTCACACGCGCCCTAAGTTGCGCGAGCTCCGCAAGTTGCGCAAGCTCCGCTACGGAAGGGCTGGCTGAATTAGACCGAGTTGGCACTTCCCCTGAGCTCAATGATTTCTGAGCCAGCATCCGATCTATGCGCGTGTTAATGTATTTTCGCGTCGTTTCCACGACACCTGCAATACCGGCGCAGGCCACAACAACAACTACCGCAACCTGGAGAATCTTTTTCAAGGAAATATTCGTCACGGCTTGAACGAAAGCTTGTTGTTGGTCAGCACGACATCCTTCTCCCGGCGTTCGAATGTCAGAGTACCAAATTGTTTCATGCCGCTGAAGTTGGCGCGATTGTATTCATCCATATTGTCGACGGAAATCAGGTAAACAATGGCTTTCGTAACTTGGCTGAATTCGCTTTGCGCCAGATATTCGCGGGCATAAGTCGCAGCAGTTGCCACGATAACGTCAGAGGCGTCCGCGCCGTCGCGCGTCAGGTTCTCGTGATTGGGCGCTAGATCAAGAACCAGTATGATGTAGGTGCCCTTGTCCGCCACCACCCTACTCTTCTCGGCGATGACGAGTGGCTTGATGTCGGCCGCCCGCGAAGAGGTCACGCCGAGCAGCACTACCGTAAGGACCACCCAAATCCAGCTTGTAATCGACGACAACGCACTCATCTCCTTAATCGACTCTTGAGAGCCAAAAGCACAAGTTCCCGAGGCCGTCCGCAGAAGGGTAATTCGTTATGTAAGACACTAGTTTATGACCCCGGACCGGTCAATATCGCCACTCCGGAGACAGGCGGAGTGGCGGAGACGCAGGCAGATCGAACGCGGTCATACGCTAGCGGGAATCATCGACCGTCTTTTTCTGAGGACGGGAAAAACTATCGGGAAGCAACGCAACTTGGCTCGCAAAGATGACCGTTCTGTCTGCGGGAGCGATCTGAGAACTCAATCTCGGACTCCCGATTCTCTTGCAGCCGAGCTCATTTGGTCGAGAGCGACGGCGAACTCGATTGGCGGTCCGGCAGCCCTAGCACCTTGACGGCGGCCTTAGCAATTTCATCAGCATATATTTCATAGCCGTCGGTATTGACATGAACGATATCAAGATATTGTCGCGGAGCCAGACGTTCGATGGGGGGCACATAAGCAAAGGTGTCACGCGCGTGCCTTGCGACAAGAGCATCGAACTCGTCTCGGAGGACGCGGTACCGTTCCGGCGCGATAACTTGGCGCACAAGCACGGGGTTCTCTTTTCCGTAAAACAATACCGCCGGCTGCTTTGCCTCACCGAGGACGACCAGAGTCCGCTCGAGCGCTTGGCGCTGCGGGTTCTCCGGGTCCAAGTTGATGCTTTCGTAGCGATGTTTGCTTTGCAGGAGCAGCGTCAGAACAGGATCGTTCAGCAGGTCATCTCCGGAATCCGCAACGCCTCTCTTCAACCAGGCGTTTGTCCGAGAATGCAGGCGCGTGAGTGCCTCGCGCGGCTTGCCATCGAAGACAGCGCTTTGGATCAAGTCTCTCAATTCGACGGTTGCGGACGCGTTGACTGCCGCTGACTTGAGCACCGCTTCAATTCTTGAGCCCAGCCCGCCCTGCGCGGGTTCCTCAACATAGCGACCGACGTTACTTATCTTCAGAGTCTGAAGCCACGGCCGACTGAATTGATCGCTGCCCTTGGCGAAGTCTTCCGAAAACGAACGCAACGCCGTATCGAAGACAACGAGATGCGGGCGGGTCGCCAGGCTGAGCCGCGCCACCTGCTCAAGGTCGGCAGGCACCGCGCCGTTCAGGCCGATATTAAGAACCTTGACCGGCTGTCCAGGATAGGACTGCTGCAGAATCCTCTCGAGCTTGCGAGAAAGTGTGTGGGCGCGCCAGTCGGCGTCGCCGTGCTCGCCCATCGTGTACCCATAGACGAGCGAGTCGCCAAAGACGACTACGCGAATCCCCCGCCATTGGCGAAGCTTGTCCAACTTGGCATACATCATGGTCGGGCTCTGGACATCAACGTCGTGGAAAACAACGTCAGTTCTTTCAAATGCCCACCGCGATCCAGCTTCGGCAGTCGCGAGAACCGCGACGGCGCCGAGAATTACAAGGATAAGTGCTCGCCACATGGGGTTAGAAATTCTGATATACAAAAACGGAGCTACCTCCGTTGCTGAAAAATACAATGATGAGAATCTTGATGCCAAGCCAAATGCCGCTCAAGACAAGTTGACGGGATGTAAGCATTTCAGAACCCCACCATACGCTTTAAGATCCGCAGTGTTGAAACCGGACCGAAGTACCACAGCGCCACCGTCGTTGTCATAAAGACATAAATGCTTGCGCTGTATAGTGCTTTCGCGAGGCGGCCATTGTGAGTGCTCTCGCCGAGGCGACGGCGCCACAGCTGCACGCCTACCAGGGCGGCGCCCTGCACCACACCGAACATCAAGAACCCCGACGTCGTGCCGTGCCATAGCGCAATGACCAGCATGCTGACGAAGTAAGCGACGGCGAAACCGGTGAAGTGCCAGTTGCGGCTGCTGCGAACGAGCATCGTGCGTGCAATGGGCGTGAAAACATAGTCGCGAATGAACGAAGTCAGGCTGATGTGCCATCGGTTCCAGAAATCCTGAATCGAGGTGGCTGCAAAAGGATGATCAAAATTCTCCATAACGCGGAAGCCCATCAGGCGCGCGATAGCAATCACGATGTCCGAATAACCAGAGAAGTCGAGATAGATAATGAAGAGCTGGATTAAGACGGCCAGCCAGAGAAGTGGAATTGCAAGGTTATCGTACCCGGAATTCTGAAAAATGCCCAGTGCAGCGAGATTGTCAGCCAACACGAACTTCTTGATGAAACCGTTCGCGATACGGTGCAGTGCGCCGATAGCAATGGCAGCGTCGACGGGCTGAGCCTGATCTTGGTCCGCTGCATAGCGATCATAACGTTCGATCGGTCCGGCGATCAGGGTCGGGAAGAACACCATGTAGTTGAGAAACGGCAGAAAGCGGCGATCCTCGATCACCTCGACGTCGACGACGTAATGGATAGCGCGAAAAGTCAGGTAGGAGATGCCGATAATGGCGACCGGCGCGTGAAAGAAAGGATTATACGGCGCGAAAAGGTTGGGGTCCTTGACAAGGAAAAGGAAGGCCCAAAGAAAGAAGATGAACGCGACAAAGCACCATATGGGCAATTGATCAGGATAGCGCAGGCGAAGTTGCGCGGTAGCATAGGTCATGCAAATGAGGCCGGCTAGTATGATGGCGGACCAGAATGACCCGATGAAGAATGCTAGAAAGTAAAGGTTAAGCGGGACGAGTGCCCAAGTGCGCAGGTTCTTGCCGCGAGTCAGTGCAATCACCAAAACGGCAAGAGCGACGAATGCGAAAAAGTGCCAGCTATCGAGAAAAAGCCCTTGTTGGGCTCCGGTGGTGCCCACATTCATCAAGATGCGCTATCTTCTCAGGTGTTTGGCCACGAGATCCTTGAGGTTGCCGATGTTGTTCAGGCGCGCGATCTCGGCATTGCGAAAACGCACGCTAAAGGCACGCTCGACTTCGGTAATCAGGGTTATGTGAAGCAGCGAATCCCACTTCGGGACCATCCCGGCATGAAGTTCGTCCGAGATGAGGAAATTCGGATCCTCAAATACGCTACGAAATACGTTCTGCACCTTCTCGTGAATCTCTTCGTCCAGCATATCGAATCCAATTAGGCTAGTTCACATTCGATCACCCACCATTGGGGGAATTCGCGCATGAAAGTGTAGGCGGCGCGCGAAATTTCCGCGAACGCCGGATTGATATCCGGCTCCAGAATGCGTCGGATTCGCAGACCGGAGCTGTAGAGCAATCCGGTGGCCTCTTCAAGAGTTGGGGAGACCTTGAAGCGCTTGTGGCGATATTCGGTCAAAATGCCGACCATCGCCGCGTCTTCGCCAATCCATGGCGTCAGCCAGAGCGGGTGAGGATCGACGATAACCAGACGGCCCTGCTCGGCTAGCATACTTGAAATGTTCTTCATGATACGAAGTCGATTGTCCGAAAGCGGCTTTTGATAGCGCTCGTTGAACAGGAACAGGAACGTATCAATGATTGTGACGACGTCGAATTTGCGCTGTGCGAACCCCCGCGTATCCAAGTCGATGATATCACCCGAGACGAATGACAGATTGCCCTTGCGACCGTTGCCCCAAAGATTGTTCGCCGCGGCGAGATAGTTTTCATTGTAGTCAAGACCGACTGCAGAACGCGCCTGTTCCGCTATGAGATTGGTAAAAAAACCCGTCCCACAGCCGATATCGAGTACATCGGCATCTGCCATCTCGCTAGCGACGTAATCAGAGAGGAAATCGGCTTCGATGTATTTGTAAGGCGTTGGCCGCAACTCTGTGAGGGAGGGCTCGAATTTCTGTCCAGTCCACCATTCCGGCGGTGTGACCCTGTTGAAAAGCGCTTCCGTGCCGATCTGTTCATAGAAGTTACCTTTGAAACGGTCGCCAAACCCCCGCTTGTGATGGTCATAGAAAGGGGGCCACTGGCGCGAGAGAATGCCGCTTTCGCAAAGCAAGTCTACCGCTGCATCGAATGGGATTGCTTCGAGCGCGTTGCTGGGATCAAAGAAATCGGGGTTCCCATACGCACTCTCCCACAGGGTGAACTCCGTGGCGTCGGCCAAGCGCAATTTCTCGGGAAGGCCACTCCACGCGGACTTGATTTCCTCTGCATCAACGCCACCGACCGAAGCATTTAGTAGCGCCACAACCGACACATCAGCTACGACATTTCGGCGGTGTGCCGCTTGGAACAGCCGCACGAGCCCTTGCCCTAGCGGCAATATGAGCGTCGTGGGAACGAAGAAGAGTTTGCCTGTCATACGCGAGGCTGATCCGTCAAAATAGCAAGCTTGGCGCGGATCTGCCGCTTTTCGATTTTGCCGGACACGCCTTTCGGCATTTCATCGAGGATATGGATGGAGCGGGGACGCTGGAAATTGGCAAGGCGCTCCGCGCAATGGGCGAGCAGACCGTCGGAGGAAGCGTTTTGGCCAGGCTTCAATGTAACGACACCCACGATTTCCTCACCGTAGACGTCGTGCGGAATGCCGACGACGGCCGCCTCCTGCACGGCTTCATGCGTGTAAAGTGCCGCCTCGACCGTCGCCGGACTGATATTCAATCCGCCACGAATGATAAGATCCTTCGCGCGGCCGGTAACAAACAGTTCGCCGTCTTGATCGAGATGTCCGATATCACCGGTGATGAACCAGCCGTCTTGCATTGAAGAGCGATCCGTCTCATGCGCATCAACATAGCCCTTCATCATATAGGGCGTACGCACCTTGATGGTGCCGTCGTGCCCGACGCGCAGATCCGCTCCACTGTCGTCGACGATTTTGAGCTCGACGCCAGGCAGCACCGGACCGCTGGAGCCGGGCTTGTACACGAGGCTGTTGCGGTTGCTGGTCAGAAATGTCGTCTCCGATAGGGCGTAATTCTCGTAGAGCATGAAGCCGAAACGCTCTTCGAATTCGCGTTTGATGCGCACGGCGAGAGGCGCCATGCCAACGAGACCGAGTACGATCTGACTGCGCAGCCAGCCCATATCGTCGTCATCGCGCAGCGACAGTAGCATGGCCAGATGCGCGGCGGTGAACCAGAGTGTGTTTATTTTGAGTTCGCGTACAGTATCCCAGAACCGGAATATGTTAGTCGTGCCGAACGGGCGATCAATGACGACCGAGCCGCCGCAAGCGAGCGGCAGCATAAGCAGGTTGTGAATTCCACCGAGATAGGCCATCGGAAGGATATTGTAGAAACGACTATTCGGAGTGACCCCGTGCCAGGCGCCAAAGAGTCGCTCATTTCCCAACACCCCGCCCCAAGTCATCTGAATGCCCTTAGGAAGGCTGGTCGTGCCGGACGTATAGATGCGCAGGAACACGGTGTCGTCCCTTGTGTCATCCCCGAACGGCAATCCCGGGCAAGGTGCATTCCGCGTTATCTCGTCCTCGACGTTGAAGTCGGCGAGCGTTGACTCTTCTTCAGGATTCAACGAGCCCGTCTCCTTGAAGCAGACGATGTTTGCGCCGGTTAGCGAAGCCCAAACACCATCGAACTTGGCTCGGACTTCGGCGCTGACGCAGACCAAGTCGGCCGCAGCCATCTTCGCAAGCATTCCGAATTCGTGCTCATGCAGGAGCGGATTGATAGGGATAACTTCTACGCCGACGTGCCAGGCAGCGAAATAAAGCATTGCCAGTTCGATCGAATTCGAGGCGCTGAACAGAATCTTGTCGCCATTCCGCAGGCCACGCTTTTCAAGGGCGGTCGCCAGCCGCTTGCTGCGATCCAGGAGTTCGCCATAGGTGAAGTGGCGTCCGGTTTCGGCTTCAATGAGGCACGGCCGATCAGCGTTGGTCTTGAATATTTTCCGCAGATGCTCAATTTGGCTCATGTCACTACAGCCGAGGGTCGTTACCAAGACCGCTTGCGAACGCCCCGGCGAGCAGCACCTGACGATTGTCGCAGAAGACGGTGGCATCGCGAACGATGAAATCAAGGTGGAAGCCGACCTCATTGAGGCCGCCAATGGTCAAATTCGAGCCAAAGCCGAAATGAACGGTGCCGGCGCAGCCTTCGTCTTCAAGCATGACACCGCACAACCTCGCCTGCGGGTTGAGGCCGATGCCAAATTCCGCGAGTACACGGCTTTTCGGTCCGGCTTTGGAGAACAACCCTTCGAGGGTCCGAAGCACCGGCGCGGATCCATCAATGTTGGCGATACGTCCGTCGAGGACAGTAAGGATGACCGGTGCGGCCAGCAAACCGATTTCGCGACAAGGGATGCTGCCGTCGACGACAATCGTGCCTTGGGCGGTGCCTTCAAGCGGTGCGATGTTTACTTCGGCGTCCGGGGGTGAGCCTAATTCGCCGGCGCGCCACACGAGACCGGGGCAACGATTGCTCAAACGTGAACCGGTGGACAGCGTCAGATCGGTTCCCGCACGCGTCGTAATTCTGATCGCTGAAGATTGGTCGATGACGTCAGCAATCTGGTTGCAGACGACACTGATTTCTTCGAAATCTGCGCGTAGCGCGGGGCTTGCGAGTAGTTCGAGGCTGTAATCGGGGAGACTCAGGTAACGCGCACCACGCTCTACGGCGTTTCGCCGCGCCGATGTGTGCGCCATCGACATTGCCGTGAGACCGAAGATAACGTGGGCGCCAGCCATGCGCGCAGCGACAAAAGGTGGCGGCTCGGAGCCATGCATCGCTTCGGCTTCGATGATATCGTGCTGAACATCGCGCGTTATCTCACGTGCCTGCGCCGTCACTTCGTCGCCGACCGCGCGCGTGGAGTCATCGGAGACGACATACACGCGCTCGCCGGCCTTCAAATTCGCGCACAGCCGGACTAGCCGTTGCGCGCCGGCCTTGGTCGGGTTGACTTCAGTTGCAACAGCACTGGACATCAGCGTTTCACATCTGGAAAGGTTGACTTGAGTTTTTCGCCGTCACGAACGTCTTGTCGCTTTCCGCCGCGCATAATAGTTCGCTCGGCGCCCTGACAAGCTTCTGTGCTTCTTTAAGCGCCATGACGGGAAGCTCCGCGTCCTGGAACGCCGCGTCGGCGCGTCGCTTGGTTAGGTCGAGTAGCACCGCGCATCGGTTGCCGGCCTTGCGCGCAACACCGGGCACCCCGATGATGTCCGCGGCAAGGCCGACGCCTGTCCCGCAGCGAAGGCCATCGTTGCAAGATAGCCACCTCTCGCCAAGCCAATCAATCATCATTCTTCCGTCTCCCCCGCTCTAACTGCTACCGGGCCCTAGCGGCTTTTGCGCCGGATCGAAACCATACCACGCAGATCTGTGGGTCGAAATCGGGCTTTCAGTCCCAAATTTAGTTGTTGCGTGCCAATGCCTCGCTGAGGGGATCCTGCAGGCACTTCGTGATTTGCTGTGCATGCCAGAACTTGCCGTAGCGCGTCAAATAGAGATCTTTCTCTTAGAACAATGAGCAGCCTTAAGACAGGCGAGAATCCGGTTCAGCCGGTCTATAATGACTTGCGCGCGCGCCGAAAATCAAAGACGTCGAAGACTTCAACGTTTACCTCCGGTGTTATCGGCATCGCCCCCGCCGACGGGCAGCAGATTGAGTTCGGCAAGGCGGGCCGAAACGTCGCTGGAATCGAAGGTATTTACGAGAGTCACATCGCGAATTACGTTCAATGCCTGCCAAATGCGATCTTCAGATTCACTACCAATGGCTACACGGATGAAACGATCTGTACTCTCACCATAGGCCGAGCCGGGAACCACGGCGATGCCGCGCTCCAGGAGGAGGTGCATGGCGAAATCGTGGCTCGTGCCCGGAAAATTTCCAATTGAGACAAAGAAATAGAATGTCGATGCGCCCCCAAGCCGCTGCAGGCCAAGTTCGTCGAGCATCCCGGCGACGCGCGCGCGCTTCAGCACGACTTCCTGAACCTGGGGCAGCGTTACTGAGAGAACGTCATCGAAGTAACGTGCCATATAGTGCAACAGTATTGTGGGCGCGCAGGTGATAAGATGCTGGTTGACCTTCAGTAACTCGCGAATGAAGCGCTTATCCGCTACGACATATCCGATTCGCCACCCGGACATGCCCATGTTCTTGGAGAGAGAGTTTACTACTATGATGCCTTGCTTTTTCGGCACGACCGTTGCCATGGATGTAAAAGTTCCATCGATAACGAAGTCGCTATAGGCCTCATCGACCATCACGTAGATGCCCTGTGGGGCGCATTGCGCATAAATAGATTCAAGATCTTGCTGGCTATAAATTACGCCCGCCGGATTGTTCGGATTGTTGATGACAACGATGCGCGTGCGCGGCGTGAAGTACTCTGAGAACTTTTGCGCTTTCGTGTCATACGGAATGAACTTCGGCACAGCGTCGAGCAGACGCGCCTGCTCCCGATAGCTCAACCACGCCGGCTCGTGGATGAGAATTTCGTCGGCTGGGTTTAGTACTACCTGCATTGCCATGAAGATGGCTGGCTTCGAGCCTGCGGTAATCAGGATCTCAGTGTCCGGATCGACGATGGCACGATAGTACTTGCGGTAATAATCCGAGATCTTTCGGCGCAACTCGGGGAGACCCTGACTCTCGGAGTAGTGATAGCTTTTCTGCACGTCGAGCTTCGAGAAGTCGTAGAGCGGAATATCGAAGAATGCTTCACCTAGCGAAAGCACTATTGGATCATGACCGTGACGTTTCAGTGAGTAGACTATCTGGTTGATATAGATCGAAAGCGCTTCAGGAATTTGGGCTACACGATTGCTGATTTGAAACACGTCTGGGTTCCCCACGCTGTCCCCTTGAACATTTCGGCTCAACTTGCGAACCAGTCCGAAGACAAGGCGATTTTTCTAACCTTGCCGGTTGAGGTACGTGGAAGGTCGGCGACGGCCACGATTCGCTGCGGCCACATGTGCCGTGGGAGCTGGGATCGCAACAATTCGCCAATACTTGTCGCAAGACCACTTTGATCACATCCGGCCGTCGGAACAACAAACAGTTGGTAGGTCTCGTTACCGTCCGACTGTTCCCGGGGTGCGGCGGCCGCCTCCACAACGTTCGGATGCTCTTCCGCTAATTTTTCGATGTCGCGAAGCCGCACCAAAAGTCCGTTAGTTTTAATGATGTCGCGCAATCGTCCGTCAAGCGTGAGTTGGCTGGACGCATCAATGTGACCAAGGTCGCCGGTGGCGATCCAACCGTCACCTTGGGTGGCAAGAGGATGCAGCCCCTCCTCGTCAAAATAGCCCAGGCAGGGGTACGGGGAACGTACGAGGATTTCCGTCAGGGCGTCACTGATGTTGCGATCTGTGGAAGGCGCGCAGCGTATGGTCATGTAAGGCAGGATTTCTCCAACGCTTCTATCGGTCCGCTTGTTACGGGAGGAAAGGGTTTCGCTTGATATCAGGCCGGTCTCGCTGAGACCGTAATTTTCGAGCACGGGCACACCAAAGAGGTCCTCGAACTTCAGCTTCGTCCTGAGGGACACCGTTCCCATGCCAACAAGCACCGCACGAACCTCACGGCCGAAGCTCTTCAGATCGGCGGCCGGTACGCGCTCGGCGCCAAGCAGCGCAGATGCCATTTGCGGCGGAGTGAGCCAGAGGACGTTGGCTTCATGGCGGCGCACTTCGTGAACAAGGGCGGCGGGGCGAGCGGCAAAGCCCGGGTCCGCCGGGATCGCGCAGCCCCCGACTGAGAGCGGCACGATAGTCAGATTGAACAAACCGCCGAGATAACTCATCGGCACGGCGCCCAGCAGGCGCGTGTCGGACGTCAGGAAGTTCAGCGACTGGCAAAAGGCCTGTGCTCCCTTCCACAGCAGCTCCGTATCAAACACGATTGTGCGGACGTCATTCGCGGTGCCACTGGTAGCAAGATAGAGATGGCCAGATGCGCTGCTGAATGCTTCCTCCGAATGGCCCGCCGTCCAGTCGTCCGACTCCGCTGCATCGAGCGTCAACGTCGCCACTCCCGCCTGTTCGGCGGCGTGTCGCAATTCGCTGCGAGCCTGCTTTTCGAAGAGACATAGCGCGGGTTTCAGCACACGGATTGAGTTTTCAAATTCTTGCAGAGAGATATCAGGACGCAGCGGAGCGAAGGAACGGCCGTGGGCTACGGCGCCAAGAAACCAGATCAGCTGATGCAAGGAATCGGGCAAAAGCGAAAGTATCAATTTGCCGTCGGGTGGACCGTGTCGAAGGAATCCACCTATGCGCGCGAGCCGTTCGAGTAGCGCGGCATATGTCAGCTCCTGGCCGGTTCTTCCATCGATCAGCGCGGGCGCACTTCCGCGAAATTTCGAAATCTGCTGTAGCGCTACCGACAGCGAAGACATGCCGGAATCTCCGTTACTCTAGCGGGGCGACCGTCCATCCTTGGTAGCACCGTTGCTCGCCTTTGGAAGGCCCAGAAGAATCGTATGTAAATCGTTCGGCGACCCGAATGCTAGACACAATGACGGGCCCGATGGACGGAATTTCCATAACCTCTCAATATGCGCGGTGTTAGCCGGAGACTTTCTCCGAACTCGGTCCCTATGCCGAGAAATCGGGAGCACAGAGACCGCACGCCGAATTGCGAAAGCCCGCTGTTGGCGGGCGCTTCTGCTACTATCGGGGGCATTTTCTCCGAGCCCCGGACTGTCTGGCTGGGGCGGGAGGATTCGAACCTCCGCATGGTGGAATCAAAATCCACTGCCTTACCACTTGGCGACGCCCCAATAAGCTGTCGGGAAAGCGGCGCGACCGGCACGCCGCGGATTCCTTC
>Ga0182030_10019199_pt1 | contig 13041 bp, 13 predicted proteins | sample 812S3MmetaG_FD_121299 | JGI IMG/M metagenome (GOLD analysis project Ga0182030, IMG submission 121299) | Permafrost microbial communities from Stordalen Mire, Sweden - 812S3M metaG (Illumina Assembly) | ecosystem: Environmental > Terrestrial > Soil > Wetlands > Permafrost | place: Sweden... | reverse complement strand
TGACCATGTTTCTCTTTCACGACGGCATAGAGCCGGTCCAGATCTTCCAAGCGCGACACGTCGCCCACGACCGTCGTAACGTTTCTCATGATGGGGGCTGCGGCCTCCTTCAGCTCTTTCTCTCGTCGCCCGGTGATCACGACGTGCGCACCTTCTTCCACGAAGCGCTTGGCTGTGGCCAAACCAATCCCACTACTTCCGCCCGTGATGACTGCAACCTTACCTTCTAGTTTTTTCATGATCTTTTTCCTTCGTTGTGTGAGTCGGGTCAGATTTGCGCCAGGCCGCCGTCGACGGCGACCTCGCTGGCGGTCATGAAGCTGCTGTCCGACGACGCGAGGAAGGCGGCCACCGCTCCGATCTCCGCCGGGTCGGCCATGCGCTGGAGCGGAGTCATCGAGGCGAAGACCTTCATGCCCTCCTCGCCTAGCGCTGCCTTCGCGAGTTCGGTCGCCGTCGGCCCGGGCGACAGCACGTTGACTCGGATGCCCGCGCCCTTCAGGTCCTCCGCCCAGGTCCGCGCGAGGTTGCGCACGGCCGCCTTGCTCGCGCTGTAGGCGGTGAATCCCGGGGCTCCCGTGGCGCCGGCGCTCGATCCGGTCAGGATGATCGAACCGCCCTTGCCCATCAGCGGCAGCGCCTTCTGGACCGTGAAGATCGTGCCCTTCACATTGACGTCGAAGGTTTCGTCAATGTGCTTGGCGGTGATCTCGCCGAGCCGAAGTTGGCTTCCCGCCCCGGCATTGGCGAAGACGATGTCGAGGCTTCCGCGCTCGGCCTTCACCGCCGCGTAGAGTCGGTCGAGGTCGGCCTCATCCGAGACCGAGCCCTTCACCGCCCGGGCATTGGGCCCGAGGTCCGCCACAGCGGCGTCAAGCGCTTCCTGCCGGCGGCCGAAGATGAAGACGAAGGCGCCTTCCTCGATGAAGCGCTTTGCCGCCGCGCGGCCGATGCCGGTGGCGCCGCCCGTGATGACGGCGGTCTTTCCATTCAATCTGGTCATGTCGTGCGTCCTTCGTTTCGCCATCTCGGGTCTTTGGCTGTACTGTGAGGTCCCCCCGAGAGTTCCAACATGGGTTCGCCGCGGTCAGGCGGTGAGTGCGGAAACGCGCACACCGGTGGTGCGAAAACGATCCAGCTAGTCGATTGAAAGCCGCAATGATCGCGCGCGCTGCGGCTCGGCGTGTTAGACTGCGCGATGGAAGGCGCAGCTGCCGGCGCGGGAATGCACCATGATCGACTGGGATGACGTTCGCTACTTTCTTGCCGCCGCGCGCGGAGGCTCAGTGCGGGCTGCCGCCAAGCGCCTCGGGGTGAACCACGCGACCGTGCTGCGACGCATCGCTCAGCTCGAGGAACGCCTCGGGGCGCGGATGTTCGAAAAGCTGCCTTCGGGCTACCGCCTGACGGCTGCGGGCGAGGAGGTCCTCGAGCTCGCGGAGCAGATGGAAGCGTCATCGCACCAGCTGGAGACACGCGTCTTCGGCCGCGACCAGAGCGTGCGCGGGCTCCTGCGGGTGACGTTGACACCGATCCTCGCGACACACCTGCTCATGCCGGACTTCGCCGATTTCGCGCGCCTGCATCCGGACATCGAGATGGATATCTTGTCGTCCGGCGAGCTGGCAAACCTGACGAACCGAGAGGCCGACGTGGCGATCCGCGTCGTCTACGACCGCAAAACCCTGCCGCTCAACCTTCACGGCCTGGAGGGACCGGAGCTGTTCGGCGGCGTCTACATGTCTCGCGATCGGCTGGCCGCATGGCGTGCGGGCGCGCATGATCCCATGCGGTGGGTCGTCATAAGCATTCATGGCATTCCGGATTGGGCCAGCGAGGGTGAGGTTGGCGCCACGGGTGTTCCATTCAGGACCACGGACGCCGCGGCGCAGATCGTTGCTGTACGGCAAGGGCTCGGGATGGCGACGCTGCCGTGCTTCGTCGGAGACGCCGATCCCCTTCTGGCGAGGGCGCCGGGCGCCGACCTGCACATGTACGGAACGCTCTGGCTGCTCACACAGGGGGAGACACGCAAGACGAAGCGCGTGCGGCTCTTCACCGAGTTCGTATCCCGCAGGCTCGCAGCCTACGCTCCGCTTCTCGCCGGGCTGTCCATATCGCGCGACTAAGCCGCGACGGACGCTGGCGATGCTTGCAAGGACCGCTTTTGGCGCCAAGCCGGCTTGCCTTCCGCAGGTGGCGGGCTAAAACAGGCGCAGCCTTCCCGTCCGGAACAGTCCATGCGCCCTGCTCGTCTCGCCGCCGTCCTGCTGCTTCTCGCCACCCCCGCCCAGGCCGCCGGCCTGGACCAACTGGCCAATGAACTTGCCGTGAGCGTGGTCAACAAGACCACGCCGGAGCTTTGCGCCGAACGCGACAATGTCGAGCTCGATTTCGTCTCGCCCGGCGTGCGCCACATGGAGGTGCAGGCGACCCATCCCTCCTATATCGGCATGATCAACACGGACCGCTGGGCGCCCGATTTTTCCGCCTGCAACATGCCACATGGCGAAGGCGCCCTGCCGCGCAAGACCTTTTACGAATCGCCGACCCTCTGGCTGACCGGCCTGACCGATCCGAACTTCTGGCGTCCCGCCAGCGTGCCGATCCGCGTGGGCGACCATGTCGAGCCCGGCTTCAACTACATCCAGCTCTGGATGCTGTTCCGCGAGCGCGCCGAGGAAGTCCTCGTCCTCTACCCCTCCGACGGAAATTGGCGCATCCGCCCCCTGCCCTTCGGCGACATGCGCTGGACGGCCTACGGCTCGTCGTTCCAGATCGGGCCGCTGGAAATGCAGGACGGCCCAGGCGGCGCCCGCCCCATCGTCGCCATCAAGGACATCGCCTTCGATCCCGCCAAAAAAGCCTTCACGCTGAATTTTGTTCGCGGAGGATCGGCGGTTGTGACGATCAAACAGGTCGACCAGGACCATTTCGCGCTCGACGTCGATTATTCCTCGGCCATGCCGGATAATCTGCCTTTCGCGGCGCTGCGCTCCATGTACGCCAATGAGGCCAATTCCGACGTCGCCCGCATCGGCTGGCGCGAAAAAGACGGCAAGGGCTGGGGCGAGGCGCGAATCGACCAGTTTTCAGGCGCCATGGCCACGGAAGTCTGGGCCGGGCGGCAGTCGCCCTCGCGGCATAATCTCTCCGCGCCGGACATGGTCTTTTCGCACTTCCGGCCATGACCAACCTTGAATTCAACAAGTCGCGCCGCCTCCCCCTAGTCGACGCCTTCCGCGGATTGGCCTTGTGGGCGATGGCGGGGTTTCACTTCACCTGGGATCTCGCCAATTTCGGCTGGATCGACGGGGACATCGTGCTGTCGCAGCCCTTCCACTGGCTCGGCCATGCGATCGCCTCGGGGTTCCTGCTGATATCGGGCTTCAGCCTCGTCCTGGCCGGCGAGGCGCGCGCGCCGCTCTGGCGAAGCCCTCGCTATTGGCGGCGTTGGGGCGAGATCGCCGCCGCCGCCGGGGCGATCAGCGCGATCTCCGTCACCATGTTTCCGACCATGCCGATCTTTTTCGGCATCTTGCATTGCATCGCCCTGGCGAGCCTGGTCGCCTTGTTGTTCTTGCGGGCGCCGCCGGTTCTGACGCTTGGCGTCGGGCTGCTCGCTCTGGTCGCGCCGCTTTTTTTCGCGGCGCCCATCTTCGACGCGAAGATTTTCTGGTGGACCGGCCTTTCGACCTTCGATCCCGCGAGCAATGACTACCGCCCGATCCTGCCCTGGCTCGCCTTCGTATTGTTCGGCGTGGCGGTCGGGCGGCTGTGGTTTGGAGGCGCCCTTCTCTCCACCCGTCATTGCGAGCGGAGCGAAGCAATCCAGACCCAGCTTGCGGCCTCTGGATTGCCGCGTCGCCGCAGCCCGTCGAAAGACGGGCGTCCCTTCGGGAGCCCTATGGCTCCTCGCAATGACGACGGGGTGATTCGCGCCTTAACCTTCTGCGGGCGGCATTCCCTTGCCTTTTATCTCATTCATCAGCCGGTCCTGTTCGGTTTCTTTTCCTTGCTCAGCCTCGTTGCCCAACCCGCGCCCGACGAAAGACTGTTTACCCGGCAATGCGCCCAGCAATGCGTCAACGACGGCGCCGGGGCGGAGATTTGCGAGTCCTCCTGCGCCTGCGTGATCGCCAGTTCGAAAAAAGATGGGTTGTGGCTGCCTCTCGCGCGCGACCGGTTGACGCCAGAGCAAAAAACCATCGTCCATAACGAGGCCATCGCCTGCTACGCCGCCGCTGCGGGCAAGTGATCAGCCTTTCGGCGCCAGCATGTCCTCGGGACGCACGAGCGCGTCAAAATCCTCCGCGCTGACAAGCCCTGAAGCGATGGCCTCGTCGCGTAAAAGCGTTCCCTTGGCATGCGCCGCCTTGGCGATCTTCGCCGCCTTGTCGTAGCCGATCTTCGGCGTGAGCGCCGTCGCCAGCATCAGCGAGCCACGCATCGTCTCGTCGAGTTTTTTCGCGTCGGCTTCAAGTCCGTCGATGCAATGGACCGAAAAACTGCGCGCGGCGTCCGACAGAAGCCGCACGCTTTCGAGGAAAGCGAAGGCGATCACGGGCTTGTAGACATTGAGTTCGAACTGGCCCTGCGATCCGGCGAACGCGATCGTCGTCTGATTGCCGAAAACGCGGGCGCAGACCATGGTCAGCGCCTCGACCTGGGTCGGATTGACCTTTCCCGGCATGATCGAGGACCCCGGCTCGTTCGACGGCAGGACCAGCTCGCCGAGCCCGGCGCGCGGGCCGCTGCCGGCCAGCCTGATATCGCTGGCGATCCTGGTGAGTCCCGTCGCTGCGGATTCCACCGCGCCATGCGCGAAAACCAGCGCGTCGTGGCTCGCCAGGGCCTCGAAGAAATTGTCGGCTGGTTTGAAGGGCAAGCCGGTTTCGCGCGCCATTTCGCTCGCAAACAGCGCGGCGAACTTTCTGTGGGTGTTCAACCCCGTGCCAACAGCCGTTCCGCCCTGCGCAAGATAATACAGACCCGGCAGCACCGCCTCGATCCGCTCCATGGCCAGCGCGATTTGCGCCGCATAGCCGGAAAATTCCTGGCCCAGGGTGATCGGCGTGGCGTCCTGCATATGCGTGCGCCCGATCTTGATCAACGATGCGAATTTTTCCGCCTTCTCGCACAGGCTGTTCTCCAGCTGGCCGAGCGCCGGCAGGAGGTTCCGCGCCAGCGCACGGGACGCCGCCACATGCATGGCGGTCGGGAAGGAATCGTTCGAGGACTGGCCGAGATTGACGTGGTCATTGGGATGGACCGGCGCCTTGCCGCCTCGCGCCGCATGGAAGGCGAGTTCATTTGCGCGGTTGGCGATGACCTCGTTGACGTTCATATGCGACTGGGTGCCGGAGCCGGTCTGCCAGACGCGCAGCGGAAAGTGATCGTCGAGCCTCCCGGCGACGATCTCCTCCGCCGCGGCGACGATCGCCCGGGCCAGATCCGGATCGAGCAGCCCCAGTTCCGCGTTGACCCGGGCGGCGATCTTCTTGCCCAGGGCCAGCGCATGGATGACCTCAATCGGCATGCGCTCGTCGCCGATGGCGAAATTTTGCAGGGAACGCTGGGTCTGCGCGCCCCACAAGCGGTCCTCGGCGACGTCGATGGGACCGAATGTGTCGGTCTCCGTGCGAATTCCGGTCATGAGACCCCCTTTGCATCGAACACGCCCGGTCGCGCCGGAATCGCAAGGCCGCTCACGAATTGGTGAACGGGTTGAACGCAGCCGAAGCGGCTTTCGTGCGTTGCAACTTAATCGTGTGGACTACCCCGTCGTTCCGAAAACATGAGGAATTTGATGATTGACCTAGCGAAAAAGCCGAAACGCGGCTTTGCCTCCATGGATCCGGAGAAACAGCGCGCCATCGCGAGGAAGGGCGGCGAGAGCGTGCCGCGCGAGAAGAGAAGTTTTTCGCAAAACGCCGAACTGGCCGCTGAAGCCGGGCGCAAGGGTGGCCGCAGCGTAAGCCCGACCAACAGGAGCTTCGCGCGCGACAAGGATCTCGCGAAGAACGCCGGCCGCAAGGGCGGCCGCGCCGCGCACGCCCACCCCGCAACCGACAGCAACGAGCCGCATTAATGGGGTCCAGAGCTGAACGCGAAAGAGGCCCCGATTGTTGATCGGGGCCTCACTTCGTTTCAGTCGTGCGTCACGGGCAAATTTTGCGCGCAAGAGCATCGGGCGTTCCTTTGGAATCGCCCCATGCTCCAGACTCCTTGATAACGCGGCGTTTTTTTGCGAAAAACCGGTATCCACTTTTTCGCACGCCGCTCTAGCATCAATGGGCAACGTCGTGCCAGATGCGCTTCTTGGTGAAGTACAGCAGCCCGGCCAGGACCAGCAGAAACACCATGACACGCGCGCCGACGCGCTTGCGCTGCTCGAGACTCGGCTCCGCCGCCCAATAAAGGAAGCTGGCGACGTCCTTGGCGTATTGCTTGACCGTGGTGGGCGTTCCATCGGCATAGTCGACTTGGCCATCGTTGATGGGTTTGCCCATGGCGATCTTGTGGCCCGGGAAATACAGGTTCCAGTTGGCGTCTTCGTCCTTCGTGTAGCCGTTCAGGATGGCGTCGACATAGTCCACGCCGAGTTCCTGATACATGCCGATGACCGGGATCGGCAGCGCATCCCATATGAAATTCGGGAACCCGTGCTCATACTTGCGCGCCTTGGCCAGAAGCGACATGTCCGGCGGGGCGTTGCCGAGCGCCGCGGCCGCCGCTTCCGGATTCGGGAACGGCGCGGGGAAATAATCCGAGGGACGGCCGGTACGGTCGAACATTGCGCCCTGCAGGTTCGGACCGTCATGAACGGTGTAGGTCGCCGCCAGGGCCTTGACCTGCTCCACCGAGAATTCCGGTCCGCCCGGCTGGCTGAGGGTGCGAATGGGGATGTGCAGCTCGTGACAGTTTGAGCAGACTTCCTTGTAGACCTTGAAGCCGCGCTGCAATTGCGCGCGGTCGAAGGTTCCGAATGGACCGGCGAAGGACCATTCCTGGCGCTCGGGATTCGGCTGTTCCTCCTTGCCGGGTTCCTCCTCGGCGCGCAGGGTCAGGGTGGAGAATGCGACAGCCCCAAAAATGACGGCGGCGGCAAATCCGAGTTTCTTGCTGAATGCCATTGTTCTATCCTCGAAATTGGCCGATCAGCCCAGGGTCTGCGGAGCGGGGGCGCCGTGTGCGGCTCCTCCCTTGGCGAGCACCGCATCGGCGATGGAGGCCGGAACGGGCCTCGTCTGCTCGAACAGGCCGAGCAGCGGCAGGACCACCAGGAAGAAGGCGAAATAGGCCACTCCCAGGATGCGCGCCGCCAAGACATAGCCGCCTTCCGGAGGCATGGCGCCGAGATAGCCCAGCCCCACGCCGACGCCGACAAACACCCAGAAGAAGATCTTGAAGATCGGGCGATACTTGCCGGAACGCACCTTCGACGTGTCGAGCCAGGGCAGGAAAGCCAGCACCGCAATGGCGGAAAACATGGCGATGACGCCGGCCAGCTTGTCCGGGATCGACCTGAGAATCGCATAATAGGGCAGGAAATACCATTCCGGCACGATATGCGGCGGCGTCTTCATCGGGTTGGCCGGGATGTAATTGTCCGCGTCGCCGAGATAGTTCGGGACGTAGAAAACAAACCAGCAATAGAGCAGCAGGAAGCAGATGATGCCGAAACCGTCCTTCATGGTCGCATGCGGCGTGAAGGGCACTGTGTCCTTGGCGACGTCCTTGATTTCGACGCCATCCGGATTGTTCTGGCCAACCACGTGCAACGCCCAGACGTGCAGCCCGACGACGGCGACGATCATGAAGGGCAGCAGGTAATGCAGGGCGAAGAAGCGGTTGAGCGTCGGATTGTCGACGGAATAGCCGCCCCACAGCCAGGTGGTGACGTCGTCGCCAACGAAGGGGATCGCCGAGAACAGGTTGGTGATCACCGTCGCGCCCCAGAAGGACATCTGGCCCCAGGGAAGCACATAGCCCATGAAGCCCGTGGCCATCATCAAGAGGAAGATGATGACGCCGAGAATCCACAAGACTTCGCGCGGCGCCTTGTAGGAGCCGTAATAAAGGCCGCGGAACATATGGATATAGACGGCGAGGAAGAACATGGAGGCGCCGTTGGAATGCGCGTAGCGCAGCATCCAGCCCCAGTTCACGTCGCGCATGATCTTCTCGACCGAGGAGAAGGCCAGCGTCGCTTCCGGCGTATAGTGCATGGCCAGCACGATGCCGGTGACGATCTGCGCGATCAGCATGAAGGAGAGGATGGCGCCGAAGGTCCACCAGTAATTGAGGTTCTTCGGCGTCGGATAGGCGACGAAGGAGCCGTGCATGAAGCTCAGGATCGGCAGGCGGGCTTCAAGCCACTTCACCAGGCCGTTCTTAGGCTCGAAAGTTGAGAGTCCGTGCATTTGGGTTCTCTTCAAAATGTCGTTGGAACAAGCGAAGGCGCGCCCGGCTCGCGCCGGGCCGCGCATCAGCCGATTTTGACTTTGGCGGCGGTCAGGAACGAATATTGCGGCACGGCGAGGTTCCGCGGCGCCGGGCCTTTGCGGATGCGGCCGGACGTGTCGTAGACCGAACCGTGGCAGGGGCAGAACCAGCCGTCATATTCGCCGGCGTGGCCGAGCGGAATGCAGCCGAGATGGGTGCAGACGCCAACGACGATCAACCATTCCGGCTTTTGCACGCGGGCGGCGTCGGTCTGGGGATCGGGCAAGGTCGCGACATCGACCTTCGCGGCGTCATCGATTTCCTTGGGGGAGCGATGACGGATGAACACCGGCTTGCCGCGCCATTTGATCGTGACGATCTGGCCGACCGGAATGGCGCCGATATCGACTTCGGTCGAAGCCAGCGCCAGCGTCGAGGCGTCGGGGCTCATCTGGCTGATCAGCGGCCAGACGACCGCAGCGGTTCCGACCGCGGCGACGGCCCCGGTGGCGATGAACAGAAAATCTCTGCGGGTCGGTTCGACCGTCATTGCAGTGGTCAAGTTTGCGTCCCCAATGTTTCGAGCCGGAACCCACGCCTTGCGGCGCCGGAGGCTCGCCTCGCCCCTACCAGGCGAAGCCGTTGATGTTTGCGCCGATGCAGAGCGTCCGGCCGCGTGAAAATTCAGGTGCCGCCGCACGCCCCGAGCGCCGACGGAATCATGGCGGAGCCTGTTTGAGCAAGCGCCGTTATTTGGCATCGTTCAGCCGCCTTGTCCAGACTGGATGCTAAGCAGAAAGTGCTACGCACAGAGGCTTTTCCGCTGAAATGATGCGAAAATCCGCACAATTTGCAGGCATATCCGGCGACGCCCTGATTTTGTGCTGTCCCACGTCAGGTTTCAAAGCCTTGGCTCAACCGCGAGGCGATGCTAGATCAAAGCCCATGTCCGTCGCCGCTCCACTCTGTCTGGCATTGTTCCAGCCCGACATTCCGCAGAACGCCGGGACGATGCTTCGCCTGTGCGCCTGCATGGGCGTCGAGGCCGCATTGATCGAACCCGCGGGGTTTCCGATGTCCGAACGCCATTTCCGCCGCGCGGGCATGGATTATCTCGATCATGTCCGAATCGAACGCCATATCTCCTGGCGGGGTTTCGAGGACTGGCGTGCGGCAAAGGGCCGCAGACTGGCGCTGCTCTCGACCCGCGGCGACATCGCCTATACGGATTTTGCCTTTCAGCCCGACGACATCATCATGGTCGGCCGGGAATCGGCTGGCGTCCCGGACGACGTCTTCGCCAGCGCCGACGCCCGGCTGGTCATTCCGGTGCGCGCGGGGCTGCGGTCGCTGAATGTCGCCGTCGCCGCGGCCATGGTTTTGGGCGAGGCCTTGAGGCAGACGGGACGCTTTGGGCGGACCGGTCATATTTACGCGGGAGGCGTTGCGTGAGAGAGGCTTTGCTGGAGACCCGCAAAAGGGCGGCTGTCGAATGGTTCGACAAGCTGCAATTGAAGATCATCGCCTCCTTCGAGGCGCTGGAGCGCGAGGAGGACGGCGTCTGGGCGGAGGGCGCGACGGCGCCGGGACGTTTCACGCTCACCCCCTGGGAGCGGGTCAATCACGACGGGCAACCCGGCGGCGGCGGCCGCATGGGCCTCCTCAAGGGCCGGGTGTTCGAGAAGGCCGGCGTGCATTGCTCCTCGGTGCACGGAACGTTCGCGCCGGAATTCGCCAGCCAGATCCCCGGCGCCGACGAGGATCCGCGCTTCTGGGCGGCGGGCGTCTCGCTGATCGCCCATCCGCGCAATCCCAATGTTCCCGCCGTGCACATGAACACCCGCATGGTCGTGACGTCAAAGACCTGGTTCGGCGGCGGCGCCGACCTCACCCCGGTCCTCGACGCCCGCCGCACGCAGGACGACCCCGACGCCATCGCCTTTCACAAGGAGATGCAAAGGACCTGCGAAGCCCATGAGGTCGCTGATTACAAGCGCTTCAAGGCCTGGTGCGATGACTATTTCTGGTTGAAGCACCGCGCGGAGCCGCGCGGGATCGGCGGCATTTTCTATGATTATGTCGATGCGGAGGGCGACAGCTTCGACCCCGCCTTCGCCTTCACCCGCGCGGTGGGCGAGGCCTTCGACGCGATCTATCCGCCGCTGGTCGAAGCCAATATGGGCAAGAGCTGGACTCCGGCGCAGCGCGAGGAACAGCTCGTGCGCAGGGGCCGCTATGTCGAATTCAACCTGCTCTACGATCGCGGCACGATCTTCGGCCTGAAGACCGGCGGCAATGTCGACTCAATCCTGTCATCCATGCCACCCATAGTGAAATGGCCCTGACAGGCGCTTCAAATCGATATTACGGCAATATGGGGAGAGAGAGACCATGGACTTCAAGCCCGGCGGCATCGTGCAGCTCAAATCCGGCGGACGCGGCATGACCGTGATCCGGCAGGTCAAGACAGATGTTGAAGTGATCTGGTACGCCGACGCCGACGACGCCATCCGCACGGCGACGATCCCTTCCGTCTGCCTGCAGGAAATCGCCTTTGCCGACGATGAGGAATTCGAAGAGGACGAGTAAAGCGCAGCCGGCTCAGGCCGCGAGCGCTTGGGCGACATCCAGGCGGCGTCCGCGTTCGTCGAGAGCCTCACGGATGGCGAGCGGCACCTGCCGGCGCGCCTTTGCGCGGGGCCAGGGCATCTCGTTGACCACCCTGCCCCCGGGATAAAGCGCTTCGTGCTCGGCCCAATTGTCGAAGCCCAGGCGATCGACATTGTCGACGAAAGTCTCCGCAGGCGCGTTCTCGGCGAGGATCAGCGCATGGTCCTCAAGTTCGACGTGATAATAGACGAAGAAGGACGGAACCTCCGTTTCGCGTAAAATCGACGTTCCGTTGACCAGCGCGCCCGCGTGGATCAGCACATCGCCGACCAGCAGCGCGTGATCGGGCGACAACAGCAGATCGCGCGTCGGAACCTTGTCGCCCAGCGCGCCGGCCTTGACGCGAATCGGCCAGCAGCGGAGCGGATCGGCAAAACGCGCTGAAACCGTACGCCGGCCGATCCACGCGACCGGCCTGGCCTCGCCGCCGACCGTCATCACCAGGTCGCCGCGTGACAGCCTCTCGACCGGGGACTCGCCCTCCGGCGTGCGGATCAGCGTTCCCTCCAGGAAGCAGATGACGCTGGTCGTGACGCTGGTCCCGCCGGCGCCGTCATTCCCAAGCTGGATGGCATTGGCGTACACGCCGACGAAGTCCAGAGTTTCCGTGACGGTCTGGCCGTTATCCAAGCCGGTGAAGCTGACGATTGTATCGCCATTCGATACCGAAAACTGCGGCGCGGAGACACTCGCGAAAGCGATGTTGGAGAAGTCGATGGCGTCGGTGGCTTGGAAACCGGTTATCGGGCTGAGAGCTCCTGGAAGCGACAGGGTTAAAGTGTTTCCCGCGCCGACGAAGTCCGCGGGGCCGGCAAATGCCGTTTCGAACTGGATCGCGCCGCCATCGACGATCTTTACCGTCGAATCAACGATTGTCGCGCCGGCCTGAACGTCGATGAGGGCGGCGCCCTGCGCTTCAAGCAAGTCCCCGGTGAGGGTCGTCGGGCCGACCGTCACTTTTGCGTCGATGCTTCCGCCCGTCGGCGTCGGGCCTACCGCCTCGATGGTTCCGAGTGAAACGGCGTTTTCGATCAGCACGCTGCTCGGGGCCGCCGCCGTGCCCTCCGCCACGACGGTGCTGACATCGGGCTCAGTCAGGTAAGTGACCGTCGGCGTGTCGATTCCATAGAGATTCGTGGTGAACGACTCGTTGCCAAGGATGGTCGTCCCGCCGGTATAAAAGAGATTGACGTCCTGCGGATAGGTTTGGAGGAGGCCAGTGTAAGTGGCGGCGTCGAGGCTGCCGGCAAAAGTGGCGGCGTTCGGGTCGCCAGGCGTGGGAGGGGTGGTGGTCAGGTTGGTGGTGGTGAAAGTGATGCCGCCGAGATCGAACTTCGCGCCACCATTGAGGAAGAGTTCGTTGTCGGCGCCGTCGATGCTCCCGGGCGCCAGGCTCATGCTCAGGGTCGTGGCGTTTTCCGATGCGTCGGTCGACACATAGGTTCCGGACGCGGCGGTGACCGTATAGGAGCCGTCGCCGTTCGGCGTGTTGCCGATCGTCAGGTCGAGGCTGATCGTGATGGCCGGCTGACCATTCGGGGTTGTTGCTTGACTCACCAGATTGATAACAATGTCCGTCACTTGACCCTCCCCAGGCCAGGCTCGGACAATCATGCAAACGCTGCGTCACGCCTTGCTTTGCTTTGGGGCGAACGGCATTTGTCGAGCCTCGAAAACTATTGGCTCGCCATGGTTAATTCGAGGTAAAAATCGCGCAAAAACCTGCATGCCTTTACGGCGAGCCGCAAGGTCATCAAAACAGGCGCGCCAAATTCAGCGTGTGACTTTCGACGTCGGCAAGTCGAAATCCGCCGGAGCGCCTTCAGGCTCGAAGGCGCCGTCTTCGCGCATGTTTCCACGCCTTGACGGCGACTGGGCCAAATAGGTCTCCGGCGCCGCGGGCGCATAGGTCTCCGGCGCCGC
>Ga0182030_10019198_pt1 | contig 13041 bp, 10 predicted proteins | sample 812S3MmetaG_FD_121299 | JGI IMG/M metagenome (GOLD analysis project Ga0182030, IMG submission 121299) | Permafrost microbial communities from Stordalen Mire, Sweden - 812S3M metaG (Illumina Assembly) | ecosystem: Environmental > Terrestrial > Soil > Wetlands > Permafrost | place: Sweden... | reverse complement strand
TATTTATTTTGACTTTAATATTTATTTTGACTTTAATATTTATTTTGACTTTAATATTTATTTTGACTTTAATATATATTTATCTCCAGAATCGTAAAAATATTTTCCCTTCTTTTTTGGTAAAACTTTTTTGAAATTAGGAATATATATTTTTATTTCATGATTAGTTTCATGATCTATTTGATAAAAATGTTCTTCTTGATTCAAAATTTTATAATATAAATGATTAGATGTAATTTGAAATTCACTCATATTACTAAGATTAATTGCGACTTTATTATTAAAATAAAATAATAAAGATAATATATTTGCAATTTTAAACTTATTGAAATCATATATATTTGTCATTACTCTATTCCATTTTAAAAATTCATCAACTTTCCAAAATAATTTCTTTCTTTCAAATTCTATAGGAAATTCTATAAGAAATTCAAAATTTGGATCATTCTTTGTTATATATTTATATTCAATCTTTCCATAATCGTAAAAAAATATATAATCACCATAAATTGAGTATTTTGAAGTATTTAATTCAGACGAAATATTTTTATAATTGTATATTATTTCTACTTTTCCATTTCTGTCAGGTTCTGGAATTATATATATATTATTATTATAGCATAAAATAATTCCAGTTTTGAGTCCAATACCATAAATAAAAGTGTTTTTTTTATAATTTAAAATATCTGATACACAATATTTTATATTATTATTTATCTTTGATATAAATGTTACTGAAAAAAGATCAAAATAAAATCTACATGTAATATATTGATTATATTGATTATATTTATAATTATTTTCAACTTTTTTTAAAAATAAAATTTCTCCATTAAATTGTTTTCTATTCATTTTTTCAGACAATTCTTTATAACTTTTTAGATATTCTGATCTTCTACTTAAAACTTTCCATCCCCAAGATATTGGCAATTTATCAATTGATAATAATTTGTAAATATTTTGACTTAATTGCAAAGATCTAAACCACGTCTTTAAATCAACATATTGATAAATTAATAAAAATATATCATTTGGAAATATTTGCGATTCAGATGACATGTTATGATTTTCTTTTAAAATTTGCATAAAATAATCATAATTTGATTTTTTTTAACAAATGATTTATTAACTTTTTAAATGATTTAATAATATTTATTTAATTAATAATTTGGGGATAAAATATAATATTTTCCATTGATTATAAAATATTTTCCCTTTTTTTCAAAATTAAATTCATATTTGAAATCAGTTTCAATTTTTATAACATTTCCTGAATTATGATTAATTCCCATTAAATGACTATTGAAAGCTCCAGTTTTTCTTGTATAAAATATCCAATTTTTTGTTAAAGATGTACACCAATGATTATTAAATATTATTTGTTTTCCTTGTGAACAATATTTAATTTGAAATTGTTCATAAATAATATAATAAGATGGATAAGAAATATAAGATTTCACTAAATTATTTTCTATATCTTCTTTTATTGGTTTCATTCCAATATAACTAGAATCTCCTGATTGAATTCTATAATTTTTTGTATATTTTGTTTTTATATAATCAATTTCGGCATTTTCTTTTCCAAAAAAATGGAATTCAATTTTTGCTTGATCAGATCTTCTTCCACCATTTCCTATAGTTCTTTCAAAATAAAAAAATGGACTTCCATTTTCGGAATCTTCAAAAAATTTAAATTCTTCTTGATTAATTGTATCAAGTTCTTCTTTTGTCCATTTATTTATCATTCTTATTTTATAATTTAGATCTGGTTCATAAACTATATAGAAATCATTTTTTGATTGTAAAATAATTCCAGTTCTTAAACCAATTTTTGCAAAAATATTATTTAATTTTAATTTTGGATTTATTAAAATCAATTCTTTTTTTATGCAATATATAGAATTATTAATTTTAGATATGAATGATAATGTTTTTATATCAAAATAATATCTTGATGTTACAAATTCATTATAAATTGGAGGATTTTCAATTTCTTTTAATTTAAAAAAATTATTTTCATATAATAATTGCTTTTTTTTCATTCTTTCAGATAATTCTTTATAACTTTTTGGATATTCGTCTTGTCTAGAAATATATTTCCAAGCCCATTTTCCATTCATTTTATCAATACTTAATGCCTTATTGATAAATTTATTTAGTTGTAAGCATCTAAACCATGTTTTAGCATCAACATTATCAAAAATTAATATTAAAATATCTATTCCAATAGATTCCATATTTGATTTACGTAATGAAATATTTTTTCTATTTTTTGAATAATTAAATGAAAAAAATAATAAATCAAAAATTATATTAATTAAATTATATTTTATTATAATAAATTATGGAAAATAAGACAACAAAAACATCATTTTGGCAAAGTGATCATATTCTCACTACATTGGCAGATAGGTCAATAATTAAAAAAAATATTCCTGTATACGAATATAAAGGGAGAAAATATTCTAGAATTAGATTATACGAGGAAGAAGAAAAAGGATCTTTACATTATGATTTAAATGATTTTGCAAAAGTAATATTGGTTGAACAAGAATATATAGTAAATACACATGAAAAAATAGAACATTTAGAAAAAGAAAACAATGAATTAAAACAAGAAGTACAACTTTTAAAACAAGAAGTACAAGTTTTAATGGATTATTTTAGATCAAAAATGAGTTTTGATAAAAATAAAATAGATAAAGCATTTGAAAAAATAAACAACAATACACAAAATTAATTATGCATAAAAATCCGTTACTTTATAAATCATTTATAAATATTATAAATGATTTACAAATTTTATTAATTATTTAATAATATATTTTATTTGTTTTAAAATAATAAATTTAAATTTAAATAAATAATAAATTTTATAAATCATTTATATTTTATAATAAATCATTTAATAAAATAATATATTCTTTTTTGAGAAATATCGTAAATTAATTTCGAAATAATTATTTTTCATTAGTTTCTACAAATTAAATCATTTAAATAAAGAAATTAAATCAATTTGAAAGTTTTTAAGAAATTGAATAATTATTTATTTAATAAAATTGGTTCAAAATATTTTCCATTTATTTCAAAATATTTGCTATATTTTCTAAAAGATAAACTAAATTTATTAAAATTTAGAATTTTAGAAATTGATTTCCTTTTTGTTTTTAAATTAACTCCAATAAGTTGACTTTCAGCTAAATTTATTATCCAAAAATAATTTTTTGTCAATCTAATGGCTTTTAATCCATCGAATTGAAATTCCATAAAATCTTTGCCATCTGAATAATATAGTCCTCTTTGTGTATTAGATATTATATGATTTGGAGGTAAGAATTCCCAATAATTATCATCACCAATACTTATATTGTTATATTTTAATTTTCCTCTTTTATATTCAATACCCAATTGATTGGGTTCAACTTTATTTCTATACGAAACATAATCTATTTTGCCATTATCTTTAACATAAAAATAAAATTGTAAGGTAGCATCATAATTATCCGTATTAGATATTCCATTCATTAGACTCAATGAATAATATTCTATATCATAAAGTCTATTTTTTCTCAATTCATATTCTTTTAATTTTAATTGTTTATAATTCAATTCTTCATTGTTTAATTGTTGTACAATTTGAATTGGCAAATTAAAATCAGGTTCATAAACTATATAAAGCTGATTATCATCGAATAAAATAACTCCAGTCCTCAATGAAACAAAGTGTCTTACATCAGTATTTAATAATTTATCAATATGATAAACTTTTTTAGAATCTAATTTGGATATAAATAATAAATGTTTCTCATCAAAACGATATCTTGATGTATTCTTTTCGAAAGAAATTTTTCTAGAATCAATTATATTCAAAGAAGATGTTTCTCTACATCTAAGCTCAATATTTTGTATTCCTATTTCTTTTAATTCAAATTGATCTTGCTCAATTATTTTCTTTCTATTCATTCTTTCTGATAATTCTTTATAATCTTTGGGATATTCCATTCTTCGTGATAAAACTTTCCATCCCCAAGATATTGGCAATTTATCAATTGGTAATAAATTACAAAATTCTCTATTTAATTGCAAAGATCTAAACCATGTTTTTAAATCAGCAAATTGATATATTATCAATAATATTTCCTTTGGAAAAATATCAGTCATTAAAATTTATCCAAATAAATTCTAAATGAAAGAATTATTTCTATAAATCATTTATAAAATAATAAATCATTTAGAATCTCTCAAAAAGTGGGAAAATAATTTGTGGAAAATAATGAAATTTTCATTTGATAAAATTAAATAAATGCAATATTTTTAATATATCAATAAATCATTTACTCACTTTATGAGCGATTATAAATGATTTAATTCTCAAATAAATTATTTTGCAGATTTTCGAAAATATATGAATTTTTCATATTATCTTTTTGCAATTTTTTATTTAAATCATTTATTGAATTTATAAATGATTTATAAATATTATAAAATAATAACAAATGTTTATTAAACTTCAAAAAATATGGAAATCTTGGAAAACTAATTCCAAATTTGAGTAAATCATTTAGTTTCTTTGAAACATATTCCAGAGAATTATTAATAATAAATCATTTATTTAATATATAATTATTATTCAAAAATATAAATTTCTATTTTATAATTTTTTAAAAATCTTGAATAATAATTTATATAAATCATTTATTCATTTTATTATTTATTTCAAAGGAATTGATTTTATAAATAATTTATAATATGATATTTATAAATGATTTAAATTAAAATAAAATTGATTTAACAAAATATTTTTATAAATGATTTATAATATCATATTAAAAATTTATTAATGGTATATTAAACAAACACATATTTTTATATTAGTAAATCATTTAAAAATATAAATGATTTACTTATTTCGCGATCAATTCTCAAATAAATTCATTTTGCAGATTTTCTTATTATCTTTTTGCAATTATTTATACAAAATTAATTTTGTATCTAAATGATTTATAAATTATGTAAAATAATAATAAATAGTTTATCGAACTCTAAATAAATATGAAAATATTAAAAAAGTAATTCCAAAGGAATCGCTCACTTTGCGCGTAATTCATTTATTAATTATAAATCATTTATTAATTATAAATCATTTATTAATTATAAATCATTTATTAATTATAAATCATTTATTTATTATAAATCATTTATTAATTATAAATGATTTATTTAATATATAATTATAAATTTTATTCAAAAATATAAAATTCTATTTTATAATTTTTAGAAATCTTGTAATAATCATTTATATAAATCATTTATAAAATTAATTCATTTGGAATAGATTGCTTTGTGAGTAAATCATTTATATTTAAAATAAAATTGATTAAACAAAATGATAAATCTGAAATAATATTCGAATTTATTATTTTTATAAATGATTTATAAAATATTTTTATAAATGATTTATTATATCATATTAAAAATTTATTATGAGTGCAATTGAACAAACAGATATTTTTATTAATTTAGCGAAATTTTTATCAATTAAAGAAATTTGCAATCTTTCTTTATTGAATAAAAATATTTATAGAATTATTTTTCAAAAAGCGAATATTGTTTGGAAAATAAAGATGATAGAAATGACATCAATAAATATTGATTTGAAGCAAACTCTAAATGAAAATTTTGAAAAGATGGAATCTTGGAGTGAATACTTAAAAAATTGGATAATAATAAAAAATAATTTATTTATAAAAAAATTGATATAAATAGTTTAATATATTGATATTAAGAAAGTTTAAAACTGAAAAATCCAAATACTTTGTAGCTTTTCGCTTATTTGAAACATTTTAAACAAAATAATTATTCTTGTATAATTTGTGCAAAAAAGTTTTATGATAATTCATTACATAAATTAAATATTTTAGAATGTAGATATTTTTATAACACATATTGTGTTTTAAATTGGTTAACCCAAAGAAAAGTTGTCTACATGATAATATGGAATATAAATTAAAGTTTATTATTTAAAATTTAATTGTTTTAGTTATCATCAAAGTTTTAATGAGTAAAGCTGTGCAAACTATAAAAAATATGATTGATAAAATTAAAGTAATTATAGAATAACAATAAATTGCTTTCTTTTTTGATGAATCTATTGGTTTTCTCTCCCAAATAGGATTAACAACTCTTAATATATTTTCAGTCATAATGCCAGTTAATACATCTTTTTGATATTTTCCAGTAGAAATTAAAGCTTCCGTTTCTCCATTTTGGAAACGCATCATCCATTTGTTGGATCGAGTTAAAATAATAACTGATATATGACAAATTGATAATAGAAATGATAAAGCAATTCCACCATAATAAACAGATGTCATAACAAATCCAAAATTTGAAAGTAATAACATAAAAGTAACAATATAATATCCCCAAATTAATTCATATCTTATTTCATAATTCGCCATTTTTGAAAAGTTTAAATTGGATTATTGTTTTAATTAGCTAATTTTCAATAGTTGTTTAGTATAATTTTGGAGAAAAAACAAATTAATAAATCATTTAATAAAAATATTTTTTAAATCATTTAAAAATAATATATTATAAATTAATTTATTTTCTTTAAGAAATTTCATTCCATAATTTATTTAATTTTATCCAATAAATTATTTTTAAATTAGATTTTACAAATTATATTAACAATTGAATTTTCGAAATAAATAATTTATAAATAAGAATCATAAAAATTTATAATTTTGATTGCAAAAAATATATTAATATTATCAATTTTATAAATCATTTATTAATTAAATCATTTATGATCTTAAATGAAATTTAATATTTTTGAAGGAAAATACTCCTTTGAAAGCAGTTGCAATACAATTATTAAATATAATTTATTTGTAATGTATATTTTATTAATTTAATAAATGATTTATTAGTTTATAAATGATTTATTAGATTATAGATGATTTATTTATAAATGATATTAAATAAATAAATTCAATATATCTAAATTTTTTCGATTTGAGAAATTATTTATTTAAATTATTCAAATTAAATGATTCAATATTTTAAATGAAATTATAGATAATAAATAATATTTATTTTACGAAAATTATTTTATTTAATTAAATCATTTATGTTTTATTAAATCATTTATAAATAAATAATATCAATTTTAACTTAAATATTTTTTATTCGTAAGATTGTTTTTAAATCTATTATCAAATATTTGTTTAAATGATTTATTTAAATTAAATGATTTATATATTTAATTTTTTAAATATTATATATTTCAAAAATATTATTTGTTTTCGATTTTGATTAACAATTTATATTCAAAATATAAAAATTGTTTAAATCATTTATATTCAATAAATCATTTATAAATTTAATTTAGAAATTCTCATTTAATTATGTGGTAATATGTTTCTTCAATAAATAATTCATAAAATTCACTTTATTTGTTTTATAATTAATTCAAGAATTCCAAAATTCACTATTATTGAAATCTTTATATGATATAGTTTTTTCAATTCTATTAATAAACATTCCGTCGTTGTATTGTTCTTTTATATCTTTTGATCTATAAGAATCATTTGGATTTGGGCAAACCCAAAACATTCCTGTATCATAACATAAAATCTCAATTCCATTTAAATCAGTCTTTGTTACCATTACTTTTTCTGGATTTAAATATTCATATTTTAATCGTCTAGAAGCTTCAGAGAAAGTGATAGCAAAAATAATTAAAATAATAAGTTTCTTCATCAACAACTGAATAAAATAAGTGGAGTAGGATAAATTTATAATTAAATGATTTATTTTAATATAAATAATTTATTATATTAAACTTAATAAATGTCAAATAATAAATGTAAATCAGATGATTTAAAGCAACTTGTTACACTTATTACTTTGAATGCAGTAAAAGAAATTATAGATAATTCAAAAGATTGTTTAAATATCACTTATAATGGTGAATTTTCTATAGTTATTGCAGCTAAACATAATGATATTGAAATAATTCAACTTTTGGAATCTAAAGAAGCAAATATTTTTAACAAAAATGTAAATGGATATACTTTAGAAAAATGGGCTCGCCATTATGGAAATAAAAAATTAATCAAAATTTCTAAGAGAAATAATAAATAAATGATTTAAACTTAGAATCTCTTTATCCAATATTTTCAATTTTTTATTTAACCCCAAAATTCGGAAAAAAACAAGATGAATAAAAGGAAAAAGAAAGATGCTTCTTTCTAAAAATTATAATAAAGAAGAATTTGTTTTGATATTTAATATATTTCAAGATTTTATTCAATATTAAAAAAGTATTTAAAGTTATTATTTTAGAAAATATTATTATTAGGATAGTAAATTTATGCTTATATTAATGGATATTTTAAAAGAAATCTTAATCAAGTAATTAAAACTATGTAAATATCGATTTGGTGATCAATTATATAGAATGTTTGAAAAATATCCAAAAGAAGCAATAATTTCTTTCAAAAAGAAAATGTTGGAAATACATATTGGAAAATAAAAACAATAATTTATTCTTTAATTTATAAAATAAACTAAATTCAAAAATGTTTGCAATTGAAAAGACAAAGTCCTAAACAAATATTTTCTTTAGCTTTATCACCAACAACCTTGCACATTTTGTCGCAATAAATGCAAGGAATAAAAGGTGAAGCTTCTACATAAACAACTAAAATTTTAGAATTAAATTAAAATTTACTCATTGTTGAAATAAATAAGAGAGATATTAATAAAAAATAGAAGGATTTGTTTTTCATATTTTCAGATTTTTGATAATAAAATTTTTAAAAAATATAATAAATCATTTATAATTTAATAAAATCATAAATCATTTATTATAAAATTATAATTCAAATAAATTCGTCATAAAAATTTATTCTAAATAAAAAACTTTATTATTTATTCCAAAAATATTGTTTCAGAATATATCATTCCGTAATTAATTATTTAAGTATATTCCCAAAGATTAAATTATTTCATCCAAAATCTATTTATTAATAAAATAATTTATTTATATATAACAAATGTTTCATTATTCAAGTGAATCTTTTTACTTACATTATAAAGGAAATATTATTTTATCAAGTTTTTAATTAAATTGTGGAAAAATCATATTAAATGGATTTTATTTTGTAATAAAGTTATTATAAAAATATTTTTAATCTACAAATTTGGATTCAGAAATAAAAATATAATCGATGTTTATGTGCATTTTGCAAGATAACATCCGGCTATGCAAGCAGTTTTTGCCAAGTCATTTGTAATTTGTTGACAAGCTTGAACACAAATTGCGCAGGGAATTCTTGTTGCTTCTGCGCAAGCAACTAAATTATTAGATGAAATTTGAAAATTTTTTTACAAAAAGACATTATAAAAAGGATAGCAAAACAAAAAGCAAATTGTTTGATATTCATGTTTGAGTTTAAGATGAAATTTTTTTTTGGTTTTTTTTCCAAAAAAAATTAATTTTTAAATCATTTAAAAATTAATTTTTTGAGAATTTTCATTACATAATAATTTATAAATGATTTAAAAATTTATATTCTTTGATTAAAGATTTCAAATATTTTTCTTTTTTAGATAAAAACAACTGAAAAATTTTTATGGAAATTGTTTTACCAGTTGGTGCATCTGTAATATCAACTTTAACTATGATGGCTTTAAATCGAGGAGTTGGGTCAAATGATGGAAAATCTACGATTGCTGATATTAATAACTATACTATTACAATTAATAGTGCAACGGCAATTGATCAATTTGAATGGGCTTTGGATTATATTTCTAAACTTGAATCATTCAGAGAAAATGCAAATGTTTTAACCATTTCAGTTGGACAAGCGACAAAAAATAAAAGTGAACAACAACAATTAGATATGTTTGATGGAGTTATTAAAAAACCTTCTGATAAAATGAAATTGGTTCCTGGATATGGATCTCAAAAAATAAAATATGAGGGTGCCGAAATAACTATTGAAAGAATTCCTACTGGTTCAAATAATTCTTCAGATTCATCAACGCCGTCTGGTGGAGATGAATTTTTGGTTTTAAAAGTTGATAAAGCAAAAAAATCTTCACTTCAAAATCTTATGAAAAAAATTGAAGAAGAACATAAAAAAAAGATTGAAGATAATGTTGTCGTTCATATACCACAAAGGGCCTGTGGTTGGAAAATATTAACAACCAAAAAAAGAAGGCCATTAAATACAGTTATTTTTAATGATCAAGGGAAAGATGGTATTTTAGATGCTAGAAGATGGTATACTGAAAAAACAAAAAAATGGTATGAATCTATGTGTATTCCATGGAGAAGAGGATATTTACTTCATGGAGATCCAGGAAGTGGAAAAACTTCATTTGTTTATGCTGTCGCTAGTGATTTAAGAATGAATATTTATATGTTAGGATTATCAGAAATTAAATCTGATAGTCAATTAATGGAATTAGTATTAAATGTTCCACCAAAAAACATTATTTTATTGGAAGATATTGATTGTGCTTTTAGTGGCAATAATAATCCAGTAAAAAAAGATGAAGATGAAATTGATCTATCAATGTTTGGTATAAGAAATTCAAATGGAAAAGTAACAATGAGCGGATTATTAAATACACTTGATGGAATGGCTTCTCAAGAAAGTTGTTTAGTATTTATGACAACAAATCATATTGATAAGATTGATCCTGCATTAATTCGACCAGGAAGAATTGATAAAAAGATTTTATTTAAAAAACCAGCTGATTCACAATCTTTATTATTATTTAAAAGATTTTTTCCAAATTCTTCTGAAAAAGAACAATTAACATTTGCTGAAAAAATTAAAGAAATGAATAGATTCATAAGTCATGCTGAATTACAAGGAATATTTTTAAATTCCATTCTAGAATCATCACCTGAAAATTCAAAAGATATTGTCGTAACGAAAGAATCAATTGGTTTAGTTATTATTAAATTAAACAAAATTCTTAATGAACAAAAAGAATTGAAAAGAAAATATGAAGAAGAGAAATCAAAACATGAAAATCAAGATATTCCAATGACAACTTCATAAAATATTATTTATCAAAATTAATAAATAAATTATATTTCTAAAAAAGTTCAAATATTTATAATTTATTTATAAAATAAAATCAATTTAACATTTATTTATTTCGATACAAATTTTGATAAAATTTAATCTTTTTATTTTTTTCAATTTTGTCTATTTAAATTATCAAGTCTAGTTTTTGCTGCACCAAAGGAATAATTTAAAATCTTTCTAAATTGTTCATCATTATTAATTTTTTCTGATTGAGTTAATGAAATATTTGGAGAGGATCTATAATTTTCAACTGAAAAGACTTCACATCCAAGTAAACTTCGCAAATAATTTTCATAATCTTTTAAAGTTTTGTTTTGATTTCCAATTTTGTTAAGCCAAGCAAGTTTATATCTTGCATTTATTGCATTACTATCACGTTCTCCAAATAATTGTTTATGAGTTATGACAACAGCAACTCCTTGTATATCAAATTCATCTCTAAATAATTGAACCAAATCCAAAAGATTTTCTTCAGTTAAAAGATTATCAACAGTGCTTAATATGATAATTACACCATGAATAGCGCATGGTTTTTTTACTTGTTTGTTGATCCATTTTATATTCCATAACATGGCATACCAAGAATCAACAACAGAGACACCAAATTCTTCATACCATGTTCTATCGAAACGAATTTTATCATTATTAAACATATATCCAGTTATCATTCTTTTTAATTCTTTCATACTTGCTCTTTTATATCTTATTAAATCAGTTATACCAGCTAAATCAATAAGATTTTTTCCATTTTTCATAGAATATAATGTAAGTAGTGATGTATGACTTGAAGAAACATTCAAAGAATTATTAACATTAACTTTAGCAGCAGAATTAATAGTTCCAACAGCAGAAGCAGGTTGTCCTGTCCAATTTCCGGAATCAACAAATTTACAACTACGAGTAAATGCAGTTTTTCCGGAACCTACTGCTCCAACTAAAGCGACTGAAGATCCTGAATAATCAACAAGTTCTTCTAAAAAATATGAATAAAAATAATTAATACCAATAGGTTCTTCATTTAAAATAGTGCGATCTTCTAAAACATGAGCAGAATCTTCTACTTCCATCTTATTGGAATTTGATCCTCTATCACCCATTATTTAAACAAATTTTTTTTAAAAACAAGAAAAAATTTATTAAATCATTTATATTTTCAAATTATAAATCATTTAATATTTTTTTAAAGCTCAAAATTTTTATTTTAATCCAATTTGATGGAAGGAAATTTATCATCAATAATTTATGAAGATTCACAAAAATCAAATGAAGAAAATTCAAATCAAAAACTAGAAGATCTTATTAATCTAAAATTGAAAAATCTCATTAATTTGGAACAAAAAGTACAAAATGAGTGCTATAATTATTTGATGGAAATAGAAAAACTTAAAAATCAACAAAATAAGGAACAAGAAGTAAAACCAGAGATGGAAAAACCAAAATTACAAGATCCTATTAATCAAAAACAAGAATCGAAATCTAATGTGATTTGTGAACCAATTAATTGGTTCAACTTAAATGAAACACTTGAATATATAAAAAAGAAAGGAGGATTAATCAAAAGTTGGTTAAACTCGAAAAAATCAAATGAGAAACCTGAATCTGATACAAAAGAAGAAGAAAAGAAAAGTTTTTTTAGTGCATTTATGGGGAATTTTCTAGATCATTCTATTGGAATTTACGGTCGCAATAGTGATGATGTTGAAATGTTTTATGATCAACTATTAAAAATTATACCAAACAAGATACCTATATATCTTTATAGTGGTCAAGAATCTATTCATTATAAAAAAAATGAATTTGTTATTTTATTGGTCCAACTTTATGTTGGTAGAACAAATTTTTCAAATTTATATGATGATTTTGCTAATTCGGTTTTATCCAAAACTGATAAATCAAAATTTATTATAATGGTATATGATACATA
>Ga0182030_10019197_pt1 | contig 13041 bp, 9 predicted proteins | sample 812S3MmetaG_FD_121299 | JGI IMG/M metagenome (GOLD analysis project Ga0182030, IMG submission 121299) | Permafrost microbial communities from Stordalen Mire, Sweden - 812S3M metaG (Illumina Assembly) | ecosystem: Environmental > Terrestrial > Soil > Wetlands > Permafrost | place: Sweden... | reverse complement strand
GTCTCACCCTTGGGCAGTCCCATCTGTTGCAGCGCGTCCGCCCAAGCTTCACGCGGGATCGCCTGCGCTTTCACATCGCGGCCCAGCACCTTGCCCAGCGCGGCTGCCAGCTCGTCGGAGCTTACCAGGGAGCCAAGTTCGATGACGCGCTTTCCTGTCCACTCGCTCGTCAGCAGCTTCGCCACCTGGGCGCCAATGTCCTCGGTGGCCACCATGGGCAGCTTGCGGTCCGTAGGCGTGTAAAAAACGGGCAACGTGCCGCCCTGCGCCGCCTGCAGGCCGAAGAGGAAGTTCTCGAAAAATCCCCCGGCCCTTACAAATGCTGTAGGAAACGGCAAATCGCGCAGGCCTTCTTCCAGCAGATGAGTTGCGGTAATCAACCCCAGGCCACTGCTCTTCTCCGATCCCATCGACGAAAGCGCCACCAGCTTGGGCGGCGCGGACCTGGCCAAAGCTTCTTTGTAACTCGCAATCACGGCCTTGGCCTCCCGGAAGTCGCGCGAGGGCGTCTGACTGGGCGGCATCATCAGATACGCCCCCTCAACTCCATCGAGGGCCCCCGCCATCGAAGCTGAGTCTTCCCATTCGCCGTTGACCAGCTCCACTCCCTTGTCTTTCCAAGCAGCAGCCTTGACCTCGTCGCGCACCAGCGCCCGAACCTGCTTACCCGTCTCCAAAAGACGTCGTGCCGTTGCTCCGCCTACGTGGCCTGTAATCCCTGTAACTAGAAACATGCTCATTTCCCTCCAGACATCAGATGCAGCCCCTGTCCATCCGTCGCAATCCTTGTGGCGGACCAGGCTGCGCGCCCGATGTTTTACCGGCAGCCGGGAAACTGCATCCCGACCCCAAATTCCATCCTGTTCCCACCCGCACCCACGCCGCGTTATGATGATTGCCACATGCAAGCAGCTGGGCGAGGAGACTTCTATGAGCGAAACGCAAACGACAAGCGCACAGAAACAGGGACGCCGCGAATTCCTGAAAGCCGGCGGAGCCATGACAGCAGCATTGCTCACCGCTGGGGCGCTCAAAGCCGATGCGCCCAAGTCAATGCCCGCGCTGCCGTCAAACCCGCTCACACCAGCGGCCATGCCGACGCGCAACCTGGGCAAAACCGGCTACAAAGTCGGCATCTTCTCGCTCGGCGGCCAGGCGTCGCTCGAGCGCGGCAACAACTTCGACGTGGCCGTGCCCATCATCGAGCGCGCCCTCGACCTGGGCGTGAACTACATCGATACCTCGTCCATCTATGGCGGCCCTGCGCGCTGGAGCGAGCAGTATGTCGGCAAGGTAATGGCGCACCGCCGCAACCAGGCCTTCCTGGCTACCAAGACCAAGGAGCGCACCCGCGACGACTCCATGCGCATGATCGAGAAGTCGCTCGAACTGCTCCAGACCGACCACGTAGACCTGTGGCAACTGCACGACATCGGCACCATGACCGATGTGGATGCGGTGTTTGCCAAGGGCGGCGCGATCGAGGCGCTGGTGGAAATGCAGCAGCAAAAGGTGGTGCGCTATCTCGGAATCACTGGCCACTACCGGCCCGAAGCGCTGATGGAGTGCATCAAGCGTCACCCCTTCGACACCATTCTGATGGCCATGAACGCCGCCGATCCGCACCACTACAGCTTCAACGACGAGCTGCTGCCGCTTGCGGTCGAGCGCCAGATGGGCATCATTGGAATGAAGGTGCCGGGACGCAGCCGGCTTCTCTCCAGCTGGACACCGCCTTCGATCGAAGCGCAGAAGCACTCGTGGGAGGGCATGACCATCCAGACCGACAAGCCTGGCACGCTCACCATGCGCGAGGCAATGTTCTACACGCTTTCTCGCCCGGTAAGCACCGTCATCATTGGCTGCGACACCATCGCCCAGCTTGAAGAGAATGTGCAATTGGCGCGCGAGTTTACGCCGCTGAGCGACAAACAGACGACGGAATTGGTAGCCCGCGCCGAACCTTGCGCAAAACCATCGCTGTTTTTCCGTTTCTACGACCGTCCCTGAGTCTTTTAGACTTCGGGAAAACCAATCCGGAGGAATGCCGGGGGTTTCACCCACCCCGCATAAACCCAGCAGAATCAACGTTGGCATCAGCCCCGGTGCAAGATTAGCTTGCCGGTTTGTGGACAAGATACTCGTCCAGCAGCTCCGCAACCAGCACACAAGTCGGCACCGAGACCAAGGCTCCCACAACGCCTTCCAGCGCAGATCCCAGCAGCAGTGCAACCAGAATGGCCAGGCTCGGCAGGCCCACCCTGTTCCCCATAATGCGCGGAGTCAGGTAAGAGTTCTCAACCTGAAGATAAATCAGATAAAAGATCCCCACTCCCAGCACCCGGCCCCACGAATCGATCGCCGCGACCAGCATGGCCAGCCCGATGCATATGGCCGCGCCCAGCACGGGAATGATGTTGAGCATTCCGGTGAGCACACCCAGAGCGTAAGCATAACGGATATTGAGCGCAAGATAGAGGACCGTGCTGGCAAGCCCAAGTATGAGCATAAGGCTGCCTTGGCCGAGCAGCCACTTGCCCATGCGAATCTCCGCCCGTCGCAGTGTCCTGTCAAGCCGGTCGCGGCTCTCATCCGGCACAAACGACAGAAACCAGCGATACGCCTCCTCGCCTTCCAGAATGAAATAGACGGTAAGAATCAGGCCCATCGCCATATCGAAAAGCACTCCGGCCCAATTCCGGATCGACAGAACAAGATAAGTCGCCGCCTGGCTCGCGAAATCCTGAACCCGCGAAATAATCTCGTCGGTGTTCAGGCTGCTTGCAAACGGAAGAGATTGCAGCTTCGCCAGGATTCCCGGCAGGCGAGTAGGCATCTCCCGTCCAAACTCGTGCAAGTCCTTTATTACAGGTGGAAGAGCCAGGAAACCGAAAGCCGTAAGCGCGGCAGCCACCAGCAGCAGCAGAAAAAGGATGGCCGAGCCTTTGAACGGCTGCCAACGGCCAATCTTAAGTAGCGAGGTGGTGCGCACAATCGGCGTCAGCACAACAGCAAACAAAGCGCTGACATACAGCAACATCAGCACGCTGCGGATGAACCACGCCAGGTAACACGCGATCAGTAGCGCGAATGCAAACACGATGTCGCTGCGAAGACTGCGCGGGTTGCCGGAGCGACCGGTCATGCGTTGTTCCTCACCAATCTAACCGCGGAATCCCGAAGCCGCACCCCGCTACGTGCAGATCCACTGTCCACTGTTCCCTGATCCCTGCCCTACTGGTCCCCGCTTAGAATCGACCCCATAATCCCGCCCAGCAAAGCGCCGCCCGCCGCCGGCCCCACCTGCCGCGACTCACCGCCCCCGCGTGGCAAATACTCGCCGATCTGGTGCGCCAGCCGGGAAATTGGAAGCGTCTGCAGCCATATCCTGCCCGGCCCTTGCAGCATCGCAAGAAAAATCCCGTCCCCACCAAAGATCGCATTCTTAATCCCCGGAACCGTGGTGATCTGGAACCCCACCGAAGCCTGGAAAGCGCCTACGTGTCCCGGATGAACGCGCAGCACCTCACCCGGCGCCAGATCCTTCATAATCAATTCCCCGCTCAGCTCCAGCCAGGCCGTGCCCTGCCCGGCAAGCTTCTGCAGCAGGAACCCGTTTCCGCCAAAAATCCCCGCGCCCAGCGACTGCTGGAACCCCACCCCAATGGTCACCCCATCGGTTGCGCACAAAAATCCGTGCCGGTGAATCATGTACTCCTGCCCCGGCGTCACCTGCACCGGCACAATATGCCCCGGCACCTTGGTGGCAAAACTTACCTCGCCCGGATACTGGTAAGCCCGGTACTCCGTCATGAACAGGCTGCCGCCCCCGGCCACCCGCTTCAAGATCCCAAACAACCCGCCGCCGCCACCCATCTGCGTATGCGTCGTCATCTGAATTGAGGCCGTCATCCACGAGAGCTCACCGCTCTCTGAAAACACACTCTCGTTCGGGTTAAGCTGCACATCGAGCACGGGCATAGTCGTGCCCTGAATCCGCGTTTGCATGGGGTTACCTCCTGTCAGCAGTCAGTGTACATGCCCGCCGGCCCGCAGCGCCGCAAATGATTTCAGCACTCGATTTTTTCCATATTCAATCGTCCGCGGAACCCCGCCAACTTCCGCGCTCGCAGCTCGCCGCCGCAGGTGTCGCCCGCCTTTGGAGACTCTACTGAACCGTCAGCGTCAGCGTTTGCGTCGCCGTGGTCACTCCTGGCCCTGAAGCAGAGACCGTCAGCGTGGAAACCACCGGGCTGGTCGAGTTATTGGAGTTACTCCCGCCGCTGCCACTGCCGCACCCATTCGCCGCCCCCAGCATGGTGAATGCCGCAAGTGCCAACGCAATCATGGCACGCCGGTTCGCGCGCAGCCGGATTGGCAATATCAGGAAGCCGGCGGCCAGGGCAAGCAGCCCGTGCGACATCAACTTACCCAAGCTCGCCGAGGCTCCGGTCTGAACCGAGACGCTTACCGCCGTTGGGCCCGTCGCGGGAGTGATGTTTACCGGCGAAGGCATCGAACAGGTATCGCCGGCAGGCGCTCCCGTACACGAAAAAGTGATTGTTCCGGAGTAATTGGTGGTTGTAAGTACGAGTTGAAACGTAGCCGTCTGCCCCGGCGTGACCGTTACCGATGTGGAGCTGCCGGCCGCCGGTCCAATCGCGAGCGATGGCTGGAGCGCCGTTGCGCTGGCTTCGTTCGAGTCGGGTCCCGCGCCAGCAACATTCGCTGCGGATACCTCGTAGTAATACTGCGTACCGGCAACGACAGAGGTGTCCGCATAGGTCACGCTGGTCAACCCGGATGCCACGGGAGTTGCCGATTCTCCTCCTGGGGACGTTCCGCGAAAAACATTGTAGCTGCTGACCAATCCCGATGGCGCTGTCCAGGAAAGATCGATCTCCGTACTGCTCTTCGCCACTGCGGTCAAACCTGTCGGTGCGGATGGTGCCGTCGGCACCGCCGCCGAAGCCTCCGCCGACGCTGGCCCGGTTCCGGCCGAGTTAGTTGCTGCAACTGTGTAGTAATAACTTGTGCCAGGCGCCACATTCATGTCGGCATAACTCGCAATCGCCAGCCCGGTTGCCACCGGCGTCGTCGATTCTCCGCCGGAAGTGGTTCCCCGGTAGACGTTGTAACCCGTGACCGTCCCCGGCGGCGCTGTCCACGTTAGATTGATCTCCGAACCGGAGACTGCGGTCGCGGTAAGCCCCGCCGGCGCCGCTGGAATTGTGGAGCTAACCGGCGCAATCTGGCCATAAACAAAGGAGTTTCCACTGAATCCGACATAGACCTTTCCGAATGTATCCTGGCTGGCCGCCATCGCGCGCGGCACGTCGTAAAGGCCAGTCGGATAATACGAAATGCGATTCCAACTCGAGCCTCCATTGGTCGACTGGAAGATTCCCCACGCCGGACTGCTTGTTAGCAGGCCGTAGAAGTAGACCGTATAGGCGGCATCCCCCGTCTGTCCGCTGCCTGCGCCAACAGCAATGGTAATTGCGTGGCTGATCCCCGGTAGCTGCTGAAATGTCTGGCCGCCGTCGACAGAATGAAAAACTCCATGAGGCGACGATCCCGCCCACCCATCCGCGTACCATAAGTCGTTCTGGACTTTGCTGTTCACTACCAGTTGCCCGGTCCAGGCCCAGTCGGGGAGATTCGCGTTTGCCTGTCCCTGCCATGTCTGGCCGCCGTCGGTCGAGATATAAAGCAAGTTGGGCGCATGAGTGAACTTGAGATAGAACTTGTCTGCCGTAAATGGATCGGCACGCAAAAGATGCTGATTCAATTCCGGATAGGCGAAGCTGCTGTAATTTGTCGTATTAATCGTCAACCCGTCCGCATTCAACGGAAAACTTTGTGTAACATGCCATGTTACGCCGCCATCCTGCGAGTACTGAGGCGCAAAGTCGTTCGGCGGATAGATCACGATATGGTCGCTGCCCAGTGTGCGGCTTCCTCGCGCGCTCACTGCAATCATCCCTGCTGGAATATCGCACGTGCCGCCGCTGCAATTGTACGTGGGAGCCGAACTGAATCGCGTCCAGGTCAAGCCCCCATTCGTTGAGTAGCCAGAGTAGTTTGGGCCATTGGTATACACGTTGCTTGAAGTAACAACAACATAACTCGGCGTGTCTGGCGAGTAAGCCACGGTTGTGCCCTGCGAGATAATTTCCTGCTGCAATGGAATTTGCACCGCGCTGAAGTTATCCGGGTTGGGAATATAGAAACCGGTAGTATCCATTGCCATGGCGATAATCGTGTCGTTGCTGCCCGGCGGAACCGTCATGTCCATCGAGACCATTTCCTCAATGCCCGTCGACTCAATCGTCCACTTAGGTGGATTGGCGGTGGTTGCTGTGCTCGCGGTCGCAGCAGCAATGGTAATGATGCCTTCCTGCCCGGTCGGCGACCAAAGATTGCCGGATGTATCGATTTTGAGCCCGCCGTTGCTATGCCATTCGCCGCCGCTCATGCCAACCGTTTGCGGCAACCACCCAAGCGTGTTTGCATATTGAGGCGAGCCAAGGTTGATCCATGTCGCACCCCCGTTATCCGACCGGCTCAGGCCAGTATCCGCGCCCAGAGCGTAGATTCGTTGCACATTTGTTGGATCTACAACCACTCCCGTCAGAGCCTGATTGATGAAGCCTTGCAAAGAAACCCGTATCCATTTCCCCGCAGAAAAGTTCCAGTACGCACGCAAGTATCCGTCCGTTGCTGAGTTCTCCACCACATACAACGCATCCGTGGCGTCGATGCTGGAACTAAGCGCCTGATGGCTAAGGCTCTTGCCGCTAACCGGGTCGGTTATACCGGTCGAGATATCCGTCCAGGTCTCGCCTCCATCCGTGCTCTGATAAACATCGCCCCCGGCATCGCCGCTGTTCTGGATGCTGACGCCGTAGATTGTTTTGCTAACTTGAGCGCCGCTGACTGTGACCGTGCCCGGACCCTTTGCAAACTGGATATTGACAAACTCGATGTTAGTCAGCGGAGCTGAAGAACCACTTAGTGGATACTGCGTCCATGTTATCCCGTCATCCAGCGACCGCCAGAGCCCCTGACTATCGCTTCCGTAATACAACACGGCGGGGTTGGCCGGATCCACAACGAGCTTCTCCCCATCCATGCGGTTTGTGCCGTTGGGATTGCCGAGAATTGCCGCGGCCGACATGTTACCCGGCGTAAAGTTAATCCCACCATCCACACTCTTATAAATCTCCACATAGTTCGTGGGACACTGAATGTCGCAGCTATGCTCGGTGGGAAACACCATGTAGACTACGCTGGTATTGGTCGGGTCCACGGCAATGCTATCCACGCCATAGGAACTCGGCGCATCGGTCTCCGGGGCAGACCGCACGCCCGTCCCGTTAGCGTTGCTCACCCGCATCGGAATCCACTCACTCGACGAGTTATTCCACCGGTAAGGGCTTCCAACATCCGTTCGAGCGAAGCGAACGGTAGGGTCGAGCGGATGAATCACCATACCGACAACCCACCCACCGCCGCCGATGCGAACAGGCTGCCATACGTATTGGGAGGATAGATCGGTTTGTGCTCCGGCTCCAGCCGAGGCGGCCAGCAACAGGCCGAAAAAAACCAGGAACCCATGCAGGCAGGATTTCAAGCAGGAATGAAAACGTGTGGAATACGGAACCGCGTGCTCCATTTGGGCGCCCAATCAACAGTCGTAATTACGAACCATGTATTCTAGACCGAATACTCAAACCCTGGCTTTCCCTCTCTTCGATGAGCTAGACTTTACTTCTGTATGTGTATGACAAATAAAGAGTTATATATCTTTTTTGTTGTGCCGTCTCAGTCTCCCGCCAAACGTTCCAGAAGCGAATCGAAGTCTTCCAGACGGGCATATTCGATGATGACTTTGCCCCGCCCGTTGTGGTCGTCGATGTTCACCTTCAGGCCGAGTGCGCGCTGCAGGCGTTCCTGCACGTCGCGAATGTTGGGATCGATGGGAAGCTCGGGCTTGGAATCCTTCCTGGCTGCCTTTTCGGGATGCAACTGGTTCTGGACGTATTGCTCTGTCTGGCGAACAGAAAGCGAAAGTGCAAGGATTCGCTGAGCCGCCTTTTCAATCTCTTCCGCATGCTCGAACGCCAGTAGGGTACGGGCGTGGCCGAAGCTCAGTTCGCCCGCCTCTACACGCGCCTGAACCGAACCTGGCAGGCGCAAAAGCCGCAGAAAGTTGGCGACGGTGGCGCGGTCCTTGCCGGTGCGGTGCGCCATCTGCTCCTGGGTCATGTGGAACTCGCGCGCGAGCCTCTCAAAGGCGCGCGCCTGTTCCATGGGGTTGAGGTCTGCCCGCTGCAGATTCTCGACAATCGTGATCTCCATTGCCTGTTCGTCGGAGACCTGGCGCAGGATTGCCGGAATAGTGGCTTTTCCGGCAAGCTGCGAAGCGCGCCAGCGACGTTCGCCGGCAATCAACTGAAAGCGGCCGTTGGCCTGTGGGCGAACCAGAACAGGCTGCACAACACCGTTGGCGGTGATGGAAGCAGCCAGCTCGGCAAGCTGTTCCTCGTTCATGTGCGAGCGGGTCTGAAAGGGATTGCGATCAATCTGATCGAGAGGAAGCTCCCGCGGTTTGCCGCCTTCATTCTCAGTGGCAGCGGCAGCGGGAGCTTGCACCCGTGGAAGAAGGGAATCCAAACCCTTGCCCAGCGCACGGCGTTTTGGATCAATAGTTGCGATTGTCATGTTTCTAGTCCTCTACACCGCCAAAATCATGCGGCAAGTTTCAAATCCACGATTGCTAAATTGCCCGCCAAACCCCCGGTCTTGCATTCAGGAGCCCCACGGCGCGGCGCCGATCAGGAATATGGCCTGAGGCGAGCGTCCGCCGAACGAACCATTTCCGGCTTGACCGACGCTGCTGTCTTGCGCGCGATGCTGCGCGGGCTGTCAATGTGATTGCGCGCAAGAAACTCCCCGGCCAGTTCGAAGTAGGCTTCGGTTCCACGGGATCGAGGATCGTAGAGTGCTACCGGTCTCCCGTGACTGGGCGCCTCCGCAAGCCGAATGTTGCGCGGAATCACCGTGCAGAAGAGGCGTTCACGGAAATACTCCCGCAATGTCTCGGTGACTTGCTGGGCCAGGTTGGTCCGATCGTCGTACATGGTAAGCAGCACGCCCTCAATGGTGACGGACGGATTGAAGGCTGCGCGGACCCGCTCCAATGTGGAGATCAACTCGGAAATGCCCTCCAGTGCGAAGTACTCTGCTTGCATGGGAACGATGAGCGTGTCGGCGGCAGACAGGACATTCAGTGTCAGCAGGTCGAGCGCCGGCGGGCAATCCAGGATAATCAGGTCGAATTCGTCCCGGATCGGCTCGAGCGCCTGGCGAAGACGGAGAGCGCGGTCGTCGGCGCCGGCCAGCTCGATATTTGCGCCGGTCAGATTCTTCGATCCAGGCAGAAGCAAGAGTTCGTCGATTTCCGTGGGGAGTATAACCTGGGTCGCGGCGGCATCCCCCATCAGTACGTCGTAGATGGAGTGACGGTTATCGTCGCGCTGGACTCCGAGGCCAGAAGAAGCGTTGGCCTGGGGGTCGCAGTCCACAAGCAGCGTTTTGAGTCCTTCGAGAGCGAGGCAGGCAGCGAGGTTTATTGCAGTAGTGGTCTTGCCAACCCCACCCTTTTGGTTGACAACACCAAGAATCTTTCCCATGGGTTTCAAGAGTACCGGGGAGGGCGGTTTCACGGTAGTGGGTTGCGCTGTGGAGAACGGGGCCGACCTGTGGAAAGCTATTTGCGCAGGGCGCAACCAATCGTGGGCAAGCGGTTGAGTGGGAAGGGTTTGCGCGGGGTGCGGTCAACTCCTGCTGGAAAAGTGAGGAAAACGGCCTTCGGTGGAAAACTCTGGCGTTGTCATGGCTGCGAATGGCTGTTTGGGGATCATTTTTCCATTTTGATTTGCGGTCAATTTGATACGCGATGGCCTCTGTTTCACGTGGAACATTCTCATTTGGAGTTGACAAGCGACAAGGTTCCACGTGGAACAAGAAGCCGCAGAGCAATCACTGCGCGGATGAAGGATGCGGAGTACAATTCCTTTCGATTTCGCAGTACCGCGCCTGGCACAGATCCACGCAATCCGCGCGACGTTCGCAGCATGACGGAAAGGAGCGACTTGCAAACAACGAATGCTTTCATTGGAAGAATCGCGCAGCCGACGGCCGATGAGATTTCCACGGCACTCGGTTCAACAGCGACTGTATGGATTGAACTGGTGGGCTGGCTGGCAAAGCAGGGCGCAGTAGAACAGGAATGGAAATCCAGCTCCGCGAAGTATGGGTGGTCGCTCCTACTGAAAAAGAAAAAGCGAACCATCCTCTATATCGGCCCATGCGATGGTTGCTTTCGAGCGTCCCTTGTGCTGGGAGACCGAGCGGTTGCAGCCGCCCGTCAGAGCGATCTATCCAGTAGCGCACTCAAACTCCTCGACGAGGCACCGCGCTACGCCGAAGGGACGGGACTTCGCCTCATCGTGAAGAGTTTGAAGGACTTGCCGACCATTCGGAAGCTCGCTCTCATAAAGCTTGCAAACTGACTACCCGCTCCCCGAGCGCAACCAAGCGATCCTCGCTGCCAGGTAGCTGAACAACCCGATTCCAGGAAAACTCTGCGCCACCGGCGGTCGCTTGGAGACCGCCGAGCTCTGCACGCGTGGTCATCAGCGCAAGCAAGCCACCGGGCGCAACCAGTCTGCCCGCGGCCTCGACCGCCTGCGGCATCCGGTCAACGGCACGCATGACCACACAATCGAAGCGCTCGGCAAGCGTCTCAGCACGCCCTGAATGGACCCTCGCGGAAATCCCAAGCACTCTCACAGCCTCCTGAAGAAATGCGGCCTTTCTGCCATGCGACTCGGCCAGCATTACAGCCATCTCAGGACGGCACAGCGCAATCGGAATCCCCGGGAATCCTGCCCCGGAACCGAAGTCAAGCAAGCTGACAATCCCTCCAGGCAGCGCGTTCCCACAAGCGATCGATTCGACAAAATGCCGCGAGAGAATGCCCTCCTCGGTGCGGATCGCCGTCAAATTGATCCGCGCATTCCATCGAATCAGCAGGGAATAATAGTCCTCAAAGCGCTTGGACAGCGCAGCCTCCAACAAAGGCAGACCGGCCCCAGCAAGCAAGGCGTTCAGCCGGGAACCTGTGTCAGCTCCCTCCATGGTCATGCGGGGGCAACCGAATCTTCAATTCGGCGCGGCTCCCATGCCTCTGCCGCCTCTGCAAAAGCCGCGAATATCGCGCGGGAAAAAGCGCTTGCCGCATAGGTGCGCTCTGGATGCCACTGCACCGCAACCACAAAGTGCTGATCTGAATCGAGTTCTACTCCCTCGATTACCCCGTCCTCAGGAGAAACTGCGCTGACAAGGAGATTGTCGCCCGGCTCGCGGATTGCCTGATGGTGGCTGGAGTTCACCAGATCTTCCACCTGCCGGCCGGGTGGTAAAAGCTGCGCTAATCTCGATCCCTGCGCAATCCGGACCGCGTGCGCCTCCACTACTTCCCGGCCAGGCCGATGGTTTACCTGTGTCTTCAAATCCTGAATCAGTGACCCATTGCACCACACATTCAAGGTCTGTGCCCCATGGCAAATGGCGAGGATCGGCTTGTGAAGATTGAATGCGTCCTGCAGCAAAAGCTCGTCGACGGCGGTCCGGGCAGCATCCACCTCGCCGCATTCTGGAATCGGATCTTCGCCATATCTTTGCGGGTCCACGTCGAAGCCGCTGCCAGGCAAAAGTATCCCGCTGACCCCTGCCAAAAGGGATGCAACCCGATCCTGACGCTCGTGAAGGGGGACGACTACCGGCGTAGCCCCAACAGCCTCAAGGGCGGCCAGGTAAGGCGGCAACGACCGCTGATTGTAATCAACGTCGCTGCCGGTGGGCTCGGGAATGGCGATTCGAATCGACATCTGGTTAGAGACCAGTGTAAGGTAGCCCAGGACTTAAGCGATAGCTCCCGATAGACCACGGCGTCGCCATGGCCGCACTACGACATCAATGCCACGGTCTCGGCGCCTGCCGAAACAGGCTGGCCCCGCAGTTCCTTGATCGCTGTCCGCAGCCTCTCTGTCAGCTCATCTGTTTGACGTAGGGTCATCCCCGCGGTCTCGATCGGCTCTCCCGCCGTAAGCGTCAACTCTCCGGGGAAAAAATGGCGGGTGTGAATCGGAAGCAGATCGTATACCCCACTCAGGGAGATGGGCACTAACGGAACTTGGGCGCGAATAGCGAGGTAAGCCGCGCCGGAGAGAAAGTTCTGCAGTTCGCCGGTCGTCGTCCGCGCCCCTTCCGGGAATACGAAAAGCGGCATCCCGGAGCGCAAAGCCTTCACGCCAACCCCCAGGCTAGAAAGCGTGGTCCTCGGGTTTCGGGTATTGATCGGAATCTGACCTGATCGATCTAAGTACCATCCTATGAACACTATAGGCCACAATTCCTTCTTGGCTAGAATGCGAAACTGGAATGGCAGCGCGGCAAAGATAACCGGTGTATCCATGTACGAAGTATGGTTGGATGCGTAGACGGCAACCGGGCACTTGCGCAGGTTATCTGCTCCGCGGACCGAAAGAGAGCAGCCACAACCCCACAACAGTCCCTTTGCCCAGAGTCGCGCGATTCGTTGTTGCACGCGGCCGCTCTTGTCGAAATAGGAGACCAGGAGAGAAAACGATCCACAAATGGCCGTTATTAATGTCATTACCGGAATATGCACCAGGTTGGTGCGCCAGCGGTAAAGCCGGGGCAACGGATTCGGTCTTCGAGTCACGGTTGCACCCCAGTCCCGGTCAGCAGCAGCGTGCGCGCCTCGCCAACAAGATACACCGATCCAGAAACGACGATCAACCCGCTCTCCGAGCCTTGTTCCCTGAACCCCTTCACCCTTTGCACGGCGAGTTCGAGCGCCTGGCTGACCGACTCTGCGGCGATCGTCGGGGTTCCGGTGGCCCTGGCCGCCGCCAGCAAATCGTCAACACCAGCCGCGCGGGCCGT
>Ga0182030_10019195_pt1 | contig 13044 bp, 14 predicted proteins | sample 812S3MmetaG_FD_121299 | JGI IMG/M metagenome (GOLD analysis project Ga0182030, IMG submission 121299) | Permafrost microbial communities from Stordalen Mire, Sweden - 812S3M metaG (Illumina Assembly) | ecosystem: Environmental > Terrestrial > Soil > Wetlands > Permafrost | place: Sweden... | reverse complement strand
TGGCTGGCGGTCTCGGTGAGCGAGATCGCGCCGGTGTTGTCCACCGAGACCCCGCCGGTTCCGGCGAACCCGCCCAGGGCTTGAATGCCCGTGATATTGGCGAGGTTCGAGGTCTGGATCGTGCCGTTGTTGGTGACGCTGTTGTTGCTGTTGAGCGTGACGGCGACGGTCGGCGCCCCCGCTGTTCCCGCCGTGGTCGGGTTCACCGAACCGCCCGAGGCGATCACGATGTCCGCGGGCTGGCCGTTATTGGCGGTCGCGGTCGCGATCGGCGTGGAGGTCCCGTTGCTGATCGTGACCTGCGCGTGGGCGCTGGCCGCGAACGACAGCGGCGCCAAGGCGGCGGCGACCCATAGGCGCTTCATTCAGACGACTCCCCTCGGCGACGCGAACTTGATCGACGGCGATCGTGTCGACTTGATGTCGACGCGGCCGCCCTTCTTACAGCGATGCCGGACGGCGCCTAGCGCAAACCTGCTCACCCGGCGATCGCCTCCGCGTCGCGCTCGCCGGTGCGGATCCGCAGGGCGGCCTCCAGCGCGGTGATGAACACCTTGCCGTCGCCGATCTTGCCGGTGTTGGCGGCGTTGGCGATCGCCTCGACCACCGCGTCGACCCGGTCGCCGGAAACGGCGATCTCCAGCTTCACCTTGGGCAGCAGCTTCACCTCGTATTCGGCGCCGCGATAGATCTCCGTCTTGCCCTTCTGGCGGCCGTAGCCGCGCACCTCCGTCACGGTCATGCCCGAGGCCCCCGCCTCGGTGACGGCCTCCAGCACGGCGTCGAGGCGGCTGGGCTTGATGATGGCGGTGATCATCTTCATGGCGCGACATCCTTAACCACGGCGGGCGGGCCAGACTAGGGCGTCAAGGGCCCCGCTCCAAGCCCGCACCGTGGTCGGACCATCGCATGAGCCTGGATTTCGGCTGATTGTGGATCGGAACCGGCCGCAGCGGGCCGGTGGCGAAGACCCGCGCCGGGGCGCGCCGGCCCTTGGGCTTCATGGCGAAGGTCTGTTTCACCGCCTCCAGCAGAATCAAGCCCGACAGCCCCGGCCACAGCCGCGCGCCCGTCCGCTCGAAGCCTTCCGCCCAGCGCGCGGTCCAGGGCAGGGGCGGGGCGAACAGCGCGCGCGACCAGGCCAGGGGGTGCAGTTCCGCCTCGCGCACCAGGTCCTCCAGCTGCCGGCGGGTGAACGGCCGGCCGTGGCCGAAGGGGGTGGATTCCGCGCCCGCCCAGAAGCCCCGGCGGTTGGCCGCCGCCACGATCACCCGGCCGGCCGGCGCCAGCACCCGCCAGACCTCGCGCATCAGCGCCAGCGGATCGTCGGCCTCCTCCAGGGCGTGCACCACCAGCACCCGGTCGAACAGGGCGTTGGGAAAGGGCAGGGCGGCCTCGTCCGTCAGGCAGGACAGCACCCGGCCCTCCGCCGGCCAGACCTCGACCCCCTGCGCCGCCGGCATGGCCGCCACCGCGCGCCGGCCCCGCTCGCGGAAGGCTTCCAGATAGGGCGTGGCGTAGCCCACCCCCAGCACGTCCAGTCCGTTCGCCGACCCCCAGGCCTCGTTCAGCTTCCGCGCGATCATCAGCCGCGCCGCCGCCCCCAGGGGCGTGGCGTAGAATTCCCGCAGTTCCAGCACGTCGCGACGCATCGAGGCATGATGCATGGTTTCGCGCGCCATCGTAATGCCGCGCGCGCATTGCTATCTTGCGGGCCGCACGCCCCGATGGATCCAGACCTGGAAGGCCCGACCATGCCGCTGACCGTTCGCCAATTCCCCTGCCTGTCGGACAATTACGGCTTCCTGATCCGCGACGAGGCGTCGGGCCTCGCGGCCTGTATCGACACCCCTGACGCGGCGGCGATCCTGGCTCAGCTGGACAAGCTGGGCTGGAAGCTCGCGCTGATCCTGAACACCCACTGGCATCCGGACCACGCCGGCGGCAATGCCGAGGTCAAGGCGGCGACCGGGGCGCGGATCGTCGGCCCGGCCGAGGTGACGCGCATCTCACCGCTCGATCGGATAGTGGCGGACGGCGACATCGTCGAGCTGGGCGAGACGCGTCTGGAGGTGATGGACACCGGCGGCCACACCCTGGGCCACATCACCTATTTCGACGCCGAGGATCAGATCGCCTTCGTCGGCGACACCCTGTTCGCCCTGGGCTGCGGGCGGCTGTTCGAGGGCACGGCGCAGCAGATGTGGACCAGCCTGTCGCGCCTGGCCGCCTTGCCTGACGAGACGGCGGTCTATTGCGCCCATGAATACACCGCCTCCAACGCCCGTTTCGCCCTGAGCGTGGACGACAATCCGCTGCTGGCGGTGCGGGCCAAGGAGATATTCGCCGCCCGCGAACGCGGCGAGCCCACCGTGCCCACCACCATCGCCCGGGAAAAGGCCACCAACCCCTTCCTGCGCGCCGGCGACGCGGACCGCTTCGCCGCGGTGCGCGCCGCCAAGGATGCGTTCAAGGGGTGAGGCGCGGGGCGGTGCGTGCTCGACACGGCCGCTTGCGCGACCGACTCAGCATGACGAACTTGATTGGCGCCCATCCTTCTTCGTCATGCTGAGGAGCGCCTGAAGGGCGCGTGTCGAAGCGCGCAGCCTTCGCGCGTCCCTCAGCTCTTCAGCCGGTATCCGGTCTGGAACAGGGTCCAGCAGGCTCCGGCCAGGACCAGGTTCAGGCCCGCCACCACCGCGACGCCGACGGCGAGGGAGCCGTCCGCCTGGTCGATGAAGCCGTAGCGGAATCCTGAGATCATGTAGAAGAACGGGTTGTAGTGGGAGAAGATGCGGAAGGGCGTCGGCAGGCGGCTGACCAGATAGAAGGTGCCGGACAGGAAGCTCATCGGCATGACGATGAAGGTGGTGACCGCGGCCAGATGGTCGAACTTCTCGGCCCAGAGGCCGGTGACCATGCCGATCAGGCCCATCAGCAGCGAGGCGCCCAGCCCGAAATAGAGCACGGCCCACCAGTGGGCGATGGGATAGGGCTTGAACGCGAACACCGAGAGGGCGGTGATCACGCCGACGAAGATTCCCCGGGTCGCGGCGCCCGCGGCAAAGGCGCACACCTGCTCGGTGGGCGAGAGCGGCGGGGTCATGAAATCCTGGGTCAGGCCCATCATCTTGGCCTGCATCAGCGAGGACGAGGAATTGGCGAAGGCGGCGTTCAGGATCGACATCATGATCAGGCCGGGCCCGACGAACAGCACGAAGGGAACCCCGTGCACCGGCGGCCGGGTCCCGCCCATGGCCACGGCGAACACCATAAGGTAGAGTAGGGTCGTGATCACCGGCGCGATCAGCGTCTGCATGCCGACCTTCCAGAACCGCCGCACCTCCTTCAGGTAGAGCGTCCAGGTCCCCGTCCAGTTGACGCCGTGGTAGTCGCGCGGAATGGGCGGCGCGACCGATGAGCTTGGGAAATCGGCCATATCTTTCATGGAAATGATGTGCACCCGCCGGCCACGGATCGCAAGGGGGCGACATTGTGTCTCAACATCTTGATCCTGTGGACGGTTCGCGTGGCGCCTATTGTGTGTATTAGGAGAATGTTTACGATATTTAGTGGGAACGGCGCTGCGCTCCGCCCTTGGGACACAAGATATTGAATCCTGGGGCCGGGCGCATCCGAAGGCGGATGGAGGCGAACCATGGGTTGGACCGATGAACGCGTAGAGCTGCTGAAGCGGCTATGGCTGGACGGCCTTTCGGCCAGCCAGATCGCCAAACAGCTGGGCGGGGTCACCCGCAATGCGGTGATCGGCAAGGTGCACCGGCTGGGCCTGTCCGGCCGCGCCGCGCCCTCGCAGCCCGCTCGGCCCGTGTTCAAGGCGCCGCGCCCGCCGCGTCCCGCTCACACCCCGGCGCCGCGCCGGGTGGAGGCGCCCCAGGCCGTGGCCCCCACGCCGGTCTTCTATGTGGAGGAGCCCGGCTCGGCAACGGTGCTGACCCTGGGCGCCCACATGTGCAAATGGCCGATCGGCGATCCGGCGACGGACAACTTCACCTTCTGCGGCCGCCGCAGCGCCGACGGCCCCTACTGCAACGAACACGCGCGGATGGCCTACCAGCCGCAGCAGGCCCGCAAGCGGTCCGGCCCATCAGAGCTGGCCCGGTCGCTACGGCGGTACATTTAAGGGCTGCGGCCTTGACCCTCGCCTCATGTCGCCGGGCGAGGGTTCAGGAGCGCCGCTACAGTCCCGCGTCCAGCGCGTAGCCCGCCGAGCGGACCGTGCGGATGGGATCGTCGTCCACGCCGCGGTTCAGGGCCTTGCGCAACCGGCCGATGTGGACGTCCACGGTGCGGGCCTCGACATAGACGTCAGAGCCCCAGACCGCGTTCAACAGCTGCTCGCGGCTGAACACCCGGCCGGGGTGCTGCATCAGATAGTCCAGCAGGCGGAATTCGGTCGGGCCCAGATGGACTTCCTTGTCCGCGCGGCGCACCCGGTGGGCGACGCGGTCGACGATGATGTCGCCGTGGTGCAGCCGGTCCTCCGCCAGGCCCGGGCGGATGCGGCGCAGCACCGCGCGGATTCGCGCGGCCAGTTCGACCATCGAGAACGGCTTGACCACATAGTCGTCGGCGCCCTGGTCCAGGCCGCGGATCCGGTCGGACTCCTCGCCGCGGGCGGTCAGCATGATGATCGGCAGGTTGCGGGTCTCGGTGCGGGCGCGCAGCCGCCGGCAGACCTCGACCCCCGACACCTTGGGCAGCATCCAGTCCAGCACGATCAGGTCGGGCAGCTGTTCGTCGACCAGCATCAGGGCTTCCTCGCCGTCGGTGGCGACGGCGACGCGGTAGCCCTCCTTGTCCAGATTGTATTGCAGGAGGGCGCCCAGGGCGTCCTCGTCTTCCACCACCAGCACGTAGGGGATCGTCATCTTACGGGTCTCTTCCATGGGACGATAAGCGTCCGCGGTCGTGCGCGGACGGTCAGACTTCCTTCATCGGGTCGGGCTTGGGGCGCTCGCTCTGGCCGGCGGCGCGCTGCAGCGCGTCCCAGCGCGGCCGCTCGCCGATCATGTCCTCTCCGGTGATCTCGAAATGGATGATCTCGGCGATATTGGTGGCGTGGTCGCCGATCCGCTCCAGGTTCTTGGCGACGAACAGCAGGTGGGCGCCCGGCGCGATCGTGCGCGGATCGCCCATCATGTAGGTCAGCAGTTCGCGGAACAGGCTGTTGTAGTGCTCGTCGACCTCCTCGTCGCGCGCCCAGACCCCGGCCGCCTTCTCCAGCTCTCCGGCGGTGTAGGCGTCCAGCACCTCCTTCAGCCGGCCCGCCACCAGCCGGCCCATGCGCTCGATCGATCGGGTCAGAGGCGTCAGGGGCTCGCTTTCGCTGAGCACCAGGCTGCGCTTGGCGATGTTGCGGGCCAGATCGCCGCAGCGCTCCAGGTTCATGGCGATCTTCAGCGCGGCCACGGTTCGGCGCAGCTGGCGGTCCACCGGCTGGTGGTTGGCGATCAGGTCGATGGCCCGCCGCTCGATCTCGGCCTGCAGGGCGTCCAGCTTGATGTCGCGGGCGATCACCGCCTGCGCCAGCGGCACGTCGCGCCGGCTGATCGCGTCCACGCAATCGGCGATCTGAGACTCGGCCAAGCCGCCCAGCCGGGCGACTTCAGCGACCAGCGGCTCGACCAGGTCTCCGCTGGACTTCACCCGTACTTCGTTCATTGAATCCCGATTGCACTTGAGGAGAGTTCAAACAGATCGGCCGAGTCACCTCGCTTTGAGGATGCCCGTCGATTGCTGTCGCCATGCGACAGTTTTATGACAGTTTTGTTACGCTGCCGAGCCCCGTCGCAACGCCGCGGTCGAATTCCTTCAACTCACTGCAATTGCAAGGAAATTCGTTCTACGACCGCGGGGTTCGCGGCAGATAGGCGGTGAGCGTGGTGCCTTGGCGCTCGACGCTTTCGATGGCCAGGCCGCCCCGGTGGCGGTTGATGATGTGCTTGACGATGGCCAGGCCCAGGCCTGTGCCCAGTTTTTCGCCGCTCTTCTGGCCCTCGACCCGATAGAACCGCTCCGACAAACGCGGCAGATGTTCGCGCGCGATGCCCGGGCCGTGGTCGGTGCAGCGCAGCACCACGAACCGCTCCCCGCCGACCATGTCGGGGGTCAGCAGCGACAGCCGCGCGGCCCCGGGGCGGGCCGGGGTCAGCACCGCCTCCGCCGGCAGGTCTGCGTCCAGCCGTATCTCGACGACGCCCCCCCGGGGAGAGTATTTCAGCGCGTTGTCGAACAGGTTCTGGATCACCTGCAGGATCTGGTCGCGGTCGCCATTGACCGACGCGGCGCCGCGCTCTGGCAGATCGGTCTGCAGCTTGACGCCGTACTCGGCCGCCAGCGGGGTCAGGGCGTCGATCACGTCGAGCACCGCCAGACTGAGGTCGACCCGCCCCTCCGGCGCGATGTGCTCGTTCAGCTCGATCCGGCTCAACGACAAGAGGTCGTCGATCAGCCGCGCCATCCGCCCGGCCTGGGCCGCCATCACGCCCAGGAAGCGCTCCCGCGCGACGGCGTCGTCCTTGGCGTGGCCGCGCAGGGTTTCGATGAAGCCGGTCAGCGAGGCCAGGGGGGTGCGCAGCTCGTGGCTGGCGTTGGCCAGGAAATCGGCGCGCATCCGCTCATTGCGCCGGGAGTCGGTCTCGTCGCGGATCACCAGGAGCGCCAGCTTGGACCCGTCCTCAGCCGGCGCCAGCGGGCGGGTCAGCACGCGCCAGAAGCGGTCCTGGGCGCCGCCGGTCTCATAGGCCGCCTCGCCGGGCTGGCCGCCGAACAGGCTCTCATCCACGGCCTCCAGCACGCGCGGATGACGGATGGCGGAGACCAGCGGCGCGCCCTCGCCCTGGATCCTCAGCAACTCGCGCGCGGCGACGTTGGCGAAGACCAGGCGGCGGTCGGCCAGGTCCAAGGCGTCGCGGGCCGAAACCACCAGCACGGGGTCGGGCAGGCTCTCGACCATGGCGCCGAAGGCCGGGCGTTCCGCGGCGCTGTCGAGGGAGACGAGCGGTGCGACCGGCATCGGCGGAGATCCCCTGGGACAATGGTCAAGTGGGCGGAAGCGCGGCGCCGAACCTAGGGCGTGGCGCGCCAACCGCAAGTCGCAAGATGGCGGTGCGAGGGGCAAGGCCGGAACTTCGCGAGGATTTGTTCGCTGAACCGGACGCGAGGTTCAATCCTCGTGCAGGAATCCAGCCGGAACCCGGGAGCCGCCGCGCAATGAGTCCCGTTTGGCCCAGTTTGATCGGCGTCGCGGCCGCCGGGCTGTCGATGACCAGTTTCGTGCCGCAGATCCTGAAGATCGTGCGCGAGCGGGACGCCGCTTCGGTGTCGACGCGGATGTATCTGGCGACGGTGGCGGGTTTCGCCCTGTGGTGCGCCTACGGCGTGATGATCGAAAGCTGGCCGGTGGCGGGATCGAACCTGGTCAATCTGGGCCTGGCCGGGGCGATCCTCGCGCTGAAGCGACGGTTCGGCGAGGCGCGTCCGGCGCCGTGAACCCTCCCTCGCCCTGACGAGCCTATTCCCGCGCGGGGGGCGCGTGGGCGAGGCGCAGCAGATTGGCGGCGCCGGGGGAGCCGAAGGGGGTGCCCGCCAGGATCAACACGCGCCCGTTCGGCGCGGCCAGACCCAGATCGGCGGCCAGGCTGGCCGCGCCGCGGGTCAGGTGCTCCAGGCCCTTGGGCTGCTCGGCCAAGCGCGGCTCCAGGCCCCAGACCAGGCTCAGCCGCCGGGCGACGCCGATATCCGGGGTCAGGGCCAGGACCGGTTGCAGGGGCCGCTCGCGCGCCAGCCGCCGCGCCGTGCCGCCCGTGGTGGTGAAGGCCACGAGGCAGGCGGTCGACCCGGCCTCGGCGGCGCGCCGAGCCGCCGCGACCAGGGCGTCGGCGTCATCGTCCTCCAGTCCGCCGTGCTCGGCGCTCATCAGCACCGGCCAGTTGGGGTCGCGCTCGACCCGCTCGATGATGCGGTTCATCATGCTGACCGCTTCCAGCGGAAACGCCCCGGCGGCGCTCTCGGCGGAGAGCATCAGGGCGTCGGCGCCCTCATAGACGGCATTGGCCACGTCCGAGGCCTCGGCCCGGGTCGGCACGGGCGAGGTGATCATGGATTCCAGCATCTGGGTCGCGACGATCACCGGCGCGCCGCGCTGGCGGGCGGCGCGGACGATGGTCTTCTGGGCCACCGGCACGTCCTCGGGCGCGAGCTCGACGCCCAGATCCCCGCGGGCCACCATCACCCCGTCGCAGAGGTCCAGGATGGCCTCCAGGTCGTCCAGCGCCGCCGGCTTCTCGATCTTGGCCAGCACCGCGGCGCGGCCCTGCACCAGCTGGCGCAGTTCGGCCATGTCCGCGGCCCGCTGCACGAAGGAGAGCGCGATCCAGTCGACCCCGAGGCGAAGGGCGTAGGCCAGGTCGTCGCGGTCCTTCGGCGTCAGGGGCGACAGCGGGATCAGCAGGCCGGGCAGGGAGACGCCCTTGTGGTCCGACAGACGCTCGCCCTGCACCACGTCGACATCGGCGAAGTCGGCGCCGCAGGCGATCACGCTCAGCCGGACCTTGCCGTCGTCGACCAACAGGTGCGCGCCGGGGACCAGGGCGGCGAACAGCTCCGGATGGGGCAGGCAGACCCGGCGCGCGTCGCCGGGGGTCGGATCCAGGTCCAGGCGCAGGCGCGCACCGGGCTCGACGTGGAGCTGATGCTCGACGAAGGTCCCGATACGGAACTTCGGTCCCTGCAGGTCGGCCAGAACGCCGAGGGGCCGGTCGATCGCCGCCTCGGCCTGGCGCACCGCCTGGAAGGCCGCGGCGTGGTCGTCATGGGTTCCGTGGCTGAAGTTCAGGCGGAACAGGTCGGCGCCGGCGCGGGCCAGGGCGGCGACCATCTCCGGCGCGCGGCTGGCCGGACCTAGGGTGGCGACGATGCGGGCGCGCCGGGCGCGGATCATGCGCCCGGCGCCAGTTCGTCCAACAGGCTCGCCGCGCCGATCAGCGCGGTGTGCGGCTGCATGACCACCCAGGTCGAGATCGGCTGCAGATACTCGCTCATGCGTCCCTTGGCCTCGAAGCGTCGGCGGAAGTCGCTGGCGGCCAGCACGTCCACGATGCCCGGCGCGATCCCCCCGGACACATAGACGCCCGCCGTGGCGCCGTAGGCCAGGGCGAAATCGCCGGCGACCGAGCCCAGGATAGCGCAGAACCGCTCCAGCGCCAGCCGGCACAGCGACTCGCCGGCCAGCGCGCCGCGGGTCACCTGATCGGGCGCGGTGCAGGCCGCGGGTTCGCCCTGGATCTCGGCGAGGGCCTGGTAGAGGTTCAGAAGGCCGGGGCCCGACACGATCCGCTCGACCGAGACGCGGCCGAAGCGTTTCATCAGACAACGGACGATTTCGAGCTCGACCTCGTCACCAGGGGAAAATCCGGCGTGCCCGCCCTCGGCGGTGAGGGTGGCGCGGGCGGCGCCGTCGTCGACGCGGGCGCCGACGCCGAAGCCCGTGCCGGGGCCGAGGATCGCGGCGGTTCCCCGCGCGGGCCGCCCGTCAGCCGGGCCGATGCGGCGCAGGTCCTGGTCCTGCAAGTGGTCGATCGCCAGCGCCTGGGCCGTGAAGTCGTTGATCAGCCGCGCGCGGACGAAGCCGCCGGCCTCGGCCAGGCCCGTCTCCGAAAAGCGCCAGGCGCTGTTGTTGGTGAAGACGACGGCCCCGTCCTCGATCGGGCCGGCGGCGGCGACCACGGCGAAGGCCGGCGGGGCGTCCAGCGCCAGTCCGGACAGGTAGGCCGCCAGCGCCGCGTCTCCGGTGGGATAGTCGGCCGCGCGGAAGGCGGCCGGCCGGTCGATCGCCAGCCGGCCATGCTGGCGCCGCGCCAGGGCGAAGCGCGCATTGGTGCCGCCGACGTCGCCGACCAGACCGATCAGGGGGGCGTCCAACGGCTTATCCCGCCTCCCCCAGCACCTCCTGGGCGGTGACCTGGTTCAGCAGGGGCTGGCCGGCCAGGAAGCGGGAGAGGTTGTCCAGGAACAGGGCGTCGCTGCGCGCCGCCAGTCCCGAGCCGATCGGCGAGGCGTGCGGTGTCATTGTCACCCGCGGATGGTCCCAGAACCGGCTGTCGGCGGGCAGCGGCTCGGTGCGGAACACATCCAGGATGGCGTGCTCGGGCTTGCCCTGGTCCAGGGCCGCCAGCAGGGCGTCCTCGTCCACCAGGCCGCCGCGGCCGACATTGACGATGACCGAACCGGGCTTCATCGCCGCCAGGAAGGCGGAATCGACCATGTCGGCGCTCTGGGCGTTCAGCGGCAGCGAGAGCACAACGACGTCGGAGGCCGGCAACAGCTCCAAGATCCGGTCCGGGCTGGCGATGGCGTCGGCCAGGGGATGCTCGCCGCCGCTGCGCCGCACGCCGGTGATGGTCGCGCCGAACGCCCGGGCGCGTCTGGCCGTCTCCTGGCCGATGGCCCCGAAGCCGACGATCAGCCAGGCCGTGCCCGCGACCTCGCGGAAGGGCGCCGGCGCCCAGCGATGCTCCGCCTGGGCCTTTCGGCGGTCGGGACCGCGCTGCAGGTGGTCGAGCACGGTCGCCAGCACATATTCCGACATTCCCACGGCCTGGCTGTGGTTGGTCGTCAGGATCGCGCCCTTGCGCACCACCTGGGCGAAGACGGGGTTCTCGAATCCGGCCGCGCCGCTCTGCACCCAGCGCAGGGTCGGGGACTTCAACAGGGTGATCATGTAGTCGCGGCCGGTTCCGGCGCCGAACAGGTCGGTGTTCAGCCAGCCGATCTCGGGGCTGGCCGCCTCCGCCGTCACCGTCGCGCCTTCGCGCAGGATGACGCCGTCCGGTTGCATCAGCAGGAGTTCGAGACCGGCGCCGTGGACGTCGAAACGGGGCTGAAGCCGGCGATAGGAGGGCTCGTAGATGAGGATGCGGGTCATGGGGTCCTGGCGGCGGATATGGCGAACGGGGCGAGCCCTTACACCCCAGAACGAAACACGACGCCAGAATCTTTACCGCCGTTTCGCGCCCGCGTCGCGTGCTTGGTTAAATCGGGACGACCGCCTCATCAGCGGACTCAGCGCTGACGAATAGTTCCGGCGTTTCGGTTTCCTGGGCGGCGGGCCAAAATAGTTGGGCGACCCCTGAACTTTGCGAGATTGACCAGCCCGCCATTTCCACGATGAAACTTGGCATGCCGACAAGATCCAGATTGATCGCGGTCTGCTCTGCGCTATCGATGTCAACAGCGTGTCCCCCAAGATAGGCGGTTATCGATCCATCGTCCTTGACTTCCGCGTCAGTCCGAACCTTCAAGTGGCCCATAACGAAGTCGACAAGGCGAAGTTGTTGCGGTCGGGGGCCGCCCTCACACCCGCATTGAGGGTCGAATTCAACTCTCTCTTCTCGTATCGCGAAGTTCTTCGTTTTCTCGACGAATGTCCGGGTGGACACGCAGGCCTTGAACGGCCAAGGGCGGAATCTCGGAACCTTAAACTCGAAGACACGAATCAATTGATAGAAGACGTAACTCCGTGTTCCACATTTGGGCGCAGCTATCGAGCACTTTGTCCTGCGCGTGGTTGCCTCTCTAAGTTCAATCTCCTTGCCGACCAGATCTCTCAACTTGCTTCCAAGGCTCGCCAAACCCTTCACTCCGAGAGAACTCGACAGGGTCGATTCAAGTGAGGAGAATTCCTTCTGGGCTATTCCGATCGTGCGCTCGGTTTCGCTTTCCTCTTTTGCGCCGCACATGACTGTGATGTCCTGGTCCATGTTGCACCAGTATTCGCTGATCGTGCACGCCAGACGGCTGTCACCGTCCTCGACTAGGATTGGTTCGTAGCTTCTCGTGCCACTGAAATAGGCGGCCATTCCACTCGCCTCACGGGAAGTTGGTCCACGCCAACGGATAAGGGGTAGTCAAACCGATTGTTCGTCGATTGACAACATTCTGGCGCTCAGCCCGATCTCTTGTGTCAGCGGCCACGCACGGTCCCCACGGGGCTCGTTGGCAAAACCGTGCGTTTTCATCCTATGCAATTGCGCATAGACTGGCCTCAGTCGGACCTGAAGGGGGTGGTGTCGGACGCGCATGAGCCAGTCGCCGGACCGCCGTGAACCGCCCCGCGATCCCGAGGGCGAGTTCCCCTTCCCCGTATCGCCCTACCTGTTCCACCTGTTCGCGACCATCACCCGCTATCGCGACGCCAGGCTGGACAAGGCGTTAAAACCCCTGGGGCTGAACGTGACGCGCCACCGCGCCCTCGCGGTGATCGCGCTTCTGGAGCCCTGCACCATGAGCGAGGCGGCGGATCTGAGCGCCATCGACCGCACCACCATGACCCGCATCGTCGACCAGCTGGTGACCCGCGGCCTGACCGAGCGCGCCACGCCGAGCGAGGACCGGCGCCAGGTGGTGCTGACCCTGACCGCGAGGGGACATGCGGTCTATCAGGGCGCGCTTCGGGCGATCGGGGCGGTCAACCGCATCGCCCTGGAGGGCCTGCCCGAGGAGGTGCTGCGCGAGGTCGCGCGCGCCCAGCAGGCGATCCTGGCCAATCTGGCGCCCGATCCGGCCCTGGCCGCCCGCCTGCTGACCTTCCGGCGTGACTAGAGCACGCTGCGTTTCCACGGAATCGCAGCGTGCTCTAGTCCATTGTTTTAACGCGCGTTCCTTCCGAAAACCGGTTCCCACTTTTCGTAACGTGCTCTAGCAACTCGCTTGACGCGCGAACCGGGGTCGGGACCTATGCGCGACATCCGACATCCGGGGAGGAACCCATGAAGCTGCTGCTCGCCGCCGCCGTCACCCTGTCGCTGGCCGGACCGGCCGCCTGGCCCTGCCTGGCCCAGGCCCCTTCGCCAGCCATCCAGGCCGCCGTCGCCGACACCACCCGCCCGGACAAGGACCGCGCCAAGGACGCCGCGCGCAAGCCGGCCGAGATGATCGCCTTCTCCGGCGTCAAGTCGGGCGATGTGGTGGTCGATGTGATCCCGGGCACGGGCTACTGGTCGCGGATGTTCTCGGTGATCG
>Ga0182030_10019193_pt1 | contig 13044 bp, 13 predicted proteins | sample 812S3MmetaG_FD_121299 | JGI IMG/M metagenome (GOLD analysis project Ga0182030, IMG submission 121299) | Permafrost microbial communities from Stordalen Mire, Sweden - 812S3M metaG (Illumina Assembly) | ecosystem: Environmental > Terrestrial > Soil > Wetlands > Permafrost | place: Sweden... | reverse complement strand
GAGAAACGAACGACGTAGGAATGTATGCGCAAGTCTTATTCATTCTGACGCTACGGAATCGATCGAAAAGACGAACGGACTCGAATTGCCCCAATTGATTCCCGAGGCCGCTCTCCCGAATTCAGATCAACACCGGCTGGATGACACTTCGACGTGAAGGTGCCTTCTGAGCGCTCTCTCCAATCCGCAATTCGATAGCTATCGCCTGGCGCTGATCGCGCCGTCCACAAAACGCATCTTCATCGAGCATCGGCACCGGGAAGCCCATCTTCCGCGAGTTTTGATTCCTCGTTGGACCAGATCCGCCGAGCAGATCCAAGCTGCTATTCGGCATAAGTGGGGATTCGAAGCAATCGTGATCGACATTCTTGGCGAAGAGCCAGACCAGGAATCGATAGCGGTTGCAGAACTGCGAAGAGGACAGCGAATACAGATGCCGCTTCATGCGTATTCGTGGGATAACAGGAGCGCTCTACGCGACGATGAGATTACCGGCTCTCAGGATTCTGTCATCGGGAACCTGTTGATCGAAGGCGAGACCGGCCGAGGAATCTTTTCTCGATTCGGCTGGATCGACGAGGCGCTGGATTGGATCTCTGCCGAAGCTGAGATCGGGAGGGAAGAGTTTAACGGGGGTGTCAGACAGATGAACGCGTCGGCCGATTGTGCTCTTGTTCGATGCGAGAGAAGGGGCGATCCTCCCCTTTGGTTAAAGGCTGTCGGTGATCCCTCCGTTCACGAATTCGAAATCACGACTGCACTGTCCAGGCTTTTTCCACGTCATCTTCCGAGACTGTTGGCATTTCGCGAGGATTGGAGAGGGTGGTGGATGGAGGATGCCGGTCGGTCATTGGATGAAGTTCGCTCGGTGGATTTGTTCAGCCAAGCCGTATCGAGTCTTGCGGAGCTACAGAAAGCAAGCATTGACCTCTCGCCCGTTCTTCTTGAGTCTGGCTGCCGCGACCAGCGGATGGGAGTGCTTCGATCTCACCTTCCGGAAATAGTGGAGCATATGCATGAAGCCATGTCCGAGCCGAGTTTCAGTTGCACACCGCAATTGGGGCGAAGTCGTATTCGCGAATTGAAAGCGATCGTCGAAGAAGCCTGTATCGGACTGGAGGCGCTTGGCATTCCCGATTCTCTGCTTCATGGTGACACCCATTATGGAAACATTCTGGCCGGACCCCTTGGGTGCGTCTTCACCGACTGGGCTCGTGCAGCTGTTGGGAATCCTTTTATCACGTTTGAACAGTTGCGCACCCAGGTTGCGCAGGATAGAGACACTGCGCATTGGGTGGGGCCGCTCACGGAAAGCTATCGGCAATCCTGGAGAGAGGTCCTCACAGAAGATCAAATCAAGTGCGCTCTCTCGCTTGTTCCACCGGTAGCGATCCTATCGTATGTCTTTGATCAATGGGAGCGGCTTGCGTCGGAAGATCGGCACGATCCCCAATTCCAAAGCTATCTCCGAGCAATGACAAGGCAAATCGATCGTGCGGCACGCGCAATCGATACTAAGGCGATTCTCTGTGCGTAGCCCCCGTCTAAGTGGTTTTGCGTCTCAGTCAAGAAAGATCGGGTAGTAATGAGGGTCAGGGTCACACTCGCGGCAAATACCGAGATAGTGATTTCCGCGTCGCAAACGACGCAGATCGAGCGTCACGCGCAGTTCGACGAGAGAGTCACGAATGATCGCGGAGGCTAGGTCAGCCGCGAATAGCTGTTTCATGTTTCTCCCGGCGGCGATGGTAACGCGATAGGCGCCTGCCTGGCTGCCGGCGGGAAGCACCAGGTCGACATTGACGAGTGCTCGGGGAAGGGAAGCGCGAGTTCCGGGAGATTCCAATTCCGGGGCTGCGCTACCGCTCAAATCGATCTTCGCTGGAACTGCACTTGCGGCCGAAGCTCTGCCGGCGTAGTCGCTGAAGCCCCCCAATCTCTCGGCGAGGCGGATGATTGCCTTGCGCATCCATGCGAACGCTCGGGACAATTGGTGTCTCCGCGTTCTCTCATGCCCGCTGGGAGACGATACTCCGGAGCGCATTTGATGTTCCTGGTTGCGGCGGTCGTCCCGAATTCGGCGAAGGTCACTTAGATTTCGCGTGCACTCCGCGCATTTGAAAATGTGCAGGTACATCGGATCGGCGAGGTTAAGCTGTTCTGGGGCTTCCACAAAACTTACAAGAAGCTCCCGGTCCAGACATCCGATGCGATGAGGATTCGGATAGTGCTCTAGCACGTACTCCTCTAACTTCTCGAAGAGGCGCGTATCATTTTCATCGTCGCGTACAAAACTGCGAAGTCGATTCACTTTTGCCTTCCAGCCGCCCAGCCTCGATGGCAGATCTCAACACGGGCTCTTCTAAAGTCCCAACCGTTTGCGGATGAGTCTTAATCTGCGCTCGCACAGCTTACGCGCGGCCTCTGACGATTTCGACATGATCTCCGCCACTTCGCTCCATTGACTGCGGGCCCCATAGCGCAGCAGCATTGCACGCCGGATATCCGCGGGCGTATCGCGGAGGATCGATTCAAGATCGAGTTCCGCTTCGAGGAATCCGAATGCGGAATCGTTCGATGGCGACAAATACTCAACATCGGTCGAGGTTCCGAGGAAACTGAGCCGGCCATTGGCGCGCTGCCGCCGCCTTACTTCATTCCGATAGAAACGCGCGAGAATTGCGCGCGTTTCCTCGACCTCGATCGGAGAGAGGTCCGACAAGTATTCCGCCGTCCGCCGGATCGCGAGTTCCATGATTTCCAGGGCCAATTGCTCATCGCCCAAATGAGTCCGCGCGATCACTCGCGCTGTCTCAAGCTCGAAGCCGACGGCGGCTCGGACCGCCGGCGCAATCCATCGTCCGTTGGGCGTGAACCCTATGACCCAGCAGAGATCTGAAGGAGAAGGTGAGGCCATATGCACATCCAAGTGAGAGGCGTCAGTCGGTCCAGCAACGTTCGTGGCCGCCTGCATGTATTGGCAACTTACCGCAAAGCGTCACGAGTTTCCACATTTTTGTCCAGATTTCCTCATTGACACGTCCGATTCTTCTTCTTTTAACGGCTCTATAGATGAAGGTCAATACTTCCATTCCGCTTCCCATCATTGTGTGAGGTTCATATGGCAGATTATTCCCAGAGTCGCGAGGCTCCGAAACACTGGACGGCAGAGGCGTTGTCTCTCGCCGCCCAGGCGAAGGTACTTTCCGGCAGCAAGCTTGAGCAATTGGTTGTACGCCTTCAGCGCCACACCGGACGTTCCAAAGAAGCATGCTGGCGGTTCGTGATCCAGCACGGTCTCAAGGAGAGCATCGCTCACCGCCGTTGGTCGGAGGATGAGATCGAACTCGTGCGGGAGGAGTTGGTAAAACGGTCCGTAGAGGAGGTTGCGAAGAAGCTGAACCGCACTCCGAAGTCCATCCGAAACATGCTGCACAGAAATGGCCTTCGTGTGCAGGAGATGCGCTGCGACATCTTTTCCCTCGAGAGTCTGGCGAGAGCCCTGCGTGTGCGGAAGGCCGAGATTCACTTCTGGATCAGGCAAGGATGGTTGCAAGTGGCCATTTGCAATCACGGGAAAAGGTTCTCCTACAGCATCACTCCGGAGGCACTTGCGCACGCTTATAAGCATCATCTGGCCGATCTGCTCAAACGGGGCACTCCCAATCAGCTACTGTTCGAGGCCTATGTCCAGTACGTGCACTCGCCGAAGCATACAGTCGGGGAACAGCTTCTCGAAGTTCGTCGAGACAAGCGCGAACGTGCTGCTTTCGCGGCCCTAAATGACGCAGATGCAATCGAAAAGAGTTCATCGCGGAAGGGAGACGAGGATGACGAATGCGAAGACGAATATAGCCTCAGCGTCGATGCAGTCGCGGAACCCGGAGAGACACAGACCTCCGCGTGGGACTGAACCCCATGTGCGCAATCGAATCGCGACGAAGATGGTGCTCCGTCTTTTGTGTGCCTTGGCTGCCATCGCTGTCTGCGGGGCATTGGCGCTGTTCTTCGCCGGATACCTCGTCCATCAATGGATGGAGCACGGCGGGCCCGGACCTGTGTGGCACGAGCCCACTGACAGCTGGAGTCTTTGAGTAAGCGCCTTGGATCCTTATGAGAGGAATTGAACTCCGGGACCCAAGCGACCTGGTCTCGCGCCGCAAGCAGACATTGTTGGTCCTACCGTTCTGAGAAATGCTGAAGGCGCAGGAAGATCCAATCGAGTTTGGACCCTTCTCAGGTCTCGCGGGAAGACAAGGCGAACAAACCCACCTTCGATTAGAAGACGCATTGTCTGCCGTCGCCGTGTGTATTTGTTGCTTATCCGAAACGGTAGGAAACGTGCGCCTTGCGAGAGTAAAGGCACGAGCAGGAACCAACTTATCAAGTAAAAGAGATCATATGCAGAGTAACCGTTGCTTTCGTATTTCGTTTGAGCAACTAACCTCACGAATAACTCGGATTTGAGTCGGACAATAACTAGTCTCCGCGCAGCGCATATTTGCGCTCGAAAAGGAGACTCGTTTATGTCCAAGCACTCTGGTCGTAACCTGGCATTTGTTCTGCTTCTCGCACTCTCGACAGTCTCTGTCGGTCGTGCATTCGCCTCAACTGCGGGACAGGCTCCAGGTCAGTCCACAGCATCGACAGCCTCTACAGGTTCAGTTTCGGAAGGAATCACCGGAACTGATCCAGAACCCATCGATCCGGACATCGTAAACATCATTCTTACCATCCTGAATCTGGCGTAAAATCCAGTGCAAGGCGACCCGATCGGCCGCTCAAACAGAGGTAAAACTGATGCACTTAACTGGTCTCGATCTTCTGTTCTGGGCGGCCGGCTTCCTCGCGCACTTCACACTCCTCTGCGTTCTTTTCTTTCGACGCCGCGTCAAGATGTTTCCGTTCTTTACGACGTTGATCGCCGTCGACTTGTGTAGATCGTTCGCGCTTTTTTCAATCTCTATACACTGGATCAAGGCGAGCTATTTCTATACGTTTTGGTCGTTTGGTTTTCTCGATACAACCTTGCAACTATTGTTGTCTACGAGATGTACTCCCATACATTCCGCCCCCTCGGCGCTTGGGCACGAGACGTACGAGGCGCCCTTCGCTGGTTGCTGGTCCTGACAATCTCGGTGGCTGCGGCACTGACCTGGATGGCCGCTCCGCCTGCACGGGTGTGGATGCAGGTGATCGTGATCAAAGGAAACTTCTTCTCCGCGGTTTGCATGAGCGAACTCTTTGTGGGCATGATCGCGTTGTCGGTCAAAGCCGGGCTCCCATGGAAGACACACGTCGCTCGCATTTCGCAAGGGCTTGGGACTTATTCGATCGTCGACGTGCTGATTGAGGCCGGACATAACTATTTCGGAGTGAGCGGCAACGAGCATGCATACACGGCCTTGTCTCACTTCCGCATGGGCACATATCTCTGCTGCGTTGTTTATTGGATTGTCACGCTGTGGCGGAACGCGCCGGAGCCGAAAGAACTGCCGAAGAGTATGCGCGGGCAGTTGATCCAATTGCAGAGCATGATGGATTCAGACATGGAGAGATTTCGTGTGAGGAAGAGATGGTAAGCAGCCGCGCGGTCGTCTTCGCGATCGCAGTCATGATTGTTGTCGCAGCTCTTCTCGCGATTGTGGTGTATTCGTATCGCCGCGTCAAGGGATCATCGCGGCGAAATTGGGAGGAGCTTTTGAAACGGTTGACTACTGTAGACCGCGGCTCGATTGCGGAAGTGGCACTGGACCTAATCGACGAGTCCGGACAACAGAGGACGGATGCGCAAAGCGCGGTTCTGGAACCGGTGCAAATCTGGAAACTGGTCGGCGGTCTCAAAGGGCTCGAGATTTTGGAGGCCAATTGCGCTGTGTTGATCGATCTGGCGTTTTACGTTCAGCAGTGGTATCCAGAGGCGCTCGCCGTCGCGGAGCGGCTCCGTCTGAGCGCCAGGGAGATCGAGTGGCATGTGGCAAGACTCCGAAGTGCCCAGAAGACCGGGAAGCTCGAGAGCGCGTTTCCAATGTATGCTCAGCGCGCGGTCGCAACCTACTATATGATGACGCGCCAGGTTCTTGCCCTTTACGAGCAGGGAAACCTTGCCATGCTGGCTGACCTGGAAAAGACCATCTGAGCGGCAGAAACAGGACTCTTGCACCTGCCGCCGGAGAAGTCGAATCGCTCTCGCGTCATCGCCGACACACCGGAGTCCCATGAGGCTTAGGCCGCAGGCTGCGGTTCCTCCAGACGCAAGAGAACTACAGCCACTCGGCCAAACACTTCCACTTCTTTCCTGTATCTCCAGTGTTGTGGGGTGGCGTAGGAAAGGGAATGTGGAACCATTGTTAGCCATTCCGCTTTTTTGTCGAGTTCGCACCAGCCGCAAGAGTAGCCGGCATGCGTTAGCAAGAAGTAGATAGGGCGATCGAATTCGTTCGTCCACTCCCTGCGGTGAGCGATCGAGCGTCGCTGAGTGTTGATCAGGACGATAGACCCGGACCGAATCATTGGATCGAGCGTCTTATCCAACCGTCCGATAATCCCGCGGCGGTATTGTCTTGGGAGATGGTCCTCCGGGGAAAGGAGTGTCGTGCTGTCGGGGATGGGTTCGGCGGTAATATTGTCCGGAAGCCAGGTCCGCGCGTGTTCTTCCAATGGTCCGTTTGTCAGTAGGAGCGTCGTATTGGGACCCGGCGGGCAATTGGGCCCCGAGGAAGTCCTGGCGGTACGTGGACAGTATGAGAGCAGTTGTTCGGGGGAGATGCTGTAGATGGCCGCGAGCACGATCAGTTTGATGACGGAGAGTCCGCGCCCCTCGCGTTCGACGCGGTTCAGCCAGCTAGCGGAGATTCGATAGGATGGATTGTCCTTTTCCTGCGCGATGATTACGCTTCGCTCCTCCACTTCACGCAGGGTTAGTCCCCACTGCTGCCTGGCTGTACGAAGCCTGGCGCCAATTTGCTTCATCGGCAAGCCTCCCTGGAAGCATCGATAGGTCCCTGATTCACTTGAAGTGGAATCTGCCGCAACAAATCTGTCAGAATTCTGCGGTTCCGGACCTTGCGATGCCTGGACGTCGACGACCGCAGAGGACCCTGTGCAAATCGAGTTCGGGCTTATTGGCTTACTGCGGCTTAACCGCGAACAAGACTTGTGCGCTAAGCTGCCATTTCGATGACCGAGCGGAGACCGTCGTTACGGCTCGTCGGCTGTCAGGTCCGCAATTTGGATGTGAGTGTAGAAAGGTACGTATGTGTGAGCCATTTTCAACGAATCAACGACAGCGCCACACAATAGCTTGAGCTAAGTGTGCCATCGAATAAACGCAGACGGCAAGGAAAAATGCTTCGCAGGTTACGACATTTCCTGTTGTCCTCTTGGGAGACCGGTCTCGTACGGTTGTATCGTGAACTTCACTCAAACTCGAAGAAACGGATCTGACGGAACGTCTTCCTTTTTACTCGGTAATAGTCAGGAGAAGAATGCCGACCTTCGCGATGACGAGCAATACACGAGAAGGGACCGGGAAATGTCGATTTACACCCATATTCCCGTCTGTGCATTTTAAGTATGCCCGCACAACGATCGCAATTTATCAACATCGTTGAAATTGTTCCCTTCACCGCGACAAAGTTAGGAAAGAGTGCAAATTCAGATAGATTCCGTGTTCGATCGAAAGAAAAGTCAGGTATTCTGCGGGCCAGGGAGCATGGGCGATTCGTCGCAGTTCGAGGACAAGCTTGGCTGGGCAGAGCTGAACGAACTCAGCGATGCCGACCTCGTGGCGCGTCTCGTAGCCGGCGATCACGGTTCCCTCGCTGTGCTTTTCGACCGGTATCATCGCTTGGTGTTTTCCGTCGCCGTTCACATCCTGCGCGACGAGGGGGAAGCGGAAGATGTGGTGCAAACTGTCTTTCTCAATGTTTTTGAGAGTGCGACAAATTTCGATCCCGGCAAGGGCACACTTAGAGTATGGCTTCTGCAGTACGCCTATCACAGGGCTATCAACAAGCGACGCAGCCTGTCTGCACAAGGCGTCTACCTGTGGGATGAACTGGACGGCGCAAACGAACGTGGCCGGGCGCCGGATGTGGAGATTCGCCGTTACTGCGAGCAGATGCTCGCGCGGTTGAAACCCATGCAGAGGCAGGTCATCGAGCTGACCTATTTCGAGGGCTGGACTGCCCAGGAGATTGCGGACTGGCAGCATAGGCCGGCAGCGCACGTTCGCAACGATCTCTATAGGGGATTTGCGAAGTTGCGTTCCCTGGTCATCGGGCGCGTCAGGAGCCGCATGCACGGGGAAGCCGCAGTTCAGGAAGGAGGAACGCAAGTTGCCGACACACCCACAATTTGAGGAGTTATGCGTACTTGCTACCTCCGGGCAGCTCTCCGCGGTCGAGTCCGACGCTCTGAATCAGCATCTGCTCGAATGCGATGCGTGCCGCGGTTTCCTGAACGACGCGCACCTCATCAGCGACAGGGTGATTCCGCAAATCCTGCACGCTCCTCGCACCGAGGCCCGCGTTCCCGCCGGGATGCGCGAACGCTTCTTGGCGCAGGCCGCCAATCACGGACTTCAGATTCACGCGGGCCCACCGCTTTCTACGACTGCCCCCGTCGTGGAACCTGAACCCGGCCGCCGAGCCATTTCCTCGTTTGGTTATCTCGTCTCGACTCGTCTCTTCGATGGCTCGCTCCGTCCATGGCGGATGTGGGCCGTCGGCGCGTCTGCATGTATCGGCTGTTTTGCGCTCGGTGTATTGCTCAGAACGCTATCTCCTGGAGTAGCACACGCACCCCTGACAAGTACGGCTGCGCCACAGCCCACAGCCGTCCAAATGCCGGCCGCAATGAATCTTAAACTGAACCACGTAAGCGCGCTAACCGCCGAACGCGATCGACTTAAGAGACAAATTGCGGATCTTGAGATGCAACTGGAGACGGTCGGCAAGGAAAAAAAGGAGACGGAAGCCAGTCTGCAGCAGAAACTGACTGAGGTTCAATCGGACGCCGCGCGCGACCATGACGTACTGGTTCAGCAGTCCGCATCTCTAGGCGCCCGCGCCAGCGACCTCCAGTCGCAGTTGGATACGCTACATCAGCAGGAAACACTGGCCAACGCGGACCTGAGAAGCGCGCGAGCGAGGACAGCCGAATACTCCGCGCGGCTGGACCTGCTGCAAACGCAGATGCGGAATCAGAGTGTGGCACCGTTGCAAAACGCAGGTGAGATCGGCAGCCTCGTGGCGGCGCGGAATTTGCACATTATCGATGTGTACGACTCAAATTCGAGCGGCAAACGCCAACGCGCTTTCGGGAGAGTTTTCTATGTGGAGGGCCGCTCGCTTATCTTCTATGCCTACGACCTGGCGACGGCCCATACGCAGAAAGACATTACTTTCCATCTGTGGGGGGAGCAGGCTGGCAGTAAGGAGACCACGCTCAGCCTCGGTATCCTGCACGATGACGATCCACGCGAACGGCGCTGGGCGCTCAAGTTCGATGACCCCAAGGTTCTTGCCAGAATCAACTCCGTCTACGTCACGGCCGAATCTGCGAGCAAGCAAAGCGATGCACCTCGTGGCCCGAGAGTTCTCTATGCCTACTTCGGAGCGGAGCCCAACCACCCCTGAGCAACTGCTCAGCTCCATCGCCGTGGCGTCGTTGGTCTTTGTGCATGGTCACGGGAGCGGCCCGGCGCCAGCATCTGTGCAAGTCCCCGATTCGTGAAACGCAGAAGAAATGTCGAGGGGCTGATAAATTTCGTGTTCGACGCGTGCATACAGGAGCACACGGTGACAAGAACCCTACTTGTGATCGGAGACGGCTCTGGAGGAACGGACACGCATGCGATTCACCCGAAACCTGCTCTTTCGCGGAATTCTTATCTGTACGGTTTTGTTCACGGCGTATTCTGCGATGGGCCAAACCGACACAGCAACGATCTCCGGGCAGATCGTCGACTCGTCCGGCGCCGTCATGCGCGGAGCGGGCGTGGAACTGCACAGTACGCAGCAGGGAACTAGTTCCACCGTCCTCACCAATGATGCGGGGATCTACGTCTTCGCATCGGTCCAGCCCGGCGAGTATTCGGTCACGGTGCGCAAACCGGGATTCAAGCAGGTCGATCTTGTCGGAGTTGTTGCCAATGTGCAGGACCACATTGAACAGAATTTTCGGCTACAAGTCGGCTCGGTATCGGAAAGCGTTACGGTGGAGGCAGGCACCGTCAACATGGACACAACAGACGGCGCTGTCAGTACCGTGGTCAACCAGAAGTTCGTGGAGAACATCCCGCTCAACGGCCGAAGCTTGCAGGATCTCATCTCGCTGACCCCCGGTGTCGTTACGCAAAGCCCGCAATCGGGTTCCTCGCTCGGCTACAACGGAGACTTCAGCGTCAACGGCCAGCGCACGGAGTCGAACTACTACACCATCGATGGTGTGAGCGGAAACACAGGCGCGGGCAATGGCTTCGGGGGCCCTCAACCGAGTTCCAGTGGCTCCGTGGGCGGAGGGACTGCACTTGGAACTACGCAGAGCCTGATTGCCCTCGACGCGGTGCAGGAGTTCCGCGTACAGACCTCGACCTACTCCGCTGAGTTCGGCCATGCTCCGGGAGGCCAGTTCTCCATCGTCACGAAGTCCGGAACGAAGTCGCTGCATGGCAGCGTCTATGACTACCTGCGCAACGATGTTTTCGACGCCAACGACTGGTTCAACGATTACAACGCCAAACGTAAGACAGCACTGCGGCAGAATGACTTTGGTGGAACATGGGGAGGACCGATCGTCGTACCGAAGCTCTACGAAGGCCACGACGACACTTTCTTTTTTGTGTCCTACGAGGGACTGCGTTTGACGCAGCCGACCGCCTCCAGCGTGCAGTATGTTCCAGACACGTACATGAGAGCCCAGGCGGCTCCCGCGCTCCAGCCGATTCTCAACGCCTATCCGCTTCCGAACGGAACGGACTACGGCTCAGCCAGTCAACCCAGCCTCGCGCAGTTCATCGAGCCTTTCTCGCTGCCAAGCCAGATCGACTCCACGAGTGTTCGCGCCGATCACACCTTTAGGTCCGGGCTGTCGGGCTTTGTTCGCTACATGGACACGCCCAGCGTGACCCACAGCAGGACGCTCTCCGTGCTCACCTCCAACCCCTTCAGCAGCACGCAATACACACTGGGGCTGGACGCGCTCTTCGCGCACGATATGAGCAACCAGTTCCGCCTGGAGTATGCAGGCTCTCGCTCTTCGACCATCGAGTCGCTGGACTCGTTTGGCGGCGCCACCCCTGTCGACCTTGCCGCCGCCGTAGGCGCCGGGCCTTCGCCTTATGCAGAGCCATATTTCGAGGTCTACATTGTTGGTGTTGGTCTCGGCACCCTCAACACACAAACGTCCAGCAACTCAAACCGCCAGTGGAATGCGATCGACACCTTCGTGCTGAGCCGCGGTCGCCACGAGATGCGGTACGGTTTCGATTATAGAAGGATCGAATCCCCCCAGCACCCCACCACGCCGTTAGTGGAGGGCATCTACAAGAGTGCTCAATCGCTCGCCCTCAATAAGGCGGACACCGCTATTCTGTCGCAGCGTCTTGGCTCAGCTCCCATCTATCTTCAGGCTGCCGCATTTTTCAATGACCAGTGGCGGGTCGCTCATAACCTGAATCTTTCGCTGGGCGTTCGTTGGGAGATCAACCCTCCGCCCACCGAGGCGAATGGTCCGGAACCTTATACCCTGCGGGGAAGCCTCTCCGATCCGGCCTCGCTCCAGCTCGCACCTCAGGGAACGCCTCTTTGGGCAACGACCTGGTATAACCTTGCGCCCAGACTGGGATTTGCTTGGACGGCCCGGAATCTTCCCGGGCACGAGACCGTGGTGCGCTCTGGCTTTGGTGTCTTCTATGACACAGCCCAGCAGACCGCGGGACAGGGTTCAATAGGAATCGGGTTCATCGCGACGAAGTCGCTTTCCGGGATCTCTTTGCCGGTCAGTTCCTCACAACTCGACTTCGCACCGAGCGCTACTCCGCCTTACACGGCCAGCTCCATTTACGCGTTTCCCTCCCATCTCCAGCTACCCTACACGCTGGACTGGAGCGCCGCTCTGCAGCAGGCTGTCGGGGAGAAGCAGTCCTTCACCATATCCTACTTGGGCGCCGCAGGCCGCCGTCTGACTTCAGAACAGTATCATTCGCTCTCATCCTTGAACCCTGATTTCGGGACTGTCATCACCTTCCAAACGAACAACACCTCCTCGTACGACGCGCTGCAGCTCCAGTTCCAGCGGTCCGTCACCGCTGGCCTCCAGGCATTGGCCTCTTATACCTGGTCTCATTCGCTCGACTTTGGATCGACGTATGCCGCGCTTCCGGCGACCCGCGGGAACTCCGACTTCGATGTTCGCCATAACCTTGCTGCCGGACTTAGCTGGGATCTGCCGCATCCTGCCGATGCCAGGCTCGCCGGTCTCATAACGCGAGGATGGGGAATCGACGGGCGCGTTGAAGCACGCACTGCGTTTCCCATCACGATCAAAGGAAACCTTCTGACCGATCCGACCACGGGGAGCGAATACTACGGCAATGTGAACCTGAATCTCTCGCAGACTCTTTATCTCTACAGCTCCGCCTATCCTGGTGGCCGTGTCCTCAACAAAGCAGCGTTTAGCACTCCACCGGCCGGCCAGACCGGCAATGCGCCGCGCAACTATGTTCGCGGCTTTGGCGAGCTTCAGTTCAACACGGCTGTGCGCCGCGAATTCCCCCTCACCGATCGGCTGCGCCTGCAGTTTCGAGCAGAGGCTTTCAACGTCTTCAATCATCCGAATTTTGGCTACGTCGATCCGGGCCTGACCCACGTTACCTTCGGGCAGGCGACGCAGATGCTGAACGCCAGCCTGGGCACCATGGCCACGCAGTACCAGCAGGGCGGACCGCGGTCCATGCAATTCGCACTGCACCTTCAGTTCTGACTCCTACAACCTCTGGAAGGAATCTTCACCATGCTTCGGTCCTCGGTCCGCAGTCTT
>Ga0182030_10019191_pt1 | contig 13045 bp, 9 predicted proteins | sample 812S3MmetaG_FD_121299 | JGI IMG/M metagenome (GOLD analysis project Ga0182030, IMG submission 121299) | Permafrost microbial communities from Stordalen Mire, Sweden - 812S3M metaG (Illumina Assembly) | ecosystem: Environmental > Terrestrial > Soil > Wetlands > Permafrost | place: Sweden... | reverse complement strand
CTGCTGGCCTGTCACCACATCTACCAGTTTCGTGAACTTCTTGTCGACTGACACCCTGGCGGGCAGGCTTTTCCCCCCGGGAGCCAGGAAATTCTCCACGATGAATTTCCCGTTGTCGTAGACGAACAGACCGATCTGGCTGGGGCCATCCAGGCGCACCGGCAGATCCCCGGCGATGGCGGTGCGGATGGCCGTCAGCACCGAAGCCGGCAGATTGTACAGGTCGCCGAAATTATCGGGAATGGTCAGCAGGTACAGCGTGCCTTTGCTGTAGCTGGTCTGCAGCAGCATGGGATAGCCGATGCCGCGGGTGGCGGTAGTGACGATTTCCCACGCATCGTTGGTGGGATAGCGGATCTCGGGGATCACGATATCGGCGTCCACATGGCCCACGCCGCCGCGGCCGGGAAAGTCGCGGACCAAAGCGACTTGGCCGGTGACTTCGAGTTCGGCGATGTCCTCAATTCCCTTCCCCTGGAGGGCTTTCCACAGGCCGGAAGTAATCACCACCTTCCTGCCGCCGGTCAACTGCCGCTTGATCTTGGCGACAATTGCCGGATCGAACTTGGCCGATTCGGTGAGCAGCACGGTAGGGGCGTCGGTGGGAAACGTGGGGGTCATCTCCACCGGAATGCCGACCATGCCGAGAAAGTCGTGGAGGTAATCCTCGCCGGAGGAATGGAAGGGCTTGTAGCTCTTGACACCGAGCGGTTTGCCGAGCTTGCCGAGGAAGCCATCCACCTGCTCGAAGACGCTGCCGGCGTATTCCGTGATGGTCTTCGGCCCGGTGGTCTGAGGAGTGACGCCGCGCATGGGGACCAACTGTTGGCGGAAATCGAAGAGCGTGATTTCGGGCGCTTTCGCGAAGAGCGGCACCCACAGTTGTTCGCCATACCGCTCCTTATCGCGGAAGCCGCCGGGGTCCACCCAACCGCCGCCATTGGCGCCGGGCTTGATGTTCTCCAGGTAACGGAAGAAGTCGTAACCCAGGTACTGTTGCAGGTGCTGGTTGCCGTTGACCGGGTCGCGCGTCTCGGCGCCGGTGTAGACACCGTCGAAGAGGGGCGGTTCGTCCTCCAGGTTATAGCCCATGTACTGGAAATGCTCGTACCAGTTGGGGTACTTGATCACCATTTTGACGCGCGGGTTCACCTTCCTGGCGGGCCCTACGATGATATTGCGCGAGACGTCGGCCATGATGTCGAGCCGGTAGCGGGTCCACGTCTTGTCGCCCTTGGCGGCGATGTCGGAGTCGCTCTTGCTGCTGGTGAAGAAGAAATCGTCGATGATGATCTCGTCGAAGTTCTTAGCGGTGTACTCCACGATCTCCTGCAGCTTCCTGCGATGCTCGGGGTTGCTGTAGACGAAGGTTTCGAAGCGGTTGCGCTCATTGACCACGGTGGCGATTCCGCCCGCCGTCTCCACGCCCTTGCTCTTGAAGAAGCGCTTAGCGGAGTCGATGGTCTGCTGATCGGGAATGACGCCATCGCGGTGGGTTTCGAGGTATATCTTGTCGACTTTGAGGCCGGTGGTGATGGTGGCCCAGCGGGCTTCGAGCCACGCCGGGTCTTTCATCTGCACCACTTCGTAGGCGCGGGCATAGACGGCCACGCGGAAATTCCGGTAGTTCGCGGCCTCGGCGACGGAGGCAAGGCAGAACAGGGAGAGAACCAGCAATCGTCTCATGGGGACTCTTTTGGGATCCGTCAGTATGGTAACTCCTGGCGAGGCGCGATTTCAGTGTGGGAGTGGCGGGGGTGCAACGGGGCCGGAGAAAATTCGTTACCGGCCAGAACTCCTGATGTCGTGGAATCTGCAGGGAGCCGCAGGTGGGGCAGGCGGTGCTCGCCTTCGCTCGATCCTATTCGAGCAGCGGGCCTACGCTAATTCAGCGCGGGCGAAGCTCTCGCCATCGAAAAGAATGGCTCAGCCCATTTTCCCCGCCAGCCGGAAATTGCGGGGCGAACATCAGGAGTTCTGACCGGCGAACGCTCCCTAACGGGGTGCCCTCTGGGCCCGGCTCGGCAACTAGCTGCAAACACGGGGGATGACTTATTACCGAGCCGCGACCGTCAGGGAGCGTATTCCGCTCCGGATCTACGACATCCCCGGATCGGTCGAGCCAATGGGACTGGCTCGGACGTTCGATTTTCACGCTGGACCCTAAACCACGGCGGATTTCTGCCGATAGAGTTCTTGTACGGCTTCGCCGAGGAGGAACGGGACTTTGCAGCAATCAAAGATGACTATCGGAACGAAATTCGCCCTGACAGGGGCTTTCTTGATCGGGATGCCCATCCTGTTGGGCGTGGCCCAATCGATGGGCCTATCCCAGTCGGCGCTTTGGATCTTTCTGATCTGCTCGACCGCGGCCGGCGGAGGCCTGCTGTATACCGCCGTGCGGAGCACCAACCAGGCATTGCTCAGTGCTGTGCGGGATTTGAGCAGCGGGGCCGAGCAAGTGGCCACTGCGGCTTCCGAGATTGCCTCATCCAGCCGGTCGCTGGCGCAAGGCTCGTCTGAGCAGGCGGCCTCTTTAGAAGAGACCTCCGCGTCGAGCGAGGAGGTCAATTCCATGGCCCAGAAGAATACCGAGAACACTCGCGCCGCCGCGGAACTGGTAGGAAATCTCCAGCAGAAATTCGCAGACACCAACCGCGCTCTGGATGGGACGGTGACGGCCATGCAGGAGCTGAATACCGCCAGCGAAAAGATCTCCAAGATCATCAAGGTTATTGATGAGATTGCCTTCCAAACCAATATTCTGGCCTTAAACGCAGCAGTCGAAGCGGCCAGAGCCGGCGAGGCCGGCATGGGTTTCGCGGTGGTGGCCGATGAGGTCCGCAATCTGGCGCAACGCTCCGCCCAGGCGGCGAAAGACACCGCATCGCTGATTGAAGAGTCCATTGCCAAGTCGCGCGATGGCAAGGCGCGGGTCGACAATGTGGCCGCGGCGATCCGCGGAATAGCTCAAGATTCCACCAAGATCCAGGTGTTGGTGGATGAGGTCAACGTGGCCAGCCAGGAACAGTCTCGCGGCATCGAGCAGGTGGCCAAGTCCATCACCCAGATGGAACAACTAACCCAGAGGTCCGCCGCCAGCGCTCAGGAAAGCGCTTCGGCGTCCACGGAACTCACCGCGCAGGCGGAATCCGTAAAAGGCATTCTGGAGCGGTTGACCTCCATGGTGGGCGGGCAGGCGGAAGCTAGCTATAGCGCTTCGGGAACACGTTCGCGTGTCCGCGCGTTCAGCGGCCCCGCGCAGACCGGCTCCAGCCTCGCCGCGCTGCATACCGCCGCCTCGGCGGGGAACAGGTCCGAACCAGCAATGGCGGCTTCATCCAGGCTGGAAACCCGCAAGGAGTTCCCGTTGCAGGACAACGAGTCGGCGGACTTCTAAAGATCGTCTCTGTTTTCCGGGGCTGATGCCCCACCATATTCTTCAGGTTTCTTGTCACATTTGGCGCCGTTCGTCCGACCTTTGCATCGGACCAGCGATGGGGACGAATTCATACGGATCGGAAAGCGGCGCCCCCCCAGACTGTACTTTCTATCACCTCCGGGCTGAAATGAGCCCATCCGCGCCCTTTTCCTGCGTTACACTTTGGGGACGCCTGGATGATCTTGGCTAGCTCGGAGGAGCCAAGGCAAAACACGGGCGCCCCATCCTGGAGGAGTTAACATGCGTAAACAGTTGTATCTTGCGGCGACCGTCATTCCGGCAGCCGCCTTTCCCATCGCCGCCCGGAGAAGAAAAGGTTCTATGAAAACGTTACTCGGGGGGCTTGCTGTAATTTCCTTGCTGTGTGCGGGAGCGCACGCAGCCACGGTCAATACCACACTCACGATCAACGGATCGGGGACCAGCACCGCCGGCAGCATTTCTGCCACCGGAACTGCCAGCTTTACTGGCGGCCTCACTGGAACGGGTACTTTTAGCTCGTCCTTCGCCTTGGCGAGCGCCTTGGGGGGCTCAGTTCCGATCTCCCTGACGGTGACGGCCGGCAGCACCACAGGAACGCTTACGGGGACGTTCTCAGCTTCCCTGACGCTGCTGGCGGAAGTCTTCATAGGGAGTCCGAGCGCCAGCGGACCGGGTACCATCGCCATTACCAGCGGCACCGGAGGTTTTGCGGGGACAACCGGTTCTTTCAACGTGACGGCCGCCGGCACAGGTGCGGGGACTACATCGTCGGGCGCCGGCACCTTCACCCTGATCGGCCCCGGTACGCTGAACATCGGAGGCGGCACGACCGGCCCGGCCGCGCCCACGGTTACCAAAGTACTGAACAACTATAGCCGGATCCCCAACGGCTTCCCCAATTACGGAGTAGCGCCCGGCGCCCTCTTCATCGTTCAGGGCACCGGGCTGGCCGACCCCAATGCGGTAGCTGTTCTGCAGTCGAGTGCGGCTCCCGGAATCCCCACCACGCTGAACGGCGCCAGCATTAGCGTGACGGTCGGCGGGACTACCGTTCACCCCGGAATATACTATGCCTGCGGCGATATCGGGTGCCCGAAACCCGATGTGCCGGCCAGCCAGGTGGCGGCCGTCCTTCCCGCCAACACTCCCACCGGTACGGGAACCATCACTATGAGCTATAACGGGACGCCCAGCGCGACCTTCCCCATTCAGGTAGTGCCCGCCGCGCTAGGCCTCGCCACTTACAATGGGTTGGCGAGCGCAACTAACCCCACCACCGGAGCACTATACACCTACACCAACTCGATCAAACCCGGCGACATCATCGTGCTCTGGGGTTCGGGACTCGGCGCCATCTCCGCCGACAGCGACACGGTCTTCAGCACCACCCCGCACGCTGCCGCCGGGACGTTGCAGATCTACATCGGCGGCATCGCGGCCAACGTGCTGTACGCCGGCGATTCCGGGTACCCCGGGGTGAATCAGATCGACGTCACCGTACCCACGTCGGTGTCGACGGGCTGCAACGTATCGCTGGTGGCCGTCAGCGGCAGCGGCAGCAACCTGGTCACCAGCAACCCCACGGCGGTCGCCATAAGTGCCACGGGCGGTGTCTGCAGCGACCCGGCTTTCGGAACCAACGGCACTACCACCACGACGCTCAGCGGACAGACCACGGTCAAGACGGGATCCCTGTTCCTGCTCCACTCCGTCTCACCGGGAACCACGGCTGGAACCACCCAGACCAACGACCTCGCCGAAGCGGGCTTTCAAAACACGACCGGCGCTTCTTACACCAGCAGCGGCTCTCAGGCTTCGCTCGGAAGCTGTGCCGTGTCGGAGACGGTCACCGGATCGACCTCGACCGTCACCACGGTTGGGCTAAATCCCGGCACGGTCTCCGTCAGCGGGCCCGCCGGAAGCCAAACCCTGGCCACGCTGCCCGGCGGCATTTCTCCGGGAATCTTCTTTGCGGACCTGCCCACCGGCTTCATACCCGCCTCCGGCGGGGTGTTCACGTTCACGGGAACGGGCGGCCCCGATGTCGGCAGTTTTAGTTCGACCCTGACTTTCCCCAACCCGTTACTTACCTGGACCAACCAGTCCGCCGGCGCGGCCATCAGCCGGTCCGTGGGCGTCACCGTCAACTGGACGGGCGGCGCGGCCGGCTCCTACGTGGTAATCGGCGGATCTTCGGCAAACAGCACGTCCGGGATCAGCGGCAGTTTCAGTTGTTTCGCGCCGGTAGCCGCCTTAACGTTCACCGTGCCGAACTTCATCCTGTTGAACCTGCCGGCCGGTACCGGCTCCCTGGACCTGGAAAACACCACCGCCTGGCAAAGCTTCACCGCAACGGGCATCGATCACGGCTACAGCTTCGGCGCCACTTTTACTTCCATCAACTCCACTTACAACTAAGGAGCCGCGAAACAATAAGCTGACCAAATGTCTCGAACCTGCGCGATCGCTCCCTAACGGGGTGCCCTCTGGGTCCGGCTCCGTCAAATGCGCATGCCGAGCCGCGCGCGGGAGCAAGCGGTTGGGTCTGAATGCACAGGATATTTCTTCGCGGCTCCTAAGTCCGCGTCCCAAAGCGGGAGACCACGCGTCAACAACGCGCGGTTTCCCGCGTCTTTTCCCAAGCTGCTACAGTAGGCCCAGGGACATCCTATGGCCACCGGCATCAACCCGGACGTTCGCTACTGTTCGCAGTGCGGCCGGCCAGTTCCACCCGACCAACTCGCCCGCTTCGGCGGTACCCTCGTCTGCCCCAATTGCAAAGACAGTTACGTCCAAAAACTGCGCGAAGGAGTAGCGCCCGTTCGGCCGGCGTTCCACTATGCCGGCTTCTGGATCCGCTTGGTCGCTGTCCTCATCGATGGCATTATTCTGGGCGTGGCCGGCAGCGCCGTGCAACTCCTCCTGCTGGGCAATGCGTTTCGCCCCTTCACCCGGATTCGTCCCGACGCACCGCCCGAAGAGGCGCTGGCGGCGTTCGGCTCCATGATGGGACTTCTGGGTGTCAGCATGCTGGTAGGCATCGTGATGGGCGCATCTTACGAAGGTTTTTTTGTCAGCCGGGTGGGCGCCACCCCCGGCAAGATGGCGCTCAGCCTGAAAGTGGTCCGGCCCAACGGCGGTCCGGTCAGTCTGGGACGCGCCGTGGGCCGCTACTTTGCCAAGTGGCTCAGCTCCATTACCCTCTGCATCGGATATATCATCGCCGGTTTCGATGCCGAGAAGCGCGCCATGCATGACATGATCGTCGATACCCGCGTGATTAAAGTGGATAGCGCCGCAGTCGCCCCGTATTCGCCGCCACAGGTCTGATCCCCGATGCCTGTGCCCTGCGCCCGTTGCGACTCCCCACTGCCATTGTGGGAACTGGCCTCCGCCGACGCGGCGGTGTGCACTACCTGCGGCTCCAGCAACACCGTGCGCGTATTTCCGGCGCTGTTCGCCGCTCCCAGCGCGCCGGCGCTTCCGGAAATCGCCTTGGATGGCGAAGCCGCCTGCTTCGATCACCCTTCCAAACGCGCCGTGGCGGCCTGTCACCAGTGCGGCCGTTTCGTGTGCCTGCTGTGCTCCGTGGAATTCGGCGGCCAGGTCTGGTGCCCCACCTGCGTCGCCGCCGGCAAAGGGCAGAGCCAGGCCGTGTATCTGGAACCCACGCGCACGCTCTACGACTCTATCGCGCTGGCGGTGCCGCTGGTTTCCCTGATCTTCTGGCCAGTCACCATCCTCACCGGGCCCGGCGCCCTGGTATTTTCGGCGATGACGTGGAAGCGCCCGCTCAGCCTGGTGCGCCGGACCCGCTGGCGTTTCGTGGTGGCGAGTCTGATCGGGCTGGCGCAGACCGCCGGCTGGCTCTGGCTCATCGCCTATTGGTGGCAGGCGTTCAGAATGGGACAATATGGCGCCCCGCGCTGAGACCTATCGCCGGCTGCCGGGCCGCCGCCGGGCTCTGGCGTCGAGCGCCAGCCTGTGGATGGGCTCCGACCACATTCTGCTGGTGAAATCGGCCTGGTTCCGCGAGGAGTACAAGCGCTTCTACCTGCGCGACATTCAGGCCATCCTGGTGGCTCCCTGCGCGCGTTTCTATGTCTCGACTCCCATGCTGGTTTGTGCGCTGCTCTGGCTGCTGCCGGGGCTTTTCATGGCATTTTGGCCGTCCGCCATCGCCATTGTATGGGGCGTCGGGACCACCGCGATGGCGGCCACCTGGCTGGCGATTTCGATCGCTTCGAGCTGCCGGTGCCGCATTTACACCGCGGTCAGCAAAGACGATCTGCCCTCGCTCTACCGCACCTGGACCGCGCGCAAGTTCCTCCGCCAGGTGAAGCCGTGGATCGAACAGGCGCAAGGCGTGGTGGACGCCGGCTGGGCCGAGGCCGAACGCAGCAACGCCGGCCCCGTGGCAGTGGCGCAAGCGCCCGCCGGGCCGCCGCGCCGCGTCGCCGCGCGCAGTCATACGCTGGCCTCGGACCTATTCGTGCTCAGTCTGTTCGTGGGTTCGCTATTGGACTTCGCTACGGCCCGTTCTTACGGATCGGCCTGGTCCCGGGTGAATATCGGGATGACGCTGGTACAACTCGCCGGCGCCATCGTGGTTCTGGTCCAGTATTCCCGCAGCGGCCTGGGCCGCGCCATGCAACGGCTCGCCATCGCCGCTCTCGTGCTGGTCGGCGTGATGTTCTACGCGCAGACTTTTACTTTTTATTTCGTCAGCGCGCTGAACCCGGTCTCCACGAACCCCGTTTCGTTTACGATCCCCATCGTCGCGTTCCGCCAGGTCCGCGATGGGCTGGGGCTGCTGCTGGCCTTCATCGGAGCCGCCATCATTTTGCGCGGCGGCTACCGGCGCCAGCCGGATATCATAGAGGATTGACCTTCGCATGAGCCCGGCCATTCAACAGCGCTGCTGGAATCACCCGGACCGCGAGGCGTCCTGCCGCTGCCCCCACTGTGTGCGGTCTTTCTGCCGCGAATGCGTCACCGAGCACCAGTCGCAGTTATTGTGCGCCGCGTGCCTGCAAGCAGCGGCGCGGGAGCGTCCCTCCACTCGCCGCGCCTTGCGCCGCTTCCTTCCGGCGGCCATGGCCCTGGCCGGTTTTGTGCTCGCGTGGTTCGTCTTTTATGGCGTGGGCCAGGCGTTTCTGGAATCCCTGGCGCGTCCGGAGCCCACATGGCAAGACCGGTGAAGTACTCTTATCTGCCAGCCTCCGGTCAGGGATCTCAATCTGCCGCACAGACACGCCGAATTCCTGACGTCGTGGAATTTGCGATGAGTCCGTTTTTGTGGCGCAGGCACTCTTGCTTGCCGGGTCGAGATTCCGAACTCCCGATGTCACCGGCATTCCGGAACCACCGAGGAATCGGACTGAGCCACGGCTCCGCACAAACCAATTTAGCCACGGATGAACACAGATGAACACAGATAAGAAAAACCCTTCTTTTTTGGCCTTTTTATCTGTGTTCATCCGTGTTTATCGGTGGCCAATAATGTCTTTGCCCGGACTGGAAGAGATCACTCTCATTCCACGACATCAGGAGTTCGGAGACTCGTCTCGACCCTCTTCGGGAGCGGCATCAAGCGTCCCGGAGCGCCGCCCCCACCATAGGAGCCATCAAACATGCGGGTAGCTCCCGGCGCCATCCCGCTGCTCGAAGAGGCGGTCCACCTGCTTCGCCGCGCGCCGCGCACAACCCTGGTCTGCCATCTTCTGGGCACCGCGCCCTTCGCCCTCGCCCTGCTGCTGTTCTGGAACGACATCAACAATCCCCACACCGCCGATGCCGCGGTCGGCCGCGAATCCGTGGTTCTGGCACTGCTGCTGGTGTGGATGAACTGCTGGCGCGCGGTCTTCGCCGGCCGTCTCCGCCGTCAACTCAGCGCCTCCGCCGATACGCCGTGGACCTGGCGCCGCACCTGGAACCTGCTCGCCGGCCAGGCCTTCCTCGGCGCCACTAAGCTGATTGTCTTTCCGCTGGCCGCGCTCACCATTTTCGGGTTCGCCTGGACCGTCGCCTTCTATCGCAGCGCCACCGCCCTCGCCGACCGCGCCGATCTCGACCCCGTCCAACTCATCGCCCGCGCGCGACGCCTCGCCGGCCTGGACCGCCGGCAGGGCTGGCTCATCCTGCCCATCGTCGGCTTCCTGGGACTGCTCTTCACCCTCAACCTGGCGCTCACCCTGGCAATGCTTCCCCAGCTCATCCGCATGCTCACCGGCTACGAATCGCAATTCAGCCGCAGCGGCCCGTTCTACATCTTCACGCCGCTGTTCTTGTGGGCCACCCTGGCCGTTTCCTGGATGATTTTCGATCCCTTCATGCAAGCCGTCTATTGCGTGCGCTGCTTCTATGGAGAATCCATCTCCACCGGCGAGGACATCCGCGCGGGCCTGCGTATTCTCACCGCCGGCGCAGTCATCCTACTGGTGCTGCTGCCGCTCGACGCTTTCGCCGCCGTGCCGCCGCAACAATTGGAACAGTCCGTCCGCCAGGCCATGCAGTCCTCCGAATACGATTGGCGGCTGCCCGTTCCCGCCGCCGCGCCGCAGGGAATTCCCTGGCTGGTGCGCGTTACCGACCGCCTGATCGACGGTCTGAAGTCCATCGGCCATGCCATCGGCAAAGCCATCGGTGCGTTTTTCGACTGGCTGCGCAAGCTGCTGGAACTGTCGGGCGCTCCGCGTGCCGGCGCGCTTCCCAATACCGGCCTGCACTGGGGACTGTACGTTTTGATTGCCTTCGTGCTCTTCCTGGCCGGCTGGATCGCCTGGCGCCGGCGCTGGTTCCGGCCTGCCCGCCCCAAGCCCGCCGCCCCATCGCTCGAAGCCATCCGCCTGGACGCCGAAGACCTCACCGCCGACCGGTTGCCCGAAGAAAGCTGGCTCGATCTGGCCGCCCGCTCCATCGGGGAGCGGAACTTCCGCTTCGCCCTGCGCGCCTACTATCTGGCCAACCTCGCGTGGCTGGGACGTAGTCAATACCTCACCATCCACCCCGGCAAGACCAATCGCGAATACGAGATGGAGCTGCGCCGCAGGGCCCGTGGATTTGCCGAGGCGCGCCAACTGTTCGCCGTCAACATCGCCGCCTTCGAACGCGCCTGGTACGGGCAGCACGATGTTTCCGCCGATGACGCGGCCGGGTTCCGCCAACGCATCGAGAGCATCAAGGGAGCGCTCACCGCGCGCGAAGGGGCCGTCGCGTGACCGCCCCTTCCAGCAACGCCCGCGCCGGATTCCTGATCGTGCTATTGGCCGCGCTCTTCACCTATGGGCTGATCCGCGCATTCTCCATCCGCTTCGCCACCGGCGACGTATACCCGCCATATTCCAGCATGCGCGCCAGTCCCGACGGCGCAAAGCTGCTCTACGAGAGCCTCTCGCGGACTCCCGGCGTGACGGTGAGCCGCAACTATTTCCCGCTGGAGTATTTCGAAGAGAGCAACGCAACAATTTTCCTTTTGGCAATCAACGTCGATCAGTTTGCCAACGAATCGGAATCCTATGAGCGACTCGCCAAGCGCGGCAGTCGCGTGGTGGCCGGTCTTGAGTGGGGTTGGGGGAACGACAAGCCACAGCACATCAAGGATCTCGAAAAGCGCTGGCATGTCAAATTCGGCTTCGAGGATCCGCAGATCGCCTACTTCACCCAAGCCGCCGATTGGCGCATTCTCGAACGCGACGGCCCGAGAATTTTGGCCATCGAACGCGATTTCCAAAAGGGCAGCGTCGTTCTGTTCTCCGAAAGCGGCGATTTCAGCAACAGTTCGACTATCAAACTCGATCGCTTGGGACTAATTTCAGCCGTCATCGGGCCGCGCAGCCGCGTGATCTTCGACGAGGCACACTTCGGCATGGCCGAATCGGGCACCGTGGTGGGACTGGCACGCCGCTTCCGCCTCACCGGGATGGCCCTCGGGCTGGCGCTTTGCGCGGCGCTCTTCATCTGGAAAAACGCCGCCAGCTTTCCACCGCCGTCCGATGCGCCGCGCCCCGAAACGCTCTCCGGCCGTACTTCGATCTCGGGACTTTATACGCTGCTCCGCCGCCACATCAAGCCTGCCGACCTGGCGGCCGCCTGCTGGAACGAGTGGCTCACCGGCAATCGCCGCGAGCTCTCGGCGGACCGCAAAGCGCGCGCCGAGGCCATCCTACGCGACCGCGGCCGGCAACCGCTCGACGCCGTTCGCGAAATCCAAACCGTCTTGCACTCGAAAGGACCGCTTTGAACCTCGACCAATTTCAAGCCGCCACGGAAAACGTTATCGCCGGCATCCGCAAAGTGATCATCGGCCAGGACGACGCCATACGCTTCTCGCTGGTGGTGGTGCTGTGCAATCAGCACGCGCTCATCGAAGGCGTCCCCGGACTCGGCAAGACACTGCTGGCGCGCACCCTGGCCGCTTGTCTCGGCGGCGAGTTCAAACGCATTCAGTTCACGCCCGACCTGATGCCCGCCGACATCACCGGCACGCACATCTTCAACCTCGCGCGCAGCGAGTTCACCCTGGTGAAAGGGCCGCTGTTCACCACCTTCCTGCTGGCCGACGAAATCAACCGCGCGCCCGCCAAAACGCAATCGGCGCTGCTCGAAGCCATGCAGGAGCGCACCGTCACCATCGACCGCGCGAGCCACCCGCTCTCGCCCGATTTCACCGTCTTCGCCACCCAGAATCCCATCGAATCCGAAGGCACGTATCCGCTGCCCGAAGCCCAGAAGGATCGCTTCATGATGAAGATTCCGATGACCTGGCCGCGCAACGAGGAGGAACTTTCGCTGGCGCGCCGCAGCCTCAATGAGACCGCGCCCGAAGCCGTATTGCAGCGCGGCGAGGTGACCCGGTGCGTGAGCGAGGCGGAACTGGCGGGCCTGCGTGACGCCATGGGCCTCATTCTGGTGAGCGACCAATTAGTGGACTACGCCGTGCAGGTGGTGCGCCGGACGCGCAGCGACGATGCCGTGCTGGTGGGCGCCGGTCCGCGCGCCAGCCAGTCGCTGCTGCGCGCCGCGCGTGCCTGGGCGGCGCTCGCGGGACGCGATTTCGTGAGCCCCGACGATATTCGCGCGGTGGCCTCTCCAGTGCTGGAGCATCGCATTCTGCTGCGGCCCGAATCGGAGCTGGAGGGCGTGCGCATTTCCGAAGTTCTGGATCGCATTCTGCATGAGGTGCCCGTCCCGCGATGATGACGTTCGTCAGAGCGATGTGGCGCGAACTGAGCCACCGCTCCGCACAAACAAATTTAGCCACGGATGAACACAGATGAACACGGATAAGAAAAACCATTCTTTTTTGGCCTTTTTATCTGTGTTCATCCGTGTTTATCCGTGGCCAATACTGTCTTTGCCCGGACTCGAAAAGCTCACTCTCATTCCACGACATCAGGGGTTCGGAGTCTCGGTGGGGCAGGCGGTGCTCGCCTGCCCTCCTTCAGCGCGGGCGGGCAGGCGGCACCGCCTGCCCCACCTATATCCCGAGGCCCTGCCATGATGGTCCCTTCCCAGCGACTCCTGCTGCTGGCCGCCGTCGTGGCGCTGCCGCTGGCCACCGCCGCGGGCTTCGTCCCGGGGCTCGAAATTCCATGCATCGCGACGCTCGCTTTGTGGGCG
>Ga0182030_10019189_pt1 | contig 13045 bp, 9 predicted proteins | sample 812S3MmetaG_FD_121299 | JGI IMG/M metagenome (GOLD analysis project Ga0182030, IMG submission 121299) | Permafrost microbial communities from Stordalen Mire, Sweden - 812S3M metaG (Illumina Assembly) | ecosystem: Environmental > Terrestrial > Soil > Wetlands > Permafrost | place: Sweden... | reverse complement strand
CAGGGTCGGTCGTGAGACCAGAGGGAAACCGGGAGCCGTCCGCCCGCGGGGGAACCGATGCCTCGGTTCCCCCACTCCAACAGTTTCACCGAAACTGCCGCTGATTCAGAGATACAAGGGAAAAGTCCTCGGTCTGCTCCGTTCCACGGTCTGCTTCAGGATTTGCAGAAAATATCGCCTCAACGGCGCACAATCGCAACATCTGCTGGTAGTCAGGAACCAGTCGTCGGCATTTGGAAGCAGGGCCACTGAACGGCCTGGGACACCCCACCCCCCTGCGAAAGCAAAAAACGGGCTGCAAAACTGTAAAGCCAGTAACCCAATATAAATCAGTAACTTACATACAAAACCACTCAGCCTCACAGAAACAGTAAAACTGTGAAACTGTAAGATTTGGCGAAGGTTCGCGCTCAATTCTCCCGTAAATCGCTGAAATCACTTGGCTTCGTTGCCGGTGAGGCGGAAGGTGATGGTGCCCCAGAAGAGGCGGGCGCGCATTTGGACGGGCAGATGGCGGTCGTCGTCCGTGTACCAGATCCAGATGTTGCCGCGGTTTTTCACCACGCCGGCGTCGGCGGTGGGCTGCACGCGCAGGGTCTTGAAGGTCCCCAACGGGGTCTTGACTTCTTCGCGGCTCTCGACCTTCATAGTCACCGGGACGGTGCGCTGGGCGTCCACGACCGGAAGGACATACGAGTGCCCGAGGGACATGGGCTGCGACGAGGCGTAAAAGACACCCGTCAGCAGATCGGTCAGGCAGCCGGGAATGCCAGTTTCCACGTGCTTGGTCTGCCCGGTGACCTGGTTCTTCTCGTCGAGGATGGATTTGCCCTGGCCGTAATCGAGCCGCAGGGTGGAGTTGATCTGGCGGCGTCCCTCGACGGTCTGCTTATCGAACTCGTACGTGCAGCCGGTCTGGCGGTCGAAGACGGACTGGAAACGGTCGCCCACATGGAAGAGGAGATTGATGGCGCCGCTGGTTTCGGCATTGGCGGTCATGCGCTCCCGATCGCCATTGGACTCAAAGTGAATCACGGCTATGCCGGCGGGAAACACGCGCCAGTCGACGGAGTAGGTGAGGGTCTGCTTCTGAGGGAAGTTGAAACCGGGACGCGGCGGAGAAAGCTGGGGCATTTGCTGGCCGTGAGCCATGGCGGCCAAGGCAAAGGCACAGAGGATGGATGCGGCGTGCGTGCGCGTCTTCAATGTCGGGTATGGCTCCTTGTGGCTTGACCTTTTTGAACCCGGAAAACGCTCACCGCGCCCCGTGCAGGATCGCTTCCATCATCGGCCGCAGCAAGAGCAGGCTGAGGTACAGCAGTGCGGCCCCTATAGCAGCATTGTACTCGCGGTGCTGGAGGTAGAGCTTGACAGAGAAGCTACCCGGCGCCGCTTGCCTCACCGCTTCATCGGCCGAAGATGAGTTCACATCCAAGGGCGCCCTGGCGGGTGTCAGGCGCGGAATCAGCCTGGGCACCTGGCGGCAATAGGCATCGAAGCCGGGAAATGTGGCCCGAAGAAAACGCTCCTCGGAAGCGATAACGGGAACGTAGATCGCGGTAAATCCGATGGCCAGCGCAAGCGCGACCGGCCAACTGAGCAGCGCCAGGGCAAAACCGCCCGCGATCAGCATCGACCCCAGATAGAGCGGGTTGCGTGTGTGTGCGTAGGGGCCGGTGACGGTAAGCTCGCGGTTCTTTTTTACATAGCCGGACGCGTAGGCGCGCAGCCAGAGACCAGGCAACACCAGCCCAAGGCTCCAGGCCACGGCGGCGGATTGGGGCGCATGACGCCAGAGCTCGAATAAATAAAGCGCCGCCGTCAAGAAGCCAAACGGAACGCGAATGCGGCGGGCGATCCGCTGCCAGTTTGCGATCCAGTCGGAATCCTGCGAGTCGGGCGGCCGGCTCATTGGGAGTTCACCTCGGCGAGCAACTCGTCGGCAGCGAGCAGAACCTCTTCCGGCTGAATGGTAAGCAAACCGGCCTCAGGCTCGGGATGCCGCGTATGATCGCGCTTGCTCAAAGGGCTGCGCAGCACTCTGAAGCGGGTGCCAAACGGCCCGTTGCGACTGGGGTCGGTGGGGCCATAGATGCCTACCACCGGCCGCCCCAAGGCGCAGGCCAGGTGGAGCGGCCCGGTGTCTCCGGCGATAAACAAGGCCGCGCGGCGGGTGAGGGCAATCAGTTGTTCCAGCGAAGTGGCCAGCGGAATGGCCGCGCCGGCGGTTCCCTTCACGATCACGTCGGCCATCTGTTCCTCGCTGGGCCCTGCATTCACCAGGACTCTGAAGCCCCGCACACTCAGTCCGCGGGCGACGACCGCATAACGCTCGACGGGCCAGCACTTCGCTCCCCATCCAGCGCCAGGATTGACGATGGCAACGGGACGCGTTCCGCTGGAGGCCAGCAGGTGGTCGCACCAGGCTTCGGCGGCCGGGTCGACGGGGAGCATGGGCGCAACATGCGTCAGACTATCGCCGGCCACGGCCGAGGCCAGCTCGATATCCTGCTCGATCACGTGTGCACCGACCGTGGCAACGCGCTCGGTATAGAGCCAACGGGCGGCGGTTTCGCGGGGCATTTCTTCGCCGATCCTGCGCGGACAACCAGTCATGCGGCCCACCACCGCCGATCGAATTGCGCCTTGCAGGTCGAGGACTGCGCTATAGGCGGCAGCGCTGAGCTGATGGCGCAGAGCGTTGATTTCGTGGGTTGTCTTCGTGCTGAGCGGGCTTTTCCGCCAGAGTCTGGTGGGGGCAAAGTGGAGGCGATCGACAACCGGCTGTTGCGGTCCGCGGCCGGCGCCTTCCTGCACACTCAGCAGCGCCCGCCAGCGCGGGTCGACCACCCAGTCGATCTCCCATGAAGGATGCAGGAGGCGCAGCGCGGTCACCGCAGGCAGGGCGTGCAGGATGTCGCCCATGGCGCCCAGGCGGACCACAAGGAGGCGAAATTTTGATTGCGCGTGCAAACTCTAATTTTCGCACAGGGGAGGGGCAGGTCAGCAGGATGCGAGTGGAGCGCTGGTTTCGGTCCTGCTGAAACCCCGGAGTTACCGTTGGAGAAGGTCGATTGGCTTGGTGAAGTCGGTGGCCCGGATGTAGGGGGCGAGTGATGGATGCTGGCGCTTGATCGCCAGAAACATCTCCCATGCCACGCGGCGGTAGCTGAAATGGCCTGCCGGGCCGGAGCGCAGTTCTGAGATGTACTGGGCTTCGGCAAAATCCATTTTGAACAAGCTGCGAATGCGGGTAGCGAGTGGAAGCAGATAGAGGGCGCATTGTGCGGCTTCCGGCGCCGAACCGTTGGCAATCCGGGCGCCGGCATCGTGAGCGCCAGAGATGGCGGATTGATATTCGGCCAGGATGCCGGCTTCGGCAAGAATATCGGCGCCGCCTGCCAGATCGCCGGAGTCGGGCGTCTCGTAGCCGTGGATGGCGGTGAACTGCTGGACGATCTGCGTGCAGCGGCGATGGCGGTGCATGTCGCGGAAACCGCCGATGTCCATGAGGATGTCGAAGCGGAGAGCCGCCCCGGCACGAAAGGCGCGCAGCGCTTCGTCGTGCTTGGCGCGGTGGCGCAGGCCCAGCTCGACGATCTCCGAGACCCGCGAGGCCGGAAACCCCGAGACAAGATCGCGAATCTGGCGGTAGGGGTGGTGGCTGGCCTGGTAGAGAAGGGTGGCCGCCAGCTCTACCTCGAGGGATTCGGTGCGCTCCACCAGATCCACGAGGGGAGCGGCGGCGATGGGCAGGCCTTTCAGAATCTCAGCCGCCGCCTGCGCAAGCTCAGCGTTGGTCTGCATCTCGTAGTTGCTTGGCTGGGCGTACTTGACCAGGGTGGGGGCGGTGTGGACTTCGCGGGTAAGGAACTGGGCGGCCTCGGCGGTGAGGGATGGGTCGGCGGCGGCAACCCTGTCGGCAAAGGCCGCGGCCGCCTGGGCGTTGACGACCCATGCAGGGCCGGTGGCCGCTTCGCGAAGCTTGGCTCCCAGGTCGCGGACCTCGGCGACGGGGCTGGAAAGCAGGCGGGAGACCTGGGTCTCCAGAGTGCGGGCGCTCACGATCTGTCCAAGGGAGGTGTTGGTGGCCAGAGGGAGCAGGTAGCGGGCCACGTCGAAGGCGCGGGCCTTCAGGGTGCGCTCGTAGGCCTCGGGTTTGAGGGTTTCGGGCCGGGCGATGCGCCGGCGCAGGAGCTCGAGAACCGCCGCGGTGGTGCGCTGGTAGGCAGAAAAAAGGTTTTCGACGGTGGCAGAAAAGAGCAGTGCCGAAGTGGAATCCTCGCCAAAATCGGGAAAGTACCAGCCGGATTTGAGGAAGTTCTGGTACCTCGTCGAACGTTCCTGACCGTCCCACCGTTGTTCGTCCACCAGGACGATGGCGGCCAGCAGGCTCAGGCGCTCAACAGCAAAGGCGATGTGGGCAAGGTCGGCGATCGAGCGGTGACCGTATTGAAAGTAGAATGTATCGAGAAACTGCTCGGCGCGCTGAGCACTGATTTCCGTAAGCGACTCGCGCATGGAGAGCGCGGAGCGGGAGTACCTGGCCATGGCGAAGGCCAGCACTTCGGGGTCGGCGCCGTGGACGGCGAATACATTGGTTTGGTTACTTGCGCTGGGGGCGGTAAAAGTTTCACTGGACATTGTTCAGGTCTCGCGAACAGAATACGGCATTGGGGTGGCAATCGAGACTCTCAACGTTTAGCAACTCTTCGGCCGGCGGAATATCATTGAGTCGGAGCCAGCCGGACACGCTGGAGTGGGCCATGCAGGAGTATCAGTTCCGCACGTCGCACAGGCCGCGGCCTCTGCCCTCGGGCCGCTGGGAGATGACCCAGCGCTGGAATGACCTTTTATTTGCGCACTGGCCGATTCCGGTGGCGCAAATGGCGGCGCTTTTGCCCGATTGGCTTGAGGTGGACACGTTTCAGGGTTCGGCGTGGCTGGGCGTGGTGCCTTTCTGGCTGGACCGGATCAAGATTCGCGGCGTACCTCCGATCCCCGGAGCACGCAGCTTCCCCGACCTGAATCTGCGCACCTACGTCCGCGACGAGTTTACCGGTACGCCGGGCGTCTTTTGCTTTTCGCTGGATGCGAGCAATCTGCTGGCCGTGGCAGTGGCGCGCTGCTACTATCACCTGCCGTATTACTGGTCGGATATGCGGCTGGAACAGCGCTCGGAGCGGGAGTTTTCGTTCTATAGCCGCAGGAGATTCTCGAACCGGGAAGTGATCTTCAATGCGCGCTATCGGGGACTGGGGCCGAACAGCAGGCTGGCCGAGAATCGGGGCGGGACGCTCGAGCACTTCCTTACCGAGCGGTCCTGCCTTTACAGCTCCAACCGGGCGGGACAGCCGATCCGCGCCAATCTTCACTTTGTTTCCTGGCCGCTGGAAGAGGCAGAGGCGGAGATTGAGCGTAACGATCTGGCGGCGACCATCGGGCTCAGCTTGCCAAATGTGGACCCGGTCCTCCACTATTCGCGCCGCCTCGCGGTGTATGTATGGCCGAGAGAACTGGTGCGCCCCGTGCTGGCGGGCCGGCCGGTGACGGTGGCTGTGTCGCCGTTGGGATAAAGGCAGTTTTTGGCCTTTAGCTTCTAGCTTTCGGTCTCGAACTTCGAACCGCATGGGGAGCCTTCGCTCTTTTCGGGAAGGAACCTGCAGGCTGGGGCTCCCATTCCTGCGCACTTATAATGAGGGGGCGGAAGGGCGCCGGACTGCGCTAGAGGTAGACGAGAGACATATGGCTAACTTGCAAGGAAGAATTGCGCTGGTAACCGGCGCTTCGCAGGGGATTGGGCGGGCGTGCGCGCTGGAGTTGGCGCGAGCCGGGGCAACGGTGGCTCTGGCGGCCCGGAACGAAGCCAAGCTGGCTGAAGCGGTTGTGGAGATTGAGGCTGCGGACGGACAGGCGGCGGCGTTTGCGCTCGACATCGCGAGTGAGGAATCGATCGAGGCCTGCGCCAAAGCTGTTCTGGAGCGCTTCGGCAAGGTCGAGATTCTGGTGAACAACGCGGGCATCACGCGCGACGGGCTCATGATGTCAATGAAGCGGGCCGACTGGGACGCTGTGCTGGCGACCAACCTGACCGGGACATTTCTGCTGACGCAGGCTCTGCTGCGCCCCATGCTGAAGAATCGCTGGGGACGGATCATCAACATTTCCAGCGTGGTGGGCCGGACAGGCCAGGCCGGTCAGGTGAACTACGCGGCCAGCAAGGCGGGACTCATCGGGTTTACGCGGTCGATGGCGCGCGAGGTGGCTTCGCGCGGAATTACGGTAAACGCGGTGGCTCCCGGCTACATCGAGACCGCCATGACGGCGGTGCTGGACGAGAAGCAGCGGGCGGCGATGATGGCGCAGATTCCGCTTGACCGCCCAGGGACGGATGCGGACATCGCCCAGCCGGTCGCGTTTCTGGCTTCGGACGCAGCCGCATACATTACCGGCCATGTGCTCGACGTCAACGGCGGAATGTTCATGGGCGGCTGAGTCCCACTCCGGAATCCGCACGACCTGTGACCCGCGGCAGAACCCATCGGCGATTATGAGCGATATCTTCGCCGCGCCGCGGTGGCCTCTGTGCTAACATCCCCGCAAGCGTTCCGCCCCGGAAGAATTGAACCCAGCCTCTGCTGCTTTGCTATCGAGTGGAGGATTCGGTTGCCGCATGGACTGCGCCGCCGGCGAGGCCCTGATTTGGAGTCCGCCGGCCTTAAGCCTTCGTGAACGCATTCGGAGGAGATTTCATGAGCGATCTTTCCAATCCTGAACCCTCGGTTCCACCGCTCCCAGTTCCCATGACCTTCGGGCAGATTCTCGACCGGACCTACCGGCTGATGAGAGCGCATTGGCGGCTGTTTCTTGGAGTTTCCGCCGTTCCCGCGGTCACAATCCTTGCTTTTATCACGGTATGGGCGATCTTTGTCTTCAAGATGTTCGGGCCGCTATGGGCGGCGAAGTCCTCGGGGATCGGCGCTGTGGCCGGCGGAATTCCCCTTTTGTTCTCGGCTGTCTTTCTGATTGGTTATCCAATCATGCTCGCTATCTATGCCCTCTATCTGCCGGCGGCTGCCTTCGCGGCCACGCAAGCCGATCGCGGCGTGGTTGTCACCTTTCGCCAGGCCTACAGCGTGGCCTGGAGCCGCTTTGGCCGTTCTCTTTGGCTCATGATTCTCTGCATCCTCTACATAGTGGTCCCGTTTACCGTGATCGCCGCGCTGATTGGCGTGGGGGCAGCTCTGATGCACTACGCTGCCGGAGTGGGAGCGAGCCCCGGCTCCGCTTTCTTCCTCATCCCTCTGCTGGCGCTGCTCTACCTCGCCATACTGGTCTACTCCGTCTGGATCACGTTGCGATTTGCGGTGGCCTACCCAGCTTGCGTGGAGGAGGATTTGACGGCATGGGCCTCGCTCAAACGAAGTGCAAGCCTAACCCGCGGCGCAATGGGGCGGATCTTTCTGGTTCTGCTGGTGGTTTATGCAATCGTATATGCGCTGGAACTGGTGTGCATCCTCGTATTTCTGGCATTGGCCGCGGTTGTCGGGTTGATCGCCTTCTCGGCGCACGTTGCCGCTGGTTCGGCGGCGTTTTTCATTCTGGTTGGTCTCGGCGTCCTGGTTTATATGCTGATCATTGCGGCCTACGTCCTGCTGAGCTATGCAGCCTTTACCACTTCACTGGCCGTGATCTACCACGACCAGAGGCTGCGCAAGGACGGACTGGCGGCTGAACCGCGCCTGGCCTGACACAACTGATGCTGTACCGCGCGCAGTATACTTGGGGCGCTCCCGGACTGCTTTACGTTTACATCTGAATCGAGTCCGGGCAAGCGGAGGAAACATGTCAAATCCACGCCCGATGCTGCTTTGTCTGTTCGCCCTTATTGCCACCGCCAACCTGGCTGCCCAAACGGGTGATGCAAATCCTGTAAAGGTCACCTCTCCCAACGGAGAGATCGCGGTCCTGCTGTTCGATGCCGGAATGCCGAGCGGCGGTCCTGTGCGCGGGAGAATGCAGGCGACGGACGATCTGCGCTATGCGGTCGAGTTTCATGGAAAGCGGCTGATGGAATCGGGGCGGCTTGGCCTGGAGCTCGTGGGGCAGCCGGCGCTGGGTCCGGGCATGCACCTGAAGACCTCGCAGCCGGAGAGCGCCGACAATACTTATACGATTCCCGTAGGCAAGACCAGCAGCGTGCGCGATCACTACAACGGCGTGCGAGCGGACTTCGACGACGCGAGCGGGCGCAAGATGACAGTTGAAGTGCGCGCGTTCGACGACGGAGTCGGCTTTCGCTATTTGGTGCCGGAACAGCCCACGCTAAAGGAAGTCCGGATTGCCAATGAGTTGACGGAGTTTACTTATGCCAGGGACGCAGACACATATCCGCTGATTCTGGATGGATACCAGTCGTCGTACGAAGACTCCTATCAGATGCGGGAGGCCAGCGGACTGCATTCGGATTGGCTGATCGGGCTGCCGTTTCTGGCTCATGAGCCAGGTTTGGGCTGGGTGGCGATTACCGAAGCCGACATCGACAACTACGCCGGAATGTACCTGCGGAAGGACAAGCGGTTCAACGCAACCAGGGTCAGTGCAGACCTTTCGCCGCATACCGATGCGGCAGGCGTCGCCGAGACGGGTGTGGCTGTAGTGACCTCGACACCGTTCAACAGCCCGTGGCGCGTGCTCATGATCGGGGACACGGCGGGGAAGCTGATCGAGTCGAACATCATCCTCAACCTGAATCCGCCGTCGAAGATCGCGGATACTTCGTGGATTCAGGCGGGCAAGTCTGCGTGGGACTGGTGGTCGGGCGAGGCCGCACCGAGCGTGAGCTTCAAGACCGGCATGAACACGGCAACGATGAAGCACTATATCGCCTTCGCCTCGGATTCGGGATTCAAGTACATGCTGATCGATGCCGGTTGGGCGAAGGCGGATCGCAAGGGGCCGGACGATTATGCGGCGCTGGCCAACATTACCGAGGTGGCTCCGGAGATCGACATGCCGGAACTGATCCGGTACGCCAATGAAAAGCATGTGAAGTTGTGGCTGTGGTCCCACTGGAGTTCAGTGGACAAATACATGGACCAGGCGTTTCCGCTGTTCGAGAAGTGGGGCATCGCGGGCGTGAAGATCGACTTCATGAATCGCGACGACCAGTGGATGGTGGGCTTCTATCGTCGCGTGGTCGAGGCGGCGGCCGCGCACCATCTGATGATCGATTTCCACGGCGCCTACAAGCCGGATGGACTGCGGAGGACGTATCCGAACCTGATGACGCGGGAAGGCGTGATGGGCAAGGAGTATCTGAAGATGAGCGCGCGCACCACGCCGGTGCATAATGTGACGTTGCCTTTCACGCGCATGCTGGCCGGCCCGATGGACTACACGCCGGGCGCGTTCAACAACAGCAATCGCGAGAACTTTGTGGTGCGCAACTTCATGCCGATGGGTTTGGGAACGCGGGCTCAAGAGCTGGCTCTGTATGTGGTGCTGGAGAGCCCGGTACAGATGGTCTCCGATTATCCGGAGATCTACGCAGGACAGGAGGCCTTCAACTTCATCAAGCAGGTACCGACGACGTGGGATGAAATCCATGCGGTCGGTGGGACGCCGATGGAGTGGGTCTCGCTGGCGCGGCGGAGCGGGAAAGACTGGTATATCGGCTCCATGACCAACTGGGACGAGCGAGACATCAAGGTCCCGCTGAGCTTCCTGGGAGACGGCAAGTACATAGCCGAGATCTACGCGGACGCGCCGGACGCGGCAAAAGAAGCGACGCACACAACTTTTTCGAAAGCGCCGGTTGACCGGGCCACGGTGCTGAATATCCACATGGTTTCCGGGGGCGGAAACGCGATCTGGATTCATCCGGAGTAAGAGCGGCGAAGACGGGGCCATGGGACTGCTGAAACCGCGGCTTCGCCTGAATCCTGCCGCTGCCTGGGTCATCTGAAATAATGATGAAAGTGAAACTTGAGCAACATCTTGCGCTCCGGCGGAGAGCAGGGCTGGTGTTTTGTGCGGCCGTATTCCTGGGCGGATTGGGAGCAGCGGCGCAGGCGCCGAATCCTACATCCGCGGCCAATCCCTTTTGGGGCAGCGTGGCTGCGCAGCCACTCAGCGATGAGACGCTGAAGCTTTCGCTGGACGATGCGGTGAACCGCGGCCTCAAGAACAACCTCGGTCTGAAAGAGGCGGAGAACGACGAGAGGACGGTTCACGCGGACAGGAGCGAGGCGCTGCAGGGGTTTTTGCCGACCGTTACCTTCAAGGCGAGCACCGGCGTCTACGAACACGATCTTGCGGCGCAGGGCTTTGGGCCGGGCGTTATCTCGAAGTTCAAGGGGATATTCCCGGGTGGGACGATGCCGGCGATCTCGCTGATTACGAAAGACGACCTCACCGAGGGGAAGGCCTATTACAGCCAGACGCTCTTTTCCGGCCCGGTGATTGCCGGATGGAAGGCGGCGGGCTCGGCAGAGAGAGCGGCGCATTTCGCCAAGATGACGGCACGGGGCGAGGTCGTGCAGCAGGTGGCCACCGCCTACCTGCACGTGATTGCCGCCTCCAGCGAGGTGGATAACGCCAAGGCGCTGGTGGATCAAGGGCAGGTGCTCCTGGACCATGCCCATGCCGCGCACCAGGCCGGAGTGGCATCGAATCTGGACGAGCTGCGCGCGCGGGTCCAGTTGGAGGCGCAGCAGCAGGCGCTGCTCTACGCGCAGAATGCGCTGGAAAAGAGCCTGATCCTGCTCAAGCGCGAGATAGGCATCGATCCCGGCCAGAAGCTGGCTCTCACCGATCCCGCTCCCTACAGCGACCTGGCGGAGCAGACGCCGGAAGAGGTGCGCGACCTCGCATACAAGAACCGGCAGGACTACCAGAACCTGCAGAATCAGGTAGTGACCTACCGTGCCATTCACAATATCTACCGCTCTCAGCGGCTGCCGACTCTGGTCTTCAACAGTTACTACGGAACAAGCACGGTGAACGGCGCGGGGACTCACGGGAACTTCGCCGCAGTGGGGACGCTGAGCCTGCCGCTGTTCCGCGAGGCAGGGATTCGCGGCCAGGAAGACGCTTCCGCGGCGCAGTTGGCGTCTGTGAATGCGGAGCTTGCCGACCTGCGCAACCACATTGACGAGCAGGTGCGCGCGGCTCTTTTGGATGTGGGCGCAACCGCGAAGCTGGTGACCGTGGCGAGGTCGAATGTCGACCTGGCCACTCGCGCGTTGAGCGACGAGACGGACCGCGTGAACGCCGGGGTGGACGACAATCTGCCGCTGGTGGCCGCGCAGGCGACCCTGGCCCAGGCCGAGAACAACCTGGTGGAGAGCCTTTACCAGTACAACGTATCGAAGCTGGCGCTGGCGCGGGCAGCCGGGGTGCTGGAGCAACAGTACCGGTATTACCTGGGACGGTAGAGGCCAGGTGGCCGTGATTTACTGAGGCCCCCCGATTGTCTCGACGGCGATCTCCAGTCATCTGAGGCATGTAACAGCCAACCTGAGGCTCTTTGACGAGCGCCTGGCAGGAACGGATGAAGCCCCATCGGCGCGGGCAACTTCGCGACTTGCTTAAACCACTCCACTGGTTTACTTGGCTGTAAGCAGAACAGCCTTGCCTTTGGCCTTCGAGGATCGGATGAAGTAAACGGCTCCATAGAGACCCCAGGCGGCGGAGATGGCCAGGGCAAGCAGTGGTTCCTTGAATGTGCCTAGGCCGAAGACCGGGCTGATCAGGTAAAAGGCCATGCAGACAACATTGGCCAGTAGCCCGAAGCCAGGGATGAGCAGGTGGCGGACCACGTTATAGTCATGGCGCCTGTGGTAGGCAATGATGCACAGCAAGCAGCTGAGCGCATAGAGGATGAAGGTGCCGAAGTTGGAGGTGAGCGTGATGGTCAGCAGCGAGTTCGGCAGCGCGGCTAACCGGTCGTGCGAGAGGTAGCCGAAGCTGGAAAAGATGCCATGCGGCAGCGCGGCAATGGCTGCATCGGAGGGTGCGCTGGCATCGCCGAAGACCAGAACAACGGCCAGGACGCCGATGACGGCTGAGATGGCAGCGAGCGTCCAGATGGCCTTGCGCGGGCTGAGCGACCCGGCATGGAGAATGCCGAAGTGCTCCGGCGCCTCATCGTCCTTGCCCATGGCGTAGGTGACACGAGCGCCGGTGTTCATGCAGCTCAGCGTGGTGCCGATCAGCGCCAGGAAGACGGTAAATGCCTCGGCCAGCATGAAGAAGCGTCCATTGCCGTGGCCTAAAAGCGAGTCCCCTACCATGATCATCATGTCGCCAATGGGCGCCGCAGAGGTAACTGCGCTTTGCATCGTGTAGCCGGAGTTGAGGAAGTAATTGGCCGCGAAATACTCGATCAGGTAGCACACCAGGCCCTGAATCAACAGCGAGGAGATGACGGCGATAGGAATATGCTTGGTGGGATTCTTGGCCTCGCCTCCCATCGAGGTCACCGATTCGAATCCAACCAGAATCAGAATCGCGACGGTTGCCTGGATGAAGACATAGCTGAATTTGTGCGGCGCCACAACCGAAGCAGCAGAGGTATGGGTCAGGAAGTTGCCGCTTGCATCTTTCTCGGGATAGTCGATGGTAAACGGAACCGGCTTGCCGGCCGCGTCCAGCAGCGGCGCAGGAGCGCCGGAAGCGTCGCGAACGATGGAGCCATCCTTGGCTGTAGCAAACTGGTAGGTGTAAGTTGCCAAAGTCTGACTGTCGTACTGGAAGGCCGGCGAACCCGCGGGATGACTCGCACGATAGCCGATGGCGAGCACGCTGAAAACGAGCAGCGCAGAGATCTGGACAATGTTAATTGCCAGGTTGACGGCCGTCGAAGCTCCCGCGCCCTTGGATGCGATCCAGCCGACAAAGAAGGAGAAGGCTATCGCCACTAGCGCCATGAAGACGAGTCCCGGATTCGAGCCGCTCATGAAGTTGGGATAGAGGAAGCCGACAATATATCCCACAAAGACACCGGTAACCGCCACCATCACGCCCGGATAGACCCAGTAGT
>Ga0182030_10019188_pt1 | contig 13046 bp, 11 predicted proteins | sample 812S3MmetaG_FD_121299 | JGI IMG/M metagenome (GOLD analysis project Ga0182030, IMG submission 121299) | Permafrost microbial communities from Stordalen Mire, Sweden - 812S3M metaG (Illumina Assembly) | ecosystem: Environmental > Terrestrial > Soil > Wetlands > Permafrost | place: Sweden... | reverse complement strand
TTTTTTATTGTTCGAAATTTATGAGATGTTGATATTTGGGATGGGCAAGTGGGTTACCTAGTAAGGGGCTATGGTACCGGTGAGGATGGGAGGGAGGTCAGTGCTGTTGTATTCTTTAATATGAAATTTGATGATGTGCTATGTCCATAATGTTTGTTTTGCGTCCAACATCTTCTTGCCAGATTGAAAATTACTGGAACTAAGGTACCAGATAACGAGAAAGAGCAATAGAAGTCAGTGTCGAGGGGCACCAAGGATGCCTTATAAAAGCACTGGCTTCTAGCTTGAGAAGAATTCATGATTGTCGGTGCTAATTTCACAGTTGGATGCCTTTGGGTTTCTTGATTTAATGGTATGTTCCAGGAATAGCTTTTGGGAAATACTCCAATAGCGTCGCAATACTCTCCACATCACCCGGTATATCGTTCTTTTTCATTCTCTCCAGCCCTAAAACTTCCCATACCAAGCATCACGCACATTTAATCGTCCCCTAGAATTTCCTTCCGAGCCTCTTCAAACCACTCATCATCGAGTTGATTTGAATTATACTCTCCAAGTTTGGCCCACCCCTCATCAATCGAAATATCATCTAAGGCTCCTTCCTCGATCTCATCGCTGTGGAGGAACTGTTCCCACTGAATGGCTGAAAAGCCGGTTTGTCCAACAACAGTATCCTTGTTCAGATCATTTGTAAAGTTGAACCCATTGTCAAAGCCAGCTTGTTCCTCCCTCTCTGGGTGAGGCCTAGGGCTGGAGGCCTCAGGCCTATTGTTCTCAGGCATGTGCATGAGCGATTCTGCACCTGCATATCTGACTCTCCTGCGCCGAGTTACATTATTGTCTGGGGTTAGGGCTTTGCATTAACAGGGGTGGAGAGAGATGTCAAGAAAACTAGGGTTATTGAAGTCGAGGGTTTTGCGAGGATTCTTGATTCCATTCATAGCCTGACACGGAGCTACATTGCGATAGACTGTGGACTTTGGCTGGCCGCCCAATGAGGTGGCAGCGGGATTGGCGTTGTTAGCGAGGTGTGAGGTGAAGTCGATGTGCTGTCTATTCTCTGATTCTGACACCCTGTCCGATCGGTTCGCGAATTGATGATGGGCAGGGGCAGCGGAAGAAGGTGTGTGTTTTGCGTTAGGTGTTTCCTGAAGATTGGATTCGACACCATTCTCCCATTTAAAAGCTTCGGAGTATCCATTGGCAATGCTGAACCGTTCTTGGCCGACTGCAGACAGAACATTAGTACTGCCGACCATGGCTTTGCTGAAGGGTGGATATGAGGCTGAAGAAGAGGAAGCACCAGCGACGGTCCGTGCCTCATTGGTGCAAGTACGTCGGACTTGACGAGGAAGAAGCCTTTATGTCGATGAATCTTCCGTCAGGTAAAATTCATTACTGCGCATGAAGGGAGCTGGAAGATCAAGCCTCTGCCGCTCTTCGAGGGATGGCTCGGCATACTTGAGATTCTGTACGTTGCTCGCCATAGGATTTTGAATGCGATATTGCTCCTCAGATAGGCTGTATGGCGCAACAGCATTGAACGAGGCTGCACCATCGAGAGCCAGTTATTAATGCATCCGTAGAAGCCCGGAGCTTGAGTCATTGTTGCTAGGATCATATCTATGGCCATGGCCGTTGACAGGCGTGTAGCTGTCATCATTTTGACGACTGCTATCAACAGCCGTAGGAAGAAACCTGGAACTAGGTGCAGTGGTCATGAAATATTGTCAGCTGTTGTCTCTTGCATATGTGTTGATAGTCGTAGCAGGTTGGAATCGTGGTGCGGCTGAATTAGCTATAGGGTGGGAACGAGGAGTAAAGTAAAACAAGTTCTTATAGAACATGACTTTGGTGAAATTATTAGACTACTTTAGAAGTATCGCATATACCCTACAGTTTTGACCATTATCATATTGACTAATTTTTGGTGTTTCTTCTCGATTTTGCGATACCTCATGTCCATGCCAGGCCTTGCACATATTAAAACTCAGACCGTCTCCTACGAAAGTCTAGAGAACACTGCTCCCATGCCACTCTCTTCCCCAATGCTAGTATCCTTTTCAATACCACTCTATTAATAAATTATGAAGGTAAGCGTGAAAAGAGCTTCTTATGTGATACGGGGCCTAACGGGATCATTTAAAGTAACGATAACGGCATGCAACATAGATGGAATGCTTGTGACTTTTAAGGCAAGTATCGTGAGTGATACCTATTTTATAATTGTCAATCATTGACTATAGGGAGAAATATATTCACATATATATATATTGCTCTTATCAACATTGTGCTCTCATCATTTATGGAACAAGTATTGGTGTCATTCGTTTTTGGGGCAAATATCCTAAGAAACTACTCATTCAGCAGCGCATATATTCTACAGTTGATAGTAACAAAATCAAGTGTATCTCATCTTTTCCAACCCTGCTCCACTCTCATGTGAGGTATTGCACAGATTTGACTTCAGCTGAAACCCTCTTCCAAACACCATCTCAAATACCGAAAAAGTTCTCATCAAGAGGGTTGACCCCCTCGCTGAATTCATAGTCCCAATTATCTCCTTTTCCAAACTTCTCGGGGTTATTGAGATAATCCATGAAGTCAAAGCTACTATCCTTGCCCAACAGCTCTTCCCCCAAACCCCTCTTGGTCCGGGACCCAAAATTCAACATCTTTTGGCTCTTATTCGTAGTCATCGCCGAACCATAAAGCTCTGTAGAAGGGCTATCTATATCCTCGACATACTCTGTAGTCACATTCACGACTGGAGGGAGGTACTCCTCTGGGGTTGCGGACTTGCGCGTACGTGTGAATGGATCAGTAGTGGCGAAGCGAGAATAAGTGGGCGCGAATAGATCTTCTGTGGCTCTGGTCATAGTGTTTGTACCAGTAGCGCTTTGCTGGACAGTATATTCGGGCGCTTTGGCCAAGTAGGAAGCTTCCCTGGCTGGGTTGGCTCGGTTGAAAGTGAGATTAATCTGTTGACCATTTCCGACGCTACCAAAGCGGCCTGATGGTGTTGGACCAGGCAAAGCAGCGGAGTTGATAAATGATGAGCGCTCTGAGCCTGGGTAATAGAATTGATCATCTCCATAGGGTTTTATATTTGAGAATGAATTCCCAGCCCTAGTCTGGCTATATTTGGAGCGAGGTATTGGAAGACTTGTATTGGACAAGTCCGCTTCTTCGACACCCGAATAACTGAATGGTGGAAGTAATTCATCGGATGGTCGTCCAGCATTGAAGAGGTCATAAAATCCACCTGAATTTATTCTAGTTTCAGAGCCAGAAGGCATGTTGTAGTCGAGAGCATTATCAAGGGTTGTAAATGGGATATGCGAAGAAATTTTGACATCACCCAATGAGGGTAGATAATTTGTGAGAGAAGCTCCCCTTTGGGCCTGAGGGGGGCTCGCATCAAACGGCTTCGTGGTGGGAAAGGTTCCAGCAGGATCAATGGCGCGAATACCACTCTGCATCATCTGCCGTTGTTCAAAGGTCGGCTCCGCGTAAGCGAAAGTCCCGAGGTCTGTCGTAGTGAGCACTGCCGGGCCTCCTCCAGGTGGCAATCTATAATAGATATATGTTCCGACAACAATAGGTGGGGATTGGCGACGAAAAGGGCTGGGCGCAGGTCTGCTGATATGTCCGCCATCTGAGCCGTTGTGATCATCAGAATATCCCCCATTTTTGCCAGGGGCATAAGAACCGTCGGTAGGTGAACGTCCATAGCTTAGAATAGATCCGTTTGTCGGTCTTGCATCTGATTGTGAGCCTAATATTGAAGGGTGGGCAGTGTTGGAAGTGGCGGTAGGTTGGACTTGCGGTGAGTTTCTGTTTGCAGCAGTTCGGACGCGGCGTTTACGAGGGGGGTTTTTCCTCACTGGCCTATTCGGTGTGATTTTGCATTCCTGATGCTTCTGTAACTTCCGACATGGTCCGCAATCACTTTTCCCTGCCTCTTTGTAGCACTGTTTACGCTATTGATAACAGCGATCGCATGTTTCCGACGCTGGAATTCTGCGAGAAGGCATATTTTCTCTTGGATGGAGGTAAGTCGTAGATTGTTAACCTAAGCTTGTTGGGTGGATGGTGACAGTGTCAGGGATTGCAAATAGCAGATCCGAAAAACAAAATACGATGCCGACTTAGATTATCAATTAAGATTCAAGAAATGAAGTTTCGATGCACAGAATTGTTGTTGTTGACCCCTGAATGTTGATGAAGAGCATTGTACAATGGGAGGGATGTTTATAGTGTAGGTTTTGTGTAATATATATGCAATTCACTATGGAAGAAAAAGCCATAATCTCAATGCGATGTTGAGCTCGTTTAGCTCAAAATAATTGTACTAGTAAATAAACATGTAGTGATAGTGAAATGAAAGTAGATGTCAAAGTTATATTTTGTGGAGCGACTATATAGTGACTATTCAAGGAACTATAAAGGCTGCATGATTTAGATGGAGTACTTAGAAATGTCTTCAAATTGCCAATTATTGTCTCTATGGAAAAGAATTCTCACTTATAGGGTGCTCTTACCGACATGGTTCCCTCATTATTCATGGAAGAAGTAATAATATCATTCGCTTATATGCCTAGGAAACTGCTCGTTCAGCGGCGCAATTACTCTACAGTTCAGACCACCACTATAAAGTATGTCCTGTGATTTCACGTCCTATACTCCCCTGTCATTCCCTGTACGAAACTATCTCTCTCCTAAAGTGCCTTCCGAGCACAATCTCACATATCGAAATAGTTCTCATCAAGAGGCTTATCTCCCTCATTGGGTTCAAAACCTCCCCAAGTTCCTCCCATTCCATATTTCTCGGGGTTGTTTAAATAGTCCATGAAGTCCAATTTACTCCCAGAGCCAAACTGCTCCTCCTCTTGAGTCGTCTCTATTTGTGACTCCAGATTGAAAACCTCCCGAATGTTCTCCGTGGTAGACGCCCAACTATCAAAACCGTTGGAAGGCGTACCTAGGGCTATAGATCGCTCTGCAGTCGCAGTTCTGGCTCGCTTGACAAGAGAGATGTAGTCGCCCGGGTTTGTGAACTTGCGTTTACGCGGGTATGGACCAGGAGTAATATTGTCGAGATTGGTAGGAAGAGCGGGTTTGAATTGATGTTCTGGGATACTAGTCATTGTTTCGCCAACAAACATGAGATTTTCTTGATTAGTAGACTCGAGATCGTGATTATTTCGCGGGCCCATTCCCGATACAGTACCAGAGGGCATGTCATTGAAGAATCTATTGCTAGAAATTGCATAAGTGACGGATGAGGAGGGAACGCCGTTATCATCCTGGAAGGCTGGTAGATCACTGAAGAGAAAGGGATCCATTTGAGGCTGTGGGTGGCTCTTAGCTGATGAATGCGTGGTAAGGGAGGGTTCAAAAGCATCATTGTAGCTCATATTGTCTCGCTGCTCTAAGGTAGGCTCAGCGTAAGCGAAGGTACCGATGTTTGTAGTAATCAGCGATGCTAGACCTCCTCCAAGTGGTTGGGCATAATAGGTGTAACATCCGATGACGGCGGGTGTGGATGGTCTATCGGAAGAGAAAAGCGCAGGTCCGTCTATATGGCCGTCGCCCCTTAATCCGTTGTGACCATGAGTGTGTATAGCGCTATCGCCAGCAGGATAGTTACCATTGTGAATCGAGGGAGGAGAAGATAGAGTTAGAGAGGTTTGTGTGGGTACGTGTATCGATCTAGAATCCGTCGCAATTGGATTGGGTGAAACTTGATTGACAGTAGGTTGAACGACTGTCGGAATCGCCCTTGTGGCAGTGCCACTACGAGCCCGGTTTGGTCGAGGAGGATCTACTCTTTTTTCCCTCTCTGGTGATATCTTGCAGTCTTGGTGTTTCTTCAATATAGAGCACGGTTTGTAAACACCAGATCTCGCGACTTTTACGCACTTTCTATGCTGCTCATAGCAGCGGTCGCAGGTTTCCGATGCTGGGATTCTGTCACTAGACATGGTGTTTTATTTGATGGCAGTTGTCGATCGCTGACCCGAGTTTGTTGTTTTGGCCCCGATAGAAATTTCGCTGAAAAGCGAAATGTAGGTCCGAGACAACCTAATGGTGACTTGGATTCAATTGATATTCGGGAAAGGAAGATTTGAGGCACTTGATTTTTGTTGTGGATCCTCAGACGTTGACGTAGACACGCTGGATATTCGAAAGGATGGCGATGTTGTGTATTTTGTTTATGATGCCCGCATTTCGCTATGACTAAATAAAATCCGAATAATGCGATGTTGGGCTCGTTTAGTCCAAAATGGTTGTAGAGGTAAATGAGTATATAGTTTGTATGTGGAGGAGAAATGTGAAAGTGGCTACCAAACTTTTATTATTTGTAAAGTAGCTAAATTTCAAGTATGCCGGCCTTCTCCTAAATAAAAGTAAGATTTTATGTAAATATACAAGATTTGAAGGCGACATGAAGTCACTTGTGCCTTAAAAAGTTGCAAGTACTCTTTTGTTACGACCATAACGAAAAATATCATCATTGCAAAATATTTTCGAATGAGGATCCCTTTAGCACTGGATATACCTACCCCATCAGTTGGATTGTAAGCCTGGGTTTTATAATCTATTTGCTACTATCTCTTTTCTTTGAGACCCAGCCTTATGTCTGAGACTGGTAAACCCACACATCTCCGAGTATTGAAGTGTATAGCATACACTAGCACTCAAAGGGTCTCTCTGAGGTGCCGCAATGCTTTTTACCGGATCAACGAGAGTTTACCATTGGGTTAAAATGATTCTGTGATTTATTCTACAATGAGCTATAGAATACATCAACACATAAACTCGACAATTCTTCTCGTCACTTATTGCCGGATCCTTCCCTCAATTACAGAAACTTATAACCTAAACTTATATTGATCACTTCATCTATCCTACCCTTTCCAACCATACAACCCCGGCTCTAGTTGATCACTATAGCTGCTCTTTCTAACTTGACTCATCCGCGATAAAAGCCTCAAAAATCTGAATACTTTCCTCAAGCTTGAGTAGTTTGAATATTGATTGGTCGTCTCGCCGCAGTTCCTGACACAGACTGACTTTACTGCTCCATTGAAGAGCCTGAGGTTGATAATGACCGAGAGCCCACGTCAGCTGGCCCCACAAGAATTGGGGTCTCGGGCGCGGCTCCTCCTAGAGGCGTTTAGCTCCCAAAGACAAGTGCAGTAAGGCTGAGCTGTAGAGTAGGGAGTAGAGAGGAAGTGGAAATTGGGTTTCGGCATTGGGGAATGGGCCCGAGAACTTGTAAGTGCGCTTCCGAAGAATAATTTGACAGGTACCAAGAAGAGAAGTTGCAGTTGGTATTAGAGACCTGAGATGTAATAGCTGAAGACACGGGGGAGGGGAGGTTGGGGGAGAGGTCGATGTTAGATCTGCTTCAGAGTTTGGTCGCTTGGCGTAAGCCTAAAGGAAATTCATCATTGAAATGTCATTAAGACTTTGGAGCAGAGAAGTATCCACATTCGGGTCGCGACTGAGAGTAGGCTACGAAACGAGGATGACTTCAGGCGAAGATAGACTTGAAGAGGCCTTTGGTAGGCCGGAGCCTTGAGGAAACATCTACTCCGAATCGTTAGTACCAGTGACGTCGCCGCCATCCAAAGCAGTAGCTAGCTGTGATCTCACTAGAGAAGTAAACCTGCTTTTAGTCTGGGACTTAGTATTAAAAATGCTTAATGTACCCACGGGTTGGGTGGATAGTGGCCCCTGAACTAAGCCTATATTCAACATATTGGAAGCACCTGAGCCACTGGCTGACGCAATGTACTGTCCATAGGTTGACGTATGTTCTGCATGAGAGCTTGAAGAGTATGAGGGCAATGGAAGCTGGGAGACGGGTGCTGATGGAGTAAATCTTTGTTTTCCTAGTTCTACCTGCTGACGATCGGAGGTGAGATGCAGTTGTGCCCTAGTGTACATCGCTTGCAAACTGCAATTCCAGCTACTATGAATATGTACTTAATGGACAAGTATATAGGATTTTTCATGGAAGTTTACCTACAGTTGTAATTAGATAATTCATAACATACCCCTTCCTTTAGAAATTGGGGTATGTGGCTTATTGATAGCCTAAAGTAAGAAAGAGCGGGCGGGGGGTTAAGAAGCCAATATCTAGATATCGATATGATTTTTAACACCACTCGCAGTCCGAAACTACTCAAAAAGGTGCTCCTCTGAGTTTCTGTAGGTGTCGAATAGCTAATATGCTACTACGATGGGATATAGATTTATATATAAAATAAAGTGGTTCGAAACTGGATCCTACTGATTCATAGATTCATGGAATTGCGTCTGATCACATATGGCGCGAAAAGTTTGTATAGTGCATGTTGTTCTCCTACAAGAAGCGCTGTAAAAGCCCCTTCAGCTTATATGTAATCTACGTATCAGGGCCATCTGAAGTGCCCCCAATGATCCTGAACTACTCATAACCCATCTCAATCCTGTATATCATCTATCTCTGTAATGACCCGTATATATCTTTTATACCAGTATCTCAAGAATAATAGAATCCAATGTCATAGAGCTCGTTCAAAAAGCGTGGTCTTTCTAGATCTTCTGTATAATACCCTCCAATAGGTTCTAATAATTGCGATCTCCCCGGTAGTGTATCTGATCCACTCAAATTCTGCTGTCTGAACTGACCCATTCCGGATAACGGTAACGACCCAGCCCCATATGTGTTTGTACGACTTGCCTCTGCGGAGTCGATACTGGGAGCGGCAACACTAGCATCATTGGGGAGCCAAACATCCCGAGGAGACGTAGTTTCTGGGATGATTGAGGGTCTTGTAGTCTGATAGGCTAATGAATGAAGCCCGCTTGAGTCTGACGCTGAATTATAGAAGTATGATAGGTTGGCGGAGGCATGGTTGGAGGCGAAGGTTGGTGAATGAGGGGCAGTAGAGAGAGAGGAGGTCATGTTTGAAGAGGTGAAGTGAGGATCGAAGATGTCTTCACCAGTAGTAGAATGAAATTGTTGAGAAGTCGAGGCAGGTGCATTTGCCAAGGGCCAAGAATCGATACCTATCCACTGTGGACCAGTCTCGTTATCGTCAAGCACAGCAGATGGATATTGGGCCGTCACCATGTTCATATCAGGAATATCGAGGTAGTTGTAAGCTGGAATATCACCACCGGCCCGTTGTAGATTTGTGAGGGTAGGACTTCCAAGACCAGAATAAGCAGTTTCAGGGCTGGCGTATGTCGGCATCGTCGTATGCGGTAAGTTCGCGTTATCCATGGCACTAAAACTTGTAGGACTATGAGTAGCATTCCCTCCTGCAAACTCGGAAGCTGGAGTGTTTAGAATTTGGGGTAAAGCATAGTGCATTGTCAGGGATGTCGCGACAACGTTAGGTCGGTTTGTCGCATTGTCCGCAGTATACAACAGATGATTCGATGCGATCAGGTTAGGGTTTGTCCGGAGGCTAGACTTTTGTTTTCGACGAGATGGCCTAGGTGGATCTTTTCTCTTGGGGCGGTTGGGGGTGATCTTGCAAACATGGCCGTTGCCCTTCAAGCAGTATTCACAATCAGAATTACCAGGCTGGTAAACGCATCCCTTTCGGTGTCTATCACAGCGGTCACATCGATCTTTTGCCTTACCGCGTAGCTGGGGTGCCATCATTTCTGTGCCTTGATTTGCGTTTAGAGAGGTGTCGTTGGAGAAAGGCTGTTGCATCTTGAGTGTGCCTTGGTAGTAAGTGAGGATAAGTTGTCGGGAAAGTAACTTGTCAGGAAGAGAATAGTAATGGTTTTTCTCAAGAAAAGTATCTCAAAGAAGAAAAGTTAGGAGCAAGGTTTGTTTATATAAAATGCTCATCTAGAAGTCGCGCCTAGGTCTCTTAATTTCACTAGGACAAAAAATTAAGCGAGGTTGGGAAGCCTACTAATCAGAGGTTGAGACAAAATGAGCTCTTCTAGCCATCCGGTATTGGCTCTATAGAAGCCTTTAGGTACTCCAATAAATAATACTGTTATGTCAACCCTGAGAAGCATAGATCTTCGGGCTTTGAGGCTTTGCATAGCAATAATGTTGGCACCCAAGATATTAACCTGTTGTTAGTGCCTAGTCCCAAGAAATTGCATCTTTTGCCAGGACTCCCCGAGAATACACTGGGCCTCTGATCTCAGTCATTGAGAAGCTATCTCCTTTTAAAATCTACTAGGTGCGCCCTACCGTTAAATAATTGGCTTTCATACCATCGCTTCAGGACTTTTCATAGGTTACTCACTTTGCTGACAATGCATGCACTATACACAGAATATTACCTATACATCCCGTACATTTCATCCCACTTAGAATACCAGTTATTTCGCTCATAGTAGTCGCCAAATCTGCCTTCCTCTCTATATCTCAAGAAGTCGTCTTACTAGAGTCACACATAAAGCCAAAACCCGCTTTTTATAGTTAAGCATCCGGCGGAAAATATCTAACACGGGCTTGGCCAGTGGATAAAGAATATGGAATCGTCTTGTTATGGCCCTCAAACTTCAACATACCTATCGGTCTTCATGGCCAATCCGAATCACGTCTTGGGAAGCTCCCGGTTCCCATAACATCACGAGGAGCAGTTTATACTGGGCAGACGTAGTTTTTATTGCACTAATTGATTTGGACACAGAAAATGGTGTAGAGTTTCTTCATCTTATTCAAACCAAAAATGATACAGAACGCTGCTTGACGAAGAGATGTCTGGCGTATCCAACACTTATTTGCGAACCTCTAAGTTTTGCGGAATACTGTGAATTCATAGAACAGGAAGTATTTAAGGTTGGGAAAGATGCACACTCAGCTCTATAAAATCATTCTCAACTGAAGAAACAGGGAACCTTCCAGTCCAATGTATAGTTATTTACCTACCTATTTTTACCTCAATCAGAGATCAAAATTTCGGAGGTGGTAACAGAGGGTACATGTGCGTGCCGCTCTTTAGTGGAAGTAGAGCGCTATTCGAAGAACAGACCCTGGAATAGCTGGATTGGTCGTGCACTAGATATGGAGTCGAAGAGCCTCAAACAGAAATGAAAATAGTGCGAGAGGGATGCATCTTGGCAAATCAAACCCCAGTAGTAATTCTGTTATGACAATAAGGGAGGCAAAATCAATCGCCGAATTTTCTCGATGAACCTTTCAGCTTCCCCAGATATCTCAGAAACCTGTTGTAAGACGTTTTGATTGGTTATAATAGGCTATATATGACAATCAGCCGATACAACACAGATGGAAGAGTCTATTGTCATCTTTTGTCTGCATTGCTACGAAGTAATCTTTTTTCTTGATCTAAGGCAGCATCCATGTGCCAGTGTACAGGTCTGCCAGTCGGATTTTTGATCCGTACAATAAAGTTCCGTCATTTGGTAATATGCGATCTTGTGTCTTTCTGCTATGACATGCCTTGTTATTGCTTCTTTCTTGTATAACATTTCTTTGCAGTAACTGTAGGTAGACTATAGATATTTAAATGTATACGATTGACTCTGTGGGATTCAAGCAGTTTATAAATGATGTTGTAGATTATATCGCTTATAGGGTTTCTCTTCAATATCTGCACTGTCAAAATGTTGAGATACAGGATACTTCTCAACCCACTGTGGCTGAACTTTCTACTGCATGGCACACTCCTGAATTGTGCAGATAGCCCATACCCCCCTCTCAACTCTGCGAAAGAGGATATTGAGTCGATAGATTTAAAGTGTAGCTGGAAAGGCTACTCGCTCATCCCTTCGGTATCTCTGAGGTTGAAGCGGATGCCTTAGATATGTAAGGAATCCGGTTATCTAAGTTTCTAATTTTACCGTGGCAGATTGGATGAGAGGCAGATAATGAAAGAAATCACTCGAATACCATGATCCTAAGTCACTTCTCGCGCTATGTGTTATGGTAGTCCAAAAAGCTGTTTAGTGCCTCACCTGTGCATACAATGTTCATGTTCACATAGAGCCTAATAGTCTGCTTGCGACTTATTTGCGTGAAGTATACTATAAGAGATGCCAAAAAGCACCTTTGTACCCGTCCGATGAGCCCAAAGTCCGGAACCTAATCCGCAAAACGCATGACCATGTTTAGTTTTAATAGCCGTATTTCTGGTACCTATTATTACCTTTCATGATCAGACCCACCATCGTCTTAGGGTCCCTTGGAGACTGATCATCTACCAAGTCGTTCTTTCCCCCATCCTTTTTTTGCTCAAGAAGAGCCGCTGAATATCCACATGTGAAAATTTCCGAGGTACGATTGTCATGCTCCTCACAACCAAACTTGGCCATTCCTTTGTCTTGGACTAGACAACCTCTTGGATGTGTATCCCTGCTAGCGTCTTCCAAAAGAGGAGGCAGGTTTTTTCCAGCGAACTCAAACAATTCCTCATCCATGCTTCCAACCTTCCTTGTAAGACCAAATAAACGCAGTGTTTTGGTATTACCGACACTGCCGAGAACTTCGTAAACTCCAAATATAAAATTGAAGTTGGCCCATTTGATATCTATCTCAGCAGTATCTAGGACGAAGTCTGGAGTCTTCCCAGCATAATCGCACCCGAATTTAATCAGGCGGACGTCTCTAAATTCAGGACCTCCAAAGCTTTTGGCCTTCTCACAGCACATGATTGTGGATAAGGGTATATGAACAGTCTTGCCAGATGTATAGTGGGTTCTAGTGCTAGAGGAGGAGCTAGCGCCGGGACGAAGACTTGGTCGCTATGAATTCAATGGTTAGCATAATGATACGCTGATTAGGGAAGAGGAATACCAGTCGTTGGGAAGGGCTGTACTGAGTATCCTTTGAGAACCCGTACCCCTTCGAGTTCGGTTGGAAGTCGTCGTCAGAGTCGTCAGAGTCGTGCTCAGAGAACGCGGAGTCGTCTCCAGACTCAGCACTTGGAGGGGTATTCTTTGGGGCTTGGCCCATGGTTCTTACTGCCACCGATCTTGCCTTTCTAGAGGGACGATTGGGTCTGCTAGAGCTCGCAGTTGGTCTTGCAGTGGGTGCTGGTGCATTAGGA
>Ga0182030_10019187_pt1 | contig 13046 bp, 15 predicted proteins | sample 812S3MmetaG_FD_121299 | JGI IMG/M metagenome (GOLD analysis project Ga0182030, IMG submission 121299) | Permafrost microbial communities from Stordalen Mire, Sweden - 812S3M metaG (Illumina Assembly) | ecosystem: Environmental > Terrestrial > Soil > Wetlands > Permafrost | place: Sweden... | reverse complement strand
TGACAATTACATTTATGCTATCTATGCGCATTTAGATGAATCTTGGAGAGGTGACCATTTTCAAATAATGTTTATTCGAGATGGCATGACTAATGATAGAGAAAACGTCAAATTTGATTGTGGGCGAGCTACTAGTAAGAAATCTTCATCTCCATTGATTACGAGAGATGATCCAACGAATCTGTTCCGATCTAAATTCATTGAATATCCAGAAGCAAGACAAGTATATGAAATCTTAAGTGCTAAAGGATTAAAGAGTGGATATAATGTAGTAGAAGCATCTATTGTAGTTAGACTTAGAGCTGATATTTTAATTGATGATAATCTCCCGCATAGCTTCAGACCAATAGACCATGGTGACAAATCAGATATCGACTTATTTTCTGATGCTATACAAAATAGCGCCCATTGTGAAGAATTTGATCCTAAAGAATATCATGAAGAATTAGAATTTACTATTGTTGTCAATGATATGAAATGTCAGGTCATATTGCGACAATTCGAATGTCCAGGTGCAGATGGAGGTTAATAAGAATAATAGTCTCATATGAGACTATTATATACTTAGTTTATCACTCGTGAACCCACAATGTAATGGCATCCAAAGCATCATATGACAACGTGTTGATAGGACCTGCAGCAACTTGAATGGTACCACGTTTCTCTTTTCCAACCTTACCCTCAAGATAGAAGAATGGCATAGTTTGTCCGACTTCATAAGGTCCTGGAGCACCTTTTTGCAACCACTTCTCATGTGTCTTCTGTTCACCCCAATGTATTCCTTCAATCAAGTTGCCATTTGGAGTGAAGTATTCAGGTTCAATAGTGAATATCTCAGGGGGATATGGTTCTCCAGCATCATCTACATATTCATGTTTGTTAAACTCTTCAACTACTTTTAGAACGACATGACTATCCTTCATGTGAACTTCTTGAATGCGAAGGCGATCTGCATCGCTTTGAGGAGAGAAATGTTCAATCTTCTTGAACATCTCTGTACCACGAAGAGCATATTTGCTACGAACAAGTTCTACGGTTAGTGGAATCAAACACTGACCCACTTTGTATTCGACTTCTTCAACTCTTGACGGTTTCATGATAAGTTTAAAACAAACTTATCAAAATTTCTGTTATCAAATTAACTTAGAACTTGAATCTACTTCAGATTTCTTAATTGTTATGCAACATATTCTTTCATGAACACACCATATATCTCTTTTGAAATGGATTCCAAAACATCAAGATACATTTCAAGGAAATCATTGTTTCAGAAACCAGTCAATATGTTCTATAACATCAGGATATGTGTTTCCAGGAAGAGTTGTTGGTGCAAACCATTTCAACTCTGAGAACTCATCTGAATCTACAAAATGTATAACGCTCTCACAAGCATCATCTTTGATACGAAGACAGTAGATGTCAGAATGTAAAAGTTTATTGACCCCAAGAAAGGTGATCTTGATGATTTCTTTCTCTTGCAATCCAGTCTCTTCGCGAACTTCACGTAAGATAGCATCCTTACTAGATTCATCCTTCTCTATTGCTCCACCAGGTAATCCCCAAACATCATTTGATAAACCAAGAAGCACACCATATTTGCTGTTTTCAATGACAGCACGCGCCTTCGAGCTTTTTCCGTGTATCAGTAGCAAAGCATAATTGTTCATTACTTTGAAATATTTGATTACAAGGATTATTTCAGGAGGAGGATATCTCTTGCCACGTTCATCTAATTGTCTATATTGTACATTAGGATGCATTTTATCGAATTTCAGTTGTTCTTCACGTGTCAACAAACTTCGATATTCGAGTAGAATCCCACGTATTCTGTATTCAGTGATATGATGCAGTACAATAAGAAACAATATACCACATATGAATAAACTCAAGCTCTCTGTTAACATCCAAAGTCCGGACAGACAAAAACACAAATTGATCAAAGGATAAATCTCAGGATGCATTTATTTTTATAAATCTAAATGAGCGGGTATATTGTTCAATATCACGGACACAACAGAGATGTCAAAAAGAATTTTGAGATCACATGGAATGATATTCTTGTGAGCTTCGTTCTCACAGGAATCGTATTATTCGTCTATTATATATTGATTGGACGTAAGAGCAAAGTTTTCTGGAATACCTTATATGGTATTATCATTATTGGAGCACTTCAAGGCTTGTTATTATCATTGATTAAGAGATGTCATGGTGAAGAAAAGAAGGATCATTGATCAATACTATCATCTTTTGGATTGAAGGTTATGGTTAACTTCAAGTCGAGCTTGAAATCATCTGCTAGTTTGAAATGTTCCTTTGTCAAACGTATGCTATCATTGATGTTATTCGAATTCAACATCTCAACGAAATGCTTTCTTATGGCACGAAGATCTAGAGCTTCATCTTTGACTTCTTTAAGACTTTTCTCGATGCCATTGAATGCGTTTGACATCTGTTTTGCAACAGCCATGGCATTCTTACTCAATGTTGCAAAGGATTTTACAAATTCATCAAGAGCGGGATTCTCTTCTTCCTCTTCCATTTACAGTCTTCGAGTTTGTTTAAAACGATATCCTTATAGAGGATATCGTTAATGTATTATCATATGTCATAATATTGTTGAAGAATGTCGAGGAGTTGCTCCTTAAACTCATTGTCTGTGAATTCTTCACGAACACGATCAATTATTTCTTGTGTCACTGCTTGTCCGGCTTCCCAATTTGTTAAATAAGCAAGACCTTCTGCAATCTCATCGACCTCTTCTTGAGAAGAGAGATCAAGAGAAGAAGCACTGTGACCATATACCAATGATTCTATAAGATCGCTTCCAGGTTTGAGTACTGCACCACTGTCAAGCAAAATTCTTATGTCCTTGACTTTACGATATTCAGCTGCAGCTGAGAGAGCATTATCATTATGAGAATCAGTCCAATAACCTGCACTAACAGCATTAAGGTCAACACCCAAAGCAATGAACTTGTCAACAGTTTCTTTTGTTAGCTTGTTATGATTCATATAGTTTGCAAAGACATACGTTGCATCTTCAGTATTCAGATGTCGTTTGCGAATGATTTCTAAGAAGCGAGATGGATCTTGATCTCCTTCATCCCATCCATCGACAATTTCTTTGAAGTCTTGTGATTCGACAATCTCATTCAAATCATTTCCTTTGCCCAAAAGTCCATCTAGTATCTTATATGTCACACTATTACTTGTCAGAACATGAAGAACATCGAGACCGTCAATTGTCTCATGACCTCTATTTTCAACAATTGTAAATCCTTCTGGGTTAACAGCATATTTCAGCATTTTGAGCAAGACAGGAGATTCTAGAATAGTATAATCTGGTATGTCCAGATGTTCGGCAACAAATTTCAATGCTACATCATCTGGAACATACACGATAGAGTCAGCCTCTATGTCTTCTTTGTATAAGAAGAGAAGATCTGCAGCTGCAGTTGCTTCATTCTGTGACAAGAAATCTTGCACAGCTAGAGTTGAGAAGAGTGCGCGAAAATCATTATCCTTATGAATTGCCCTTTCAATACTGCGTTCAGTGACGTTTCTTGACTCATTGAAACGATCTGCTGCTGGATCAGCCATCTGAGATAATTCTAGGAGCTCTTCAAGGATATACTGAAGAGCAGCAGTAACAAATAACTTTGCTTTCGGCTGAGCTTCAAAATCAAGAATAGTGTTAAACTCTGACAAACTGAGTGTGAGAGGTCTGCCTCCCATAGCCTGATTAGCTTCACTGAACATATGTTTGACTAGTTCTTCTGGAAAAATTTCTGATATACTGTCTCTAATTGCATGATCACCCACTCGATGGAACGCGCGTTCCCATCTACGGTGAATGAGACGAAGCATACGTTGAAAACTTTCACGTAAGAATGCTATAGCTTCATCATCTACAATGGATGGATTATTTGGACCGAGTAAGCTCCTATGAATCTCTTCGACACAAGTCCTAAAGAATTTCTCCATTTATTGAATTCAAAATGATATTTAATTTATTATCATTTTCAAACAAAACAAATTAACAACTAAGAATGGATCATTTGCAGAACAATCCATATTACGAGCTATCTGAACAGTATAAGAGCAAAAAGAAGCAAGAGAAATCTTCAAAAGAGAATCTTCCAAAATGGGTTGCCCCATACTCGAAATATTCTCGTCACATATACAGTACAGGTTTCAAGAAACATTTGTGCAAACATGGATTTCAAATTGTTGCAATATTACATCTTACACGTTATGTGACATGCAAATGGAGACATCACATTCTATGGCATCCAGAACTATTCATTATTGGTTATCTACGTGAATGGTATTCAGAGCATGAATCAAAAGATGAAGGCATCGAATGGCATACAGAGGAATGTGTCTTGAATTTTGAACTTAAGTACGATAATGAAGCTGCTCGCATAAGTCATGCCTTTTTAGGATACGGGACTAAACGTGATAACGGGACTATTAGTCAAGTTTGTTACCATTGGCAACCTGAATGTACATCGAATCCATACAAATTCGATCATATTCTCCAAGACATTAGAACAGCTAAGGCTACATTTGTAGAACCAGAAATACCCATATTAGCTCAAAACGTTATGAGTTACGAAGTATATGAAGATCATCCAGATTGGGTTGATCAGCTACCAGCAGAAATACGCAAATATCTATATAATGAGAAGGATCAAACAAGCTTGAGATTACGGAATGCTGGACTCAAATTAGGAGAAGATGTTCCTAGTGGTTGGATATTCTCTTGGTATGGAGAACCGAGATCGGGATGTGTTTCTCTTATCCTGTCTAATGGTGAAGTTATTGCTCGTGCCAAAAATGGTAAAGTGACGGAAGAGATATTCAATGAACATATAGATCTGAGCAAAGGTACAGTAAATGCTAATGGTCGTTTCAGGGATCATAAAGCTGCATTTAACGAAGATGTTTTTCGCTATATTGATGATTGTCAGTATTATAGAGAAATAGCAGAATTACAAGCAAAACTTGAAAAGACATATCGAGATCTAAAGATAAGAGCAGTTGAACTTGGAATTGAATTTGGTATGCAGTCTATCGACTTGGGTACAAATCCGTTTGCTGGATTACAATATCTTGGAGAAGCTATGAAAAAGAAATAAGACTATGATAATATAGCGCACATTACGCGCTATATACTTATTCTCTCACTCTCGAGCAAACTGCCCATGGATTATAACAAACTCTACCATCTGACCCAACTGCATAGGCTTTATAGCCATTATCTTGACACCACTGTGAATTTTTATTCTTCAGATGATATATACAGCGTTCATGTTTATCAGGTATACTCTTGATTTCTTCTTCACTTAATGTTTCGGGATCACTCATGATTTTCTTGTTTTGATCTTCATTTGCTAAGAGTCCTCGAATGTAATAGATTCTGAGATGTCCTATATTCATTGAATGTAAGATCTCAATGTCATCTATTCTGTTATTCTTTATTTCCACTGTCATACCTGACAACATCACAATAGATTGATTCTTCTGTCTGTCTACAACATCATGACATATGTGATTTGGGACAGTTGATGCAATGTCTCCGTTGGTTATCAAGTGTTCATATGACACATTGAGTTCTTTCATGAGGTGTTCGAATATCTCGTTTGTTGGAACGAAGAGAGTGAAGTATCCTCTAAGAAGTGTCTCCATGATGTTATCATCAAGGAGAGTGTTAAAATCACTTGCATCATTGGATATCAACAGCTTTCGAATGAGGGTCTTCATTTAAGACAATAGTTTCTTTTCGAAGGCTATTGTTATACATGACAAAGACAATGATCTTATTAAGCACATCTTTCTGAAGTGACTTAAAAACTGGAACATTGCCAAACTTGTGAATGAGTCTGATCATAGTTTCAATAAGACCATCAGAGATTCTAAAAGATATATATGCATCACCATACCAATCTTTTGGATGTTCAACAATAGGATTTATTGAAGAAGTCCATTGTCTCCAAGGATTCTGCATTATCCAGTGTATCTTTGAGATATGTTCTATTCCGGCTTTTATGTTATCATCAATGAGAGCTCTATAAATACATGCAATCTCCTTGATTCTTGCTTCTGCTCTGCTATGCCTTCCAATTATGAGATTAGCAAGAATTTCTTCACAATGATTTGGAAATATAGACTGCAACGTTCTTCTCCAAACGAATGTGAAGCAGTTTAAGCCTATGAGATTGTCATGTCTAGTCTTGTTCAATATATTTTGAACTCTCATATCAAAAGCTTCGAGTGGATCTCCAATATTGACACTATCAAGAAGTAGCTTCTCAACAATAGTTAGAATTGTCTGAGGAGTTACATCTATTACAAACTTGCTTACATTGCTAGAGATTCCCTTGTCACCTATCCATGACCAAGGTACTAATATAGATGACGAATACTTAAGTATGAACATACTCTTCAAAGCATCATATTTCTTCTTTGCAATACATTTGGAGTTAGATATTTCCATATAAATAGGTAAAGACGAACTTCCATTGTAATCAGAAGTATCGGCTTTCTTAGCAACAACATAATCTTGTACTAACGATATAATTCTACCATTTATATGTATTCTGAACTTCTTCAATGGAATTGAATTGCGAGTAGTATCAACCATGACAAATCCGTGAATCTTTATCCATTCCATAATAGGATACAAATCTTCTGCTCTTTCATCTTCATCTTCATCTATATCACTATCAATATCATCCGATGCATATAAGGAGAATCCTAAAGGTCTAATCATATCCTTTACAATTCGAAATGCATGACCATTTGACATTATTTTTGTATCAGGTATTGTTCCTTCCAGTTTATGATGTTTTATGTAGTTCAAGATATCGTCTTCCATAGGAATTGCATACTTCGTACTCTTGATTTCTTTTAGCATACCATCTAACTCAAAATAATACCCTATGCGATAGAAGTATGCTGATAACATAAGATAAATCTCCTCTTTATCACCTTTTGATGTAGCGTATTCTGGATAGTCTATATGACTCTTCAATCCAGGAAATATTACATAGCAGAATTGAGCATATTTGTTGATTCTATGTTCGAATGATGTGCTTCTACGACTTGTATCAACGATCAACATTCCTGAAAGAGTACTTAATATACCAAGCTCTGTCCCGGTTATACGATATCCATCATAACATACCATGCTTGGTGAGATATCAAATCCTCCTAAGATGCTACCTATAGAAGGATATGATCGCAATATGAATTGGTATTCGTGATATTCGTTTGTATCAGCTTTGAGATATATTGTAACTACATGTTCAGCTCGAATGACATAGACTGATTTGTTATCACCCTTGCCATCTTGTAACCATCGTCTAGCAAGATATGATATGGCTTCAACAAGCAAGAGAGACAAAGCTTGTTCAGACATACCATTTTCATTGACAAAATAGAAGTCAACATCACATTGTTCATCCGATCCTTCTCCGACAAGAAGTCTTGCTATAGAACCTCCGCATGCTACAATCTTTCCATGAAAATGTTGCAATAGATTTTGAGCAAAAGGATGAACATTGTTAAAGCGACTCATGACATGATCTTGAAACTCTTGCCATGTATCATGCTGTGTTCCGTGTATACCATTGAAAGGTTTCTTCATAAAGAGATCACATTCATCATAAGGAAGAAGAATTGGATTATCGTATATATCCTCGATCTCTTCAGATGTAAGCAAATGAAAACTTCTTGTCTTACGTGCAATGGTATCTCGGAGAAGTAAGTCAGCTATATATTGACGAGATATTGAAGTCATTCTCATTTTCAAGATGAAAATAAGAGTAATATATTGTCGTTTATTTGAACAACTCAACAAGCTTCTCAAAGTTACTGAAAGAACTTGCTAAACCTGCCAGCTTATCGGCCTTCTCATTACCAACTATTCCTGTATGACCGTGTACATGAATTAATGCAAAGTTGCATCCAATTTCTTTCATAGCAGCTTGAACAAAATCTCGAATCTTGATGATGTATGGTTTCTTTGCTTTCCATTCACCATTAGTCCATTTCTGGACACCCTCATAATCCGAGAAGAATCGAAGAGTCGTGTCTTTTGGAATCTTACAACCCTTGAACTTCTTCAAGACTTCAGCTAATGCTACATACTCGGCACTTGGGTTACTACAAGTTGTCTCAGTAATCTCATAAGTCGCTAATAATGCTTGATCGACTCGTGCTGACAACTTATATTCCACATCATTGTAACAACAATATGCACCTATTCCCAGATATTGAACCATTCTTTTGTGCGAACCATCTGTATATATATCGAGACATATACCTTTGTTTGTATCAACTTTTGGTTGAGACATCTCAACTCTCGGAGGAGGAACCTCAGCAATCATATTCTCCAATAGTAAGAAAACGTTTGTGTTAGGATAGAATATTCCGTTGTATGTAATGCCGGAGCGAGTAATTTTCATGACATCTTCTTGATCCATTTCAATTTGAAGAAATGATATTATGTAATATCATTTTGGGTTACAATTGATTTGTCAATCATTCCTTTTTCAAAAAAGAAATATGGAGATCCTTGCAATTCCATCTCAGCTAGAACACAATAACAAGAAGTTTTACTTGGACTTTTGGATACTCGTATGTAGATTTTTGGATGAAATAGACATTGTACGTCTTGCATGTATATGCAAGATTGCGCGAAAGGTTCTACGAGGAAACAAAGAAATCATACAACGCTTATGTTATCCATTTAAGTCACGTTTCAAGCTTACAAGTGAACAATATATGTGCATTGCTTCTCTCATGGAGAAGAAACAAACTCTCGGAAAGCTCGTGAACAACATGGTTATAGGAGAAGTAGGGTCTGGTAAGACATTCACTGCAATTGCTTATGTTATGAGAAAATATAGAGACGAGCTTGCAAAAGGTCGTATTAAGGTTCTGATATATGTACCTCCTTCAAGTGTTGCTGAATGGGCATTATTCTTTGAAGAGAAGACAGATCATGAAATTATTAGCAATTATAAGTCTTGTAGAAAATTTTACAAGAGGGAATGGCATTCACATCTTCGTTCCCATAATATATTCTTGACATCATATCAATGTGGAGGAGCAATGGCTGCACGATTACTTTCAGACACAAATGCAAGATTAGTCATCATTATCGATGAAGCCCATCATATTCGCGATGTGAGTGTCACTTTTCGACCTAGTGAACCAAGATTCGCTGAGGTCATTGGCTTTACTGCAACTCCCAAAAACGAACACTTGAAAAATTGGGAAGTAACAAATCTTGCTTCTTCTGTCATGCGCAATAACATCCCAAACATTGAATATGTCAGACATTCATATACAGGATATACTAACATTCAGAAACTTTTGGTATCGACTAGATTGAAGACTAGAGGCAATATCAAATGGGCTGCTGCAAAAGATATTTCTAGAGCATTCATGTATGAGACATTATTTGATAGCAATCTATCATTCTTCTTGGGTAAGAAGAAGTTAATATATGAATCTTGTTCTGCAAATGCAACCTTTATTGAAGAATCTATTATGGTAGAGCGTATGATGAAGATACCAAAACTTATAGCTTTAGTTGCTTTAGTGAAGCAGATAGAAGCCAAAGGTGAGAAAATGCTCATCTTCGATATTAATCAGCATGAGCTTCTCTTCTTGACATTGCTACTTATGCGAAACAAAATAGGTGTCTCTTTGTATTCTTCTGTTTATGAACCTCCTAGAAGAGCTAACATCATACAATCGTTCAGAACTAATAGTAACACTGTGTTATTGGGTTCCATTGGAATGCTCTCTGAAAGTCACAATATCACAGAAGCTAATCATGGACTCTTTGTTGCATATCCTAATGAATATGAAAAATTGCATCAAGCTATAGGTCGCTTTCATAGGTTTCCTCAAAAGAAGACAGTATATATTCATCTGTTAGCAGCATCAGTTTTAGATGAATTCATATCATTGAAAGCTGTAGCTAATGAGATTGGTGAAACAATGAAGTCTGATATTCAAGACATGTTGCAAGAATTTAATGTATAATAAAAGAGTATGTCTTCGAAGAACGAAAGAGATGACAAAGGTTCAAATTTCTTCATACTTGGAATCTTAGCAGCTATGTTTTTATGGACTGCTGGATGGCAATTATGTGATCTTTTGTTGAAACGTAAGAAGGCATCAACACAGATATTTGCATATTTTGTGATATTCATCTTAGCACTAGCTGCATTGTGTTATCTCAACAAGAAAGATCCAAAGTTCATAGGTTTTTAGAGCACAACTGTTGCGTCATTTCCCTTTCTGCATTCTTAGAAATTATATGATTACCATCCTCATCTATGATCATCCATTCTGGATGTTCAATTAATTCTTATGATCTACGATTCTGCTCTTCAGTAGTAGGAACTCTTCCATAATCCTCAGCTTTGATACCGACATAATTGAGCCAAGCTTGATGGCTTTTCTCAACATTTTTACAATGAACTGCCGTTATTTGTGCTTCAGATGCAGCACTTTCTGCTAAAAATCTTTCATAGCAAGTATTACATAAATGAAACTCCCACAAGACTCTAGTTGATTGGTTTGAACAATCGTGACACTTGTTCATTTATTCGATGTCATGATGACATTGAATAAAATCATTTTAGTTGAATCTTCACTATCTGCTTCCCAGAATGAGTTTCAATCCAAATCTGCATCTTTCCGGATTGCAACAGTTTTGTCTCTTCTTCATCTAAGGGGTATACAAGACCATTGGCAATAGATGATTCATGATGACCATCTCCAATGAAGTCAGATGTGATGTCACGTAGTTTTTTGTTGTTACCGACAATATGTGCTGATAGAATGGGACCTGACAATCCTCCAATCTGAACATTGAAAGTCATCATTTGACCGTTGTCGCTCAAGAGTGCGGTGGCAGAGTATCCTTGATCGTTCTTATGTTGTTCTGCATGAAATTCCTTTCGAGGAGCGTTCTGTTCGAGTCTGCGACGTTCGTGATGATCTTCGGATTTGCATGGAGTGAATAGAAGAAGCAACAGAATGATAATAGCAATGATAATGATTAGTAATACTAAGAGTGTCTTCTTTCCCATTTATTTCGCTTATTTTAACAGATTTGCAATATTTGTAAGCTCCTTCAATTAAATGCATCCAATTACTATTTTCATCTTTTTGCGAAAACTCTTCATAACCATATGGTTCTGGCTTTGGGTATGTATCGCCACTCTGGTTACTGGAATATTGGCTACCATTACAGTTTTCCTAAAATATATTGCTGAATCGCAAGGAATAAACATCGTACCATATGATACACATGACCTAATAACTATTCATATTGAAGGAATAATGACACAAATAATAAATTACTCTATGACTCTTCCGAGATTCTGGAAGATTGGGGTTTACAATGAAAAAGGTTTTGATATAGGAGACTTTGAACATAAGACCTTCATTCTTGCGTCAAATCATTCTTCTATTATTGATACATTGTTCATGTCTATGATGCCTTGCAAGAAGACATATACTTATAATAGCAAATGGAGTATAGTTCCCGTCTTCGGTTGGTTATGCTTATGGGCAGGATATATCGGCATTGATACAAAGTCAGAAGCTTCGAGAAAAACTGTGGTAGGAAGAGTCGTTGATAAGGTTCGACGGGGATATTCAGTCATGATATATCCTGAAGGAACTAGAACACGAAATCCTTATGTTATCGCCAATACAATAAAAACAGGTGCATTTCGAATCTCTCAAGAATCCAAAATACCAGTGTTACCTATAATATTCAACAATACCTTTAAAGCTGTAGATCGCTATGGCATTGTTGACATAGCAAATATTGATATCATAATTGCAACTCCTCTTGAGATCAAGGAAGATTTGAATGAATACAGTGCAGATTTTCTTGCTTCTATTCGGAGACACCTTCAAAAAGAAGCAAAAGTTGATTGAAGAGCACCTAAGCTTCTGTCATTCTTGATGTATATCACAGGTTTGTCTTTGTTCTCAGCCAAGACTTCCAAAAACTCCCAGCATGAAGGATGAGTCTTTTTGTCTGCACTGGATAAGAGCAAGTCAGCTTCAGTTCGATATACCATGATCATAGTACCTCCGAGATTCCAAACATTCGTAATGTCTGCATAAAATCTTGCGTCAGGAATCAAAACACGATAACCATTATCTAATGCGATCTTAATCTTAGCATTTAAGATCTTATTCCAAAAGGCATCATCAAAGTGTCTTTTGAAGACTTCACTAGCCATATATTGCAAGCATTGTCTTCCAGTAAGATGACCTTCAGGGTTCATCTTAAGAATTTCTGAACTCGAGAACACTTGTGTCGTACACACTTCTCGTTCCTTTCTGCTTATGTCATTCTCTCCCATTAATGTTGTCAACGGAACACCAAAAAGACTAGAACATCCAACTTTGAGAAGATCTGCTAAGGCATAGATTTTCCATTCTTTTCCGCAAAATCTCTCAAAACCAGTAACAACAGTATACGATTCTTTTTTCCAATTTCCATAGAATGTGTCGAAGAGTGATGTGATCTTTTCCTTGATCTCATTGAATGTCATATCCCATACTACATCTCTTCCTGTCTTGAGATCTATGACAAACCATAATCCTATGAGATAAGATATGATGTTGTCTGTTGCGATATGAGTAAAGCCCATATGACCGTCACTATTAGTAATATAGTTGGCACTAGTAGATTTGCCTGCACCCTCTCTTCCTGCAATTCCGTAAACCTTAGGTTGATTCATTTTGAGCATAGAATGAATTAATCTTAATTTTCATTATAATGTGCAATAACTGCACGTTATTTTTATGTTTACTGAATGATTGTGATCTTTGGCGAAGCAACCCCATCTGTAACAACGGTGGCGAGCTGAAGACCATCATCTTCAGGAAGTATGTCGCCCGCAGTGAAGGCCAAACGACGATCATCCAAAGATAGATCAAGGTAAGTGGCGGATTGGATCCAAGCAGGATCAGCAACTCGCATTTCCTCATCTTGA
>Ga0182030_10019184_pt1 | contig 13047 bp, 10 predicted proteins | sample 812S3MmetaG_FD_121299 | JGI IMG/M metagenome (GOLD analysis project Ga0182030, IMG submission 121299) | Permafrost microbial communities from Stordalen Mire, Sweden - 812S3M metaG (Illumina Assembly) | ecosystem: Environmental > Terrestrial > Soil > Wetlands > Permafrost | place: Sweden... | reverse complement strand
TCTAGTGTCCATGCGGCAACTCCTCGACGAGGCCGCCAAGGGCGGTTACGGCGTCGGCGCATTCAACGTCAACGATATGGAACAGATTCAGGCCATCATGGCCGCGGCCAAGGAAACCAAGTCCCCGGTCATCGTCCAGGCCAGCCGCGGCGCGCGCCAGTTCGCCGAGGATCTGTACCTCTTCAAGCTGATCCAGGCGGCGGCCGAGCTCAATCCCGAGATTCCCATCGCCATGCACCAGGACCACGGCAACAGCTTTGAGACCTGCAAGAGCGCCATCGAGCTGGGCTATACCTCTGTCATGATGGACGGCTCCCTCAAGGCCGACGGCAAGACTCCGGCCACCTTCGAGGAGAACGTCGAGGTCACCCGGAAGGTTGTGGACTTCGCCCATGAGCGCGGCGTCACCGTCGAGGGCGAGATCGGCGTGCTGGGCGGCGTTGAAGACGGCCACGGCGCCGGCGGCAGCGGCCTCGATCACATCACCGACCCCGACCAGGCGGTCGAGTTCGCCGAGCTGACCGGTGTCGACGCTCTGGCCATCGCCATCGGCACCAGCCACGGCGCTTACAAGTTCACCAAGAAGCCCGACGGCTCGGTGCTCAAGATGGATGTGCTGATCGCCATTCACAAACGCCTTCCCAACACCCATCTGGTGATGCATGGCAGCTCTTCGGTGCCCAAGGACTTGCAGGATGTGATCAACCAGTACGGCGGCAAGCTCAAGGAGACCTGGGGAGTGCCGGTCGAGGAGATTCAGCTCGGCATCCGCAACGGCGTGCGCAAGATCAACGTGGACACCGACAACCGCCTCGCCATGACCGGCGCCATTCGCAAGGTTCTGTGGGAGACGCCCGAAAAGTTCGATCCCCGCGACTACCTGAAACCGGCGCGCGAGGCCATGAAGAAGGTCGTCGCCACGCGCATGACCCAGTTCGGCCAGGCCGGCCACGCCGGCGACTACGCGCCCGTCTCGATTGAGACGATCGCCAAGGGCTATGCCGACGGCACCCTCACAACCCAGCCGCTGGTGGCTGCCAAATAACTCCGGCTTCGAATATTAACAAGAGGGCCGCTTTGCTTACGCAAAGCGGCCCTCTTGCCAGATCAGACTTCCCGGGAGATCGCCGGAGTTCCTATCCTGATCGCCCGGTGGCCACTACCCTCTAGAGGTCGCCCCCAAGCGCATTTTCCACGGGCGTTATCGTACCAAAGAGTCCGTGCAGATCGCCGTCGCTGCCGGCGGTAAAGTACAACGTGTTGGCCGGCCCTGACCCTGTCCCGCTACCGAAGGCAAGCGCCCAGAGCCCGCCGATAACGATCGGTGCATTCGTCGAGTCGTTCAACTGGCCCTTGAATCGCCCGGTTACTGGATCGAATACGAGAATCTCGCCGCTGCCGAATTGCCCCACCAGGATGTCGTGGCTATAGGCGCCAAAGTCCCCAGACGCCTGGGCGATCCCCCATGGGGCATTGAACCATTTGCCCGATTCCAGGCGGTGCAACAGACGGCCGGAAGGCGAGAAGACATCGACGTACCCCAGGCCCGGACCGTTTTCTTCATCGTGCTTTGTGCTGTCTTGCTTGGCGAATGCGACGTAGAGGTTTCCCCCAATGTTCTGGACATTGAAGGGCGCAAAGTCCTCCGGGATCCGCTCGTCCCTGAACGCATCGTCGTCAAGCGAAACGCGATTGAAGCTCGCGTCGTACACACTCACGCGCGCCTTGCGAAAATCGGCCACATACAGGAAGTCCAGGATTCCTCTGGCTGGGTCGTCCACTGTAGCCACGGCGATGCCCTTGAAGACGGAGTCGCCCTTAGTGTTGACCACGATCACCGCTAAGGTGGCGTTCACACTGGAATTCCAGCCGGAGATGGTACCGTCCTCGGTGGCAAAGATAAAATGCGCCGGCTTCCCCGGTGCTACCGGAAAGTCGTTGGTGCCGTTATAGACCTGCCCGGTTGGCGTTCCGGTCTGGCTACTGCTGTCCGCCGGTGGAATCGTGACCACAAGCGCAATCGCCGTCCCCGTGCCGGTGTACAGCGTTGTCTTGCCTGATCCGTGATCTGAGATCCACCACGGACTGCCGGAACTGCGGGAGATACCCCATGGATTCAGCAGGTTGGGATCTGTAACGGACGCGCCGCTGCCAGAATCCGCAACGAGATTGGTTTGCGTGTAGTGCTGAGGTGTCTGCTGTGCGGGGAGGGTCGTTGAAAGTGAAATCAAGCCGACCATTGCTATGGTCATGCCGAGTGCAAGCGCATGTACTTTGACTCTTTCCATGTGCCTCCTTGGGTTGGATCAGATTTGATCGGACCGTGTTGGTTCACCGGACCGGTGGCAACATTCGACGCACCAAGCAACCATAGGCGGAACTCGTTCGGCTCTTGTCATTTAATTGACACAGATTTGTCATATTCTCGCGGTGAAGTTGATTTGCCGTGGACGCAGTAGGAGGACTTCGATTTTGGCGACTGCATGTAGCCCACTCGCAAGGCCACGCAAAAGGTGGTTGTCCTGGGCAGGCCCCACGCGGGCGGCACCCTCGCCAATCAGCCGCTTGTCGCCGCTATAACGAAACCGGGATGACAGTACCGCGAAAACTGCAAGTCGACGGGAGCATTAGAACGTTGTTTTCACTCCAGGCGGTTTTGTTGTCAGCCACCAAGAAGGAAGAGCGATTCCGGAATTGCAGAATCGCCCTTTTCCCTCCCACCGTTTGGCGTCCCCGATCCCGGAGATGCTACTCGCTCGATTCTCGCACCGTCTGTAGAGAAACTTTGGGAAACGATTGCGTTGCCGGTACGTTGGGCATGGAGTAGTATCCGGCGCGCGTGCGCACGTTCAATCCCGGCTTATCGACCTGAACGTCAATGCGGTGATACTCGTTCGTGTGAGCCGCCGGAGGCGGAATGTAGGTGAGCGCATAGTAGGCCTTTGCGTCCGCGACGCAGCGGTCGATCAGACTGGCCAGGTCGTTGTTCCCAAATAGCACCTGCCCGCCCGATTGCCCGGCCAGAACCTGGAGAAGCAGATCGCCATAGTCGGCGTGTTTCGGCTCATCCACACCCTTAAGATAACTCTCGTAAAAGAACTGCCCTCTCCCCGCGCCCGTCGGGTCGATGCTGTAAATCGTGATGCGCGCCGCGTGCAACGCTGCCGAAAGCGAGACGATGTAGTTGAAGAGAATCTTCTCATCCCTCGGTCCTCCATCCCAGGAGGCATTCGAAAACAGCCCCCAGCCCGGACCCACCCAAATAAGCAGTTTTCTGCCCGGTTTAGTTGCCTCCTGCGCGGCCAAGGCATCGAGCGCATTCAGCGAGTCCTTTTCGCGCTCGATCACGCCCTCCAGGCCCTCCGATCTCCGGATGGCGCGCAAGCCTGTGGCGCTGGCGTTGAGGAACTCAAGGAGCACCCCTCCGTTGCGCGAGGGATGCTCCTGAACCTTCATCCCCGCGTCGGTAAGGACGATCAGGGAGGTGGGAAGAGCAAGTTCTCCGCCGTTCTCCTTGAAAAAACTTGTCAGCCACTGCCGTTCATTCGCCACCGTCTGGAATGCCGGGTTGATCCCGTCCACCAGCACGATGGCCTCCACCGGGAAATCGGGCTTGGCGCGCATGCCATTCGCAAGCTCGACAGAGGCGAGAGTTTGCGGCTGTTTGTTGTCAAGCAGCTTGAAGTCGCCCGGCTGCATGTCCGTGACCAGCGCACCGGATTTGTCAGTGACCACAACGTCCAGCGTCATGGCAGAACTCCCGGCGCTGCCTGCCGCGGGAGATTCCTCCACATTCTGTGCCGCGGCTGAACCCGTTGTCGTTTGGGATATCGCCGCCACCGGCGCCGCGAAGAAAAGGCCGATGAAAATCACTGCGGGAATCGCCGAATGTCTCATGAAACTCTCTTAATCTCAGGTACTACCGGTCTTAGCGGTGGGAGCTGCTGCTGCTGGAGCTACCGGCGCTGGAGCTGGCTGCACTGGAGCTGGCCGCACTAGAGCTGGCTGCGCCGGAGCTGCCAGCGCTGGAGCTGGAACTTCCTCCCCCTCCACCACCATGCGAACCGCCGCTGCTGGAACTGCCGCTGCTGGAATTGCCACCACCGCCACTACTGTGCGAACCGCCGCTACCGATATACCCACCGCCACTGTGCGAACTCACACCGCCAGAATTGTTGCCGCTGCCGCCGTGTGAGCCTCCACCGACGTAACTGCCGCCACCGGCGTGCGAACCGCCGCCATTGTTAGAACTGCCGCCTCCGCTACCGCGATAACTTCCCCCTCCACTGTAACTTGGAGCCCGCGACTGAAGATCGCCGAAGCGGTTGGAGATGGGAGCAGTGATTGTAACGCTCTTGTCTCCCCGCATGACTTGTTTGTTCGCCATGAAGCTCTGCGACTTATGATCGAAGATAAGCGGTATGCCTGGGGTCTTGACCATATCGCCCTTGTGCCCAAGGAGATCCTTGGTCAGCCGAGCTTCAAGATGCGGATCGCCTGCCCCGGAAAGCGGAGGCTGATGGGCACTTCGGAACTCTCTTGGAGGCGACTCGAGAAACTCCATCGGGCTGTTCGCATTGAATTTGACCCGCTCGACCGAAATACCGTTCTTGTTGTTTACGGCCAGAACTTCTTCCCTCCGGTTGATCGCGGGCCGGCCCTTTACATCGTAGGGGTGAATGGGTACGATGGCCACGGTATGACCGCTCTTGACCCAGCGCACAGGGGGGATGTGATGTCTCTTGCGCCCCACAACCCAGACATAATGATGCCGCTGGTGAATCCAGCCTCCCGCATGACAAACGGCCCAGGAGTAGGGAAGTCCGCTGGTGTCATATGGCGAGGCGATCACCCTCTGCCTGCTGGTGACCGGATCGGTTTCGGACTGGTAGCGAATGGCCTCCGGAAAGCAGGGAAAGAAGCTTGTCAGCTCCGTGTCTACAGCCAGAGTGCGCGTCCGCGAGCCAACCGGCTTTGTTCCGGCATGCGAAGTGGACGCTTCACTGGAAGGTGCCCCGGATTCGGGCTGTCTGTCGCCGGCTTGCTGGCGGTCATCCACCGCCGAGGGCTCCCAGCAGGTTCCATACGGCTGGCACTCAAAGAATCTCCCCTGTCCATTCATCTCCGCCAGGCCGGGGATGGGCGCAGTCAGTCCCGAAGCTTGCATCACCTCGGCAGTTGCCGCCGATCGCTTGGCAATGCGGTCAGCGACCCACTTGTCCCAGTCGGCGTATGCCCCCGGATCGCTACTCTCCAGCGGCTCCACGGCGCTGTGTCCGCCACTCAAGAGAATCGTCTGGCCCATAACTTGCGGCGCCTGGGACACCTCGGGAACACGGATGCCTTCGCTGCTCAATGGCGTTATGGCAGTCGCATCGAAATAGCTCGAGACCCGCACGATAGGCTTATGCGGGTATATCACTGTTAGGTCGCGGCTTGGAGTCTTCAGAATGAACTGCTCGCCCGCCATGTATGGGCGGACATTCAGGGTCGCAGTCCCGGTCAACAGCGAGAGCTGGCTGTAAGGCACGCCGGCGGTTGTGTGCAGGTCGTTGAAGGTGAGAACCGAGTTCTCTCCGAGATAGAGCGTCGAGGCGTTCTCCAGCTCGATCTCTGCCCGCCCTGCGCCTGTCGCCAGGCTGAAGCCGGTTTCCAGAGGAATACCGGAAATGGCCTGCTCCCAGGTTGCGCCTGTGACCTTCTCGTTCTGCACGCCGCGGGCGACGCGTACATCTCCCTCGACATAACTGAGGCGAACAATCTGCGCGTAGGTTGCATCTGAATAGTGCTGCCCGAGGATAAAAAGCGCATCCTGTTTGAGCTTCTGGCTGGAATCGCCATTCAAAATCTCTTGAATCTGCGCCAAGGCGCTCGCTTCGTCGGTCTTTAACAGCGAATTGAGGGCAAGCAATCTCAGGTCGTCGTCCTGGGCTGCGTTGGGAGCTAGAGGCTTCCCGCTCCGAGCATGAATCTCAATCTCCAGCGCGCCGCATTCATTCACCCAACTGCTGGCAGGGTAGTCGAGGCGCAGGTCGGCGCAGGCGTCGAGTGCATCCTTCGCTTGGCCTCGCTTATTCTCGGCATAAGCCTTCCAATAGATGGCTCCATCGGCGTGCTCGCCATTCTGGCCGGCAACCTTGGCGAAGATAGCCTCTGCATCGGACCAGCGCCCTTCGTTGATGGCGCGGGTTCCATCGGCGTAGAGGCTGCTGTCGGGTGCGCCGGATGCGGCCAGGAATCCTTCGCTTCCAACCGGCGCGGAACTTCCCATAAAGCCTTGCTCCGGTGAAAACTGGGCGACTCCGGCCACCGGCGCGAAGATAAGCACCGCCAGAAGAACGGCGAGAGAGGGTTCTCCGGATTTCATATGTTGCCTTCTTTCGACCCGGCGGCCGCGGCCGCCTGTTGCTCTGGAATCCTGGAACGCAGCACGCGCACCTGAAAGAGAAGGCCGTCCGCGTCCATCTCGTCCTGGAGCCGGGTTATTGTGGCGGCGTTCAAGCCGCCCGGCTGGTTGGCCAGTTCATCCAGCAGATGATCCATGCGGCCCAGCGCTTTGGCCAGCTCCGGATCGTCGGTCTTTGCGGCGTTCTGGCGGCAGATGCGATTGGCGGCCAGAAGACTCCGCGCCTCGTCGCGCAGCGGTGAGACCATCTCCTCGCTATCGGCATCGGCATGCTTCAGCTCGACAAGAAGCCGCTCCGAGCGGTCAAGATGATCGCTCAAAACCACCACCACTATCCGCTGCTTGGGTGGTGCGGCCTGCACCTCAGGCTGCGCCGGATTATTCACTGCCGCCGTCTTTGGCTGTCTGTGCTCCCACAGGCGCCCGGCGAAGAAAGCCGCCACAATCAGCGATGCTAAGGCGGCATAACTCAGGCCTCTCCAAAGACCGATATGCAGCCAGCTTCGCCTGCGCGGCTGGTAGGCAGGCAAAAGTGGTGCTATCGATCGCGAGACCCTTTCGCCGTAGGCGGCATCGCGCTCCGGCGGCGTTGCAAACTGCATCTTGTCCAAGTCGCTGCTGAGCGCGGCGTAGGCTTCAGCGCACTCCGCGCAATCCTGGATGTGCTGCCCGAACCCTGCGGCTCCCTTGCTGTAATACTGCTCGATCAATTCTTCTTCGCTCAAATGGTTCATCTCATTTCCCTCAGTGGGGCCAGCCGGCTGCGCAACTTTTTAACCGCGCGAAAAACCGCTTGCTTGGCCGCGTTCGGCGGAATGCCCAGCGCGGCGCCAATCTCTTCGCCGGTGCAACCTTCAAGGTGCCGCAGCATGAAGGCCGTTCGTTCGGTAGCCGTGAGGCTGTACAGCGCCCAGGCCTGCATGGCTCCAATCTCGCCACTCAGCAGCAGACGATCGGGGCCGGCTGCCTTATCCGCCACCTGCAACTGTTCAAGCTCCGGATCGGTCTCATCGGCCACGCGGGTGGAATCGTCCGCTCGATGGCCGCCGATCTTATCCAGCGCGCAGCGGACCGCTATCCGGTAAATCCAGGTGCTGAACTGCGCGCGGGACTCGAAGCTCTCCAGCTTCCGATATCCACGCAGAAAGGCCTCCTGCACCACATCCTCCGCATCGGCTTCATTGCCGGTAATGCGAAATGCGACCCGGAAAAGGCTCTGGCTATGACGCACGACCAGCGCCCCATAGGCCTCTTTATCTCCATCGAGAACCGCCTTGACCGTCTCGTGGTCGTTCTTGCCCATGCATTGCATTAGACACGAGTTTTCAGGGCGCGGTTAGGAGAGATTGATGAGGAAAAAAAGGAAGTACCGGTTCACCGCAGGCATCGTGTGGGTTTTTTACAACGTCGGCTGCAAAACGCCGGGAGAAACGAAGGGAATGAGGGCGGCTCTCTTCAAAGGTGTGCCGAAGACACCCGCGACCTGCTATAGCGAAACCAAAGTGACAGTACCCCAACCCCGTAACCATCAAGTCGATGCAACCACGAAAAACCGGCGATCCGTCCCTAAACTCTCCAAGCCACACCAACTCTGGTTTCGCTCTAACCGAACCGATCTCGATTCCCTTCCCGACCCGAGCGCGTCGAAGCCCCAGGCGTCGATTTCATTGCAGCCATCGTTGGCCCCGTTAAACTGTACAGTGAGGTATTTCGTGCTTCGTCTCGCCCTCTTCGCCCTGCTCTTTGCCTCGGCCATCGGATTCGCCCAGAACTCCGCTCCAGGAGAGAAGAGCCAAGCCGCGGCGGCCCAGCTAGGCGCCGGCGAATCCCAGCCCGTCAGCGAGGAGGTAGCCGCCGCCGAAGCCGACCTGGCTAAATCCGATTGGAAGGCTGCCCAGGCCAAGCTCGAACCGTGGGTCGCCGCCCACCCCGCCGATTCCCGCGCCCTCTTCGACCTGGGCTACGCGGCCGACGCTCAAGACCGCTTCGACGATGCCGCCAGCCTGTACAGCCGCGCCATCGAAGCCAATCCGCAATCTACTTTGGCACATCTTTCGCTCGGGTTGCTTCTGGCGCGCCAGAACAAGTTCTCCGATGCCCGCCCCGAACTGGAAGCCGTTACCAGTAAGGACCAAGGCGAAGCAGATCCTGCGCTGAAAGCCCGCGCATGGCGGGCCCTGGCCCGGATCGACCAGAATACCGACCCTACAGTGGCTTCAAACGATCTGTTGGAAGCCCTCAAGCTCACCCCCGAGACCCTCGATGATACGCTGCTTGCCGCCAGCGTGGCCGACCAGGCAGGCGAGACCGCAGCAGCCGAGTCCGCATACCGCCGCGTTCTTGCCAAAGATCCCAAATCCGCCCCGGCCAACGCCGGCCTGGCACATCTTCTGATCGCCGGCAAGCAATATCCGGAGGCTGAAACCCTGTTGCGCGCCGCCCTCGACCAGGCCCCCGGCGACCCGGCTCTCACCGCACAGTTGGCTGCCGTCCTGGCCGCTCAGGACAAGGGCGAGGCCCTCCCGCTCATCCAGCAGCTCCACGAGGCCCATCCCGACGACAGGGCAATCTCGCGCATGCTGGCCGAACTCCTGGCCGAGTCGGGCGACTATGCCGCCTCCGACATCGTCTATGCAAAACTGATCGCCGGCGCCCCGGACGACCCCGCCCTCCTTATCGCCCACGGCCAGAACCTCATCCGCCTACTCAAATATGCTGAGGCCTTTACCGCCTTCGACCGGGCCACCCAACTCGCTCCGGCCAATGGCGACGGGTGGAGCGGCCTGGCCTTTGCCGCTTCCCGAACCAATCAGCCCTCCGTTACCCTACACGCTCTTACCGAGCGCTCGAAGCTCCTGCCGGAGGCCCCCTCCACCTACTTTTTGTGGGCAACCGCATACGACAACCTTCACCAGAAGGCGGCGGCGGCTACTTACTACCATCATTTTTTGGATTCCTCCGCGGGAAAATTCCCGGATCAGGAATGGCAGGCGCGCCAGCGTATAAAATTGCTCGAAAACAAAAAGTGAAATCGACGATTATGTAAACCTGAGCGCAGCGGCCTCGATTTTCGACGCCGCAGCCTGGGAGCCGGTGAGGCGGGAAATCTTTCCGCTTGCAATTTCTCATCGATTCGTCCTATAGTCACGGCCTGGGGAATTGCGAACCTCCGATTTGCAAGATCCCATGATTTGAAACCGCTCCAAAGCCTCTTCGATGGAGGTTCCTCATGCGGTTTAGGGTTCAATTGGCAGTCTTCGTCCTGTTCGCTACCTGCGCGCCCCTTCTTTGCGCCTCCGGCTTCGACGACAAGGTCTTCGATCAGCAGAGCATCGACGCTCTTCAAGTCAAGGTCAGTCAGGCGCAACCGCGCGAACAGTGCTTTCTTTATGCGCAGCTGGTACATGAGATGACCGAGTTCAGCCTCCGGCAATACTCCGCGGGCGAGGTGGGAAATGCAGCCGAGCTGCTCAAGCAGATACAATTCATGACGCATAAGATCCACCTTTCGGTCTCCGACGACGACAAGCGCCTCAAGAACGCCGAGATCTTGCTCCGGCACACTGCCTTCCGCCTCACCGAGATGCTTCACAACAGCAGTCTTGAAGACCGCCCCCTTGTGGAGCAGACCCTGGCGCAGGTTAACCAGGCCCAAAGCGAGGCCATGATGCAGGTCTTCCGCAAGTAGCCCCTCCCCCCTTTTCCCGCGCCTCATTATGTGCTTCAATGGGAACGCTGGACCATGAGCCAATGACTTTCTCGCGCGTTGCCTCCGCTCTTCTGATCTGCCTTCTCGCCGCCGCGCCACAACTCGCGCAAAAGCAGAGGCGCGAACCCCTCACCGAAGCCCAGATCGACCAGATCCGCGAGGCCGGAATCAATCCGGACGAGCGCGTCAACCTCTATACCAAGTTCCTCAACGAGCACGCCGACGTCCTTAAGGGCCTCGCTAGCCGCGCCAAGTCCGCCGCCCGCGGCCGCCGTCTCGACGATGAGCTTCAGGATTTCACCGCCCTCATGGACGAGTTTGGCTCCAACCTCGACGTCTTCTCCGATCGCCATGCCGATATACGCAAATCGCTCAAGCCGCTCCCCGAGGCTATTGAGCGCTGGCAAGGCATCTTGCGCAATCTCGCCGGCGAACCCGCCTTCGACCTGGCCCGTAAAGAGGCCATCGAGAGCGCCGCGGACCTGGCCGACCAGGCGACGCGTCTGCTGCGCGAGCAGATCGAGTATTTCAACCTCCACAAAGATGAACAAGGCCAGGACCGCGCCGAACCAAAATGACTCGGGAAGCGGCGACTCAGGTCGAGGGCGACTCCTTCAAACTGTAGAAAAGCTGCTTTCAGCCGAAATGCTCTTCATCGGGATTAATGAGTCAGAGACGAGCGCTTTGCCGCGAACTGGCCGTGCCATGCTCTTCTGACCTTTGATTCGATGGTTGGAGGCTCCAGCGGTGCAGCTCGAGCGGCGAAGACCCGATGTGGGCAATGTAACCTGGGAGCATCTGCGCCTTCCCCCGTTTCCGCAGGTCGCGATACGGGTTCTACAGTTGGCCAACAAAGAGAATGTGCAGATGCACCACCTCAGCGACCTGATCTCATCCGATCCGGCCTTTGCCAGCGAGGTACTTACCATTGCGAACTCCGTGCTCTACGCCCCTCGCTTTCCGTCGAAGAGCATCCAGCAGGCGATCGTCGTGCTGGGCGTCAACAACCTGCAGGGCATGTGCCTGACCGTGGGCGCCAGATCCTTCATGGGCAAGGCGTTGAGCCTCCCTTTCATGCAAGTGATATGGCGTCACAACCTGGCCTGCGCTTTGATCGCCGCCCAGTTGGCCGCCGCCGGCTTCCTTGATAAGGACACCGCGTACACAGCGGGAGTTCTGCACGATATCGGCCGGTTGGGGCTGGCCGCCGTCCGTCCCAAGGAGTACTCCGTGCTTCTGGCCTCGCACAACGGCCCCGCCGCCAGCATCCTGCATGCCGAGCGGGATCTCTTCAGCTCCGACCACTGCGCCATCGGCCGCCAGTTGATCGGCGACTGGCATCTTCCCTCCGACTTTGAAGCCGTCATCTCCGAGCACCATTCGACCCGGCCTGCCGATGGCCCTTGGGGCATGGCCGAGCTCATCAACGTCAGTTGCAGAATGGCGGATGCAGCCGGATTCTCTGCCTTCGCCGGTTGCCAGATCACACCCTATGCGGAGATTCTCGACGAGCTTCCGCCGCGGGAGCGCAGGCTCTTCCATCCCGATATCGAGAGCCTGGCCTCCAGCGTCGCCGCCAGAATTCAAACGGTCGAGTCCTTTTAACGGAGACTCCAAAGGTGCATATCGAGCGGCGAAATGACGAGGTCCGTTTGCCCTGGGCGCACCTGCGCCTTCCGCCCTTTCCCCAGGTCGCCATACGGGTTATGCAACTGGCCAACAACGAGAATGTGCAGCTCCACCAGTTGAGCGACCTTATCGCGACCGATCCGGGCTTTGCCAGTGAAGTGCTTATGGTTGCAAACTCCCCCCTCTATGCTCCCCGTTATCCCGCCAGCGGCATCCTCCAGGCCATCGCCGTCCTCGGCGCAAACCAGCTTCAGGGCATGTGCCTGCTGGTCGGCGTAAGAACCTACCTCGGCAAGTCGCTGAGCCACCCGGCGATGCGAGGGCTCTTCCGCCACAACCTGGCCTGCGCGCTGATCTCTCAGCAACTCGCGGCGGCGGGGTTTATGGATCGAGACCTGGCCTATACTGCCGGCATCCTCCACGACATTGGACGATTCGCCTTGGGGGTCATCCGGCCCAAAGAATATGCCGCGCTGCTCGATTCGCATCGCGGCTCCGCCGAAAGCATCCTCGAGGCCGAGCAGACGATGTTTGGGTGGGATCACTGCCAGACGGGACGAAAGCTCATCGCCGATTGGAAGCTCTCTTCCGATCTCGACGCCATCGTAACCGAGCACCACTTCTCCAGGCGCACCGATGGCTCATGGGGCATGGCGGAACTCATCAAGATCAGTTGCGCAATGGCCGACGCCGCCGGCTTTCCCGCCTTTCCCTCCTGTGAGGCCGCGGCCTTTCCCGCTCTTCTCGATGCCCTTCCCTCACGAGAGCGCAAGCAATTCCCGCCCGATCTCGATTCTCTGGTCCAAAGCGTCACCCAAGGAATCGATGCGGTAGAGTCCATTTAGGATCTGTTAACACTACCTCAGACAGTGGACAGGGAAAAAGGTGTTTCCGAGGTTCCACTGCTTGCTCTTCCTGGTCTGGCGTATATCAAAATCGCACCTGCCGGCCGCATGGCTCGTGCCGCTCCATCGAGTGAAAAACCTCCATTTCGCCGGAATGGAAAGCCGAAGGAACCTCTGACCCGCCGCGCGGGTTTGCGGAAGATATCCCCCCGCCGCGTGAGCAAGCCGTACAATTCTGCTTGGGCCGTCTCACCGGCGGCTCGCACTCCAGCTGCAAAAAGGCAGAAGCACATGACCGAAGCCGGTGCACTCGAACTCGTCGTCACACAACAAATCATCGCCGCCATGAAGTCCCACAACGCGGTTCGCACCACTACGCTGCGCCTCATCAAGAACGCCCTCAAGAACAAGGCCATCGAGAAGCGCGGAGCCCCCACAGCCGCTGAGGAGCAGCAAGC
>Ga0182030_10019182_pt1 | contig 13048 bp, 13 predicted proteins | sample 812S3MmetaG_FD_121299 | JGI IMG/M metagenome (GOLD analysis project Ga0182030, IMG submission 121299) | Permafrost microbial communities from Stordalen Mire, Sweden - 812S3M metaG (Illumina Assembly) | ecosystem: Environmental > Terrestrial > Soil > Wetlands > Permafrost | place: Sweden... | reverse complement strand
GGAAGGAACTTGCGTAGTTCATTCGGCTCTGGCGCGGCGCGGACCTGCCAATGGGTGCGCTGGCCATCACAGGCCGTAAGAACTAGCGTTGCCAATATTTGGAGAGCAAAGGAGTAACTTTGTTATGAACAACGAGACTTATCGAAGGATTGTCGTTGGCGGCTGCATGGCGGCGGCCGTTGCTATCGGGGTCGCAGTCTTCGCGTTCCGGCACCATGCGGCTCCAGCGGTTGCACAGCAGCCAGCTCCGCCCCCGCCGGCGACTGAGCAGGCACCCCCCGGTCCACCACAAGTCACTCAGAGCGGCGAAGGCATCTCGCCGCCAGCGCCAACCGATAGCGTTGCGAGCAAGGACGGCGCCTCCGCCCCCTTGGTTTCCAAATCCAGGACCACTCCCAATCAACCGCGCAACAGGCCGGTCACGCCGTCACTAGCCGCCGCTGACGTTGGCGCGAAGCAGGGAAGCGCCGTTGCCGCGTCCCCTGACCCGGCATCCGGAGCGGCGGTGCCACCGGCCATCAGCGAGCCGAATGATCGTGAAGTCACTGACGCGCCCGCTCCCGCCTACTCGACTCCGGCCGCTTCACCGAACGGAGGCTCGGACTATGCCACTGTCGACCGGCAGATTACGAACGATGTGAAATCTGAAATTTCCCGTGACGGTTCCAACAAGGACGCCGTCATAGAAGTGAAAACCGACCATGGGGTTGTCGCGCTTAGCGGCAGTGTGCCGGATCAAAACACCTTTGATCACGTCAAGGAAGTTGTTGCTCGAGTCAAAGGCGTCACGGGCGTGGACACCTCTGCGCTCAGTGTTGCGAGTCTGGTGAGCTCCACCATACAGCAATGACCGCACAGGCTGTAACGGGACGGCACGCCTAAAACAGGGGGTGGTTGCCGGACTGTGGGCAGCCTTAGTTTCGGCAATCGAACTGGCGGCCGGCAGAAGAGTGCCGGCCAGCCGGGCACCACCGGTCGGTCACTAAGCAGTAGATGCCGACCAGGCCTCTGTCGCCTGCTGGGTGGGCGGCGCACGTAGCGCCTGCACCCATTGCCCGGATAGCGCGAACCTGGGAAACGTATCCCATTGTTCAAGAAGGGGACCAGATCTCTCCATTCTTGCCGATCACGGGCCAGATCGGTCCTCCAATGGATCGGCTCCTGAGTCGTATCCGCAGAGCGCGGGCGGCCGCTTTTCGAAACTATCCTCGGCTCACGGAAGACGCAGCCCGTGAACGCTCGACTGCGCCCCGAATCGGCGATGTCGGTTCGTGGACCCGGCGCACCAGAAAATCCGAAGCCGGTACCCCGGCCTGTATCTGCGCAAGCCACTCGTCGGGATCGAATTCGACTCCGGTCGGGTTGGCAGCGAATATCGGGCCGCGCATAAACGCGTTAGCCTCCTCGTTAGTGTGGAAGACATCGACCTGGAACTCCATTTGGTTACCGTCGGGATCGGCGTAGTACATCGACACCGTCAGACCGTGATGGATGCACCAGTAGGGATTGATGCCCCTCGCCTTGAGGTATGAATAGTTCTCCAGCAGCTCCTTCACCGATCCATACGTGTAGGCGAGATGGTCCACACCTATTAGGCCCTGTTTGTCGGTCTCTGTGCCATCCGGCTGTAGCACCGATAAGTTGGCGAACGCGAAGCGGTGGTGTTCGTCGTCATAGGTTAGGAAAGCCAGAGCCGGATTCTGGTATTGGACTTTGGCATCGAAAACCACCTGATACCATGCCAACATCTGTTCAAAGCGGCGAGTTCGATATACGACGTGGACAAATTTTTCAGGACGAATACGCGACATGCTGCTTCCTGTGGCTAAATCAAGACCAACTGGCTGACCCGCAAGTCATTTGCGCCAGCTTACCGTAAGCGGTAACCAGCCGCCTGCGGGCGGCCATTTCTGCATGCGCACTGGCTGCGGTTGGTCGTAAGTGGCGTTTTAGCGAGCGGAATCTTTCTCTATACCTGCCCGCAAATCAGAATGTCTGATATCCCGCCGCGCACCACAACTTGCAGCGGACACGAGCGCCCGGCGGAGGATCTTCTCGCCAGCGTAGGCTTCCACGGGGGGCAATAGGGCGCTTAGGCCTACATACGCTCGTTTGGGTTCCTTGTTTACTATTCTTCGGTGCCTAAGCGAAGTAGCTGGTTAAGACGCCAGATACCTGTGTGTCGCGGGGAAAAGCGCCCTCTTAGGCATAGGCATGAGGAAAATTAATTGATTTGGAAGGAGGATTTTATGGACACGGTCAGTGGCAACCCGCCCAGCGGCAACGCCCCGAAGCAGGGTCAAGAACTCATCGGGATGACAGCGGATAAAGTGCAAAACGGGGCTCGAGCAGTCAAAGACTCGGCCAATCCTGTCGCGGACAGGATCGCCAATACCGCGGAAACTGCGCGTAAAGGCTGGTCTTCGGCGGTTGATCAATTGCAATCCGCCGGGAGCCAGGCCCGAAGCGCATTAAGCACGGCGACGGAAAGCGTGCGCTCTTCGGTCTCTGATGTCGGGTCCAGTGTGGTCTCGTACACCAAAGATAACCCGGTGACGGCCTTACTCACCGCAACCGCCATCGGTGTAGTAATAGGCAGCGTCGGTGCATTATTGCTTAAGAGTCGGGATTAATTTCTACCCTAAAATCACACGTGCGGCGCTTGCCGGCCGCACGCGTGTCAATTTCTTTTCTTGTGATACACGGCGGCACCACTTGAAGCGGTCCGGCGTATGAGAAGCGCATTATTACACCGGCAGTCGAGCTGATTTCCGCAACGCCGCGATCGCTTACTTCCCACAGCGACCCTGCCGCCAGCCCCGCGCATTGTGAGGCCTTGCTGCATGTGAGCCGACGCTGGCTGGCAGCCCTGAGGCGGAAGCCTTGCTGCTGGGCGCGGCTTCGGAGCTCGCAAGCCCTAGTCCGGGATTCTGCGCGACTCAGTCCTTCCTTCTGCCGCTGGGAGTACAAAACGAGCGATCCCGACAATGCCGGCCGTCGCGATGGAGTTGCAATGGCTCGCTTTTTTTGTGCGCCACAACGGATCCAGTCATGTAAAGCGTGCCATGATTGCGTATGCGAGAATTCGATTGCACCCGCATCGGGCTATCTTCCTTATGGTTGGTCGTGTGATGACCGCACATATTCATCGTTCCAGCCGAACCGGGTGGCTGCGCGCCGGGGTACTGGGCGCAAATGACGGTGTGCTCTCCATCTCCAGCTTGATGCTCGGAGTCGCGACGGCCCATTCCACTCCAGGCGGCGTCCTCATTGCGGCCTGTGCCGGTCTGGTGGCTGGTGCGCTCTCCATGGGAGCTGGCGAATACGTATCGGTCAGCTCGCAGGCCGACACCGAGCGATCGGATATTGAAATCGAACGCCACTCGCTGCAGCATCACCACGATGCCGAGCGCATGGAGCTGCGCGATATCTATGTCCGTCGCGGCCTTGATCACGAACTCGCCACGCAAGTTGCGCAGCAGCTCATGGCGCACGATGCTCTGGGAGCCCACGTCAGGGACGATATCGGCATTATGGACGCGACAGCGGCTCGGCCGATGCAGGCGGCCATGACCTCTTCGGCCAGCTTTGCCCTCGGGGGTATCTTCCCACTGCTGACCGGCGTTATACGTCCGGGCCAGCCGCTCATAATCGCAATGGTTTCGCTGTTTTTTCTCGCTGTGCTGGGTACCCTCGCGGCACGCGCCGGCGGTGCCCCTGTTCTGCGCGGTGCAGCGCGTGTGCTGATCTGGGGCGCGCTGGTAATGGCTGTCACCGCCGCCCTGGGTGCCTTCGTGGGCACCGTGCTGCACTGAAAAGGCAACTACAAGGAGCCCATCGACTCGATGGACCGCCCTGAGTTGCTGCAATGCGATTGGCGAGCTACGTTGGCGAAGCATATGAGAAACGATCGCGCCAAGAAAACGAAATAGCGGGCGTATGTATCAAGCGGACGAGGAAGTGAACACCGAACCGGGCATCACTCTGGAGTTTCTTTCCGGAGGAGGTGCGATGGGCATACGCATCCGCGCCTATCCATGGGCGCTCAAAGGTTTCGGCCGACCCAGCCTCGAAATTCCCTGAAATTTGTCGAGACCATTACCCCAGCGCGTATTGCCGCGCCTTATCTGGCCATCGGACCACGTTCAACTTCGATCGACGACTTCTGCTTTCCTTCGACGAGGCAAGGGCGATTCGAATGACCAACGGACTGAAAGCCGAGCTTTGCCAGTACCCGGCCTGATGCTGGGTTATCAGTGTGATATCCCGACGTGAGCTTCGCGTAGCCGTTCACCTCCAGAGCCATACGCACGATGGCCTGGGCCGCTTCGGTCGCCAGACCCTGACCCCAATACGCCCGCCCGAGATAATAGCCAAGCTCTGCGCTTTGGCTCTCGGCGTGTGGAACCAGACCAACAATTCCGACCAGCTGGGCGCTGCGCCGAAGCACTAGCGCCCAGGTAGGCTCACTTGGAACGACGCACTCTATAAGGAATCTAAAATCGGCGCGCGTATAGGGACGGGGAACGCGCCGAAGCCTTCGAGCCACTTCCCAATCCCCAGCAATGGCAATAATCGCCGAGGCATCGACCTCAACGGGCCGACGCAGCTGTAGCCGCTCGGTAAATAGCTCTCTTATGATGGGCATTGACGCAGCTTTTGTAAGTGTCGTGCCATGATGCTTTTGGCTTGCCTACGGGAAATCTGGCGCCGTTGGCATGGAACGCCTGACTTGCGCCATTGGCGATAGTCGCGGTTCTTTGCATGATATGCACAGCATACAGTGCTATAAATCAATGCTGATTCGCATCGGAAAAGGTTGCTCATCATGATGATCAAGCTACCGCTGTTTTCGCTCATGGTGATTTTCGGGAGCCCTGGCATGGCCGGCGTGCTCACGCTGCGCGCCACAGACATTGGCGACTCCTGTCAGGACGCCTACAGTCGCGAAACGATATTGGGTTCGCAGCCGGCGGCGCAAGCTCAACAGATGTTCGAGACCGGCACCCTGCTGTTTAGCGACAGCACCGTCACAGGCCAGGTCACCCAGGCGCTCTATCAGTGCCGCGGGGGATATCCGGGCGCCGTTTACGGCTACTCGATCACCATCCAGACGGCCGAGGAAACGCATGCCAGAAGCCTGTACGCGGCCGCCAAGGCGGAGGTCGTCGCCCAGCTGGGCTCGCCGCAGCTGGATTCTGACAAGCTCAAAGCGACGGAGAAGAAGACCTTCGAAAATGTCCCAAACGGGCCTCGTGCACTGAGCAGCTGGGATGCAGCAAACTCCTATAGCGTGCACGTCTCCCTGCAGAAGAGTCCAACTTCCGAACAATGGACCGTCGTGACTTCGGTCCGCCAGCAAGGGTCTGGCACCACGGTGAAACCAGGGTAGCGACCGGACCGGGTATGCCACGTCCAACCCCCTTCGCTCCCCCAAGTGAAGCACCTGTAATTCGACCAACTGCCACATCGAGCCAGTGCAGAGCACGATCGCGCCCATAGCTATAGGTCCCAATACATTGATCCTGCTCGGATTATCAGGTACTGCCCTGTTTCTGCTTAAGAATGCACCGCAAATAGCGGACCGAGTTTTTTAATGTGACTCTTATGTGGGGCAGGTGTAATGCGCATGGACAGCAGGTAACACATGCGAATGCTCCTTGTCGAAGATGATCGGAAAGTAGCGGACTTTGTCGCCCGGGGCTTGCGGGCCCAGAGCTACGCCGTTGACGTCGCTCATGATGGGGCGGCCGGTGAGCAGTACATCCTCAGCTACACCTACGATCTTCTGATCCTTGATCTGATGCTGCCCCGCCTCAGTGGTACAGCGCTGCTCGCCGAAGTGCGTCGCCTGCGCCCGCATCTGCCGGTGCTGATTCTCACCGCGCGCGATGCGGTGGAGGACAAGGTACGCCACTTCGAGGCCGGAGCGGATGACTACCTGACCAAGCCCTTTGACTTGGCTGAGCTTGTAGTGCGTATCCGAGCCCTGCTGCGCCGAGGACCCGTGGAGCGCCCCGACAAGCTGGTGGTGGCCGATCTGCAGGTGGATCTGGTGTCCCAGCAGGTCCGCCGCGGCGAGCATCGCATTGAACTGACGGCCAAAGAATACGCCCTGCTGGTGTGCCTGATGGGTACCCCAGGGAGCGTCATGTCGCGCTCCATGATCATCGACAATGTGTGGGACCAGAGCTTTGAAGGTGTCTCAAGCATCGTCGATGTTTATGTCCGTTACTTGCGGCGCAAGATCGATGACCCATTTACCAAGAAGTTGATCCACACCGTGCGCGGCGTGGGTTACTGCATCCGCGCCCCGGAGCTGCAGTGAACCACCGCTCGCTCGCATTCCGACTGACGCTCTGGTACGCCATGTTGATCAGCATCGCGTTCACGCTGGTCGGACTCACGAGCTACTTTGGTGTCGAGCAGTACCTCCACTCTAGTTTAAGCGAGGTGTTGCAGCGACGCTCTGAGCAAGTGCAGAACACTTTGAGAGCCGAGACGGTCGCACCCACTCCGGATGCACTCAGCGCAACGCTGGAGCTGCAAATAGCTCCAGAGTTTACCAATCGCTTCCTGCGCGTGACGCAATGGCCAGGAACCCAGCTCTATCAATCCGGAGCGCCTGCGGATCGCAGTTTTAATCCACTGCAGGTCCGCGCGCCGGTGATCTGGCCACAGCAGTTTCAGACCCGGCGTGTCGATCTTGCGGATGGCGGTCCTTTGCTGGTGGGCAGCATCCGGCAGTCGGCTCCCAACGGGGACTACTTGATCGAGATCGGCGCGTTGCTCGCGCCACTTGAACAGCTGCGCGATCGGCTCCTCAAAGTACTTGGGCTGGTCTTGCCGGTACTGGTGCTGTTGGCTGCCGGCGGCGGCTACCTGCTGGTGAATCGTGCCCTGCGACCCGTCGATGAAATGTCGCAGACCGCCGCCAATCTTAGCATTCGTAAGCTTGATGCCCAACTGCCCGTACCGCCGACCGGCGATGCCCTGCAGAGACTGTCAGTAGCGCTGAATGAAATGCTGGGACGCCTGCGCGACTCGGTGCAAACCTCGCAGCGCTTCCTGGCCGATGCCTCGCATGAACTGCGCACACCGCTGACCTTTATCAAAGGTGAGCTGCAAGATCTCGTCGAGTCACCGGACCGCGGTGTTGATACCGCCGATCGTATCGGCAGCGTGCTCGAGGAAGTGGAACGACTCAAGCACCTGGTTGAAGGGCTGCTGGCGATTTCGCGTCTCGATGCCGGCGATGCCAAACGTGAATTGGTGAAAGTCGATCTGCGCGAGCTCCTGGCCACTACGACCGAGCAGATGCGCCTGATCGCCGAGGACGGCGGCATTGCCCTTGAGTACTCGGATCTGCAGTCGGTCCACGTCCTGGGTGATCGTGGCCGCTTGCAGCAAGTGATCGTGAATCTGCTGGACAACGCGCTCAAATACACGCCACGCGGCGGCACTGTCCGGCTGATGACCCTACGGTCCGGGCGTGACGCCCTGTTTGAAATCAGGGATACCGGCATCGGCATTCCCAGCAGCGCGCTTGGGCATGTGTTTGATCGTTTCTACCGCGTCGATGATGACCGCTCGCGCGACAGTGGCGGAGTGGGGCTGGGCCTGTCCATCGTCAAGGCAATCTGTGCGGCGCACGGCGCCAGCATCGAAGTCGACAGTACGCTCGGGGTCGGCAGCCGCTTCCGCGTACGCTTCCCGCTCGCCGACGAGGCCAGCTTGCGTAGCCTGCCAACGCAATCGCCGGCGCCCGCGCCAGCACCTGCTGCCAGCTCCTTGCGGGAAGCGTAATTCCTATGTCCGTTATCCGCTTTGTCCTCAAACACCCCTATACAATAGCCTCATCACTGATCCTGATCGGCTTGCTCGGCATCGGCGCGGCGCTGCGCATGCCGGTCGACATTTTTCCGGAGATTGATATCCCGGTGGTCAGTGTCGTCTGGACCTACGGTGGCATGAGCGCCTCGGACATCCAGAACCGGATCCTCTCGTTCCATGAACGCCAGATGGCCTCGCTGGTTGATGACATCTCGCGCATCGAAGCCACCAGCTACGAGGGCGTTGGCGTAGAGAAGGTCTACCTTCACGAAGGCGCGGATGTCAGCCCCGCGGTATCTCAGCTGGCCAGCAGCGCGCTGGTGGTACTTAAGTACATGCCCCCCAACATTACCCCCCCGATGGTGCTGCGCTACGGCGCCACCGACGTGCCGATTATCCAGCTGAGTCTTGCCAGCACCACGCTGCCCGATACCAAGCTCAATGATCTGGGGCAGAACATCATCCGGCCGGACCTCGCGGTGGTGCATGGTGCCGAAGTCCCGCAGCCCTATGGCGGCAAACCGCGCGTGATCATGGCTGATCTGGATCCGCAGGCGCTATCAGCGCGCGGCCTCTCGCCCTCGGATGTCAGCGAGGCGCTTCAGCGTCAGAATGTCATTTTGCCCGCTGGCGATGAACAGCAGTCCGGATGTGATCGACACCATCAATTCTTTTCCGGTGGCGCAGATCGCCGGCCGAACCGTATTCATGCGCCATATTGCACATGTGCACGATGGCTTCCAGGTACAGACAAACTCGGTATCGGTCGACGGTACCCCAGGAGCGCTGATCACGACCCGCAAGACCGGTGGTGTCTCGACACTGGCGGTCATCGATGGCGTACGCGCCGCGCTTACGGATATTCGCAAGGTCATGCCGGCCGGCGTGACCATCAAGCCACTGTTCGATCAGTCGATCTTTGTTAACGCAGCGCTTTCCAGCGTCAAGATGGGCGGGCTGATGGCGGCCGGACTCGCCGCGTTGATGATCCTGCTTTTCCTGGGTAACTGGCGGCTCACCCTGATCATTCTCGCGGCAATTCCCCTGTCAATCATCACTGCGCTGCTGATGCTCTACGCCGGCGGCCAGACTCTGAATACGATGACACTCGGCGGATTCGCCCTGGCGGTGGGCATTCTGGTCGACAACAGTACCGTCGTCATCGAGAACATCGAGCGGCACCTGACCCTCGGTGAGCCGCTGGCCGAGGCGATTGCCCAAGGCTGCGGCGAGGTCGCGGTACCCACCATGCTGGCGACGCTGTGCATCTGCATCGTGTTCGTATCCGTGTTCCTGCTGCAGGGCACCGCCAAGTATCTTTTCTCCCCGCTCTCCCTGTCCGTGTGCCTGGCATTGCTCGCGAGCCTTGCGCTCTCCTTCACAATGGTGCCGGTGCTGTTCATGTACCTGATGCGCTCGCGCGCGGCCAGTGCCCATCGCGAAATCCCGGTCGGCACGGCACCGGATATCAAGCGCCATCCGTTCATGCACGCCCATATCAAGTTCAACGAGAAGTTCGAGCAGCTGCGTGAGGGCTATCGCGGGTTGCTCGCCTGGACACTGGTCGAGTCACGGCGCACGGTGCTGTTCTTTGCCTTCCTGATGGTTGGCTCGCTGTTGCTGTTTCCGCTGCTCGGCCGGGATTTTTTCCCACAGGTGGATGCGGGCCAGTTCCGGCTGCACTTGCGCGCGCCGGCTGGCACGCGCCTTGAACAGACCCAGGCCGACTTTGCCCAGGTCGAAAGCCATCTCCGCACATTGGCCGGCGCCGGCCAGATCGACACGATACTCGACAATATCGGCCTGCCTTATAGCGGCATGAACATTGCCTTGAGCGATTCGGCCACCGTGGGGCCGATGGATGGGGAGATCCTGGTGTCGCTCAAGGAACACCACCGACCCACGCCAGAACTGGTCCGCCGCCTGCGCCTTGATCTGCCGCGCCAGCTTCCCTCGATGCAATTCTTCTTTCAGCCGGCCGACATCGTGGACCAGGTCCTCAATTTCGGACAGCCAGCGCCTATCGATGTACGCATCTCAGGACCCGACAGCCATGCAGCCTAGGCGCTGGCGGGCAAGCTCACCCGCGATCTGCAGCAAGTCCCGGGCGTGGTGGATGCGCATGTGTTCCAGGTGCCCGATGCGCCCTCGATCAATGTCAACGTGGATCGCTCCCTAGCGATGGGATTAGGGCTTGAGCAACGCAGCACCGCCGCAGACGTACTGGTCGCCACCAACAGCAGCGCCCAGAGCGCGCCCAACTTCTGGATCGATCCACGCAACCAGGTCAGCTACAGGCTGGTGGTCCAGCTACCCACCTACCACATTGATTCAACGCACGATCTGTGGACGATGCCAATTGGCGCCGGCACCAATGGCGGACCGGCCCCGATGCTGATGAACGTCGCGCACTTCGAACGGGCCACCGAGCCTCTGGCGCTGTCCCAGCTCAACATCCGACCGGTCTTTGATGTGGACGCGGATGTCCAGGGCCGGGATTTGTATTCGGCTGCCGCCGCGATTGATCGCGTGCTGAGGGCCGACCGACCGGACGCCAAGAGCGCGATGACCGTGACCCTCAGTGGCCAGGTCGAGACCATGCGGGAAAGCTACGCCGGCCTGTTCTCGGGCATGGCGCTGGCCGTGATTCTGGTCTATCTGTTCCTGGTCATCAATTTTCAGAGCTGGATCGATCCGCTTATCTTACTGGTCGCAGTGCCATTTGCGCTGAGTGGTGTCATGTGGATGCTCTACCTTTCCGGCACTCACCTGAGTGTCCCGGCGCTGATGGGTACGCTGATGTGCATCGGCCTGACCACCGCCAACAGCATCCTGGTCGTGAGTTTTGCCAATCAACGGCTAAGTGCCGGCGATAACGCCTCTACCGCTGCCGCGACCGCGGGATTTACCCGCATGCGTCCCGTGCTGATGACCGCGGGCGCGATGATCCTCGGCATGATTCCGATGGCGCTCGGCGTTGGCGAAGGCGGCGAGCACAATGCTCCTCTGGCCCGCGCGGTCATCGGCGGACTGCTGTTTGCCACGTTTGCCACGCTGGTCCTGGTTCCAACCGCCTATCGTCTGATGCAGCGGCGGCCGCCGGGGACCCCAGGCGATTCACAAGGAGAAGCTCTTGTCAGCCACTGATACGGGCCGAAAGCTCCAGCGTGCGGCGATTATTTTCGCGATCGTGCTGCTGATTGCCTTTCTGCTGATGTTTATCGTTAAGGCCTACCATCGGCACGTGCTCGCCAGGGACACGGCTCGGGCTGCGGGGGCCGTGCCTCTGGTGGACATCATCCGCGTGCGAGGCTCGGAGGCCGGTGGCGCACTTACCGTGCCCGGCGAAACTGCGGCCTGGTATGAGAGCACGATCTTCGCGCGCGTCAGTGGTTATGTCGTGAGCTGGCATGCGGATATCGGCGATCACGTCAAATCCGAGGAAGTGCTCGCACGCATCGACACGCCCGAGCTGGATGCCGAATTGCAGGCGGCCGAGGCCAAGCTCCAGGTGGCCAAGGCACAAGTCAAAGTAAAAGAGGCTGATGCGGCCTTTGCCAAGAGCACCTATGAGCGCTGGCGTGACTCGCCCAAAGGAGTCGTCTCCGATCAGGAGCGCGAGGACAAGAAGGCCGGTGATGCGGCCGCCGCTGCCCAGCTCGACGCCGCGCGCGCCCAGGTCGTACTGGATCAGGCGGACGTCGACCGGCTATCGGCTTTTGAGAAATTCAAGCTGGTCACAGCCCCTTACGCCGGAACCGTCGTCGAGCGGCGCATCGACATTGGGAATCTGGTCACCGCGGGCAGTGCAGCCGGCAATACGCCACTGTATCGCATGTCCCAGGATGATCCGATTCGTGTCCTCGTCGATGTGCCTCAGAGTGCGGCCCCGGATCTGATGAAGAACGGGGTGCCTGCCCAGATTCTCGTAAATGATTCGCCAGCAGGCGTGATCGCAGGCCATATCACCAGAACCTCTGATGCCATTAATCCGCAGGCGCGCACCTTCCGGGCGGAACTGGATATTCCCAACCCGCACGATCGCCTGGTCCCCGGCCTCTACGTGCAGGTTGCTTTTCAGCTGCAGAACGGCGGCCTGCTCTCGGTACCGGCCGCGGCCCTGACATTCAGCGCCGAGGGGCCGCGTGTGGCCGTTGTTGGCAGTGACCACACCGTGCATTTTAGAGCGGTGACGATTGCGCGCGATGATGGTGATCGTGTGCAGCTCGCCTCTGGCGTCAGTTCGGGCGATGAACTGGTGCTGAATATCAGCAACCAGATTGCCGAGGGTCAGAAGGTTGAACCGCGCAGTGATGCGCCCAGCGCACCCCTGGCGAATTCACAGGTCCGCTGATGAAGAGATCCACCGGCCTGCTCCTGTCGGGTGCCGCGCTGCTGGCGCTGTCGAGCTGCGCGGTCGGTCCCAACTATCACGCCCCACATACCGATCCACTGCACGCCTTTGATGCGGCAACGCTGTCGGTTACCGCACCCGGTCCATTTGCCAACCAGAGCACCCTTGATCTGACGCAGTGGTGGCATTCGCTGGGAGACCCGGAACTTGACTCGCTGATTGATCGTGCCGTGCGCGCCAATCCCAACATCGAGATTGCACTGACCCGGCTGCAGGAAGTGCGCAGCCAGCAATCGGTGCTGGTTGGCGATGCGCTGCCTGCCGTGTCGGCAGGTGGATTCTCCGGACGGGGCACGGGCACCGATCTGACGAAGGCCGGCGCCTCACCGGCGCTCCGTGCCGGCGATAACAAGGGCTCTTTGGCCCAGATCCGGCAGATCGCCGGTTTTTCCGCCAGCTGGGAACTGGATGTGTTTGGCCGCCTGCGCCGGGCGATCGAAGCCGGTACCTATGACATCCAGGCGGCGAGCTGGGCACGCAACGCGGTGCTGACGAGCGTCATTGCCGATGTGGCCTCCAACTACGTCGACCTGCGCGGCCTGCAGCAACGCATGGCCCTGCTGACAGAAAATGTTGCCAGCGCCAGGCAACTTCAGGATTTCGAGCAATCGCGCTTCGATCATGGATTGACCAATGAACTCGACCTGCAGTTCTCCGCACGCGAGCTGGGGCGTCTGCAAGCCAAGGTGCCACTGCTACAGAGCGAGCTGAAGGCGGTTTAGTACCGTATCGCCGTCCTGCTGGGACTTTATCCGGAAGACCTGGTCACGGAACTCTCGGTTCCGGGAGCGCTGCCACCGC
>Ga0182030_10019181_pt1 | contig 13048 bp, 9 predicted proteins | sample 812S3MmetaG_FD_121299 | JGI IMG/M metagenome (GOLD analysis project Ga0182030, IMG submission 121299) | Permafrost microbial communities from Stordalen Mire, Sweden - 812S3M metaG (Illumina Assembly) | ecosystem: Environmental > Terrestrial > Soil > Wetlands > Permafrost | place: Sweden... | reverse complement strand
GCGCGGCCCTGGGCGGCGAACAATCGGGCCACGTCATCTTTCGCCAGTACGCCACCACCGGCGACGGCATGCTCACCGCCCTCCGCCTGTTTGAAATCGCACACCACTGCTGGGTGGGTCTTGATGAGCTTACCGCCGATTTCGAGATCTACCCCCAGTTGCTGGTCAACATCCAGGTGCGCGAAAAGAAGGGGCTGCTGCAGTTGCCCGCGGTGGCCGAGGAGATCCGCCGCGCCGAGGAGGCGTTCGCCGGCGCGGGCCGCGTCCTGGTGCGCTTCTCCGGCACCGAACCGCTGGCGCGCGTCATGGTGGAAGGCCGCGACATGCAACAGGTGGAAACTCTTAGCGGCAATATCGCCAACGCCATCCGCCGCGCCATGGGCGAATGAAGGTGGGGCAGGCCTCGAAGTCGCCCCCCGGCCTGCAACCTTTCCGTGCCTCGTCACGTCATAGAGATGTAGGAAGTTGAGAATGTAGTCGCTTTTTACGACTTGGTCCAGCGGAGACATGAGATCTCCGGGTACCAGACCGGCGGGCGCTTTCCTCCGAGCGCCCGCCGTTTTTTTGTCCCCGGGCGGCCTTGCGCCCCTTGCCGGTCACGTAATCCGCATCCGGCTCAGGCGAGATCCGACTGCGGCGCCGGCAGAGTCGCCTGGAAGTTCGTAAGCGCCTTCCCCTGCCGCCGGTAAAGGCCACTCTCAATCTGCATGACGAGAACGTTCCGGCTCCAGCCGTTTTCAATAGCTTGCCCAATATACCACGCGCGTTCGGAGGGAGCTTTCACCTTGTCGAGGAGCACGCAATTGTGGAATCAGGGCAATTGTGCAGCAAGCTGTTGCACAATTGACTCACCGGGCCAAGCCTCCGCAAAGGCCCGCATGTATTTGAGATTTCTCGGGATACTGATAGCCCTTGGGGTTGGGGATGAGGTCGGCCAGGTGCCTCCTTGGTGTCACCCCTATTGTCCCAACTTCACACCCGCCGCAGGAGCATGGCGGAGTTCTTGCTGCCGAAGGCGATGCAGTTGGCGATGGCGTGTTCGATGTGGACTTTGCGCCCTTTATCGGGCACGCAATCCAAATCGCAGTTGGGGTCCGGCTCGTCCACGTTGATGGTGGGCGGCACCACGCCGTCGCGCATGGCGAGCAGGGTCGCCGCCATCGCGGCGGCGCCGCAGGCACCCTGCGGACGACGAGCCCGGCAGTTTGTAGGCGTAATCCCCGAATGCCCGTTTCACGGCGCGCGTCTGGATGCGGTCGTTGAGTTCCGTCGAGGTGCCGTGATAGTGGTGAGATTAACAAGGGTGAAAAGCTATATAGGCAGGTTAGGCGTCCATTTGTAGTTACCGCATATGCTGCAAGCAGCGATCACACGGCCGTGTCGGAAAGCCAGATATACCCGCACGCGGCATCGGCTATCGAGAAATCCTTGCGCCATTAGCCCATAGGGCACCCCGCCCTGGAGGGCTACTCTACGAGGCTTTTTCCTGGGCGTAGGCGACGTAATCCTGGTAGGGGCCCTTGAAGTCTTCGATTTTGCCGTGGTCGAAGTGCCAGATGCGGGTGGCGACTTCGTCGATGAGATCGTGATCGTGGGTGACGAGGAGGACGGTGCCTTGGTACTTCTGGAGGGAGAAGTTGAGGGCGTTGATGGCTTCGAGGTCGAGGTGATTGGTGGGTTCGTCGAGGACGAGGAAGTTGGGTTTCTGGAGCATGAGGCGGCAGAAGATGAGGCGGGCGGATTCGCCGCCGGAGAGGGCCTGGGTGGGCTTGAGGGCGTCGTCGCCGGAGAACAGCATCTGGCCGAGGAGGCCGCGCAGTTCCTCCTGGGAGGCTTGCGGATCGAACTGGTGCAGCCACTGGATGGTGGTCATGCCGTGGGTGATGGAATCGGTGTGGTCCTGGGCGAAGTAGCCGACGGCGACTTCGTGGCCCCAGACGACGGTTCCGGAGTCGAGGGGGAAATCGCGGTCGGAATCGTCGATGTAGCCGGTAGCGGTGCGGACGAGGGACTTCAACAGGGTAGTTTTGCCGGTGCCGTTGCGGCCCATGAGGGCGATGCGCTCGCCCCGTGAGACGCTGGCGGTGAAGTTGTTGAGCACCTTGCGGCCATCGTAGGATTTGGTGAGGGATTTGATCTCCAGCGGATGGCGGCCGGAGGGGCGTTTCATTTCGAACTTGATATAGGGGCGTGCGATGTTGCTGCGGGCGAGCTCGGAAGTTTGCAGGCGCTCGACTTCCTTCTTACGGGAAGTGACCTGGCTGGAGCGGGTGCCGGCCGAAAAGCGGGCGATGAATTCGTTGAGCTGGGCAATTTTCTTTTCGCGCTGCTGGTTCTGGGCTTCGATGCGCGAGCGGATCTGGGTCTTGGCGAGGACCATGTCGTCGTAGCCGCCGGTATACATGATGACGGTTTCGTAATCGATATCGGCGACGTGGGTGCAGACGGAGTTGAGGAAGTGGCGGTCGTGAGAGATGACGATGAGGGCGCCCTGGTAGTAGGTGAGGTAATCCTGGAGCCAGTGGACGCTATCGAGATCGAGGTGGTTGGTGGGCTCGTCGAGGAGGAGGAGCGGGGGCGTGCCGAAGAGGGCTTGGGCGAGGAGGACGCGGACCTTCTGGCCACCCTGTAGTTCGCCCATGCGGCGCTGGTGAAGGCCGTCTTCGACGCCGAGGCCGTCGAGGAGGGTGGCGGCATCGCTCTCGGCGGTGTAGCCACCCTCTTCGCCGACGACGCCTTCGAGCTCGCCGAGGCGCATGCCGTCATCGTCGGTGAGCTGGTCGTGGGGCTTGGCGTAGAGAATATCGCGTTCGGCGAGGGCTTTCCAGAGGGGGACGTTGCCCATAATCACGGTATCGATGACGCGGAACTGGTCGAAGGCAAACTGGTCCTGGCGGAGGACGCCGAACTTCTTGGGGCGGGTGATGGAGCCCTTGGAAGGCTCGATGTCGCCGGTGAGGATCTTCATGAGGGTGGACTTGCCGGCGCCGTTGGGACCGGTGACGGCATAGCGTCTACCCGGCAGGAACGTGCAGGTGACGTCTTCGAACAGAGTTCGGGCGCCGAAGCGCATGGAGATATTGTTGAGGGAAAGCAAAGGTTTCTACTTATGATAGCGCACGGGGACTTTCGGCGCTGACGAGAGAGTTTGGGAGAGGGAAGAGGGCGGTTCACCGCAGGAGGCGCAGAGAAGACATTTTGAGGAAAAGAGGGGGATCATCGACGCGTGGTTGCGGGTGGCGCGCGGAGGAATGCGCTGGACCTCGCAGAGCAGGAAAAGAGCACGTTTCCATATCAGTACTCGGTCTTTCAGATGGAGTCCAGCCGGAATCTGCTATTCCGCTCGGGCCGACAGATGGAGGAGATCTTTCAATCGCTGATTGACGGGACGCGGGCACCCTTGGATCTGGACCGCATCAAGACCATCTTCGGCGACAAGAATTGCCCGCATTATGACAAGCGAAAAAAGAACATTCCTTCTCCCGATTGCAGAGGTAACTGCTCACCAGCGATTGCAGACGGCTATGATCCCATTCGCCGACGTTGCGCTCCAGGAGTTCGCCATCCACATATTCGCAATCGGGACGGTAGCTGGTCGTCAGGTATTGACTGAGAGGCACGAAAGTCGCGGGCGGCCCAACCCTACACCCGCCGCAGGAGCATGGCGGAGTTCTTGCTGCCGAAGGCGATGCAGTTGGCGATGGCGTGCTCGATATGGACTTTGCGCCCCTTGTCGGGCACGTAATCCAGATCGCAGTTGGGGTCCGGCTCCTCCACGTTGATGGTGGGCGGCAGCACGCCGTCGCGCATGGCGAGCAGGGTCGCCGCCATCCCGGCGGCGCCGCAGGCGCCCTGCGGATGGCCGATCATGCTCTTCAACGACGAGCCCGGCAGCTTGTAGGCGTAATCCCCGAACGCCAGCTTCACGGCGCGCGTCTCGATGCGGTCGTTGAGCTCCGTCGAGGTGCCGTGATAGTGGATATACTGCACGTCGGTGGGGGCGATGCCGCCCTCTTTGAGGCAGATGCCGATGGCGCGCGCCGGCTCTTCGCCGCACTCTTCCAGACGCACCCGGTGATAGGCTTCGCAAGTGGACCCGTAACCGGCGATCTCACCGTAAATGTGCGCCCCGCGCGCCTTGGCCCGCTCCATCTCTTCCATCACGAAGAACCACGAGCCCTCGGCGATCACGAAGCCGTCGCGATCCTTGGAGAAGGGCCGCGAAGCGCGCGTGGGCTCTTTGTTCCAACTGGTGGACATGATGCGCATCAACTGAAAGCCGCGCAGGATCAGGGGCGCGATGGGCGAATCCACGCCGCCCGTCACAATGGTATCCAGCACGCCCATCTGAATGTTGCGGTAGGCGTACCCCATGGCGTCGGTGGAGGACGTGCAGCCGGTGGAGACGATGTGGCTCAGCCCGCGGAACCCGAAACGCATGGAGACTTCGCTGGCCAGCGTGCCGATAGTGCCGGTGGGGATGGTGTACACGCTGCACTGCTTGATCAGGCCGGCGTAAAAAAGCCGGTACTGCTCTTCGGTGAAATCCTGGCTGCCGCCGCCGGAGCCCACGATGACGCCGATGCCGCGCAATTCGTCGCGGGACATGGCTTTGACGTCGAGCCCGGCATCGGCCACGGCCTCGGCCACGCTGGCCGCGGCCAGGGGGACGGCGCGCGACACGTGCGGGCGGTCCTTGATCTCCACGTACAACTTCTCGTCGAACTCGTCGGGAACTTCGCCGGCCACCTGTACCTGGTATGCGGAAGGGTCGAAGCGGGTGATCCGCCGGACTCCGCTCACGCCGTTCCGCGTGGCTTCCCAAAAGCGTTCCCGCCCGATTCCGTTCGGGCTGACCGCGCCAATCCCTGTAATGACTACACGCCGCATGGATTTTACTTTGCCTTTAGTCTTCTGGTCAGTATAGGCTGAAACTTATGAATAGCACGGCACAGCGGCCGGCGAGCCCCCTGGCAGTTTTCCTGGCGGGACTGCAGGCGGGCATGATCGGTATTTGCTGGATGCTGGCATGGCTGGGCCTGAGCGCGATGGGGCAGCGCCGCAGCTTCTGGACAGCGGAAAACCTGATGGCCAGCGTATTTCACGGCGGCGCCGCCATCCGCGGCGACTTCGGCTTCACCACGCTGAGCGGTATCGCGCTCTACCTGCTGGTCTATAGCCTGCTGGGCGCGGGGTTCGCCCTGGCCGTGCGCCATCGTTTCACCGGCCTGGGCACGGTTCTGGTGGGCGTGCTTTTTTCGGTGGGCTGGTACTACCTCTGGTTTCGCTCGCTCGGCCAAACCGTGATGCCGCTGGTGTGGCTGCTGCACGCCGAGGGCAGCACCGCCTTCGGGCACGTGATCTTCGGAGCCTCGATCGCCCGCTTCCCGGTTTATCTGCCCAAACCGGAGCAGCCGGCCGCCGACACACCGATCACTGAGCAGCGGAGTCCGCTCCCTGACAGGGTGCCCGCTGGGCCCGGCTCTGATGGGGCGCGGCCGGCCGCCGAAGCGCCCGCCGCGGCGGAACAAGGCGATGAAGCGATCCCGACCGATCCCGAATTGAATTGAGCGGAGCAGTTACACGAGCTCCAGTTCGATTTTTTTCGTCGCCGGGTCGAGCTTGCTGATGCGGAAGCTGCGGATCTGGCCGCTGCGCGGACCTTCGCCTTTAGGTCCGCCGCCGCCCTGGCCGCTCTTCCAGCGGGCCTGCAACTGGGAGGTCAAGGAAGACAAATCGACACCTTCCTGTTTGGTTTTCTCTTCTTCCTTGGGCGTCTCGGCGCTCAACCGGCAGGTGGCGTGGACGCCTTCGCCCAGTTCCACCTTGGCGCGCGAGCCGGAAACATCGGTCATGCGGCCGGTCACCACGTCGCCTTCCTTGTGCTCGGCGATGTATTCGTCGAGACTGGTAGGAATCAACTGCCGCATGCCGAGACGGAGACGGCGCTTCTCGACATCGAGTTCGAGCACCTGCGCCCTGACCACCTGGCCGGCGTGCAGCACATCCTGGGGATGATTGATGCGCTTTTCGGCGCTGACATCGCCCACGTGGACCATGCCTTCGACGCCCTCGGCCACCTGCACGAAGGCGCCGAACTTCTGGATGCTGGTCACCGGACCCTCGACCACCGAGCCCACGGGGTATTTCTGCGCGGCGTCTGCCCAGGGATCGCCCAGCGCCTGCTTGAGACCGAGCGAAATGCGGCGGTCGGGCGCGTTGACGCCGAGCACCACCACCTCCACCGAATCGCCGGGGTTGACCACGTCGGAGGGCTTGCGCACCTTCTTGGACCAGGACATCTCGGAGAGATGCACGAGGCCTTCGATACCCTTTTCCAGTTCGACGAAAGCGCCGAAATCGGTGACGCGCGTCACGCTGCCCTGGACGCGCTCGCCGACCTTGTACTTCTCGGCGACCAGGTCCCAGGGGTGCGGCTGGAGCTGCTTGAGCCCGAGGGAAATGCGTTTCTTGGCGGGATCGACCTTGAGGATTCGCGCCTCGATCTTATCGCCCACCTTGAGGACGTCGGCGGGCTTATTGACGCGGCCCCAGGAGATGTCGGCCACATGCAGGAGGGCATCGACGCCGCCGATATCGACGAAGGCGCCGTAATCGGTGAGGCTGCGCACGGTGCCTTGCACGGTCTCGCCTTCCTTGACTTCGGTGTAGCGCTTGTCCTTATTGGCGCGCTCTTCCTCTTCGAGGACGGCGCGGCGATCCACCACCACGTCTTCATCGGCGACATCGAGCTTGATGATGCGGCAGCGGATTTCCTGGCCGACCAGCTTTTCCATTTCGGCGGCATCGCGGGCGCCGGAGCGCGACGCCGGCATGAAGGCGCGCACGCCCACATCCACGCTGACGCCGCCTTTCACCACGGCGGAGACCACGCCGGCGATGGGGGACTTGTCGGCGAAGACCTTCTCCAGCGCGGACCAGTCCTTGGGCCGTTCCACCTTGATGCGGGAAAGCTCGTAGTAGCCCTCCTGGTCGCGGCCCTTGATGGAAACCGGCATCTTGTCGCCGACCTCGGGCGAGTCGCCGGCAGCCTGGAACTCCGCCAGGGGAATGGTGCCTTCGGTCTTGTAGCCGATATCGAGGAAGACCGATTCGCCGGTGATGGCGACGACGGTGCCCTCCAGTCCGCGCTTGCCCTCTTCGCGTATGCGATGGGTGTGCGACTGTTCGTACTGGGAGAGAATATCGCCAAAAGACTCGTCAGGCTCGTTGGTGGTTAGGGACGTCGGATCGACAGGCCGATCCTCATCCAGCATGCTTGGGTTGGACATGGGACTTTCCTTCACATTGTGGCATAATCCCGACTGGGATATCTCGCGTGCCCGAAAGTCTATTGTCCAGGTGGTTCCGGCTGATCCGTCCGCAGGATTTCGTCTGGGTGCTGCTGTTTCTCATTCTGGCGGGCACTAGCGAGTTTCTGGACTCGCTGGCGATGGTGCCTCTGGCCGCCCTGGGGCTGGTGCAACTGCTGGAACCGAAGATCCCGGCGCTCGCCACCCGCAGCGGACGGATCGGGTGTATCGTGTTGAAACTGGTGCTGGGGTACCTGGTGATCGGCTATACCGGGGCCATCGAGAGTCATTTCTGGCTGGTGCTGCTGCTGCCGGTAGTCACAGCGGCGGCGACGTTCGGCCTTTTGGGAACGCTGGTGGTCTTGATCGTCGCCAGCGGTTTTTATCTCTCCTTCCTGCTGTACATTAATTGGACGCAGATGACGGTGGAAAGCCAGGACCTCAGCGAGTTGGTGGCCCGCGTGGCCTTTCTGGCGATGGCGGGAATACTGGCGAACTCACTGGCGGAAGATCTGCGAGTGCAGAGCGAGAAGCACCGGCGCACGGCGGAGCACCTGGCGGAGGCCAACCGCCAGGTGATGGAGGCGCACGAAGCGGTGCGGAGAAGCGACAAACTGGCGGCGCTGGGACAACTCACGGCGGGGCTGGCGCACGAGCTGCGCAATCCGCTGGGCACGATCAAGGCGTCGGCGGAGATGATGAACCAGCAACTGAGCGCGGAGAACGAAGTGGCGCGCGAACTGGCGGGATTCATCTCCACGGAAGTGGACCGCACCAATTCGCTGGTCACGCGGTTTCTGCAATTCGCGCGCCCGCTGAAGCTGCGCCTGGAGAGGGCGGACCTGGCGCACCTGCTGGACCGGGCGATCGCGGAAGCGGAGCGGGAGGCGCCGGGGATCGCGGTGTACCGCAATTACGCGCCGGAGATTCCGCCTTTTGCCTTCGATGCGGAGTTGATGGAGCGGGTGTTCTACAACCTGGTGCTGAACGCGGCGCAGGCCAGTTCCCCAGGAGGCACGGTGACGGTGAAGACGCGCGCCGAAGGGCGCACGGCGGAGATCGCGGTGATCGACCGCGGAGCGGGCATCGACGCGGCGCAGATGAAGGACATTTTCAATCCGTTTTTCACCACCAAGCCGGAGGGAGTGGGGCTGGGGCTGGCGATTGTGGCCAAGATCGTGGACGAGCACGGCGGTAAGATAGCAGTGGAGAGCGAACCGGGCAAAGGGAGCATCTTCTGCGTCTCGCTGCCCATGGATCCGGCGCCCTCCCCACCACCCGCCGAATGAAGAAATCTGGCACATGAAGAAGCGCATTCTGGTTGTCGAAGACGAAGAGAAACTCCGCCGCGTGCTGGAACTGCAACTGATGTCCGCGGGGTTCGAGGTGGACAAAGCGGCCACGGCGGAAGAGGGATTGAAGCTGGTGGACCGCGCCGCCATGGTGCTAACCGACCTGAAGCTGCCGCGCATGGACGGGCAGGAATTCCTGGGGCTGATCCGGCGGCAGAACGCGCAGGTACCGGTGGTCATGATGACGGCGTACGGCAGCGTGGAAACGGCGGTGGAGGCGATGAAGGCGGGCGCCACGGATTTCCTGCTGAAGCCGTTTTCGCTGGACCACCTGATGCAGGTGGTCCACAAGGCGCTGGAAGTGCGCGAGCTGCGCGACGAGAATCGCCAGTTGAAGGCGGAGCTGGGGCGGCGCTACGAGTTCGACAACATCATCGGGCGGAGCGAGGCGATGCAGGAGATTTTCGCGGCCATCGAGCGGGTGGGTCCGACGCGCGCCACGGTGCTGTTGACGGGCGAAAGCGGGGTGGGCAAGGATCTGATCGCGCGCGCCATTCACTTTCACTCGCCGCGCAAAGACCGCCCGCTGGTGAAGATCAACTGCTCGGCGCTGCCGGAGAATCTGATGGAGAGCGAGTTGTTCGGCTATGAAAAGGGCGCGTTCACGGGGGCGCAGACGACCAAGCCGGGCAAGTTCGAACAGGCGGACACGGGAACGGTATTTCTGGACGAGATCGGCGACGTGCCGGCGGCGATTCAGGTGAAGCTTCTGCGGGTCTTGCAGGAGCGCGAGTTCGAGCGGTTGGGGAGCAATGTGACGCGGCACATCGATATACGGCTGGTGGCGGCGACCAACCAGGATCTGCGGGCGGCGCTGGAGCAGGGGACGTTTCGCGAGGACTTGTACTACCGGCTGAACGTGGTGCCGCTGAACATTCCGCCGTTGAGAGAACGCAAGGTGGACATTCCGGCGCTGGCCAATCACTTCGTGCGCAAGCTGGCGCCGGAGACGGGGTGCCGGGTGGAATCGATCACCGAGGCGGCGATGGAAAAGCTGGTGGCGTACCACTGGCCGGGCAATGTGAGAGAGCTGGAGAACGTGATCGAGCGCAGCCTGGTGATGGCGACGGGGACGCAGTTGGACGCGGGCGACATCAAACTGGAGAGCGCGCCGCGGCCGAAGGCGCCGGGCGATTCGCATTTCCTACCAGAGGGGTTGAGCCTGGATCAGTACGAGCAGGACATCATCAAGGAAGCGCTGCGGCGGGCGGACGGGAATAAGAGTCAGGCGGCCCGGCTGTTGGGGCTGACCAGGAATGCGCTGCGGTATCGATTGACTCAGATGGGGATGGAGAGCTAATCACCCAATCCCCAATTTGGCTTCCACCTTCGACATCCGGCTGTCCAGTTCCATCAGCTTGCCCACCAGCAGATTAAAGTTGGCATCGAACTTATTTTCCAGATGGTTCACCTTGGTGAGCAACATGGTGAATCCGAACACAAACAAGAGGCCGTTGAACAAGATCGGGACGCCAATGGCTAGACAAAGCTGGATATTCGTCATTTCGCCACTACAGTCTTAATCATAATCCATACGTCAAGTCCGATGACGCCCGCCACACGATAAGATGGGCTTTATGCTTACCGATCGGGCGTCGTACAAAGCGCTGGAAGCGCATTACCAACAGATTAAAGAGCGCAAGCTGCAAGAACTTTTTGACGAAGATGCGGGGCGGGGCGAGCGGATGCGCGCGGAAGCGGCGGGATTGTATCTGGACTACTCGAAGAACCGGATCACCGATGAGACGCTCGGGCTGCTGGTGGGGCTGGCGGAAGAGTGCGGACTGCGGGAGCGCATCGACGCGATGTTCCGGGGCGACAAGATCAACTCGACGGAGAAGCGCAGCGTACTGCACACAGCGCTACGGGCGCCGCGGGGGCAGTGTCTGGCGGCGGCAGCGGTGCCGGAGGCGGGCGAACCGGTGCACGAGGTGCTGGAGCACATGGCGGCGTTCGCCGAAAAGGTGCGGGCGGGCGAATGGCTCGGGCATACGGGGAAGCCGATCCGCAACATTGTGAACATCGGGATCGGCGGCAGCGATCTGGGTCCGGTGATGGCGTACGAGGCGCTGCGGCACTACAGCGATCGTAAGCTGACGTTCCGCTTCGTATCGAATGTGGACGGGACGGATTTCAGCGAAGCGACGCGCGATCTGGCGGCGGAGGAGACGCTGTTCATCGTGGCATCGAAGACTTTCACCACGCTGGAGACGCTGGCCAACGCGGAGTCGGCGAAAAAGTGGGCGTTGGAGAAGCTGGGCGGCGACACGGCGGCGGTGGCGAAGCATTTCGTGGCGGTCTCGACGGCGGCGGAAGAGGTGGCGGCATTCGGCATCGACACGGAGAACATGTTCGGGTTCTGGGACTGGGTGGGCGGGCGGTACTCGATGGATTCGGCGATCGGGCTATCGACGATGATGGCGATTGGGCCGGAGAATTTCGGCGCGATGCTGGGCGGATTCCACGCCATGGACGAGCATTTCCGGACGGCGCCGTGGGAAAAGAATCTGCCGGTGCTGATGGGGCTGTTGACGGTCTGGTACAACAACTTTTTTGGCGCGCAGACGGTGGCGGTGCTGCCTTACGATCAGTACCTGAAGCGCTTTCCGGCGTACCTGCAGCAGCTCACGATGGAAAGTAGCGGTAAGGGGGTGACGCTGGACGGGGAGGCCATCGTGGATTACCAGACGGGGCCGATTTTCTGGGGTGAGCCGGGGACCAACGGACAGCACTCGTTCTACCAATTGATCCACCAGGGGACGAAGCTGGTGCCGTCGGATTTTATCGGCTTCCGGCAGACGCTGAACCCGCTGGGCAGGCATCACGATCTGCTGATGGCCAACGTGTTCGCGCAGAGCAAGGCGCTGGCGTTCGGGCAGGCGGCGCCGGCGGGGGAGCCGTACCGGAACTTCGCGGGCAACCGGCCGAGCAATACGATTTTGGCGGAGAAGCTGACGCCGGCGATTCTGGGGGCGCTGGTGGCGCTGTACGAGCACAGCGTGTTCACGCAGGGCGTGGTGTGGAACATCAATCCGTTCGATCAATTCGGGGTGCAGTTGGGGAAGGTGCTGGCGCAGGAGATTCTGCCGTCGCTGGCGAAGGACGCGCCGCTGCCGGCGTACGACAGTTCGACGGTGGAGCTGCTGAAGCGGTACCGGGAGGGATGGCCGCCGGACGCGGCTGTCCGGCGTTTCGACTGATGTATTATTGATAATAATAGGCTTAAGGTATGTAAGCGCTCGACCAATCGGCCGGACCCCTCAGAGATGGTTAAGTGTAGCCATATTAGTTGGTTACAGATTATTTCCTGTTTGCGAACCGGGCGCGGCGGCAGTGTCCGGTATCGGACAACCGGATGCCACCAGCGCTCATGCTCCTGGCGAGATGCAATTTAGAATCAATGACTTGGCAATGCACTTGAATTGCAGTATGCAATGACGTGATACGCAATCTATGGCAGGACGTTCGATTCGGGTTCCGGGTGTTCTCGGCCAGCCCGGGCTTTGCCACCGTCGCAGTTTTGACCCTGGGACTGGGAATCGCCAGCACGACGACGGTTTTTTCCTGGATCGACGGGGTGCTGCTGCACCCGTATCCGGGAACGAGCCGGAGCGAGGAATTGGCGGGGCTGGAGATGGTGACGGCGGGTGCGCCCAATGGCGGCACGGCGGTTTCCTGGCTCGACTACCGCGATTACCGCGACGGTTTGAGGGGGCTATCCGGGTTGGCGGTACGGCGGCAGTGCGCTTTCACCCTGGGGGATGCGCCGCGGGCGCAATTGGCGTGGGGAGAGTTGGTTTCCGGCAACTACTTCGAGGTAGTGGGGGTCAAGCCCTTGTTGGGGCGGGTCTTCACGCGGGAAGAGGCTGGGGACAGCCCGGGCGCGTACCCGGTGATTGTGATCAGCGCCCGGCTGTGGCGGAGCTACTTCCGGTCCGATCCGGCCATCGTAGGAAAAACCATGCGGGTGAACCGGCATTCGCTGACGATTGCGGGAGTGGTGCCGGCGGAGTTTCGCGGCACGTCGCCGGTGATGCAATACGAGCTTTGGGTGCCAGTCACCATGGGCGCGGCGCTGGGCGAGTTGCCGGACTCGACGTTTGGCGAGCGGGGCGACCGGGGCATGCTGGACGCGATCTGCCGGATTCGTAGCGGGGTGCCGATGGCGCAGGCGCGCGCCGAAGCGCAGGCCCTGTCGGCCAGCCTGGCGGCGGCCAACCCGAAGACCAATCGTGGGGTGGGCGCCACGATCCTGCCCATCTGGGAAACGCACAACGGCGTGAATGAACTACTGCGCGCGCCTCTGACGATCCTGCTGGCGGTTTCGTTCGTGGTGCTGCTGATTGTGTGCGCCAACGTGGCCAACCTGCTGCTGGCGCGGTC
>Ga0182030_10019180_pt1 | contig 13048 bp, 13 predicted proteins | sample 812S3MmetaG_FD_121299 | JGI IMG/M metagenome (GOLD analysis project Ga0182030, IMG submission 121299) | Permafrost microbial communities from Stordalen Mire, Sweden - 812S3M metaG (Illumina Assembly) | ecosystem: Environmental > Terrestrial > Soil > Wetlands > Permafrost | place: Sweden... | reverse complement strand
GTGGCGTTTGGAACGGACAGACGCGGCTACATCGCTAGGCGGCTATGAAACACAGCCGCAGGTATCCATCTTCGACCGATGTCGCGCGCCTGGCGGGCGTCTCGCAGTCGGCGGTATCACGGGCTTTTTCAGAGGGAAAGAGCGTATCGGAGGAAACGAGTCGCAAGGTCCACGAAGCGGCGGAGAAGCTCGGCTACAGCCCGAATTTCATACCGCGCATCCTTTTGAAGCATCGCTCTCGCCTTGTTGCAATCGTGTTCAGCGGTACAAGCAATCCTTTCTACGCGTTGGCAATGGAGGAATTCACAAGGGCGCTTCAGAAGACTGGCAATCAGGTTCTTCTCGTCCATGTCGACAGTGGTCACTCGCTCGACGGCGTGATGCCGAAATTGGCGAGCTATCGAGTTGATGCCTTTGTCAGCGCATTGCCCGTTGTGTCCGAGGAAGCGGCGTTAGCCTTCGCGCGAGTAAAGATCCCGGCAATTTCCTTCAATACGCCGATTAGCAACCTTTGGGTCGCATCTGTCTGCGCCGATAGTGCCGCAGGCGCCACCGCGATAGCGGATCTGTTTGTGGCGCGACGCGCGCGTTCATTCGGCTTTATCGCAGGATCGACGGGCAGCCACGCAAGCAACGAACGCCTGCGCGGTTACCGCGACCGCCTCCGCGAATACCGTCATAGCCAGATCGAAATCGCCGTCGGAGAATTCCATTACGGCGGCGGCTTCAACGCTGTTTTGGAGTTCCAGAGGCGCGGCCCGATGCCGGAAGCGATCTTCTGCGCGAATGACCTTATGGCGATTGGAGCTATCGATGCGCTCAGGCGTGAAGTGGGGCTGCGGGTGCCGGAAGACGTGCTCGTCGCCGGATTCGATGATGTGCCGGAGGCATCGTGGAGCGCCTACGACCTGACCACAATCGTCCAGGATGTGCCGTCAATGGTCCTCGAGGCTATGTCAATTCTCGAGTCCATGATGTTATCCAGTGGCTCCTCTGGCGGCGTCGTCCGTGTCGTGCCCGGCAGGCTCGTCGAACGCTCGACCACCTCGCGATAGAACGAGAAGGCCGCCGTCGCCATCAGATTTATCCTCGCGTTGAAATGGCGCCGATCCAACGCGGCGCATTCTCACTGATCCACGACTCTGATCTGCAGCTTCACGTCGGTAGACAGCCCTTTGGCGGCGCGCTCGAAAGCGTGGATGCTGTCGTTGAACGCGAATGTGCCAGTGATCAGAGGTTTAAGGTCGACCTTGCCGGAAGCAATCAGATTGAGCGCGCGGTCAAAAATGTTGGCGTAGCGGAAGACTGTCTCGATGCGCGCTTCTCGCGCGATGGCAGCGGGGACATCGAATGCCACGGGTTCAACGGGTAGTCCGACCAGAACGACCGCGCCGCCCGGCCGAACGATACGGAAAATGTCGGTAAAGGCTTTCGGGCTGCCGCTCGCCTCGAACACGACGTCGGCGCCCCAATCGTTTGTTTGGCGGCTGACCGCAGAAGCAAGCGATTCTACCGATATGTCCACGGGCTCGATCCCGGTATAGCGGCCTGCAATGGCCAGCTTGTCCTTGCTCAGGTCGGATATGAACACTTTGCTGCATCCCCCCGCAAGAGCCGCCAAAGCAATCATGATGCCGATAGGCCCCGCTCCGATTACGGCCGCGACATCGCCGGGAACGATGCGGGCGCGCGCTGCAGCCTGCATGCCGATCGCGAACGGCTCGACCATCGCGCCCTCGGCGAACGAGACGTTGTCCGGCAGCTTGTAAGTGAAGGCCGCCGGATGGACCACAAAAGGCGTCAGCACGCCGTGGTCGGGCGGCGTCGCCCAGAATTTCACCGATGGGTCGACATTGTATATGCCGAGCTTCGAGGCTCGCGAGGCGAGGTTCGGAACGCCCGGCTCCATGCAAACGCGATCGCCGCTCTTTAGGCTGGTGACGGCGCTCCCGATCTCCACGATTGTACCGGCGGCCTCGTGGCCCAACACCATCGGCTTATTGACCACGAACGCGCCGATCCTCCCGTGGGTATAATAGTGCACATCGCTGCCGCAAATGCCGACCGTGTCAACTTTAATCTTCACATCATTGGGGCCGACGTCGAGCGGCAGGTCGATTTCGCGCATGGTCAATTCACGCGTCTTCTCCAGAACTACGGCTCGCATTGCATCTCTCCTGTGGTCGATGCGCTCATGGCGCGTATGACTGCGTCGGTTTAGCGAACCCAACCAAAGCCAAGCTACTCCGACTAAGTTCTTGCGCCAACACCGTTTCCGCCTTGTTCACTCCGTCCAGAGCCGACAGGAGCGCGATGCGGCCTCAAGAATCGCATTCAACCCATACGACTCTGCGTGGCCATCGCAAGCCGCACAAACAGTTGCGACTCCCCTCCGCACCCTGCAGGCGCGCGGTCGCGTGCCGGTAGCAAGCTGAGCGTTTCTGGTCATGCTTGGGCTCGGTGTGGCGGTAGAGATGACCATGCTGCTTTGGAGACCGGCGTATCTGGAACAGGCGACGGGCATCCCCCGCGCGGCTGCGATAACGTTTGCGTCGGCGTTCCCGGCGGCGATGATGCTCGGCCGTGCAGCGGGCAGCGTCCTTCTGCGGTGTGTCGCGCCGACGGTCATGTATTCGGCGACGCTTTGCCTGATCGTGCCAGGGTTTCTCGCATTCTGGGGCAGCGTTCCCGCTCCAATCGTCGTGTCAGGCATGTTCGTTGCTGGGGTTGCGATCGCGCTGTATCCGTTGTCGCTGAGTTTCGCAGTCGGAGCAGCGGGGGCCGCGGGCATTGCCGCGATCGCTCGTAGCGGGCTTGCCGCCGGCACGGCCGTACTGATTGCCCCCATCACACTCGGGGCTGTGGCCGACCATGTGGGGCTATCGCGCGCATACCTGACGGCGCCCATCCTCGCCGCTGCAATCCTGTATTGCTGCGCCGCAGCGCGCGCGATGGAACGACGCGGCGATTACGCGACGAGGACAGAAGACGATCCGCGGGGTTTGAGGTGGGGAAGGTCAAGCAACCACACAACGGCCGCTGGACAACGGGAGGAGCGCGCCTGATCGCCGCGGCTGGCTCCTAGCTTAGCAGGTCGGTTACCTTCGGGAACTCGAACCTCACGCTCGTATCCACGGGCGAACGGCAGGCCTGGTTGATGCGAAGATCGCCGCGGATGCTCATCAGCATGTAGGCGTCGGTTTGGGAGAGTGCGTGTCGCATCATAAGTAACGCGAGCATCGACCGGATCGCAATATCGGAGGCTTGTTCGAAGGTCGCCGCCGATCCGAGAGTGACGAGGAGACCCTCCGTCTCGAGCCACGGCCATTCGCCTGCCCCGCCCTTCGTCAATGTGAGGCGCATGTGGACTTCGGCGCCAATCTCGAAGCCGGAACCGGATATCTCGCCGTCCCCCATCATTGCGTGGACGTCGCCGAGAAACAGCAATCCGCCGGCGGTGCGCACCGGCAAGTGAATTCTGCTGCCGACAGTGACGAGATTGCAGTCGAGGTTTCCACCGTGCCGCCCCAGAAAGGCGGTGCCCTCAGGTTCACCCGGCGGCGCCGTCGCGATCACGCCGATCATAGGTCGAACGGGCACCCGCAGGGTCCCGAAATGCAACAAGCCGTCGACTATTCGACAGATGCGAGCAATGGGCCGGTCAACCATGTCCGGAAGAACGCCGAACCCCGGCTTGATCAGCGTATAGCCGCTGGCCTGAAGTTCGATGCCGAGAACTTCAGCGCAAATGACATCTCCGGGTTCGGCGCCCTCGATGGCGATAGGTCCGGTCGCCGGATTGGTCTTTGGGAACCGGTCGGCATAGCTCGGCGCCGTCGTTTCCACGTCCTCGGGACGACGGAGGCGCCCCGAACGGGCATCGAGGGTCGAGACCACAACTTCCGCCGGGGCGGCAATCGTCAGCTTTGGCTGTAAGCGCGCGTCGAAAGCAAAGACGACTTCATCGGCGGCAAGGCGATAGGGGATCGATGGCAAGGGCATGGACAATCCGATCGCATATCTCAGAACTTCCCGTACTCCAGATAGGCCTGTTGCGGATCGACGCCAGCAAGGATGGCCTTGCGGACCAGACTTTCGGTCGCCATCGCGACTTCCGCCTTGTCGACGACTTCCTGCGCTAACGCCTTGGGAACACGCAGAAGGCCGTCGCGATCTCCAACCATGTAGTCGCCCGGCTCGATCGCGACATCGCCGATGGCGATCGGTACATTGGTTGCCACCGGCAGCCAGTGGCCCACGATATCGCGTGGGGTGAAGCCGCGGCACCAGGTCTGAAAGCCGATCGCCAACAGGAAGTTGACGTCGCGTACGAAACCGTCGGCGATGCAGCCGCGCACGCCCTTGTTCTTCAGAGTTTCCGCCGAAAGTTCCCCCATGTGCGCGACGACGCGATCATTGGGCTGGCTGACCCAGATCGAGCCGGCCGGCGCCTTCGAAAGCAAGCCGGTCCAAGCGAGAAGCGTCTCATGCGCATCTGCGCCTGCAGCTACTTTTCCCTCGATCGTGAAGGCGGGGCCAGCGAGCGTTTGCTCCGGCAGTATCGGTCTGAGGTCGGACGGCAGCGTGAAGTCGCGAAGCCCCATCGCCCGCATGACGTCATGGACGACCCCAGTGTAGCAAGCCGCAAAGCGATCGGAGAGCATAGGCGAGCGCGTCCTCAGGCGGCCGGCAAACAGGATGGGCCAATCGGTTCAAAGGATTTGTAAGTCAGGATGAACTCGCGGTGACCGAGCTCCTCGGATTTGGTCCGCCGACCTTCGCCCAGGCCGACCACGAGGTCGTGGATCTCATCGCCCACTTCGTCGAGGGTGGCTTCACCCTCCATGATCCGCCCGGCATCCACGTCCATGTCGTCGGCCATTCGACGGAAAGTTTCAGGATTAGCGCAGATCTTGACGACCGGCGAAATGGCGGACCCAACGACCGAACCGCGTCCGGTGACGAATAGGATCGCGTGGCAGCCGCAGGCGATCAGCTCGGCGATTTCAGCGTTGTCATTGATGTTGGGGAACCCGAAGCGAACCTCACCGTCGGGAACCACGTCTAGGAGGTAAAGACCGCCGCGCGGCGGAATGTCGCCGGGCTTAATGAGGCCAGAAATCGGCGCTCTGCCCGATTTGGCGTAGGCGCCCATCGACTTCTCTTCGATGGTCGTCAGGCCACCTTCCGCGTTGCCTGCGGCAAATGAACCATAGCCGAGCGTCGCATAGTAACGCGCGGCCTTGGCGACGCTCGCCTCCAGTTCGGCGCCGAGGTCCCTCGAGATGGCGCGCTCGGCCATGATGTGCTCGCACCCAATCAACTCACCCGTCTCCTCGAAGATACAGGCGGCGCCCTCACCGATCAGCCTATCGAAGGCCCGGCCGGCGGCAGGATTGCCGGTGATTCCCGATGTACCGTCTGAGCCGCCGCAGACCGTACCGACAATGAGTTCGCTTGCTGCCATCGGGATTTTCGCCTGGGAGTCGAGGTGCGCAAGTTGCTTGGCGACGAAGTCGCGGCCCTCAGCTACGGATTTGCGCGTGCCCCCGCTCGTCTGGATGACAACAGTTCGCACCGGGCGGCCGCTCCCACGAACGGTTTGCTCCAACTTGTACTTATTGAAGCTCTCGCAACCTAGCGACACCAGCAAAACGGCGCCGACGTTCGAGTGAGTGCATAACCGCTCCATCATCGTTTCGGCGTAAGCATTGGGGTAGCAGCCGGGAAAGCCGATGACATGTACGTCCTGATCGCCAAAAGGCGTGGCGATCTCCCGCGCGACGTGATGAGCGCATTCAACGAGATAGCCGACGACGATGATGTTTCGGATCCCCTTGCGCCCGTCGGCCCGAAGATATCCTTGCATCACGCTTGGCTCCCGTATTTCGCGCGGGAGTCTTCAAGATGATATGTGGGAGTGTAGTCGCTCCGCACATTGTGGACATGCACATGCGCGTGCGCCGTGATGCCGACGGTCGCTGAACCGATGGGCGCGCCGTACTTTACAATTTTTTCGTTACGCCCGATCGCTCGTCGCGAAAGTTTGTGTCCGATCGGCAAATCCGTAGGCAAAGCGACGCGAGCGCCTTCCACGACAATCTCCTCGCCGGCTCGAATGCGAGAGGCCGCGACGAGAACGTTGTCGGCATCGTTGAGAAGGAGGAGACGCCGGTCCGTATCGCCGACCGTACGATTTGAGGCCATCCGTCAGATCCGAAGCTGTCGCAAAGTAGGGAGCGTTCGCCCACGAAAGTATCCCAGAAAGCTCCCCCTTCGTCGAGACGAAAAAATACTCCATTGCGCGCCGCAAGTGCCTTTGTTAGCGTTGATGTCGTCGTACTTGACCAGAAGACCTATGCCGCGCGGGCGCTCGGAACGCCTCGGAGCGGGATCGCTATGGCGTCTCGTTCCGCAACGTTCCGGTTTTGCGCCTAAAGTTTCAAGAACTCGGCGACTGGCATCTCGGATCAACGAGCGTCGGCCAAAATGCGAGCCGACGAAACGTAACAGGGAGGAGAGAGCAGATGTTGAAAATCCAAGCCTCAATTGCGGGTGCGATCGTAGCGGCGGCTGTGACCATGGCCGCCAGCGTCGCGGACGCCGCCGATGCGCCGAAGGTAGGGGTCGACCTGACGACGCTGACCTCACCGTTCTGGACGTCTTACAACAAATACATCGTAGCCGAGGCCAAGGCCCAGGGCGTCGATCTCTTGCAGCCGTTCAACTCCGAGTTCGACACTGCCAAGCAAATCACCGGCGTGAAGAACGCGATCGCGCTCGGCGCCAAGGGCATCATCTTTTCGCCGTTCGACAGTTCGGCGGCAGGTACGGTGCTTAAGAACGCGGCCGCGGACAAAGTCGCGGTCGTCGCCGTCGACGTGGCGCCGGATTCCGGTCCGGTGGCAATCGTGGTGCGCGCCAATAACATCGCCTACGGCGAGAAGGCCTGCAAATTCATCGGCGAGCACGTTGCCGAAGGTCCGGTAGTCCAGATCATGGGCGATCAGGCCTCGATCAACGGACGCGATCGCGGCACCGGCTTCCGCGATTGCATTAAGAAGAACTATCCGAAGTTGAAGTTGCTGGAAATTCCCACCAAGGCGTGGTCCGGCGAAGACGCGGCCGCCGGTCTCGACACCATCCTCAATTCCACGCCTGATTTGAAAGCGATCTACATGCATGCGGGCGGCGTTTTCCTGGCCCCTACCCTGCAGACGCTGAAGCGCCGCGGTCTGTTGCACCCCGCGGGCGAGGCCGGTCACATCATCATCGTAAGCAACGATGGCATCCCGCAGGAGTTTGACGCGATCCGCAAGGGAGAGGCCGACGCCACGGTGTCGCAGCCGGCCGACCTCTACGCGAAATACGGCATCATGTATTTAAAGCAGGCCATCGAAGGCAAGACGTTCAAACCCGGTCCGACGGATCACGACAGCAACATCGTCGAGGTGGCGCCCGGGGTCCTCGAAGATCAGCTCGCCGCCCCGCTGGTCACCAAGGAAAACGTCAATGACAAGGCGTTTTGGGGCAACAACCTCTAGAACCTGACGCCAAGACCCTCATGTCCAATGCCTCGACACCCGGTGCGCGGGACGATCCTCGCCCGCGCGAGGATCTGCCGATCGTCGAGGCGACTGGCGTCAATAAGCGCTACGGGGCGACGCTCGCGCTTATTGACGCCCACATCCGCGTCATGCCTGGGCAGTCACACGCGCTCGTCGGCCGGAACGGCGCGGGAAAGTCGACTCTGGTGGGGATACTGACAGGCCTACGTGAACCCGACAGCGGCGTGGTCCGGTTTTCGGGCGCCACGGCTCCCCCAGTGGCGGACCGGGAAGCGTGGCGCCGGCGCGTGGCATGCGTCTATCAGCATTCGACCATCATTCCCGACCTCACCGTCGCCGAGAACCTTTTGATCAATCGACAGCCGACGCGCCGCGGATGGATCAGTTGGCGCGCGCTGCGCGCCCAAGCGCGAGCCATTCTGGACCAGTGGAGCGTCGATGTCTCGGAAGACATGCGCGCGGGCGAGCTCAAAGTTGAGGCGCGCCAACTCGTGGAAATCGCCCGCGCGCTTTCGTACGGCGCGCGCTTCATCATTCTCGATGAGCCGACCGCGCAACTCGACGGCGACGAGATCAAGCGCCTGTTCGCGCGCATGCGCGAACTTCAGGCCCAAGGCGTCACGTTCCTGTTCATCTCGCATCATCTGCAGGAAGTCTACGAGATATGCCAGGCTGTGACAGTGCTTCGCGATGCGCGGCACGTCATTTCCGCGCCGGTCGCCGACTTGCCAAAGGATCGCCTCATCGAAGCGATGACAGGAGAGCAGGTCGACTTCGGGTCAGCCGACGCTGTCGGCAGGAAAACAATGACGGACGCCCCGGTTGCGTTGGAGGTTCGCAATCTCAAGGGCATGGATTTCCACGACGTCAGCTTCTCGGTTCGGGCTGGCGAGGTCGTAGGAATTTCGGGCGCCACAAGCAGCGGGCGCATCGGCGTGGCCGAAGCCGTGGCCGGGCTCGGCGGCCATATCAGCGGTTCGATCGAGATCAACCAAAAACCTTTAAGCTCCGGCGATGTGCCCCAGGCCCTTGCACTCGGCGTCGGCTGCGTGCCGAAAAGTCGGCACAGTCAGGGGTTGGTTCTCACCCTCCCGGTTGCCGACAACACGACCATGACCATCGCCCGCCATCTCGGACCGCTCGGCTTCATCGCGCCGCGACGCCGCGCCGAGGCGACAAATGCGGCGATCGAACGGCTCGGCATAGTTACGGAAGGGCCGGAGCAATTGGTCTCGAACCTCTCCGGCGGAAACCAACAAAAGGTCGTTATGGGGCGCGCGCTCGCAAACGCGCCCTCGGTCCTCGTCCTCATGGATCCGACGGCAGGCGTCGATGTGAAGTCGAAGGAGGCGCTGCTCAAGGTCGTCGACAAAATGCGCCGTGAGGGTAAGGCGATCCTCGTCGTCAGCGGCGAGCTGGAGGATCTTCGGACCTGCGACCGCGTGCTGGTAATGCGGCACGGCGGAATAATTGCGGAACACAAGGCGGGATGGAGCGACAACGCCCTCGTCGCTTCGATCGAAGGGATATGAGCTTGGCGAACGGCAACACCCCAGCCTCGGTCGCCTCCGCCCGCGTCGTCCCGAACGGCGGCGCAATTGCCTTGGCGCGGCTGCGCGATCTCGCCCTGCTGCCGGCGCTCGTCGTCCTGATGATCGTAGGCACGATCGTCAGTCCGGTATTCCTGACCACGGGCAACATCAACACAATCCTAACCTCGTCCGCCGCGTTGGCCCTCGTCGTGCTGGCGGAATCGCTGATCATAATCACCGGCAAGTTCGACCTTTCGCTAGAGTCGATCTACGGCTTCGCGCCCGCGATCGGCGCGATGGTGGTCGTGCCCGCCGCCAACTTCGGCTTCGGTCTCGACTGGCCGACCCCGATCGGCATCCTCGTGGTGATTGTCGTCGGCGCAGCTGTCGGTTTCATAAACGGCTTCCTGGTGGTGCGCCTGCGCCTCAGCGCGTTCATCGTGACGCTGGCGATGCTGATTATTCTTCGCGGCATGCTGGTGGGGGCAACCAGCGGGCGCACGCTTTTCGATCTGCCCGGCGCGTTCTACGGACTGATGGTCATCACGTTCCTCGGCATGCCGCTGGCGGTCTGGCTCGCGGCGCTCGCTTTCCTGATCGCGCATCTCGTGCTGCGCTATCATCGCCTCGGGCGTGCGCTCTATGCGATCGGCGGCAATCCGGAGGCCGCGCGCGCGGCGGGTATCCGCGTGGAACGAATTACTTGGGGGGTCTATGTACTCGCGGGCGTTCTCGCGGCTATCGGCGGCCTCGCGATTACCGGGTATGTCGGGGCAATCAGCGCCAATCAGGGCAATGGCCTGATCTTCACCGTTTTCGCTGCAGCGGTCATCGGCGGCATTTCGCTCGACGGCGGAAAGGGAACGATGTTTGGAGCGCTGACGGGCGTCCTTCTGCTCGGCGTCGTGGGAAACTTGCTGACGCTCGCTCAGGTGCCGTCGTTCTGGATACAGGCCATCTACGGTGCGATCATTTTGGGCTCACTGATGGTCGCTCGCTTTGCAGGGGGACAGTCTCAGGAGTAATGATCTCGTAACGGCCACAGGCGATTAAGTCGGCGTCGAAATCCCGCCCGATTGCGCGGCGGCGTTCGGGCCCCCCTCCAATAGTCCGCCGCCAAGCCGGAAGCGATGAGCGCGCCGAGCCATTACACGAACGCTTGGTAGGACCTGCTTTTGTCGGACTCGCCCACCTTTACCGGTGATCAAGATAGGTCATCATAAACGGCGGCATCCGGCTTGAAGCCGCGAAACTCATCGGCCTGAGGCACGTGCCTTGCGTTCGCATCGACCATTTGTCGGACGAGGAGCAGCGCCTCCTCAGGCTCGCCGTGAATAGGCTCGGAGAAAAAGGCCGGTGGAATCTCGATGAGCTCAAAATCGAGTTCGAGGAGTTGATCCTTGCCGATGCGCCTATCGAAATCTCAGGCTTCGCCCTCGACGAGATCGATCAAATCGTTATCGGCGACGAATGGCAGGCCGTCGAGCAGGGGCCTCTGGAGCCAGAGCCCGGGGTGGGCGCCGTTGCCCGCCTAGGCGATATATTCCAGCTCGGGCCCCATCGTGTGGTCTGCGGCGATGCGACTGATCCGGCGGTCGTCGCCCGCTTGTTGGATGGCGACCCCCTGCCCGCTTGATCCTGACCGACGAACCCTACAACGTGAAAATCGCCGGCAACGTAACCGGAGGGCCTCATCGCGAGTTCGCGATGGCCTCCGGCGAGATGAGCGACGCCGAATTCCAAGCCTTCAACCTCGCCTGGATCGAGGCCGCCCTCGCCTATCTCTGCGATGGCGGCGTCTTCGGTACCTTCATCGACTGGCGCGGCCAGCCGGTCGTCGCGGCGGCCGCGTCCAAACTCGGCCTGACGCCCTTGAACCTCATTGTCTGGGCCAAGACCAATGCAGGCATGGGCAGCCTTTATCGGTCTCAGCACGAGGTTCTTCCCTTGTTCAAAAAGGGCGTCGCGCCGTACGTCAACAACATCAATCTCGGCAAGAAGGGCCGCTGGCGGTCAAATGTCTGGACGTATCCCGGCGCCTCGTCATTGGGCTCCGACGCGCGCCGAGGCTTGCAGGATCATCCTACCGTCAAGCCAACCGCGATGCTCGAGGACGCGCTCCTCGACCTCACGCATTGCGGCGACATCGTGCTCGACCCCTTCCTTGGCTCCGGCTCGACCCTCATCTCTGCCGAGGCTACTGGCCGCATTTGCCGAGGCGTCGAGCTGGACCCCCTCTATGTCGACGTCACCGTCCGGCGCTACGAGTCGGCAACGGGCGAGGCCGTCGTTCTTGCCGACACGGGCGAGACGTTCGCGGACCTCCGCGCGCGAAGGGCGGCGGAGGCGGTTCCCTCGCCGAGCTAGCACGACATTCCTGGAGTTTTACAACTCAAGAACGTTCTGAAGCGGCTATAACCGGACCGATGTGTCTCGGCTTCTCCGCCACTGCAGTCGCACCGGCGCGCCGCAAACGACGCGCAAGTGAAGCCCGGAGTTCAAGACCCCGCTTTTCGACGGCGGAATTGCGCCCACAAAGGTCGTCCGACACCCACCGTTTTGCTAATCCAAAGCAGACGTCACCGCCGCGAACGCCAGCCGCCCCAACAACAAGGAAGCGCGCCTCCCGAACAGCTTGGCGAACGCGACAAGTCGGGGCCGTTGCTGCCGCACCCGCTCGCTCCGGTACGGCAGAACGGCGCGGGAGCGACCGTTCGGGGAACGCAACATCCGTACCAAGCAATATATCGCCGCGACTCGACGTTGGGGATCCATATCTATTGCCAAGTCGAACGTCGCACCTAACCGACGTACGGCGCAAGCCGAGCCTTGAGGCGCGGAGTCAGCCAATCGAGAAACGCGCGAAGCTTGAGCGGCATCGGCTTTCGCTCGGTATAGACGATGTGAACAGGCAACGGTTCTCGCTCAAATTCCTCCAGAACGATGACGAGCGCGCCCGTCCGCCTCGCAGCCTCCATTTTGTACGACATGACGCGCGTGATCCCCGCGCCGAGGACGGCCGCCTGCACCGCAGCCTCTGAAGTGCTGACGGTGAGCCTCGATCGAATTGGCGCCGCGATCTCGACGCCGTCCTTCATGAACTTCCAATTGCTCGGCACGCCGGTCTCATCGACCCCAATGCAGTCGTGATCGATGAGGTCGGCGGGCGTCTTGGGACGGCCTCGGGCTGCGAGATATTCGGGGCTGGCGCAGGCCACGACCCGAACGGACCCGATCCGCAACGCAATCATGGCGCTGGACGCCAGCGGCCCTATGCGGATCGAGACATCGATGGCGTTCTCAACGGGATCCAAAACCCGATCGCTGAGCAGGAGCCGCAAGGCGATATTGGGATACGCCTTCTCGAATTCGCATGAGAGTGGCAGGAGATGGAGATGTCCGAGGCCCCACGGCGAGGTCACCGTGAGATCGCCCGTCGGCGTCCGATACTCGCCTGAGACCTCTTTCTCGGCATCGTCGACTTGTTCGATGATCCGCTTGCAGGCCTCGACATAGGCTCGCCCCGCGTCAGTGAGCGAGAGCCGCCGTGACGACCGCTGAAACAATTGCGTGTTCAGGCGCGCTTCGAGCTCGGAGAGCTTGCGGCTGACGGTTGGTACCGGCATGCGAAGCTTCCGCGAGGCCGCCGACAGGCTGCCGGCCTCGGCGATGCTGACAACTACCGACATCGATGCGATGCGGTCCATGAGCGCCGTCTTTCCGAACTTTGAAAAGTTAATTTCCGATTATGCAGACTACACGTCGGCATCGCAACTGAGTATCGCTCTGACCGTCACACCAAATTGAATCAAAGTAATTTGCCGTCAACCCGATCGTAGACGGCGGGTTTGCGATCGTGAAGATGTGAGGGAGTCGTCGCATGCGAAGCCACGAGGGCCGTCTTATTCGCGTCACGCAGACGACACGCCGCGATATCATCATCGGGGG
>Ga0182030_10019179_pt1 | contig 13048 bp, 11 predicted proteins | sample 812S3MmetaG_FD_121299 | JGI IMG/M metagenome (GOLD analysis project Ga0182030, IMG submission 121299) | Permafrost microbial communities from Stordalen Mire, Sweden - 812S3M metaG (Illumina Assembly) | ecosystem: Environmental > Terrestrial > Soil > Wetlands > Permafrost | place: Sweden... | reverse complement strand
GATGCGGCCATCAACCCAGGCAACTCGGGCGGTCCATTGGTGGACGCGCATGGCGAGCTGGTGGGCATCAACACGTTCATCATCTCCAACAGCGGCTCGTTTGCCGGTGCAGGATTTGCGATCCCCTCGCAGATTGTGCGGGCGAGCGCCGAGCAGCTGATCAAGAACGGCAAGGTGGAGCACGGATACCTGGGCATTAGCATGAACGATGTGACCCCGGAGAACGCGCACTTCTTCAACCTGGACAACGCACGCGGCGCGATTGTGGCGCAGGTGACGCCAGACTCGCCGGCCGGCCGCGGCGGCGTGGAGACGGGCGACGTGATTACCGAGCTCAATGGCGCGAAGATTGACAACGGCGGCGCGCTGCAGGTGGCGGTGAGCGAGATGACGCCGGGCACCAAGCTGGCGCTGGGCGTGATGCGCAACGGCAAGCTGGTGGCGCTGAACCTGACGGTGGGCCAGTTCCACGGCAATGCGGAAGTGGCGGCGAACGACAGCGACGACGAGCCGGGCGGCGCCAAGACCGGCAAGCTGGGCCTGGCGGTGAGCAACCTGACGGCCGACGCGCGGCAGCAGATCAACGCGCCCGACCAGCTGAAGGGCGTGGTGGTCGAGAGCGTGCGGCCGGCCAGCCCGGCAGACGAGGCAGGCATTCAGCCGGGCGACGTGATTCTGGAAGTGAACCGCAAGCCGGCGGATTCGGCGAGCGCGTTTGCCAGCGTGGTGCACGAGAACCAGCAGGGCAAGCCGCTGCTGCTGCTGGTGTGGTCGAAGGGCAACGCCAGCTACAGGACGATCAATCCGGACCAGGACCAGCCACAGGGGTAGTCGAACGAAGGATGTGGTGATGGGCAGTCCCAGGTCTTCCGCCGCGGTCCGCCACGGCGGAAGACCTGGGGCGCCCGGCTTTTGTGGCACCCGCCGTGATTCCGAAAATTGAGGTCCGTGGTCTCCCATCCTTTCGGTCGCCGCGGCGACCGAAAGGATGGGGCACGGAGGTGTTTCGGGCAGTCCCAGCACTCGCTTCGGCGTGGATATTTACAGAGTAAAGAAGCTAAGAATTAGATTCTCGTTCCCTCCCTTCCTCAGGATTCTCCATCTTTGTCTGGTGTGTTGATCCGGCCACCTGAAGTGAACCTGACGGAGTTGCAATTGTCTCTACAATATTGTCTGCGCCCGTTCGTCTTCAGCAGTGGATGGATGAGGCATGAGCGCGACCACGATGACAGAGCAGGACCGCCAGATTACCGCTGTCATGGCCAGGGAGCGCCCCCGGCTGCGCAACTTCATCCGCAAGCGCGTGCCCAACGAATCCGACGTGGAGGATTTGCTGCAGGAGGTTTTCTGCGAGCTGGTGGAAGCGAACCGGCTGCTGCTGCCCATTGATTACGTTTCGGCGTGGCTGTTTCGCGTGGCGCGCAACCGCATCACGGACCTGTTCCGCAAAAAGAAGCCGGTGAACTTTACGGATGTGGAAGTCGCAGGCGAAGAGGGCGAGTTGCTGCACTTTGAAGACCTGCTGCCCTCGCTGGAGGAAGGGCCGGAGGCGCTCTACATGCGCAGCATGCTGGTGGAAGAGCTGGAGATTGCGCTCGACGAACTGCCCGAGGAACAGCGGGAGGTTTTTATCGCGCACGAGATTGAAGGGCGCAGCTTCAAGGAGATTGCGGCCGAGAGCGGCGTGAATGTGAACACGCTGCTCTCACGCAAGCGCTATGCGGTGCTCTACCTGCGCGAGCGGCTACAGGGGATTAACGACGAGTTAACGAGGAAATGAGGACGGATACATGAGAAACACATGGATGTTTGCTCCATCAAGAAAATGGAGATTTGTTCTGGCCCCGATCGCGGTTGCGGCGCTAGTGGCGATTGTGGGCGAAGTGGTGATGCACCTGTGGAACTGGCTGCTGCCGGGGCTGTTTGGATGGCGCCAGATCGGCTTCTGGCAGGCGCTGGGGCTGCTGGTGCTGAGCCGGATTCTGGTGGGCGGCATTGGCGGTCACCGGCATCATGACCGATCCAGGCTGCGGCGCAAGCTGGAAGAGCGCTGGGAGCAGCTTACGCCGGAAGAGCGCGAGAAGTTGCGCGGAGGATTGCGCGGCTCGCGCTGCGGCCCGTTCGGACGGCCGGAGCGGGAGACGAGCGAGCCGGGCGACACAGTGTGAGGGCTTCAACGCTCGACTTGAGCAACGAAGCCCTCAGCGGGGAATTGTCAGTTAGCGACCTTACCGATAACCAGGATCTGGAAGGAGCCGGGGATCATGGGCGGCCGCGGCATGCGCATCCAGGCAGGCGCTCCGGGCGGCAGCACGGGCGGCTGAGCAGGCGGAGGGGGAACCGGGCCGAACTCCGCGGTGATGGATAGGATCTGATTCGTCTTTGTATCCAGGGTCAGCGTCTTGGCCCTGGCCGGCGTGGGCACGGTTTGCTCCACGGAAAAGCTGGTGGGCGAGTTCTCCTTGACCACGGTAAGCGTGCCGTCGCCCTGCGAGCTGAATGCCTCCATCGTTGCGGGATTGAAGACAGCGCCGTCTGACCCGCTGCCGGTGGGCAGATCCGTGATGATGTGCCCATCGGTTGCCGAGAGAATGATCATGTTCATTTTGTCGCGGCAGGTGGCGAAGAGGATTTCATTCTTTGCGTCAAGCGCCAGGCCGGCGCAGCCTCCGCCTTTGCTGGAGACGTCGTACTTGCCGGTCATGGTCATGGTGTTGGCATCGATCACGGCGATGGCGGATTTGTCTTCGATATCGACATAGATTTTGCCGTGGCCATCGGTGACGGCCTGCTCGGGCGCGCCGCCGATGTTGATGGTGCCCAGGATGGCGCCATCCTTGTCGTCGAGCACGGTGATGTTGGGCTCGGCGTGGCTGAGGACGTAGAAACGGTGATTGTAGGCGTCGTTGAGATAGCCGTCGGGATTGCCCTGCACATCGATCTTTTTGAGGATGGCGAAGGTATGGGAGTCGAACATGGTGACCGGCTTTGAAGTGGCGAAGCCGTGGCCGGTGGCGGTATCGACCGCGCCGCCGTGGGCGCTGGTGCCGGGGATGTCGCCCACCTGGGCGAGCGTGTCGAGATTGAAGATACCAATGTGCCCGGCCGGGCCGGAGCGCGCTACGTAGAGGTTGCGGCCGTCGGAATCAGCGGTGACGTAGTCGAATCCGCCGTCGCCGCCGACGAGTTGGATCTTCACGACCGTGTAAGGGCCGGTCTGCTGGCCATGAGCAAAGCACACGAAGGTGAGCAGGACGGCGAGTGTGGCAACAACAGGGCGTTTGCTTGACATGGCAGTGCCTCCAGGGCTGGGTCGGGCTGGCAAGTCCGAGCGCTTCAGGTTTGCAGGTGATGGCTTGCGGTTCCCGAACTTGAGCATACAGGGGCGAACCTGAAGACAAGCTGAATGCCCCGCCGCTCTTATCTGGAGGTGCGGCCGCTGGACGGCCACGCGCGGTTTCAATGCTCTCGATTTTTTGCGGACAACCGTCACCGCTGAGATGGTATTCTCCTTGCGTTCATTTGCGCTTCTAATTATTGGCATCTTATTTCCTGCAGGTCGGATGGTCTGATATCTCGAATGGAGAAGAATATGTTGACGAGAAGCTGGCGATGGGGCGTTTTGCTGCTGGGAGCTGGGTTTGCTGAGCGCGGCGGCGGCGCAGGAAGCGGTTCGCGTGGATCCGGACAATCCGCGGTATCTGCTGTTTCGTGGCAAGCCGCTGGTGCTTGTTTCTGCGTCAGAGCACTATGGCTCGGTGATCAACCGGCCCTTCGACTTTGAGAAGTACCTGGACGATGCGGCGGCCCACAAGATCACCATGACGCGCACGTTTCTGCTCTACCGCGAATTGCAGAGCGCGCGCAATCCCTGGTCGCCGTGCAAGCCGGAGTCACCGGACTACATTGCGCCGTGGGTGCGCAAGGGGCCGGGCAGGGCGATGGACGGCGAGCCGATGTACGACCTGGAAGAGTGGAATCCGGAGTACTTTGCGCGGCTGCACAAGTTTCTGGATGCGGCTTCGAAGCGCGGCATCGTGGTGGAGCTAACGGTCTTCAGCAATGCCTACTCGCCGGGGACGTGGGCGCTGAACCCGCTGCGCGCGGCCAACAATCTGCAGCATGTGGGCGATGTGGAGTGGGAAGAGTATTTGACGCTGAAGGACAAGGAGCTGGTGCGGCGGCAGACGGCTTACGCGCGCAAAATTATTGATGAGACCGCGGGCTACGACAACGTGTACTACGAGATTTGCAACGAGCCGGGCGGAGGCATTGCCGGGCACGCAACGCCGGCGGACGTGGATGCATGGCAGGACGAGATGGGACGCGTGATGCGTGAGGAGATGCAGCGGCTGGGCAAGCCGCATTTGCTCTCCGGACAACAGGCGTTTACTTATGGCGCGAAGAATGTGTTCCCGATGGATGCGACTTTTGCCGGCAAGACATTCGACATTGCGAACGACCATCCACTGCCGAACACGCGGCTGAGCGGGCAGGTCTTCGAGATGGGCGACTTTATGGCCGAGCAGTTGATGCTCAAGGGCGTGGCTGGCTACTGCCGCGCCTCCGACGCGCTGCCCAAGCCCTCGGTACTGGACGAAGACAATGCGGCCAGCATGTATCGCGACACGAATGGATGGACGATTCATCGCAAGCGGGCGTGGACCGCGCTGATGAACGGGTGCATGTATGACTACATCGATTTTTCGATCACAGTGGGCCGGGAGAGTGGAACGCCGGCGTCGCGCGCGGGGATTCGCTCGTGGATGCAGCACTTGTCGGAGTTCATGGAGTCGTTCGACTTTGTGCATTCAAAGCTCGAGACGGACTGGCTGACGGCGTATCCCGAGCACATGGTGCTTTCGGGCCTCGAGAGTACAGGACAGGATTATGTCGCTTATCTTGGCGATGCGCGGGAGCTGGGCGAGCCGGGCGCGGGCGAGCCGATTGAGGGCAGCGTGACGCTGCGGCTGCCGCCGGGCAGCTATGATGTTGCGCTTTACTCGCCGGCGAGCGGGTTGTACTCGCCGGCGATCCGCGTGGAGGGCGGCAGCGCGAGCGCGCTTCCCTTGCCCGCTTTTACGCAGGACATTGTGGTTCGAGCGAAGCTGCGGGAGAAGTGACGTTCGCCGCGCCCCGACGGGGCGCACACGGTTTTGAGACGCTCACCCAGCGTTCCCCCTTTCGCTCCGCTCAGGGTCCACGCTGGGCCATTATCCCCGCAACCCTACCGGGTTGCGCAATTCTCGCCCCAAGTGGATTTGCGAGTCGGGCTTACTCTTCAGCGGGGGTGCGGCGGCGGCGGGGGGCGAAGGTGGCCATGTCCTGGAGGTGCTTGCGCATCTCGCGGCGGGCGGCGGCGCCGTCTTTCTTGCGGATGGCTGCAAGCACGCGCTGATGCTGGGCGCAGGCTTTCTCCGGAACGCCCTTGACGGCGACAGCGCCGAGGATCCACTGCTGGAGCAGGTTGCGAATGAGCTGGAGCGCGTTCATGAGGATGCTGTTCGACGCGGCGCGCCCGATGGCGAGATGGAAATCCACATCGGCCTGGACGAACTCGGGCGGCGTCTTGCTGGCCTTGGTCATGCGGTCGAGATGGCCGGCAAGCTCTTCGAGATTTTTCTCCGTGGCGTGTTCGGCGGCCAGACCGGCGAGTTCGACTTCGATGAGCATGCGGGCTTCAATCAGCTCGCGGGTATCGGCCTCAGAACTGCTGGCAATGGCCCAGAGCAAGGGCCGCGAAAAGAAATCCGAGCGCTTGCAGACGTAGGTTCCGTCGCCGAGGCGCGTCTCGATCATGCCCATGATCTCGAGCGCCTTCAGGGCTTCGCGCAAGGACGCGCGGCCGACGCCGAGCTTGAGGCAGAGCTCGCGCTCGGCGGGAATCTTTTCGCCCTCGGCCCATGTGCCGCGGATGAGCTGCGAGACCATTTTGCGGCAGATGTCCGCGGTGAGCGTGGTGCGGACGACCGGCGTGAGGCTGTCTGGCTGCGTGCTCCGCTTCATTCGGGTGGAATCCTCCGTGATCCATGCCCCCCAATCTTACAAGGTGCGGGGCTCAGGCGATCACGCCGCCGGGGTGGCGTGCGAAGACTTCGGGATCATAGATGGAGGCGAAGATGTCGGCCTCTTTGCGGATGCGGGCCCAGGTGGAGTCGGCTTCCATCATGCTCTCCATCACGCCGAGATAGCGGCCGGCCTCGACGTTGCCGTATTTGAAGAAGCAGTCGGTGAGGATGACGGTGCCTTTGTCGGTATCGACAGCCACAGCCATGGACGAGCGGTGATGGACGCCGGCCCAGAAGACGCGCAGGCCGGGAAGAACCTCTTCTTCGTCGGCGAGCAGGCGCACTTTTTCCCAGCCCTCGTTTTGCAGGTAGTTGTTCACCTCGACAGGAATGCGCAGGTGGCGCGGGACGTGGAGGTGATAGTACGGCGCCTGAAAATCTTCGATCCAGCCGCGGCGTGAGATGCCGATGGTGGCGTTAGTGAAGAGGTGAATGTTGGCCGTGGCGTACGCTTGCAAGGGCGTGACGAGAACGGTGTCGATGTCACCGGGAGTGAGGCCCTGGGAGCGGAGAATGTTCTGCGGCAGCTGGTCGTCTGTGCGCACGATCTGCGCTTCGGGGTAGCCGAAGAAGCCGAGCCACGCCTTGTTGATGACGGTGAGGTCCTGCGGGGGTCCGGTGTTGACGAGGATGTTGTGGCCTCCGCCGCGGATGAGGTAGATGATCGCGTTCATCTCCTCGCGCGTGTTCCAGTTTTCCATCCAATAAACTTCCGGGCCGGGGACCCAGAATGTGCCTCCGTTGAAGGCCTTCACGGAATATTTCATGCTTTATCCCCTCGTTCGATGACATGCTGGCGGAATTTGCGCACTCCGTCGAGGAACACGCCGATGTCGCTGCCCAGGCTGAGGGCGCGGAAACCCTTGTTGATCCAGTGGACGGCGGAGTCGGCGGTAGGCGGGAGGAAGCCAGGAGCGACTCCGTGTTTGCGGCAGGCGGCGACCAGATCGTCCATGGCGGCGAGAAGGCGCGGATGGGTGAAGTCGGCGGGTATGCCCATGGAGACGGTGAGGTCGTAGTGGCCCATCCAGGCGATGTCGACGCCGGAAACGGAAACGATGTCTTCGAGATTCTCAAAAGCGCGGACGGTCTCAAGCAGGAGGATGACGACGATCTCCTCATTGGTCTGTGCGAAGACCTCGGGCGATCCAGCGCGATAGAGATCGTGGGCGATGCCGAGGGCGACGCCGCGCTTGCCCTGGGGCGCGTACTTGAGCTGGCTGACAATGTCTTCGGCCTGCTGGCGGGTTTCAACGCGGGGCACCATGACGCCGCGGGCGCCGAGATCGAGAACACGCGAGAGGGGCGCGAAGTTGACGTCGGGGACGCGGGCCATGGGAACGATGTTGCTGCCGCGGCAGGAGGCGATCATCTCCGCGAGCAGGGCGATGTCGCAGCGGCCGTGCTCCATGTCGAAGATGACAAAGTCCAGATCGCAGGCGGCGAGCATGGGGCCGATGCCGGAGGTGAAGAGCTCCAACACCATCTGGCCGAGGAGGACTTCGCCTTGTTGCAGGCGCTGGCGGAATCCGCTCATTGGGCACCGGTCCTGGCGGCATGGGCCGCCTTGTGGCGCGCGAGCTTCTCAAGGAAGAGCGGCTGCGTGAGCACGTCGCGGTTGACGATGTTGGCGGGCGCTTCGCCGCGATAGAGGGCGAGCGCGCCGGCGCAGTCGATGCGGCCCATGTCGCGGAACAGCTCCTCGGTCCAGGCGATGGAGTGGGAGCTGAGGATGACGTTGTCCATGGAGGCAAGCGGCGATGCGGGATCGAGCGGCTCCTGCTCGAAGACGTCGAGAGCGGCGCCGGCGATCTGGCCGCTCTGCAATGCGTCAATGAGGGCAGCCTGATCGACGATGGGGCCGCGGGCGGTGTTGATGAGGACGGCATCGGGCTTCATGAGCGCGAACTGGGCTTTGCCGATGAGGCCGCGGGTCTGCGCAGTGAGCGGGCAGTTGATGAGGACGTAGTCGGAGGCACGCAGGAGCTCGTCGAGCGAGACCAGCTCGACGCCGAGCTGGGCGGCGCGCTCGGCTGTGGTGTAGGGATCGAAGGCGAGGAAGCGGGCGACGTCGAGGGTGCGCAGGAGACGAATGGCCTCAGACGCGATGTTGCCCATGCCGATGGTGCCGACGACGCGGTCGCGCGGCTCGCGGCCGAGGACGCGCGTGCTCTCAGCCCAGTGGCCCTGGCGGACTTGACGGTCCTTGATGGTGAGCCGGTGGGAGAGCGCGAGCACGAAGAGCAGGATGGACTCGGCGACGGGACGAACGACGCCGCCGGGAGTGATGTAGACGGCGACGCCCGAGCGGGTGCAGGCTTCGAGATCGACATTGTCATAGCCCACGCCGCAGCGGCCGATGGCGCACAGGCGCGTGTTGCCTTCGAGCGACTGCGCGGTGACGCGGGGGCGGAGCGAGATGACGACGTCGTAGCCGGCCAGCTGATCGGCCGAGTACTCGGGCTTGTAGGCGGAGACAAACTCGTGGGTCAGGCTGGCGTGGCCGTCGAGGGTGGACAAGCCAATGTCGGGAAAGATGAGCTTTCCCTGCTCGTCACAGAAGTCAGCGGAGAGGCCGACGCGGAATGTTTTTTCCTGGTCTTCAGTTTGCGAAGCTGCCTGGTCACTCATGCTTTGCTCTCGAGCACCACGACCCAATCCTGGAAGATGGGCACTTCTGCTATCTTCCACGATCCGGCGGCGTCGGGGGAAACGGAGCCGATTTCAGTTTCGACGCCATTGGTGGGGTTGAAGAAAAATGCGCGATAGGTGCCGGCCTTGAGATTGCGGAACTCGTGCGCTGAGGAGGTGGATGGAATGTAGACGAAGACGGCTTCGCCGGGGATCTGCGCAGCGAAGGGCGCCCAGTAATTCGGCTTTTCCCAGTGCGGCTCGACCATCTCCGGATGCGCTTCGAGCTTCCACCAGGAGTAGCGCGTGAGCAGGCCCTTGGCGAGGCCGAGCTGCCCGGATCCGGGAAGCTGGGCAGCGATATCCCACGCCGGGCCGCCCCAGGAGTGGCCGTGCGGCGAAAGGCCGTATGGTTTCTCACGCGTGTTGACCTGCCAGATGCCGTTGGCGCCGTAGGTGTGTCCGCCGTTGCCGCTGAGGATCGCGGCCCAGAACATGAAACGCTGCACCTCCTGGCGGCTTGCCTCTTGAATGCCTTCGTAACAGACTTCGCCGATCACCACCGGCATGGTGGGCGTGGCGGCCAGGGATCGATTGACAACCTCGATGGTGTTGGGCACGGAGAGGCGGTCGCTGTGGCCGGTTTGGAGCATGTCGAAGTCGAGCACGGATGGATCGTCGACACACTGACGCGCGCTCGATGAAGGGTGGATGGTGATGGGGTGATGATGGGGATCGGTCGCGCGCACGTAGCGGGCCAGCTCGGTGAGGCCGTGCTTCTGAACCTCGGCGTCCTGCTCCTTCGTTTTGGAGAGATAGTAGGGCATGGTGCCCTCGCCGGCCAGGCACCAGACGACGGGATACGCGCTCCAGCGGGCGATGAGGTAGCGCCAGTGCTGCTTGACGCGGGCCATGCCCATGCGCGGAATGAAGTAGCCCCAGAAGCCGACGATGCAAGCGGCCAGGCCCTGATCGGCCAGGTGCTGGATGCGGACGTCGGCCATGTCGAAGTAAGCGGGATTGATGGTGGTGTAATCGCGGTTCCAGGGGAAGCCGGCTTCGTTGGCGCCGCGCTCGTCGAAGGGCTCCATGTCGGGATAGAGGCCGGCGACGATTTGCACCATGGTGAAGCCCTTTTGCAGGCGGTCGGCGGTCAATGTCTGGAAACCGTCGGGCCAGCTGAGGCGCTTGCACAGGCCCATCCACCAGGTATCGCCGAGCCAGAAGAAGGGCGTGCCGTCGGCATGCTGGAAGTGGCGCTTGTCGTCGGAGACTTGGAGCACGCCGTGCTTGTAGTGCCGATTGTCGCCGCTGTAGGCCTCGACGCGCAGGCTGCTCTTTTGATCGTGCAGGTCGTGATTGGCGCTGTCATTGCAAACGGTGCGAATGCGATAGAGGCCGGGTGCGGGCGGGTTGTAACGGACTCGCCAGGCCGAGCCGCCGGCCCAGAATCCGGGGACGCGCTCTTCGGCGCCCGAGGGCAGGGTGATGACGGCGTCGAGATCGACCTGGTTAAAGGGGTCAGAGTATTGCTTGCCGCTGAGGTACGACCACTCGGTGGCCTGGCCGGAGACGCCGGATTTCTCATCGGCAAGGGCAGGTGTTTGTGCGGCTGTGATGAGGCTGGTGATGGCAGCCGCTTTGACGAAGGTGCGCCGGGAAATGCCGTCGGACATTGGGGAGTCTCCTCGAGCTAGGTATCAGACCATCCGATCATGGGTCAGGCCCTTGGACTGTGTCAAGCACGGAGTGAAGGATTTTCTGCGAGAATTCTGCATGACGGAGAATGCGGGTTGGCGGAGGGCGCGGGCGGGATGGGCGAACGCTGGGAATCGAAGGGGAATCGCCGCTTGACAGGCTTCCGACCCGGCGGTGATGCTCTAGTGCAGAGACAGATCGTCTGATGGTCTGATGTGTGGCTTGCGAGGAGGCAGATTGGCGGAGATTTCGATTTTGCGTGAGACGATCGTGAGCGCGCGGGCCTGCGAGGCGGCCGCGACGGGACCGGCGGAGGTGGGCATTTCCACGTTTGTGTCCGAATCCTGCGGCGCGAGCGGGTTCAGCACCGGGACGGCGCGCTTCAAGCCGGGTGCATATTTGCCCTATCACACGCACGCATTCAGCGAGGCGATCACGATTGTGGAAGGGCGGGCGCGAGTGCTGGTCGAGGGCAGAGCGTACCTGTTGCATGCGCAGGATTGCATTCATATTCCGACGGGTGTGGCGCACCGAGTGGAGAACGCGGCCACCGAAGGAGAGATGCTGGCGCACTGGGCCTTTGCCACGGCGACGCCTTCGCGCAACCTGGTGGACGGGAACTTTCCGGTGGACGAGCGGGGCGAGGGAATGCCGCATCTTGGCGATCCGGAGAACCTGATCCGCTACCGCGCCGATGCGACGTATGAGCTATCGAAGAATGCGTTTTTTCTGGATCTTTTTGCGCGGCGTTACGGCTCGGTGGGGATTTGCGGCGGCGTGGGGCGGTTTGAGCCGGACGCTTCCCTGCCCTGCCACATTCATGACTTCGACGAGTCGATCACGATTGTCAAGGGCCGCGCGGTTTGCCTGGTTGAAGGACGGCGGTATGAGCTGAGCGGATGCGACACGGCGTTTATTCCCAAGGGGCTGCCGCACCGGTTTTTGAATTTGTCGAACGAAGACATGTCGATGATCTGGGTGTACGCGGGCAGCGAACCGGACCGGCGGATTGTGGACGCGGGCTTCTGCTCGGGCGAGATTAGGTGGACGGGTTTGGAGCCGGCGTAGAAGCGCCATGAGAGTGACGGCATGAAGCTGGCAGGACGAGTTGCGATTGTGACCGGAGCGGCGAGCGGGATTGGCAGGGCCAGTGCGATTGCCTTTGCCCAAGAGGGCGCGCGGGTGCTGGCGGTGGACTGGAACGAGGCCGGCGGCGAAGCCACGGTTGCGGCGATCGCTGCGGCCGGCAATGAGGGCGTTTTTGCGCGGGCCGATGTGACCAGCGAAGCGGATGTGAAGCGGGTGATTGCGCTGGCCGTGGAGCGGTGGGGACGGATCGACATCCTGTTCAACAACGCCGGCATTGTGCAGGTGAAATCAGTAGAAGAGACGACCGGGGAGGAGTGGGACCGGGTGATGGCGGTCAACGTAAAGGGCACATTTCTGGCCGTCAAGCATGCGCTGCCACACATGCGGCGCAGCGGGGGCGGGGCGATTCTCAATACCGGTTCCACTTCAAGCCTTATGGGGCAACTGGGGACGCCGGCCTACAGCGCGTCAAAAGGAGCGATTGCGCTGCTGACCAAGTCGCTGGCTCTCGACCTGGGGCGCGACCACATCCGCGTGAACTGCATCTGCCCGGGGATTACCGATACGCCGATGCTGCGCGAGCACCTGGGGCACGGGCCGGAGGGCGAGGCGCGGATTCGCAACCGGCTGGCGCGCGTGCCGACGGGAGAGATTCTGAGCCCGGAAGACATTGCCCGCGCGGCGCTCTACCTGGTGAGCGACGACTCGAAGGGCGTGACGGGGATTCTGCATGTGGTGGATGGCGGGCTGATCGCGGCGGCCGAATACAACGTGCCGTTATAGGGGTTTGCTCGCAGAGTTTCCGTCGCCCCTCCGGGGCTGCAAGAGCCCGTCCCAGGGTCTCGTCCGCCGCGGCGGACTCCACTCTGGGCTATTTTCCTTCGACCCCTTCCGGGGCCGGGCTACTTGCCGAGGCTTGCGGTGTCGGTGCGGCCACCGCGGATCCATTGCAGGATGGTGCGGTACTGTTCGCTGGACTCGTTGCCGTGCCAACGCTGGCCGCCGTTGTGCGTGGCCAGGTAATCGCCGACGTTGCCGACGCTGTCCGTGGGCCGGGTGGGCTTGATGAGCAGCAGGCTCTTGTCGGGATTGGTGATGTCGACCACGCGCATGGCGTACTGGTAGTTCTCCTTGCTGTCCTGATCGGAGAACACGCCGTCGTTGTTGGGTGGGAGCAACTTGAAGATGACGTGGCTGGCGTGGCAGAAGACGCAGGCCTTGCCATCGGCGCCGGGTTTGGCGAGGATCGGCTCGATGCGGGTGACGAAGTAGCGGAAGTCGAGCACTGAACCGGGCTGGACATCGCGCAGGGCCTCGCCGAGATCCTTGCCCTGGAGGACGCTGGCGGCGATGAGCTTGAGCCGCGGATTGCTGGAGTTCTGCAGCTTGTCCATGGCGGCGTGGAAGTCGGGCCGCTTTTCGACATCGGGGACCTTGCGCAGCGTGTCGAGAGCCGCGGCGCTGACGTTGGCGTCGGGGTTGAGCAGACTGGCCAGCACCGTATCGACCACCAGAGGATACTCGAGCGGCTCCTTGATCTTCAACCCGCTCGTATGGCGATT
>Ga0182030_10019178_pt1 | contig 13049 bp, 10 predicted proteins | sample 812S3MmetaG_FD_121299 | JGI IMG/M metagenome (GOLD analysis project Ga0182030, IMG submission 121299) | Permafrost microbial communities from Stordalen Mire, Sweden - 812S3M metaG (Illumina Assembly) | ecosystem: Environmental > Terrestrial > Soil > Wetlands > Permafrost | place: Sweden... | reverse complement strand
TGCCCATTAGCCTCTAAATTTGGATGATTACGGTATTTTTAGTATTGCGATGCCAACCAGGATGAGCTTCTATGTCGATCTCGAAAGTAGGAGCGGTTCGATGGTCAAGGTGGCTGGCGCAGTAGCGCTTGGGGCGCTAACGGCATTTGCAGCCTTCGGTCCGGCACTCGCGGATACCTACACGATCAATTCGTACTCGGTACCGAATTCCGTCAACGTCACCATCTATGATTCGATCCTCTCAGGCGGATCGGAAAGCGCCGGCGCGGGCGCCATTTCCATCTCCGTGACCGACAACACCACCAGCACAACCAGCCAGATGACGGTCTGGTGCGACGACATCGCCAACTTCCTGACGACGCCGGGCAGCTACACGCTGAACACGCTGAGCAACCAGATCGGGCAGGCGAATTACAGCTACCTCGATGCCACGAAGGTCAACCAGGTCAATGCGTTGCTCAACGCGATCACCACGGGCCAGGTGAATCAGAACAATGCGACGACCTCCGCCGCGTTGCAGGTGGCGATCTGGGAGGTCATCAATCAGTCAGGCGACAGCGGCTACAACGTCACCAGCGGCAACTTCTATGTCGGGTCCTACAGCGGCGATAATGTCGCGACGGTCGAGGCCGACGCCAATCAGTACCTGACCTACGTCACCAACGGCACCTGGCTGGCGAACGCCAATGACAGCGTCGAGCAGTTTGCCAGCACATCCAACAATCAGAATCTGATCTATCTCGGTGTCACAACGACCGGCAAGGCGTCCGTGCCTGAGCCTGGCTCGCTGGCGTTGTTGGGCACCGGTCTGGCGGGTTTCGCCGCCGCCCGCCGGCGGCGCCGTCGGCGCGACTAGCGTATGTTCGCGCCAACCGGAACGGCGCACGGGCGATTGTAGGGCGGAAATGCGAAGCATCATCCGCCACTTTGTGCTACATCCGCGGACGAAGGTTCGCTATTCCGCCTGGCGGTGTAATGCGGCACTGGCCGGGATGAGACGCCGATGCGGTCAGCGTGAATCGGCTCTAACGCTCGCGTGCCAACCGCCGCGCGGTCCGCAGCAGTAGCTGCTGGTCTGCTGCCGCACATTCGCGGTAGAGACGCAATATCGCCAGTTCGTCACCGCGGATCGCCCGCTGCGGTGACGCTTTGACGTCCCCGAACATCAGATCCTCCACGCCAACCTCCAGCACCGCGGCAATGCGGCTGAGGTTCGTGGTGACCTGACCGGCGCGCCCGGTTTCCCATTGCGCGACGGCGCTGCGCGTCACACCCACCGCCTCCGCCAACTGCTCCTGCGTCATTCCGCGCTCCTGGCGCGCCGTGCGGATGCGTTCTCCGATCGCCTGCGAATCGCTCATGCGGTCAGTGTAGGTCAGATTGCCTAACATCGCCAGATACAACACACGACACGATCCCAGGAATTTGCAGGACCGGTGAGTTAGTAATATTGACATATAATAGGAAAGATGTTCTAACATTCCTCTCGGCACCGCTGACGGTGCCCGATGGAGCCCTTTGCCATGCCCCTGAAGCTCCAATGGACTGATGCCCAGGACACGCGGATCCGGCGCATGCGCAGCGAAGGCGCCAACTGGGACATGATCGGGGCGGCACTCGGCCTCAGCCGATCCGCGGTGATCGAACGAGGGCGCCGAATTGGGGCCCGCCTCCCACCGCCGGAATTCATTTCTGCACCGGATGATCCGTGTCGTGGCCCCTTGCCGGCCGGCCATCCCAGAACATGGGATGCAATGAATAGGGGCACTGTCCTGGCCGATGAACCTTATCCGCTGCCATGTTTTCCACGCTGACCGAAACGCCGCCCGACGCGGCGACGAGGTCATCCCTGACGCAGTGGCCGCTTCACGCCCCGCCTCCGAAGGAACCAGCCATGCGAGCCAACGCCACAGCCATCGATCCTCGGCGAGAGACATCCGAACCGCCGATCGACGACCATTTCGTGATCGCCCGGCTCGAGGAGGCCGGCGCGACCCTGCTGGCGCTGCCTGGCACCGGATGGACAACGAAGCTGCGGTCCTCGTCGCTCGAGATCGTTCGCACCGCGATGGAAAATTACGGCTGGACCGAGAACCGCATCCGACCCGCCATTCCGTCGGCGGCCAGGATCACGCGCATGGATGAGACAATGGGCTGGATCGCGCTAATCCCATTGGAACGTTACGTGCTACGCCGCATCGTCGGCGCGCGTAGCCTGGTCAGCCCGACCACGGAGCGACACCTGTTTCCCTGGCGCCGGTTGGCTGCTGCTATTGGGGCCGACCACAAGGCGGTGCAGCGCTGGCACCGCCAGGGCATCGACATGATCGTCGTGGCGCTGAATCAGCGTGACACCGAACACGCCGCTTACGCCAATCCGCCCCGCCGCAGGCCTTCAGCGTAAAGTGCCCGTCCGCTGGACGTGGCGATCGGCGTGCGATGGACCGCCTGCTCCAGCGTGAACTTCGGTTCCAGCCGCAGCAGCGCGGCGTGCATGTCCTTGGCCGCCTCATGATCGCCGAGATGGCCCAGTGCGGCGAGCAATGTCTTGTGGGACGAGGAGAAGCCGCGATTGAGCGTGATCGCGCGCTTTGCCACCTCAGCTGCATTGGCGGGATCGCCGCGCAACAGGTGAGCAAGAGCGAGCGCCATTTCAAAGAAGTAACCGAGAGGATCCCTCGGCGACAAACGCTGTGCGTGTCGGATCTGTTCGATCGCCGTATCGCAGTCACCGGCGTAGATATGCGCAAGGCCGGAGAGGCACCAGCTGAGAGGGAGGCCCGGGTTCAGCTTAAGTGCACGCTGATGCAGGGATAGTGACTCGTCCGGCCGCCGGTCGATGAATCCCCACACGTGGCCCGCAAGCGAAATCCCGCGTGCGTCTTCCGGATCGAGCAGCACGGCGCGCTCCGCCAGGCGACGCGCATGTTGGATGTCGGCCGTCGGGTTTGATGCCCACCCCTGCCCAACCGCGAAGATATACCATTGGGCCCCCCAGGCATGGGCGGCGGCGTTGTCCGGATCAAGTTCGATCGATTGATCGAGCAGTCTGCCGGCGGCGGTGAAGCGACGATGATCCAGGCGATAGACCGCTGGCGCCGCCAGGCGCAGCAAGTCCTGCGCGGTCCGCGGCGCCGCGCCACGCGCGCCAATCCGCTCCCCTTCCCACAGCCACAGGCGTGGCTCGAGCCGGGCCGCCGCGGCATTGGCGAGCTGATCCTGCAGCATGAAGATCTCGCTGATATCGTGCTCGAAACGTTCGGCCCACACCACCTCGCCACCCACCCGCAGATCTGTCAGTCGAAGTAGCACCCGCAGCCGATCGCCATCGCGGAGCACCGCGCCGTCGAGCACCAAATCCACGTTCCCTTCGGTCTGGTTGCGTTGGCAGGGGATGCAAGCCAACCAGCGAAACCGCGACAGGGCGACGATCAGCTCCTCGGCAAGACCGGCTACCAATTCCGCCATGCCAGCGGCGCCGCCGCTGCGCAAATGCACCACGCCGAGCCGTATGCGGGAACTGGCAACCGGCCGGCGCAGGACTCCGATGGCACTGTCGAGCGTGGCTGTCGGAGCCGGCAGCGGCGCAGACTCCTGCCGCAGCGCCGTCACGAGGGCCGTGGTTTCCTCCGACGGACCGAGCTGACATTGCGAGGCGAGCGCTGCCTGACATCGTTCGTAGGCACCGATCGCCGCAACCTGGTCGCCCCGTTCAGCGTGTCCGCGAATAAGGCTGCGCCATGCGCCTTCGTGCGCCGGGTCGATTGCCAGCAGATGTTCCGCGGCGGCCGCAGCTGCATCCGGTCCGGAGACTTTCGCGAGGACGGCCTCGCCAACGACACGCATGCACTGCCACAGTTGCTGGCGTTGTTCGCTGAGCCATCGATCAAAGGCCGGATCCAGCCCGATCAGGTCACCGAGCACCTGCCCCTGGCCTTGCCAAAGCGCGAGCGTGTCGGGATGCGCGGGGCTCGTTTGTTGCGTTAGCCGCACATCGACGTGCAATCCGTCGCCCTTTAGAGCGAGGGAGGCGCCTTCACTGCGCAGCAAGCTGGCGGCGGGGCCGAGCGCCAACCGCAGTTCGTGGACGGCCTGCCGCAACGAGCCCCGCGCCTGCGATAGGCCGCGGCGACTCCACAGCAACGCGATAACACTCGACCGCAACACCGGCTCTGGCGTTGCGAGTGCAAGGATCGCCAACACGGCGCGGGTCTTGCGTACGCGTGGCAGCAGACTTTTGCCGTCGACGTCCCAGACCCCCATCGGACCCAGCAGCGTGACGGACAGACTCGGGCGTCGGTCTACGGTCGAGGAAGGTTCGTTGCCGGGGCATCCTGACGGCCAACGCACGGGACCTGTGGAAGCCTGTCCCGCCATGTCGCGCGTTACCTCGATATATTCAACTATGAGTTGATAACATCCACCATACTATCGTTATAGCTGTGTGATTGCAACGATTGCGTGTCTGATCGCGCGTACACATTGGGATGAGAGGCAATCGCTTACGAAAATACCCCTAATTTCCTATATTTGCGATATTACAGGAATATACGCCTTGACAGGCATCGGCGATGATGCGAGACTCCATGAGTCAACGGGCGATCTACGTCCGGCGACATTCCTCCCCAACCCTTGTCCTTAACGGAGGCCGCGTGATGGCCAAGCGGGCCGCGCGCGTTGTCTGGTGCCGCAAAGCGGACGAAGCCACGGATGCTGTCGGGGCCTGTGTCCGTTTGATTTCCTCTACACAAAGGACGTTCACAATGAATCTGCCAATCGAGAGCAAGTTATCCTCCGCGATCGCCCATGTGGTGGATTCCGGTAAGATCGTCACCGGGGCCGGCGTTCGGCTGCCGTCTGTACCCGCGCATGTGGCCGATGCGGGCAAAATCCGCCTCGGCGCGGGCGTCCGGCTGCCGGCGCAACGCAAGCCGAGCTAGAACAAGTTCGCGCTGACCGGACCTGCGTAGGGGCGAATATAGACGGAAGAGCGCAGCGTCATCCGCCCCGCGGCATCAAGTGGCGGATGACGCTTTGCACTTTCCCTCTCGCCGGCTATATTGAGAATATAGACCGGTTGTAGACAAATATACCCTGCGCCAGCAGGGCGGCATCTCAAGCGGGAGCTCTCGCCTTGTCGGGATAGCGGCACCAGGCCGCGGCAACGCAGCGCCAGCACTCAGGCCGCCGCGCCTTGCACACGTAGCGCCCGTGCAGGATCAACCAATGGTGCGCATCACGGAGCATCTCGCGCGGCACGCGCCGGACCAACGCATCCTCCACCGCGCGCGGCGTCTTTCCCGGCGCGATCCCAGTGCGATTGCCAAGGCGGAAGATGTGCGTGTCCACCGCCATCGTCGGCTCACCGAATGCGACGTTCAGCACCACGTTTGCGGTCTTGCGCCCCACGCCGGGCAGCGCCTCAAGCGCCGCGCGCTCGGGCGGAACTTCGCCGCCATGCCGCTCCAGCAGCAGATGCGACAACGCCACCACGTTACGCGCCTTGCCCTGCCAAAGGCCGATCGAGCGGATGTGGCGCCCGACGCCCTCAACCCCCAGCCGAACCATGGCGGCTGGCGTGTCGGCGTCGGCGAACAAGGTTCGCGTGGCACGGTTGACCGAGACGTCGGTCGCCTGCGCCGACAGCACCACGGCCACCAGCAAGGTATACGGGCTTGCGTAGTCGAGCTCGCTCTGCGGGGTGGGATTGACCCGGGCCAGTGCCTCGAGGAAGGCGCGGACATCGGCAAGGGGCATGGCTCCCCTTGGCGCGCGCTTCGACGTGCGACGTGGGACCGCCGCCGACGGACTTACTGGCGTCCGCGTCATGGCACCTTGCCGGTCAGCTTGCGGATCAGTGCGTCGTAGCCCGTCAGATAATCCGTCATCGAAAGATTGCGCTCCGCATAGTGCCGCGCCTCGGCGCGCAAGCTTCGCGCGAGTGCGGCGTTCTCCAACACAGTGACAACCTTCTCGGCCAAACCCGCCGGATCAAAGAAGTTGGCAAGCAGCCCGTTCTTGCCATCGGTAATGAACTCGCGCACCGGCTCCGTGTCGCTGCCGACCACCGCGCAACCCATCGCCAGCGCTTCGCGTAACGACCACGACGCGACAAACGGGTAGGTCAGATAGACATGCGCATCGGACCGCTGCATCAGCCGGACGTAGACGTCATACTCAAGCCGGCCCGGAAACACGACCCGCTTCAGATCAATCTGATCGCCAAGCTCGGCGAGCATGACGTCCTTCCAACTGCCCTGCGCCGGTGGTGCGCCATAGCTGACCCCGTCGCCACCGACGATGACGACCCGCACATCCTTGCGGGCACGCAACATGTGCGGCACCGCGCGCATCATCAGATGAAAGCCGCGATAGGGTTCAAGGTCGCGCGACACGTAGGTCACCAGCTTGTCGGTCGGCGCGATCCGCATGTCGCCGATGGTCATCGCCTGGCGTCGTACCTTGGCGTCGGGCTTGCACACCGTCAGATCGACGCCTTCGCGCAGCAGCGTGATCCAATCCCGCATCCAGACCGGATAGGTCGAGAGCTGCCACTCGGTCGGCGTCAGCCCGCAACCGCCATTGGCATACGCAAGGTGGTTGATCGCGTTCTTCGCACGCACGCGCGGGTATTCCGCTCGATTGAGTAAAAACTCCGGATCGAAACCAACGTCCGCCGCATCGGTCTGATAGTAGAATTCCATGTAGCCAAGGATCGGCACGCCGGGCCAGACGTCCGGCAGGTTCAGCAACTCGCCCCAGCCGTGGTGGCCGATGATGATATCGGGCGTGTAGCCAAGCCCCTTGAGATTGCTTGCCGTGAGCGCCACGGCCTCCGCCCGCTGGGCGGCGGCATCCAGGTCGCGCGCCACGGGATGGGTCTGCGGCGCCGCACCCGGTGGCCGCCGATACGGCACCTTTCTTACACCGCCGATCTGATTGCGGTTCGGCTCGGTGATGAACACCAGGTCATGCCGCTGCAGCCCGGTCAGGTATCGGACGATATGCAGAAACTGACCGGGAAAGTTCTGGTGTACAAACAGGTATTTCACGCAACGATCCTGGACGACGACATGCGCCGGCCGGACGCCGCCGACGCCGAGAGATTGTCAGCTTGTCTGCGCCCGCGATCGGCAATCGCCAATGCTCATCCGACCCAACCCGCCACGTCCCGCCCCGACACGTCCCGCCCCGACACGTCCCGCCCCGACACGTCCAGAACCGACACGTCCAGAACCGACACGTCCAGAACCGACACGTCCAGAACCAATACCTATGGTCATCATCGTCAGGCCATGATCCCGAACGCCTTGCATAGCTACCTGCGGGCTAGCGTCGCGACGTGGGGCGCTTTTTCGGGCGGGCCACAGGGGCGGCTGGCTTTGCGCGCGCGGCGGTGGGCTTGGCCGCGGCTGCTGTCTTGGCGACCGGTGCCGCAGGTCTGGCGACCGGCGCGGTGGGTTTGCTTGGCGGCGGTGGCGCCGCACGCATCCGGCCGGCTGCCTGCTTCGGCCCTGGCGCAACGACCCTGGGTCGGGCGGCCGATTCCTGGGGCGCCGGCGCTGCGATCACCGCTTCCCCCCGCCGCCGCAGCACGATCTGAAATGCCTCGAGCGCCGCGAGGCTATCAGCCTGGCAGGCTTCGCCCGCCGGCACGGGGCCGACGCTGCTGCCGTCGACGAAGGTCGCGAAATAGGTGCACTCATGCGTCTTTGCCGCCTCGCCCCGCAGCCGCACGTTCAGGCCCAGCAACGGCAGCGCCATGCCTCGGCTGCCACAAAACTTGCCGCCCTCGATCCACGGCGACAACCAGCCCCGCCCTAGCACGGCCTGGTATTCCAGGTCGGCCGGCGCGAGGCCCTTCGGCGGCGTTACCGAGAAACCCTCGACCCAGCTTCCACTGCCGCGCGTTCCGGTCCAGGCACCGAACTGACCGCCAACATCGCCGACTCGCTGGACGTGCGCCACGATATCGGCCGAGACCGGCGGCGGCGCAGTGCCCCCCGCGGCGGGCCCGGGCGCCGCGGCGGCCGGGGCCTGTACCGGCGCAGCGGCGGAATCTGGCGTCAGCCGCAGCACCTGCAATCGCGGTGCGGTATCCGCATTGGCCCCCAGCATCTGGTAAACCGTTACCAACACCTGCGCCGGTCCCTGCTCCACCCGCACCAGCGCCGCGCCCTGGGAAAAGTCCAGCCAGCCGTCGGGGCGAAATGTGCTGATCTTGACCAGGTCCTGTTGGGCGGTGGCCGATGGCGGCAATGAGATACGCACGCCCGGAAGGCCGGAACCATCGTCCACGGCGGCGCCGCCAGGCGCATGGAAGATGCAGAATATGCCGGTATCGAGCGTCATGAGATGGCCTGACACCTTGAGCTCCGCGACCCGGTTGCCTGCGGCGGCGGGCTCATTGGTTTTGGTGGCGGCTTGGTTCTTCACCGCGTTACCGGCTTCGGACATAAAACAGTCTCGCTTTCCGCTGGAGCGTTCGAGGTGCCGATGATCGGTGTAGCGAAAGGATCGATCTCCGCAACGGGGCCTTCCGTGCCACGGTCATGGATGGTCTGACAAGCCCGCTTCGGCGAGCAGCACCGAATTGATGGATGAGGGTGGCAGGCCGAGCGGCAGCAGCACGCCGTGCCCGGTCTCACGAATCCGCTCCGCTTGCGCACCGAGATCAAACGCAACCACGCGAAGCCCGGCACGCCACGCCTCCGATAGTGCAAAGCACCAGGTCTCCGGCCATAGCGAAGGCAACCACGCCAGCCTCGCGTCCTGTGCCTGGATCAAGCTCGTGGCTTCCGCAGGTTGAAATTCTCCCGTAACGAACACGCGGCCGGTGTCGAGCAGCCTTGCGTCGTCGATGGTGTGGCCGACGACGATGAATTCGAGCGGCAGGTCGCGATCGGCGGCGTCGCGGGCACATTCCAGCAGGATCTCGTAGCCCTTTTCCACGCCGATCGCGCCGACAATGCAGACACGTGCGACGCCGCGGCAAGATGCGACCACGGGTACTGCCGGCGCGGCGAGCAGCGTGTCGTCACCATGCGGTGCGACGCCTACGTCAAGCGAGGGAAAATGCCGACGCACGCGGGCGGCCGCATCGTGTGATGGTGCGAGAATACGACGCGCACCTGCTAGCAAACGGCCAGACCGTCGTCGCAGGGCAGCGACGCTGATGGCTTCGCCCGAGACGCTGCCGAGATCAGCGATACACGCCTCGCAGGTGCCAACCGCCGGCTCACCACAATAGCGGCGCTCGCGGCCCACCAACGTGATCCGCGGGCAGATCAGGGCATAATCGTGCACGTGAACGTCATACGGCACGTCCAGCGCCGCGATGAGATCCAGTACCGTGGCGTGGTGGCCGAGCAGGTGATGCAGTTCCACTTCGCGCACGCCGGCGCCACGCAGAAACCGGGTGAGCGCCGCGAACTCTGACGGCAGCGCAAAACGAAGATTGGGAAACGCCTCGGCGACCCCATCGCCAATCACGGCAGCGGGCGTGCCGTCCGCCAATTTGGCTGGACGCAGGACGATCGGCCTAATGCCGGCAGCCTGATGCGCAACGCATGATGTCGCGACCAGCTGCTCCACGCCGCCGCCGTCGCGGTGGGTTATGAGAAGCGCTGCCGTCCGATGGGTCGGCCGAACGGTGCGCCAACGCGCTTGGTCCAATCGCCGTCGCGCCTCGGCCAATGGGTCGGCGCGCAGATGCGCGACAATCATGTCCGCGTGGCCGGGATGCAGCCGATCCAGAACGATCTGATTGCGCGCCCGCAGCGCTTCACCGGCCGCGCCAAAAGACTCGGCGCCACGATGCGCCACGAAAACTCCTGGGGCGGCGACATGACGCCAGCCGAGGTGGTGGGCACGCAGGCAGAAATCGTTCTCCTCGCCATAGCCCTGGGCGAACACGTCCTCCCGAAACCCGCCAACCGCGTCGAGACAGTCCCGGCGTAGGTACATGCAGAATCCGACCGCAACCGGAATATCAACGGCCACGCCATGATTGGCACGGTGGGCCAGGGCGGCCAGCTGCTTCGTCTCGGTCGCGTTCGGCATCGCGTTGCTCTCGTCGCGCCGCGGATAGCTGAGGATGGTGGCGTTGTTCGACAGCGGGGAAACCGTGCCGATGTCGGGCGATCCGTAGGCCACGGTGCGCAACCGATCGATCCAATTCGGCGCGACGATCGTGTCGCTGTTCAGCAGCACCACATCCCGCCCGGCGCAGGCGCGGATCCCGGCATTGGCGCTGGCGGGATAGCCTTGAGCCTTGCGGTGGCGGAGCAGGCGGATGCGCCGCCGTCGCGCCAGCTCGACCAGTTGCGCGGCCAGCTCGTGATCGGGCGTGGCATCGTCGATCACAACGATTCGGCTCGGTGGCGACACGGTGGCCAGGACGGCAGAGAGGCAGCCGCGCACGATGGCGCCACCGCCATGCACGGGGATCACCACATCGGCGATCGGCCGACGTTGTTTCAGCCCGATCGGTGGCGCGGGCCCGGCGATGTCCGCGGGCACCGCGAGGGGGGCAATTGCGATGCCGCGAGGCGCATGTTTCGGACCGGCAGGGGAGCCGGCCGGAAACATGGCGCGCATTGTCGTGGCGGCGACAACGGCGGCATGTTGTTCCCGCATGGGATCCAATGGGCTGCCCAACAGATCCGCACCATCGGCGGTGCCCACGCGGAGCGGACCCGACATGCCGGCCAATTGCGCCGGCCCGAGGTGAAAGCTGCGGGGGCGGCCAAGCAGGGTAGTACGCATCGAGCGGTCGGTTTGATCGCGCGCGGTCAACGTCAGCCGCCGTCCCGAGGCGCCGGTCACGGTGATCTCCGGATCAATCGTGGGGTCAGCTGGACACCAGGCCCAGCCTTCGAGCCCGCCCCCCCGCGCCGCGACGCATCCTTCGACCCGTTTGATGCGATGCGCCCGGATCGGACTGCCGAGCAGATCTGTCGCATCGGCCACCGCGCGGATTTCGTGCGCGGCACGCCACCATGCGGGCGGCAGACGAAATTGCCCGGCGCGCAGCGATCGCCGTCGCCGCCCATCGATCAGCAACGCGATCTCGCGTCGATCATCGGCGAGATGGATTTCGAGAGTCCCGTCGATCGAGATCGCGCACCATCCGACTGCATTGGTTTGGCGCGCAACCAGATCAGCGACGCTGGCGAGCGTGTCGTCGCGCACCATTCTGCCAAGCGCATGGGACAGTGCGGCGGCAGCGCCCGTCAGATCACCGACGTTGCGGCGGGAAATGGCGAGGCCCGTCCATGCTTCGCGGCTCTCGTAGCGGGCCGCCAGCTGGTCGAACAATTCGATCGCCTTTGGATCGTCCTGGCCGAGGCACGCGGTTGCCAATGCAAGTGTCAGCGTGTCGTCATAGGGCAGTAAGCGACAGGCTCGCTCCAGCCAACGGCGCGCCTCGCCAGTGTTGCCGACGGCGGCGAGGGCCAGAGCCCGCTCATGCGCCTGCTCTGCCAGGTGCAGCCGATTATCCCGCGCCGATGCCGCCACGGGGGGGGCCGACGCTGGCGCGGTCAGCGGCCCACCGCCTCATGCGCCGGGGCGGCGGCTTTGGCGGTGGGCAATGCAGCCAGGTCGCCGCGCACTTCGGTCAGCCCTTGTGCCAACGCCCGCTCCATCCAGACCCGCGCCTCATCAAGGTCAGGCGCGCCAACCAAACCGCGGGCAAGGTAGCGGCCAAGCATCATCTGCGCGTGCGCGTGTCCGCGTTCCGCCGCAGCGCGGAACCATCTTTGCGCTTCGGCCCGGTTGGTTGGCACGTCGTGCCCACCGCCGAGCATCGCCCCACTGGAGAACATAGCGCCGATATGGCCACGGCCGGCAGCTCGGGTGAAGAGTTCCAGGGCGCCGGGATGGTCGCGCGGGCCGCCACGGCCGTGCAGCATCAGCTCCGCCAGCGCTACCTCCGCCTCCGGCATGCCGATCGTGGCGGCGCGTTCGATCCAGGCTCGGCCTTGCTCCGGATCGGGTTCAACGCCACGCCCTTCGACCAACATCCGGCCGTACCAGTATTGCGCGTTCACCACGCCGTCGGCCGCGCGCCGCATCCACTCGACCGCCTTGCGTTCATCGCGATCGACGCCAACGCCTTCCGCCAGACAGACGCCGAAGTTGAAGGCGGCGATCAGGTCGCCAGATGCCGCGGCCTGCTCGAACCATGCGCGAGTCCGCGCGCTATCATCGCCCTCGCCGAAGCCCTGCAGCAGCAGGTTGGCAAGGTCGGCGTTGGCGTGAGTGTCACCGGCCTCGGCGGCGAGACGGAACCAGTTGGCCGCTTCGGCGCTATCGCGGCCGACGCCGGCGCCGGTGAGGTAGAGCATGCCGAGCGCGCGTGCCGCGGTACGATGCCCGGCATCAGCGGCGCGACGGAACCACATCGCCGCTTCGGCGTAATTCGGCGCCAGATTGCCACCTTTGGCATAAAGGTCGCCGACCAGGGCCGCGGCCTCGCGGTCGCCGGCGAGGGCCGCGCGCCGCAGCCATGATTCGCCCTGGACCAGGTCGGCTTCGACGCCGATCCCCTCCATCAGCGCCAGACCCCACTTGGCCTGGCCGACCAGGTCACCTTTCTCGGCGGCCAAGCGGTATAGGTCGGCGGCGGCGGCCGGATCGGCCGCCATGCCCACGCCGCGTTCGTTCATCAGGCCGAGAATGCGTAGCGCCAAAGGCAGGCCCGCGTCGGCGGCTCGTCGTATCAGGGCGATCACCTCGGGTGATTGTGAGGCATCTCCCGCGTTGCGTGCCAATGACAAGGCATATCCCAGCGCGCCTTGCGGGCTGCCGGCGGCCGCGGCACGCTGATACCAGGCGAGCGAGGCATCCAGGTCCCGGATTGTTTCGGGACCGGCTGAAAGGACATAGCCGAGCAGCGCCTGCGCGTCGCTGGAGCCGGCCTCCGCCGCCAGCCGGGCCCACTTGAGTGCGCTCTCGTAGTCCGGATCGGCACGCCCGGCGGCAGCAAACAAAGTGGTGGTTGCTGGTTCGCGACCGGTCTCCAGCGCGGGGTTTCGGACCGCGCC
>Ga0182030_10019177_pt1 | contig 13049 bp, 11 predicted proteins | sample 812S3MmetaG_FD_121299 | JGI IMG/M metagenome (GOLD analysis project Ga0182030, IMG submission 121299) | Permafrost microbial communities from Stordalen Mire, Sweden - 812S3M metaG (Illumina Assembly) | ecosystem: Environmental > Terrestrial > Soil > Wetlands > Permafrost | place: Sweden... | reverse complement strand
TTGACTCGAATATTGAGCGGCGCGAACTCGCGCGCCAGTCCCTTGGTCATGGTTGAAATTCCGCCTTTGGCGGTAGCATAGGCCAGCGCTCCCAGGCCTCCGCCGAAACGTGCAGCTACAGAGGAGACATTTACAATGAAACCGCGTTTGCGCGCTGCCATTCCTTTCAACACTGCCTGCGAGACAAAGAACGCGCTCGTCAAGTTCAGCATCATGACTCTTTCCCAAAGCTCCGGTGTAAAGTCAAGCACCTTTGTTCTTGCTAACAACGATCCTGCGTTGTTTACAAGGATGTCGATTTCACGGCTCTCGGCAAATCTACACAACGCCTGCGTTCCCTCTGCGGTCGTAAGATCCGCTTGAACCAGCTCAGCCTTCACGCCATGCTGTTGAGCCTTCTCGCGCACGGCCTCGGCTTCGCTGTGTTTGGAGTTGTAATGAATCAGAACATTGGCGCCTCGCCGCGCAAATGCAATCGACGTGGCTTCACCGATGCCGCTGCTGGCGCCGGTCACGAGAGCTGTCAGGTTTTGGAATGGACGATCGCTTGTCATAACGGATTGACTGTTGCCTCCTTGAGAATTTGAGATTTGGGGTCGAGCGAACCCATGAAAACCCACAGGATCGCAACGCCGATCAGCGGGATGAGACCGAACAACCAGAAGACCGGCACATACGAATAGCGGTCCACGAGCCATCCAGTGAGGAGCGCGAAGACCATGCCTCCGAATCCGGATCCCATGCTTGCCAGTCCGTAAACCGAAGCTGCCCCACTGGGAAACAAATCTGCCGGCATCGCCAGCATGTTGGCCAGCGCCGCCGTGTAGCCGGCCATCGCAACGGAGACGAGCGCAATTGATAATGCCGCTCCACGTGCGTGCACGGCCGGAATGGCCATTGTCATCATCGCCGCCGCAACGGTGACCGCTGCTTTGCGCGCGCCGCCTGCAGATAATTTTGCACGCAGGAATCCCTTTGCGATCAAGCCGCCGAATATGCTGCCAAGGCCGGCAACGAAGAACGGAATCCACGCATAGCGCCCGATCGATGCGAGGTTAAAGTGTCTCGCGTGAAACAGGTATTCCGGAAACCAGAAGGTGTAAAAGTACCAGACCGGATCGACGAAGATCTTGGAAATCGTGAAAGTCCAGACGAATCGCGAGCGAAGAAGCAAAGAGAGCGGCAAACGTGGCAATGCGGGCTCGGCAACCTTCTTCGCGGGAGGGCGGTAGAAAACACTCCAGGCAACCAGCCAGATAAAACCAAAACTGCCCACGACAAAAAATGCCGATTGCCAGCCGAATTTCAGAACCAGGCCGGCAATGATGGGCGGAGCAAGAATGGCGCCAACGGACGAGCCACTGTTAAATACACCTGAAGCCAGCGAGCGTTCTTCAGCGGGAAACCATTCAGCGACCACCTTCACGGCGCCCGGCCAGTTTCCCGCCTCACCCATGCCCAGCAAAAAACGAAAGATTCCCAGCGACCAAGCTCCGCGGGCAAAAACGTGCAACATGGCCGAAAGGGACCACCATCCGACAAACAGGCCGTAACCGATCCTGGTTCCCCACTTGTCAATCAGAAGTCCTGAGAATCCATTCATGATGGTGTAGGCCAGCATGAACGCGAACAGCACTCGCGAATAATCGATGCTGCTCAAGTGAAACTGCGCTTTGAGGATAGGAGCGGACACCGAGAGGGCCTGACGATCGAGATAGTTGATAAGCGTGGCGAAGAATGCCAAACAGATCATCATCCAACGAAGCGATGATGGCGTTGCTGCCGATGGTCCCATAGTCAGCCCGCTCACACTGTTCAGTCACGTGCAGGTTAGGCGTGAGAATCCACACCGGAGGCCCAAATGATCAAATCCCATTGACGAGCCGCGCGTCCTCAGGAGGTATAGATTTCTAAAATAATAGTAGCAATAAATCTAGAAGGTATGCGCTATTAATACGGATAAATGAAATAAATAGGATGGTGCCCCGGTGGAAAGCTTAGAGAAGCCGAGAGTCGACCCGTCATGAAAGAAAATGTGCGCATTTCTCGTGAGCCTCCCATGCCGGCTGACAAAACTGTTGTCACAAATGGCAACCTGCTGTCCTTGTTCATTGTTCGATTCGTTAAATTGTGGCCCTTGGTCTTAAAATAGCGAAACGACATCGTTTTGGCTGACCACGAAGGACTAGCATCCTATCAGTGGCCGCCGAAGGGGTCGCCGAGGGCTATTTCGGTCGGCGATCCGAACATTCAGTATTTTTGGGCCCGTGGCATTGGCCCCTGCCTTGGCAGCCCAGTCCCGTCAGGACAGAAAAGGAATCACCTTGAGCGCAATGTGGAAACCCAATCAAACCGGATCGTCAGTCCCCGCCCCTACTCCGGAGCCTTCCCGTCCGGCTCCGCAGCCTTCATCTATGGCCTTTGAAGCCCCCGCCCGTACTCCCGCCCCTGCTGCTGTAACCGGCGAGCAGGCCACGATCGGTAAAGGCCTCTTCGTCAAAGGTGAGATCACCGGTTCGGAATCGCTCTTTATCGATGGGAAGGTCGAGGGCAGCATCAACCTTCCCGGAAACCGCGTCACCGTTGGCCGCAACGGCCAGGTGGCCGCCAGCATCACTGCACGCGAAATCGTAGTCCTGGGCAAAGTTCGGGGCAACGTCTCCGCCACAGACCGCGTGGACATTCGCGCCGAGGGGTCTTTGAGCGGTGACGTCTCGGCGGCCCGCATCAGCATCGAGGATGGCGCCTTTTTCAAAGGCGGGATCGACATCCGCAAGCCCGAGACCAAGGGCGGAACTTCGGGTGGTTCGCCGCAGGGTATTTCAGAGGTCTCCAAGACGGCCTGAAGACAGCCTTACTCGCAGCCCGCTCCAAGACAAAGGCCTCTGCGATCGCGGGGGCTTTTGTGTCTCTGCGGCAACCGAGAAAAGGCGGGAAGCAAGTCAAACGGACATCAAGCTACCCGCAACAGATTGAAGTAGATGGCGTGGAGAAGAACCGGAAGTAATTGAAACGCCTACGCCAGCCCCAGCCGCTTCATCGCCACCTTCGGCAGCGCCGACCCGGTCTTCTCCAGCACCCACTTGGCGATGACCACCCATAAAGCGCTCCCTGCCACCAGCACCGCCAAATCTGTCATACGAATAGCAAAGGCTCCCTGCGGTTGCAGCAAATGATTGGGCAGCTTCCCCAACCCCCAAATGACCGTCCAGACCACAACGCCGCCAGCCAGCCCCGCCACCAGGCAGCGGCCCATCTCGGCAAATTCCAGGCTGGCCAGCGAGACCATGCGCCGCTGGTGCAGCAGCACTGCGATGGTTACGGTTTGCATCGCAATGCCCACGTCGGAAGCGACGGCCAGTCCCATTGCTCCTTGCCAGTGGTACATTACCGCATAGATCGGCCACGAAACCAGGGTGACTGCTGTCCCCGACACCATTGGAATGAACGTATTTCCGGCGGCATAGAAAGCTCGCGAATAGATGGCCTGCGCTGACCAGAGAAACAGGGAAATGGAGAAGACCGCGAAGTACACGGCACACTCTCGAGCATCGTCTGAAGAAAAGCGGCGTCCGACAAAAAGAAGCTCCACGATCGGAACGGCCAGTGCGACCATGCCTGAGGCCGCGAGCAGGCCCAGGGAGGCCACGCGCGAAACTGAGTCCGCCACGCCGACGGCGAATTCGTAGTGGCGCTGCTTCGACCACAGGCTGGCGAAAAACGGCATGGACGCGGCGCCCGCAGCCTGCGCCAATACGGCCATGGGCGCGGTAAAAAGCTGCTTGGCATAACTCATCAGCGCTACCGCGCCGCTGGTCGTCGAGGCGAAATGAGCGATGATCCAGCCATCGGCTGTCACCAGCGATACTCCGACCATGAGCGGAAGAGAGAGAAGCACCCACTCCCGAAAGCCCTGATTGTGGACGTCGAGAATCGGCCGGTAGCGTGTGCCCGCCCGCCGCGCGAAAACCCAATTCAAGAGGAACGGCCCCAGGAAAGCTCCTGCCACAGTGCCGATAGCCAGCGAAGAGACACCGATAGTCCGGAAAAGCAACAGTCCGCCGACAATGGTGCCGAGTCCATAAATCAGCGGCGTCACCGCCTGCACGCTGAACTGCTTCCGCACCAGCAGAACCGCCCCGAAAACTCCACCGGCAAAAAAGAACAACTGCGCCGGCAGCAGAATGCGCGTGAGACGAACGCAGAGCGCCGCTTTCTCTGCATTGAAGCCGGGGAACCACCAGTGGATGTACCAGGGTGCGAAGATTTCAGCCAGCACAATCGCGCTGCCGAGAACCAGGTACATGGTGGTCAGAATCACGGAGAGCGATCGTTCGCCCTCCGCTTCCCGCCCCGTATCGCGATAACGCGTAAGGATGGTCACAAACGTGATTGAGGCAGCTCCGCCCACAAGGAAATAGGAAATCATGTCCGGCAGCACAAATGCGGCGGTCAGCGCGTCCGCCTCCATCCCGCGGCCAAAGAGCGAAACAATGTACTGCACCCGCACCAGTCCGATGATCCGCGAAAGAAACGTGGACGCCATCAGCAGGATGGTCGCTGTAAAGGCCGTGTGCGCGTGCGAGGGGCGCAGCAAGCGAAGAGCGCGAGCCCAGCGCGACTGCGCAGGCGGAGAAGATTCAATTGGGGGCGAGCCGGCCACTAAGGTTAATTCTATCGGGGCAGCGCCTCTTTGAAACGTGTTTGAGACGCGGATTGTGTGACAGCGTCCAAATCCGGGACCTGCCGTGTTGCTCCTCTTGTCTGGTTTTTTCTTATTTCTTTACCCAAACATGGGTGATTTCCCCAAATACCAGTTTGCGATAATCGTTCGGCTCTTTGTAAGCCTCGTGTATATAGTCTTTAGCTTCTTGTGAGTAAAAATCATCGGGACTGGGGGTAGTGATTGCGGTTAATTTACATTCAATGATCAGCCCGGCTTCTTTGAAAGACATATCTCCGGAAGGTGTCGGAACACTTGTCAGTTCGACCTCTTTCATCTTCTCGCTATCTCTCCCAGATTCACTTCCCAAAAAGAGTGCTTGCACCTTATATTCTTTCGGAAAGTAAGACAGCGTATATGTGTGCTCTTTTTCGATTATTTCGAGCGTATAACGGTCCGATCGAAGCAGAGACCAGGTGGTGGGCTTCCTGAAAAGAAGTCCAAAACCACCTCCACTGCCTATCATGGAATTGTAATGATCCTCCTTGCCCGCGGTAATAACCGTAAAGCCCAACGTAAATACATTGTCGATTATCTCTTCCGGAGAAATCTGTTTGAATAATCGGTCGAAATTCATCTCTTTGACATTTAGTTCGCTCATCTGAGCCTCCCTGTGAGTGGGTGCGGGATTAAGATCCCCATACGAATAAAATATACCGCCCGGTCGGTTTTTTCAAGATAAATATACCGTCTAGCCGGTTTATGTTATTTTCGTAACGTGAGCATACGAAAACCACGGAAGAAGCAGGAGCGAGCAGTCGTGACGCGAGAACTGCTCTTGAGCGCCGCAGAGCGAGTCTTTGCGCGAGTTGGCTATGAAAAGGCGCAGGTGGAAGAGATTGCGGAAGCGGCGGGCTTCAGCAAAGGGGCTCTATACGCTCACTTCAAGAGCAAAGAAGAGCTGTTTCTGGCGCTATATGAGACGAAAACAGCCAGTTACCTGGCTAGACTTCGGCACGCGTTGGATAGCGCCCCGACTCGCGAGGGAAGGATCGATGCGTTCCGCGGCTTCTACATCGACTTGTCGAAGGAGAAGGATTGGGCGCTCATAAGCCTTGAAGTCAAGCTCTTTATTACGCGCCATCCAGAGGTGAAGGAGAGACTTCGTCAGATTGACGAGCAGGCCGGAGACAGCGTGGAGGGGGCATTGATTCGACTTTTCGGCAACTCTGTTCGAGCGGCCGGAGGAGCTCTCGGGGGTATTTTCTCCGCGCTCGTGCTTCAGGCCGCTTTGGAACCTGACGTCGTTCCTGAGCGGAAAATGAGAGCCATGCTTGGTACCATCTTCGATGCCCTGTTGGGAGTACGCGGTCAAGCCACTCAAACCAGGAAAGCCCGTGAGTAGAGCGTATTCTGTCCGCAGGGGGCATTCCATGCAGCGGACTTTTGGTTTGGTGCTTTGGCTGGCCGTCGGGACGAGTGCTCTTGCCCAGTCCATTTATGGCCGGGAAGGGATCACCATGCCCACGCCACCGCCAACAGAAGCCGTTCCGGTGAGCGACAATTATTTCGGAACCAAGATTCCAGATAGCTATCGGTGGCTGGAAGACGCCAACAGCACGGAGACGCGCGCCTTTATCGATGCGCAGAACGCCTATACCGCGCGCTACCTGAAGCAGGCGCGCATTCGATCGCAGATCCTCGACGATCTGGACGTACTGGAGAATGTTTCGGAGGCCAGCGCTCCCATTGAACGCGCGGGCAGCTATTTCTTCAGGAAGCGACTGGCGGGGGAGCAGCAGTTTTCGATCTATGTGCGCCATGGATGGGCAAGCCCGGCTGGAGCCAATCCAACGAATCTTGGCAAAGACGAACGCCTCATCGATCCAGCCAAGCTCACCCGCGACCCAAACACCTCCGTAGGAATTGAAGATGTCTCTCGGGATGGCTCCCTCGTTTCTTATTGGGAGCGACAGGGCGGAGCCGACGAGGCCACCATTCGAGTTTTCGACGTCAAGGCCAACAAGACCCTTGAAGACGAGCTCCCCGCAGCCCGGTATTCCGGCGTCGGCTTTGCGCCGGACGGTGCAAGCCTCTACTACTCGCGCAACGACAAGAACGGAACGCTGCTTTATCAGCACCCGCTGGGCACACGTACCTCGCGAGACACGCTGCTCTTTGGCCGCGAGTTTCGTGGCGAGCTTTTGGGCGCCAACGACCTCTTCACCGGCAGGGTGACGGACGATGGCCGCTACCTGGTTGTTGAGATCGAACGTGGTGTGCCGGCCAGGCGTGTAGACATCGTCTTCCGCGACCTGAAGAAGTCGGATTCGCCCTTCGAAGTGCTGGTCTGGGGCCTGGATTCGCGGTTTCATGCCATCTGGGTCAGGAACGCCTGGTATGTGAGGACCGACTACCAGTCGCCTAAGGGAAAAATTCTGAAAGCCGATCCCGGCATCCTTCCCGACGTATGGACCACCGTCGTGCCGGCCGGGCCGGATGTGATCGATGCCTGGTCAATCGTGGGAAACAAAATCTACGTAAACCGGCTCAAGGACGTCAAAACCGAAACGTCGATCTACAGCCTCGATGGGAAGCCGGCCGGTTCGGTTGAATTCGATGCGATTGGAACCGCCTCGGGAGCCGGTGGACGCACCACGGACCGTTACGGCTATCTCTCTTTCTCCTCCTACATCGTGCCGCCCACCATCTACCGGCTCGATACGACCACCGGCAAGCGGGATGTCTTCTTTCAGTCGAAAGCGCAGTTCGAATCCAGCGATTATGAATTAAAGCAGGTATTTTACAAATCGAAGGACGGAACCCAGGTTCCCATGTTCATCGCCGGCAAAAAGGGCTCGAAGATGGACGGAACCGAGCGGCTCCTGATGACCGGCTACGGCGGCTTTAACCTCAGCATGCCGCCGCGATGGAACCCGGCCTGGGCCTGGTGGCTCCAGCAAGGCGGATGGTTCGCCGTCCCCAACCTGCGTGGCGGCGGCGAATACGGCGAAACCTGGCACGAGCAGGGCATGTTTGAGAAGAAGCAGAACGTCTTCGACGACTGGTTTGCTGCGGCCGAATACCTGATTGCCAACAAATACACCTCGGCCGAGCACTTCGCCATTTCCGGCCGGTCCAACGGCGGATTGCTTATGGGCGCCTCCATCACCCAGCGGCCCGAGCTTTTTTCGGCCGTCTGGTGCGGATACCCGCTGCTGGACATGCTGCGCTACCAGAAGTTCAAAGTGGGCTCGTACTGGACCACCGAATACGGTTCGGCAGACAACGAAAAGCAGTTCTCCTACCTGGTCAAATACTCGCCCTACCAAAACGTGAAGACTGGAACAGTCTATCCGGCGGTAATGTTTTTCACCGGCGACAGCGACACGCGCGTTGACCCGCTCCACGCGCGCAAAATGACGCCGCTGCTGCAGTCGGCTTCTTCCAGCGGCCGGCCCATACTGCTCCATTACAGTCTTGCCGGAGGCCACTCTGCCGGAGTGAGCGTCGATCAGCAGATCCAGGACGACGCCGACCAACTGGCCTTCCTTTGGACGGAAACCGGGCAGCCGCAGGCGCATGCGACTCATCCGTGAACTCAATCGGCATTTCCAGTGTGCAAAGGGGCTTCTATTTTAGAAAGAATAATTTACACGGTTCCCCTGGTGCTTTTGGGCCAAGCAACCCGACCGTTCTGCACCTTTCGATAAAAACCCGCAGGTACTCATGGGAATTGCTCCGACGTAACCTGATTTCTTTGGTAATCCCTTCCGATAAGAGGGATGCGGGACCTGATCGGCACGCCTTAACCGAGGGTGCCCCCTCGGAATTCCGTCGAGAATCGTTGCGGAAGGTTTCGGCGAAGCCGATTGGAGCCTCAATCGAAATTGGGAAACACCCGGGGAATCAATGTTCTCCGGCGGGGTCCAAAGCGGCGGAGCGTCGCCGGGCCGGGGTGAACATGCTTAACGTGGAGCTGGAGACCGAAAGAATCGACGCCGAGCCGGAGACTGCGCGACTTGCAGCCCTGATGGCGACGGGGATTCTGGATACCGAGCCCGAAGCCAGCTACGACGCGATTACGCGGCTGGCGGTGGAGTATTTCCAGGCGGATTCGTCCGGTATCGGATTTGCCGATGAAGGCCGTATATGGGTCAAATCCTCCTTTGGCCACCATCTTCGCGAGCTTCCGCGGAAGAATTCCGTCTTCGAGAGGGTAATGGCGGAGGACGGTCCGATATCTATTTCAGGCTCCTCCAGCGAGCTTGAAAACGGGGAGCAAACGCTGCTTCCAAAAATGCTGAACGCTGCCTTCTGTGCTGCTGCGCCGATACGCTCCTTCGACGGAAAGATTCTGGGAGTTTTGACCGTCTTTTTCTGTGAACCTCGCGGCGAGATGGATCCCGATGAGATCCGTACGCTGGAGAGCCTGGCCGACATGGTGGCCAGTCAACTGGAACTCCGCCGCCTGCGGAACGCGTTTGCAACCCGAGGCGGCCGGAGCAATCACAGCGCGCACACCGCCGCGGAGCAAGGCGATACTTGGCCGAGCGGACACGATCTGCGCCGCGCACTCGACCAACGGCAGTTTGTTCTCTACTACCAGCCGGAGGTGGAACTCTCCACGCGCAAGATCGTGGGTGTGGAGGCACTTATCCGCTGGGCGCATCCCGAAAAAGGGATTATTCCGCCCATGGATTTCATCCCCCTGGCGGAGGAGAACGGTCTTATCCTTCCCATAGGGGATTGGGGCCTGTCCGAAGCTTGCACTCAGATTCAGAAATGGTGCCGCGAAGATCCCCGCCACAGTACTTTAAGGGTTGGCGTCAACCTTTCAGCCCGCCAGTTCTCCCGGCACGGACTTGCTGACCATGTTGAAGCTTTGTTGGTTCAATTCGGCATCTCCAGCCGCCAGCTTGGACTGGAGATGACGGAGTCCAGCCTGATTCCCAACATGCAAATTGCCCTGAAAGTGTTGAAAAGCCTCCGCACCCTTGGCGTTTCTCTGCTGATGGACGACTTTGGCACCGGCTATAGCTCGCTGAATCACCTGCACTCCTTTCCCTTCGATGTCCTGAAGATCGATCGCTCTTTCGTGGGCCGCATGACCGAAGGGGATCAGCCGCTCCAGATCGTTCGCACCATCATCGAACTGGCCCGCGTGCTGGGCATGGACGTGGTAGCAGAGGGAATCGAGACCTGCGAACAGTTCCGTCTGCTGCGGCAACTAGGCTGCCGTTTTGGCCAGGGTTTCCTCTTCGCCCGGCCCTCGTCAGCCGAAGCCGTCACTCAACTCCTGCGTCTCCCCGGCCGGGTGCTGCCTGACCCTGAGCGAGCGGCAATCGCCGCCGACTAACCGGCCCTGCGCGGCTGCGCGGTTATCAATGAAAGATTGCTTGGACCTTCGCACAGCGGTTGGACAGCTTCCGGGATTCGGCGAGTCTCGTTTTGGGAATCAAGCTGAAGCCTTCCCGATTTTGAATGCCCAGGCTTTCCATTGGGAGAATTCTGCTCTCATGCGGCAGCCGGAGAGTTATGCTCCAAACCATGCAGCAGACAGCCACAGCGCCACGCGTATCCGGTTCGGCCTCGTTTGCAGCGATGCTGGCGGCACTGACCACTCCCCCTGCACGGAAGCCAGCCTGGAACGATGATGACCTTGCGGACGACGTGGCAACCCTCAGCTACGAGCGTGCCCTGCGTGCGCACTCACGTTTCCGAGCCCCCGAACCCGACGACTCCGCCTTCGCTCAACCAATGAATACAGAGGTTCTCCGCTTCTGCGAAGCAATACCAGACGAAGCAGACCTTGATCTTGGAGCGGCCGCCCCGCAAGCTGTGTCTGTTGCGGTTGCGGAACCGGAGCCCGAAGCCGGACGGGGCCTTCTGGACATCCACGATCGGAATCTGAAGTCCGCGAGTATTACCATTCGACTCAGCAAGGCTGAGTGCGTGCAATTGCGAAGACGCGCTGCCGAGGCTGGTCTCACCGTTTCAGCCTACCTGCGCTCTTGCACCTTCGAGGCGGAGTCCCTGCGGGCGTTGGTGAAGGACACTTTGGCGCAGTTGCGGAAAGAGCCGTCTAAAGCTAGCCAGCCTGTTTCAATCGTGGCTCAGCGCGACTGGCGTCATTGGCTGACAAAGTTCTGGCCGCGCGCCGGCGCGGCTCAGAGCATCGCCAGGGCCTGACTACTCCACTTCCAGCACCAGGCATTTCAGGTATTCGGTCTCCGGCAGATTCAGCACCACTGGATGATCGAGAGCGGCGCCGCGACGCTCGACCAGACGCATGCGCCTCCCAGCATCCACGGCGGCTGCGGCCACGGCGGCCTCAAGGTCAGGCCAACCCACATGGTGCGAACACGAGCAGGTAACCAGCAGGCCACCAGGGCGCAGCATTTTGAGCGCGCGCAGGTTCAGCTCCTTGTATCCACGCAAGGCGCCTTCGACCGCTCGCCTGGTCTTGGCAAATGCGGGTGGGTCCAGAACGATGGTGTCGAACTTCTCGCCGGAGTCTGACCAATCACGGAGAATCTGAAATGCGTCGCCAGCCACCCAGTCCACTTCCGCTTTCAGATGTTCGCGGTTGGCCGCAACGTTCCGCTCTGCCACCTCGAGCGAGGAGCGGGAGGTGTCTATGCCCGTAACTCGCGTGCAAACCTGTGCCAGATGCAGGGCAAATCCCCCTTGATAGCAACAGACGTCCAGCGCCCGGCCCGTGGTCCCAAACGTCTGCGCCCATCTCTGGGCGGCAGCGTAGTTATCACGCTGGTCAAGGAAGGCTCCCGTCTTTTGGCCGGAATTGGCATCGTAATGAAACACAAGTCCATTGATCAGGAAGTCGGTGCCCATTGCCTGTGCCCCGCCATCCTTGATGAAAAGTGGTTCAAGATTGGGCGCGGAAAGCCCCTCCAACTCGCGCATGCGTGGATCGGGCCGCTCCAGGATCGCTGCCGGAGCCAACTCTTCGCGAATAACCCGCACGCAGGCCTCTCGCACGGCAGGTGAGTCCAATCCCTTCGATAGCAGTTGAAGAATTACAAGGTCGCTGTACTTGTCGGCGATCAGGCCCGGCAATTCGTCGGCCTCGCTGAAACAAAGCCGGCAGGCATTGTTCTGGTCGTTAAGGAGAGTTCTCCGCCTGAGAATGGACTGACGAAGGCGCGTTGACATCAGCTCAAGCCAGGCAGCCTCGTCAAGGTCTTCGCGCGAAACCATGCGCAAGGCAATCTGCGAGGAAGGGCTGTAAAGTGCCGTGCCCAGCAGCAGCCCTCGTGAGTCAGCCACGGGCAGAAGCGCGGGCGGGTTGGCCGCATCGGCTCCGGGAATTTCAATGGACTCAATGTCGGAGGCGTAAACCCAAAGATAACCGTCCCGCAGCCGATCCGCGGCGCGGCGATTAACCATAGCTCCAAGGCTGCGGGCTGGGCTTTTCAGACCGGTGCGTCCCAAGTCACTACGGTCAGCGCGCTTAAGGACACTGCTTTTGGGGCCGGTGCTTTTGGGGTATGCAGTCCGCTGTGGTTCGCGGCCTTTCACCTGGTGAGCTTGGGGAGGCTTCTCGTGAGTTAGTCCAAAAGGCGCCCTGAGCTTGCGAGCTTTAGGCGCCTCCTGGTTTAAATCAGGTCTGGGGCTGCGCGGCTTGGTCATACACTCCCTTTAAGCGATTCTCCAATTCATCCGCCCATCAACTCTATGCAAGAGGCCTCATCTTCAGGAAAAAGCCACTCTGGAGTCACGGGTTTGGGGCTGGTCAATTGGAGAACCGCCTCAGCCGGGAGCGATCAAGCCGCCGGCCTTTACTTTGTCTGCATCGATTCCAGGTAGCGGCTCAAATTGCTGATCCTGAGCATCCTATCCTGGGGGTTACTCACGTTCATCCTACCAAGGATCGGTCCCCATACGGGCATCTGGGGCGAGCCATGCGCACTAATCTCTGTGCCATCCTGCAGTACGGTAACGATGTGCGCATCGGGGAATTTTCCATGGTTGTTCCTGCTCAGCACACTCAAGTCAACCGGTGGCGTCCTCAGCGCGGATGCGACGGGGCCCTGGCCCCTACCGTCCACGCCGTGACATGGCGCGCAATAGTTGGTGTACATTTGCTTGCCATTCGTGACAGCGGTTTTGCTGACTGGAATGGTTACTTTCGCATTGGATTGATCTGCATAGCTAATGCCTGCCGCAAGTAATGCGATCGAGGCTGTAACTAAGAGGCGTTTCAGCATAAGTTCCTCGGTTCTGGACCTCTAGTCCGAAGGGAACTCTACTCCTTCTCTAGTATGCCTCGGATGTGACGGCGGGCACACTGCAGACGGCTGATCAGCACCGACGTACCTATAAAGGAAAGCCTATGATTTCATTGCATAAGGCGCATATTCCG
>Ga0182030_10019175_pt1 | contig 13051 bp, 11 predicted proteins | sample 812S3MmetaG_FD_121299 | JGI IMG/M metagenome (GOLD analysis project Ga0182030, IMG submission 121299) | Permafrost microbial communities from Stordalen Mire, Sweden - 812S3M metaG (Illumina Assembly) | ecosystem: Environmental > Terrestrial > Soil > Wetlands > Permafrost | place: Sweden... | reverse complement strand
CTTCGCCAATAGCCAGAACTTTACCTTCGCTCCGCTGCGTGGCGAGCGCGATAAACAATACGAGGCCAGCCTCATCATTCCCTATCGCGGCTGGAACATGGAGATCGACAACTATCAAACCGATGCGCGCAGTTGGCTGGACCATAACAACATTGGAGAGTCGAATCTGTTCTGGCCGATTACCTGGTATGGGGCCGTGATTCAGGGTTGGGACCTGATGCTGCACTCGCCCCTGCTCTGGCATCGCGCTCAGGCGCACGTGGTCTATGCCAATCAGATCGCGCGGGCGACGTCGCCGATTACCGGAGGCTTGATCTGTCCTGTTCCCCTGACTTCGTCATGTCCGCTCGACATACCGCCGGGATTGGCGCCGGTAGACCACGATCAGAGAAACACTTTGAACTGGGGCATCAATTCAAGTCTTCCCTGGCACAGCTACGCCTCGGGGAATGTGTACTACGGTTCGGGATTCACCAACGGACTGTATGGGACGCCATACGCACAATATCCCGGGCCGTATCTGCCCAGCCACACCACGGTGGATCTTGCCCTGGGCAAGAGTTTCACCGAAGGCAAGTACGCCGTTTCCGTGACCGCGGTCAACGTGGCCAATCGCAGGGTGCAGCTCGACAACAGCCTGACGTTTGGAGGATTTCACTGGAACGAGCCGCGGCAAATTTACGGGGAGTTTCGCTACCGCTTTAATTACTAGAGAAGTCGGGGTTTTGCTGCGTCCGGATGGAGCGGGCCTTTGGAGACTGTGTCGCAACCGGCCGAAAAATTTTGCGGTGGCATAAACCGCCCGAAAGCCGATCAAGCCAGCCGCGCAGCGGCGGGATGATGTTAGGCGTGGGCGTCAGCCCACGCTCTAAGTGGAACAAGACCTGAGCCGCAGAGCGGCGGCAGACGGTTGCGACACAGTCTCTTTAGGCCTCCTTAGGCCCGCGTTCCGGCGCTCATGCCTAATCGAGTCGGCAGACTCGTGGCGCCAGTTCAGCCGACTCGATGGGGAAGGGTCGGCTTGCCTCAACCCGAAGTCTTAGGCTCGCCATGGTCAAGTCCGTCGGCGCGCTGGCCGGGCCGCCGCAGCACCGTCATCGACACATAAGCTCCGATCCATGAGCCCATCGCGGCAAAACATACGTATACCCAGTTCCGCGTATAACTGATGACTGCAAACGCGGACAGCAGATACCACACGCTGCTCCACGTCGCCGCCGGTAAGCGCCGCCGCGACGCCACTGCCGCGCTGAACATCACGTACACGGCATCGGTCGCCGCCGTTGAAGCGGCTACGCCCAGAGCCAGCCAGGGATGGATCTGCCACATTGTGGTACCTCGCTTTTAGAATCAAGCCGGTGAGATAACAACCCGCCGAGCATAACAGGGGTCCTCAGGGAAGCTCTAGCAGCCTGCTGAAAAACGTAATCGCAGTTCTGCCGAAAGGGCGCACCTCCCCAGCCCGAAGACTTGAATCGGATTGTCCCTGGCTACTCGCAGATCGCAGCTTTATCCGTCTGATCCCGCTTCGTCTTGTTTGACCTGAGGTTCACATGGCGATATGATCGAAGTGCGGGGTGGAGCAGTCTGGTAGCTCGTTGGGCTCATAACCCAAAGGTCGAAGGTTCAAATCCTTCCCCCGCAACCAAACAAGCTCAATAAAAGCAGGTACTTACGGCAGGCCAACCGCCTGCCGTTCTTCTTTGTTGGATCCAATTGGGTCCAGAAGAGTTAATGCGACCGGCTCGCGAGCCGGAGCCATGTCCCAATATGCACCGAACTACCTACGGACGTGGGTCGAACGTGAAGGTGGTACCCTAGACGCACTAATCGCTGGGCTACGGAACCTGAAATGAACGGACTAACGGGGGCTCGTGCGGTGAACTCATGCTGCGGCAACGTACGATTTCCAGCAGGCTGGGCGGAGGTCACGGACGCCGCAGGATGCGACAAAGTGTTTTATGCATGAGAGTTCCAGGACACCGTCTATGAATCCCAAGGATCGCCGCGAAGTCGACATCATCGATCTGCTGCTCGTCCTGTCCAAAAGCAAAGGCAGAATCTTACAGATCACGATTGCTATCGCCATCATAGCAACTGCCACATCGTGGCTGCTTCCTAAAATGTACACTGCCACTTCTACCATCTTGCCGCCGGAGGAGAGCCAGTCCAGTTTGACATCCCTACTTGGCCAGTTTGGCGCCTTTGCCGGAGTGAGCAGTAAAGACCTGGGCTTTAAGAACTCCTCCGACTTGTTTGTTGCAATGCTGAAGAGCCGTACCATCGAAGATCGTCTCGTGGACCGCTTTGATCTGCGCAAGGTGTACGGCGTGAAGTTTTATCAGGATGCACGGAAGAAACTGGAAGGCCGGAGCCATATTTCAGCGGGCGATGAAGGACTAATCTCTGTATCTGTGACCGACCGAGATCCGATGCGCGCTGCGGAGCTGGCCAACGCTTACGTTGCCGAACTCCATTCTGTGAATGAGAACCTTGCCATTACCGAGGCCGGTCAGCGGCGGCTATTTTATGAGCAAAAGCTCGACGAGGAGCGCAGAAGCCTGGCTCAGGCCGAGCAACTGCTGAAGCAGTCCCAGGAAAAGAGCGGCCTTATCCAGCTGGACGCCCAGGGCAAGGCGATCGTCGAGGCTGTTGCCGACATGCGAGCACAAGTAGCAATTCATGAAGTCCAACTTGAGTCCATGCGCACATACGCGACGGAGAACAACCCTGCCGTGAGACGGGCCGAGCGGGAGTTAGCCGAGCTGCGTGCTCAATTGGTAAAGCTTGAGCGCAATACAGGAGATGTCGGCAATGGAAATCTCGAGGTTCCAACTCGCCAGTTGCCAGAAGTGCAACTGGAATACTTGCGGAGAGCACGCGATCTCAAGTACCACGAGGCGTTGTACGAATTCCTCGGCAAGCAGTTGGAGGCCGCACGAATCGACGAAGCCAAAGATGCGATTCTCCTACAGGTAGTGGACAAAGCGGTTCCTCCGGAAAAAAGATCCAGCCCTCGGCGCCTGTTAATCATCCTCTTATCAACCGCGGGCGGTTTCTTACTGGCGTGTTTGGGCGCGCTATCGTTCGAAGCTCTGAAACGCAAGATGCAGGACCCCGAGAATCACGCACGATTGGCTCTCCTGCGTCATTACCTAACATCCTCCTCGGGAAGGTTGTGAGAAAAGTCAGCTCGCTGCGGTTTTGGTTTGGAACTCACCACCGATGACGGCTGCCCCTATGACCGTCAATCGCCCGAGCATTCGTGTGCTCGGTGGGCGTTTTGTTGGATACCTGTCGGCGGATGCCCTGAATTACGCCCTGGGCTTCCTCATCTATGGTTGGCTGGTTCGCGTCCTGACCAATCAGCAGTACGGTCAGTTGAGCATCGCCACCAGCGTCTATCAGGCGCTGATGATGATAGCCGCGTTGGGCTTAGATCTCACAGGTCCCAAGCTCATCAAGGAATTCGGCGGGGACTTCCTGGAGTTTGCCCGCAGGGCCCTGCATTTACGTCTGGCGGTTGCGCTGCTCATTTGTGGACCTCTGCAGGCTGGCATGGCGCTCTATGCCTGGCACCGGGGACAGAACCTGGTGGCGGTTGTCATCCTGGCCTCTTTCTCCATGGTGCTGGCCCGTGCTCTTGACCTGACGTATCTGGCAGTGGCACTTCGGCTACCCGCTCCTCTGGCGAAGACTCGGGCGTTGGGGCTTTCGGTATACTTGCTGCTGCTGCTTGTCTGTACCCCGATAGTGCGCCAGCATCTGTGGCTGGTGCCGATCCTGAATGCCGTGGGAGTGGCGATCGGGCGTCTGCAGCTAGGTCGCTTATTGAGACGGCACGTGCCCGTGTGCTCCGCGGCTCCGAAACTGCATTCCTGGGAGATCGCGGTCCAGGGGATCAAAGCCAGCAGCGGACAATTGCTGCTTCTGATCCTGCAGACCGGAGATGTCGTGCTATTGGCCAAGTACGTCAGCACGGACGCTGTAGGCCAGTACGCCATGATTAGCCGACTCTACTTATTGGGCCTGGCGGCACTGGGCGCCATGTTTAATACGTTCCTGCCCGAGGTAGTGCACGTGGCCCATGATGCCGGGAAGCTTCGCGCCCTGTTTCGGAGCTGCGTCCTTGCAAACCTGGCATTAGGATTCCTGGGCGCCGTGGTCTTTTGCTGGATTGGCACACCGTTGTCGGAGTTGTTGGCGCATCGCTCGCTTCCTGCCGTGAACGCGATTAGCCGGATATTTGCATTGGTCTTCCTCTTGATGGCCGTGGCCAATCCGTTCCTGGGCATGCTGCCAAGTTTGCATCGCGGGACTGAGTACATAGTGGGTATTGCATCGGCCGCGGCGCTTCTGCTTGGGTGCGATCTGGTGCTCATGCCCAGGTACGGCGTCGTCGGCGCGGCCTGCGGACAGGCAACTGCAACGGCCTATCTAGCGTTGTTCAGCATACTGGTTTTCCTGCGCCACGTCCGCACCCTGCACGCCGGGGACGTAGATGCTGCCGCTGGGGAAGCGATAAGCAACCCATGGCAAATCTGAGAGAGGTTTGGCAAAGTGCCTGAACTGCTTCTTTTGGCGGCGGTCGCGATACCGTGCTGGTACGTCTCCATGCGGTGCATCTCGCATGGGATGGTGCAGATAGACCATGTGGGAACGTTTACTTTCGGGTTCTTGTTCTACTGGATCACTCCCCTGGCGGTCAGGATTTTCGCCCCGAAACTTGATTTTCCGCTGGTGGCAACCTGGTCCGCTCTGTTTCGTGAAAGGCTGATCGTGCCGTATGCGATAGCCTGCATTTCCCTCTATCTTTGTTTTGCCCTGGGCGACACGCTGAGCCTGCGGTTATTTCGAGACAAGCCTAGGCGAGACTTGACCAAAGTGCCGCGGTTGGCATTATCTTTCGCGACGCTTGCCGGCTGCGTATTCCTGATCTATACGGCGTTTATTTTTCGAGCCGCGTTGGCTCGCCCGCCTTCCCCTACGGACTTCGCCGCCGAAGCTGCGAGAGGAGCCGTGACCACGTGTGTGGTTCTGTTGGGCGTTGTCTGCCTCATCTTCACGGTTGACCGGCCGGAGATGTCGTGGGCGAATCGATTCCGTAGCGTCTACTTCGTTACGTTCCTTGCCGGAGCCTTGCTGATGCTGCGGTTAGGAAGCCGACTCTATGTGGCTTCCTTTCTGGTGATGTTCGCTGTCTATTTAAGCACCTTTCGGAGCAGATTCAAGCTGACCACCGTTCTGGCAGGCGGCTTCGTACTGGCTTTGTTGTTCGGGGCTGTCGGAATGTTGCGGGAAGAGGGTGACCTGCGGGGGGCTCTCTTCAACGTGGTAGAGGAACCTATGCTGAACAGCCTCTCGCTGGTTCATCACCTGCGGTATAAGGGAATCTCCTGGCTCAATAGTCCCGATCAACTGGAGAGCGATTTTCTGAACCTGGTTCCCACTGTGGTCCTGCCCAATAAGTACGCCCTGCTCAAGAAGCCGGACGCCTACCGACCCTTAGGTGGCCTGAATTCATTTGTCTCCTTCGATCTGAACTTTGGGATGATCGGCTCGGGGGTGTTTCTGTTTGTATGGCCGATTCTGTTCCGCTATCTCAAGAGTCGCTCCTCCAATACGCTGCTTGCCACGATGTACATCATGGGCTCGGGATGGCTGGCATTCACGTTCTTTCGCGATCCCTTTTCGATATCTTTGGTGAAAGCTATCTTGCAGGATTCGGTGTTGCTGCCCGCGATGATCGTTGGCTTCGGCAGGTTGCTCTCGGCGGCATGTTCGCCCATTGGCGGTGTTGCCAACGCGTCCTTGGATTCTCAACTCGATGTACTATGAGTTGCTGCCCGGACTTTCACTTGCCGCGCTCGACGTTGTCGGGAGAATGAATAGCGACAGTTGGCGGCAGGCCAACCACCTGCCCGCGGTAATTGCTGCTGAGCAACGCGGTTTCTACCACGTCATTGACCAAAGTAGTCTTCAGGCAAAGGACCAACTGCTCAGTTCCCCATAGGCCGGGTCAATATCTTGCTCACTTCGCGCGCCAGTTCCTCGGGGACGAACTTGGCCACATATCCATCGGCTCCCACGCGGTGGGCATGAGATTCGTTAGCGGAGCCGGACAGCGAGGAATGGATGACCACGGGCAGGCCCTTAAGAGCATCGTCTTCCTTGATCTGCCGGGTCAACGTGAACCCGTCCATCTCCGGCATCTCCAGGTCAGTCAGCACCATTGCTACCTTTTGGCTAAGAGGGATGCCGGCGCTTCGCGCCTCATGCGACAAAGTCTTGAGACGGTCCCATGCCTCTTTGCCGGTTTTGGTGCTCACAAATGGCAATCCCAACCGGGTCAGGACGCTTTCGATTTGCAGGCGCGCAACGTTGGAGTCATCGGCGTAGAGCACAACGGACCCAGATGGTATCTTGATCGTCGCGGTGTGGGTCATCTCCTCCCCGCTCTTGAATCGAGATGGCAGAGCTTCGCGGAGAATTGTCTCCACATCAAGAATCAAGGCCAGGCGGGCGTTCTCCTGTTTTTCGTCGAGGCGGGCCAGACTCGTCACCATCCCTCCCACCGCCGATCTCTCGGCGGAAACCACCCGCCCCCATTCCAAACGAACGATCTCCTCGACCTCTTCAACGGCAAAGCCCTGCACCGAACGTTCGTACTCGGTCACCAGCAGAATGTTGCGCGCGCTGGGCGTACATCCCACTACGGAAGGCAGATCGACCACCGGAATGATCTGGCCGCGAATATTGGCAACTCCAAGAACGTGCTTGGGAGCGCCGGGCATAGGCGTGATCGGCGGCATGATCAGCGCTTCGCGCACCTTGAAAACGTTGATGCCAAAGATCTCGCGGGTGTGCGCGTTCTGGTCTTCTCCCAGGCGAAACATCAGGAGCTCGAATTTGTTGGTGCCGGCCAGCTTCGAGCGCTCGTCGACTTCCTGCATCACGTCATTCATTGCCGAACTCCTTTACCCCTGCTTTTGCCTGATGGCAGTTCTCATAGCATCGAACTTGTCCAAGAGTTCCTGCTCGAGGCGGGAGAATTCCGTACCCTGGCGCAGGGCCTCCTCATGATCGCCCGCCTGCAACGCCGCGCGAATGGTTTGCGCGGTCTGGTGCAGGAGGGTATGCGGGTTTTCCACTTCCCGGAAGGCCGCCATCTGGCCCAGAAATTCACGGCCGATGCCTTCGTACCAGCGATAGAACATGCATTGGTGATGCCCGGTCAGCTCGGTGGACGAAACCTTGTGTTCACCGATTTCGGTCAGGACATGGCGCACGAAGATTCGGTGCTCGTTCCTGGCCGAGTCGATGTTCATCATGGCTACCAGGGAGTGCAGGGACTGGACCCGTTCGCTGAGCGAGAGGGTTACCGACTCGGCCCCGTGGGCTGTCTGCTCCGCCGAATGGCTGGCGCCCTCAATGGCTCGGGCTGAGCCTTCGATATCGGCAATGTTGGTCTGCACTTCTTCAGTGGCTTTCTGCACCCTCTTGGAGAGGTTTCGTACTTCATCGGCGACCACCGCAAAGCCACGGCCGTGCTCGCCGGCGCGCGCGGCCTCGATTGCCGCGTTCAAGGCAAGCAGATTGGTCTGGTAGGCAATCTCTCGGATGGTCTGGGCGATGCGGCTGATCGCTCCCACCTGCGAGATCAGTCCCTGGGAGGCATCGCGGCTGTGAGAAACCGACTCCGCCAGGCCGCTCAGGGTGCCTCCCACTTCCTTCATGGCACGATCGGTTTCGCTGGCGACCTCCATTAGAGACGAGGCATTCTCGGCGGAACCCTTCCCCATGCTGGCAATCACCTGCTCGGCCAGCCTGGAGTCACTCATATTTCGCCAGGATGCGTGAAAGGCCAACACCTTGCTCTTGCCGGCAAAGACGGGTGTGAAGTTGAGAAAGAAAGTTACGCCGCCGAGAACCAGTTCTGTGTTGTACTCGGTTGTCCTCCCTGCCACCATGGCGCGGAAGATATTGCGAATTCGTTCCGGATCCTTGTGGAACTGATGGATAGACCGTCCCAGGGCCGTGCGAACGTCAGCACCCCGCAGCATGGGATTCAGCCGGGCATGATTCAGGTTCATCGCCTCCAGCGCCGCCCGGTTCATGTAAAAAATAGTGTTCTCCATCTTCTCGTCGGCGTCGCAGAGCATTTCCAGACTGGAGAGTGGTCCCAACAGGACCGGGGCGAGTTCCAACAATCGTTCTTTGTCGAGATCTTGGTTGTGGGCCTTTCCAGGGCCGGAGCCGGCCCGGCTTTGGGGGATGACGGGCGATTGTCGCTTCCACCGCTTGGGAACGCTTTGAGTGATCGTAGGGCCGGCTTCTGCTGCGGCGACTTTGCCGGCTTCAGGATGGCGGTTCGGGCGGGTGATGGCGCTGGACATAGTGGTTTCTCCTTCAGTGCGTGAGTGCGGTCCCAACGGTCAGTCCGTCGAACCAGTTCAAGAATCGGTGTACGTTGTCGCCGGCATAGATTGCGCCATGCTGCGGACAGAGGAAGGCGATGTCGAGCTGACGTACGCGGTCGATCCACTCTTTCTTGGCGGCGTTGGACGGCATCCAGCGCTGATGAAAGTACTTCGCGTGCTGGATATGCTCGTCGAAGGCCTTGCTGGATTCCGGGCCTTCACCACCTACCCACACGCTGTGTCCGGGCTGCAGCAGGGCCGCTCCCACGTCTCCCGAGAAAAACACCTTCGCCTCCGCATCGTAGACGTGGAAGTTGGCCGAGGCGTGCAGATAATGAGCGGGTATGAATTCCAGTTTGCGTCCACCGACGAGCATCGCTCCGCCTTCGTCGGGAATGCTGGAGAACTTCGCTTCCAAGGCGCCGTAATGGCGGATGAAGCTCTCCCAGAGAGCAGGTATGTGCCATTCCATATGCCGGTAGCAGGTGTTCCACAGCGGGAGGCTCGAGGCGATGTCGGGGTCCTGATGGGAGACAAAGGCGCCGCGCACCGACGACGGTTGTATTACCTCGGCCAGGGCGGCGAGTACCTGGGGAAAAATTTCGAAGCCGCCAGGATCCAGCAGGACGCTCTGCCCGTTGGACTCGACAATGTAGACGTTAGAGTCGATGACCCGGCGCTCTTCCTGGTCGTACAGGATCCACCAGCGGTGGTTACCCGCTTCAAATACCGGTGCTGCTTTCATGCAGAACTCCCTCCAACTCACTGCGATATTCCCAAATGGCATCGCGCACCGTGGCTACGGCTACGCCCATCTCGTGGGAAACACGCATCAGCGGCGCGCCGCTCCGCTCCGAAAGCGCCGCTTCGATGCGACCATTGGTGACGACATACTCCTGCTCGGCAATGCCTTCCTGCAGCCGAGCCACGGTCTGTACCAGTTCACGCAGAATGACCACCGCGTCTGCGTCTTCGGCCGCTATACCGCGCTGCCGGCTTCCTTCCGACTGACGAACAAAATCCGCGCACCTGGCGTTACAGCGCGCGTTCTCAGCAATGCGGCAAAACAACTCCGCATTACGGCGGCGCTGCAGGATGTGCATGTGCGCCCGGACGAGGGGCGCCGTGGAATGCTGCAGAGGAGCAGCAGCCTCCTTGAGGTGGGCTGCCTGCTCCCGAAACGCCTGTGCCACCACGCCGTAGCCGGCCAGCTTGTTGCCATGGCGTTTGACGAGAACCATGGCATTCAGCGCGCGGCGGTCAATCTCGTGCAGGGCGTATTCGATGGTGCGACAAGTACGGTACGAGGCATCCATAATGCGCATGATTCGTTGGATGTCCATCAGAATCTCCCTTCCGCGACGGCTGAGGCCGCAGCACTTAGCGTGCCTGCGTCCAGGATAAGAACCACACTTCCCCGTCCGGAGATGGTCGCTCCCTGGTACCAGGTATGCGAGGCGAGGAAATCGATGGGCTTGACCACCGAATCCTCATTGCCCAGAACCTCGGAAACAACAAACAGGCCACGTTCGGTCAGGACGCCTTCGATGCTTTCCGCCCCCATGCGCAATGGCTTGTTCTGCAGAATGGCGCCCAGGTCCACCAGGGGCACGGTATTGGTGCCGTCTACGCAATAGGTCACCCGATTTCCCAGCCGATGCACGCGATTGCTTTCCAAATCCGTGAGGCTGTCAATGGCGGAAATTGGCAACGCATAAATGTCCTTCCTCAGACGTAAATAAAGCACCGGCAGCACCGCCAAAGTCAGAGGAAATTCCATCGCGATGCGCGTACCCTGGCCGGGATGAGTGTCGATCGTCAGCCGGCCGCGCAGCCTGTGCGTCGTCGACTTCACCACATCCATGCCCACCCCCCGCCCAGAGACGTCAGAGGCCTGCTCCTGGGTGGAGAATCCGGGGCGGAAAATCAGTTCCAATGCCTCCTGTTCCGACAGATGGGCGGCCTGTTCGGCACTAATGACTCCCTTGTCGATGGCTTTTTGGGTGACCAGCCTTCGGTCGATGCCTCTGCCGTCATCGGCGACCTCGATGCGCACCTTGTCCCCCAGATGAATCGCGGCGACGCGCAATGTTGCTGCTGGAGGCTTGTTCACTTCAACTCGCGCTTCCGGCGGTTCGACGCCATGGTCCAGACTGTTACGTACCAGGTGCGTCATGGGAGCGGAAAGGGCGTCCACCACGGTCTTGTCGATCTCCACGTCCTCCCCCACAATTTCCAGCCGCACTTCCTTGCCTAACTGGCGCGAGAGATCGCGCACCACCCGTGGCAGTTGTTGGAACAGGCGTTTGCAGGGCTGCATGCGGAGCCGCATGACCGTGTTCTGGATGTCATTCACGGTCAGGTCCATCTCCCGCGCAATGCGGCTCATATCTTCGTTTTCCTTGCCCAGAGAACCCACGGCCGATGCCAGCCGATTGCGCAGCAGCACGAGTTCGCCGACCTGATTCATGACCGCGTCCAGACGCAGCGCGTCGATCCGTAAGGAGTTCTCAATCGCCTCGGCGCCCCGGGATGGCGGAGCGACGGGTGCCGCTGCCGGGAAGGAATTATGTTCCGTTGACCTAGCTTCCGGGGCAGGGCGTTGCTCCTGGTCTGACTCTTGATTGGTAAGACTCTGAATCAGGCTGCCCAGTTCCGGCGGACCGGCAGGCGGAATCTGGTTTTGCGCCAGGTCCTGCAGCATCCGTTCCATTACATCGAGTCCCTGCAGAACTGCATCGATGCGAATGGACGTCACCGCCAGCCTGCCGGAGCGAAGCTTGTCCAAAAGGCTTTCCAAGTCGTGAGCCCACTCCACGAGGTGACCCACCTCCAGGAAGCTGGCTCCGCCTTTAATCGTATGGACCGCGCGAAAGAGCGACGCGAGCGCCTCACCATTGCCAGGCTCACCCTCCAGGAGCAGCGTGCTCTCCTGGGCTTTTTCGAGCATTTCTCTGGCCTCGACCAGATAGTCCGGCAATATCTCCATGTCCATAGCAACATCCTTCGCGACTGCAATGACGCGAGAGTCGTCTCCAAACAGCTCGCTTGGTCGCAGTGCCGGCTCGGCTCCGAGTGCCCGACCTTTACATTGTTCAAGGCAGGCGGCGAGCCAAACACAGCAAGAGTTTGTTAGAAATGTGTAATCGGCGGTCTTCGTTCACCACAGGTGAGTGAAAAACTCGTGGGAATTGCTGGTTTTTCCCTAAGTATGCCGGGGTGGGTCGCCAATGACCCGGATGGGATGAGGTTTCGTCCGGCTTCCACTGGAAAATGTATGAACGACAACAGCGGTGATTGGGCGGTTTTCTGGGAAGCGAATTGGCTGGAACCAATCGCAAAACAGGATCAGTTCCAGACCGGGAAGCTTACCGGCTACGGCAAGAATTAAGATCCCCAGGGAGGACAGGCCGGGGCATTCTCGCCCTTAGTGGGCCTCGTTCCCCAAGTCGTACACCCGCCGGATGCTCAGCGGCTGAGACAGCGACGAATTTTCGTAGCGTGAAGTCACGATGAGCTGCTTGCCGTTAGAGCTGACCCGGTAGGTGTCAGTGAGCTTTCCTGACCCCGTCCTGGTCTCGGCGATCAACTCGTCACCTTGCCATTCGGTTTTGGTCGAGATCTTGTTTCCACCCTCATCCGTGGCTTTGTGTTTCTTGCCGTCGGGATAAAGGGTGGCAGTGTGGTCGGAATCAGTAATCAAGATCTGGTCGTCGCGCTGAGAGATGTTGAGGTATTTGGGATTTGTGGCTAACTGCTCCCATTCCTGATTGCTGACTCCTCCGCCCGGATTCCCCATGCCGCCACGGCCCATGCCGCCGCCTCCCATTCCACCACGCCCCATCCCTCCCCCTCCAGGATAGCCGGCTCCTCCCGGATATCCACCGCCACCTCCCGGATAGCTGCCTCCAGGGTACCCGCCACCGCCTCCCGGGTAGCTGCCGCCGCTTCTGGTTTGGCTAACCTGCTTTGCCTGTTGCACCTTTTGCTGGGCATCGTCACTCTGGTCCGGGTTGAAGTTCCAGCTACCGCTTAATTGAGCCTTGTCTGCAGCGTGTGCTACGCCTGCCAAAGCCAAGAGACAAAACGCAGCCAACGGAACGGCTGCTCGCATCGAAAGCCTGCTAAACGACTTCATTCGAAATCTCCTCATCTTTGTTTCAAACACGACCGAAGACCCATCCACCCGCTTCAGGCACAACAATCCGAAAGAATTTTCTCCCAAACCTGCATGCCGTCTTGCCAGCCAGTCCCCGACGCCGGGGATGGGAGACCCCGACCTACCTGTAAAGCCATGGGGGCAAGCTGAGGTTCCCAGATTGAGGCACGGCTCAGTAGACTTGGAAAACAAAAAGCCTCGTGCCTCAGTCAATCGCTGATAAGCCGAAACGTTTCGTTCGACCACTTCAGCTCTCCCATTGACCGCCAAGCAACTCGGCAGTCCAGTCCGCCTGAGTCGCTAGTAGAATTCGACAGGAAGAAGTATGTCACGAACCGCCGCACCACTATTAGGCTACGGCGGTTCCGCGGCCGAGAATCAAGGTTTCGAGCGCCCCCTTTCGTGCCGCGCTTCTGCAGTTGGGCAAGTAAGGTTAACCCCGCTCAACAACGCCGGTTGGGATCCTTCGATT